>Ga0070698_100002817_pt1 | contig 19137 bp, 16 predicted proteins | sample KBSK1502metaG_FD_65477 | JGI IMG/M metagenome (GOLD analysis project Ga0070698, IMG submission 65477) | Corn, switchgrass and miscanthus rhizosphere microbial communities from Kellogg Biological Station, Michigan, USA - KBS K1-50-2 metaG | ecosystem: Host-associated > Plants > Roots >...
CCGCAAGAAGCCGTGGCGGATGGTCGCGGCGCTCGGCCCGACGCTCGCGATCGAGTACCTCACGGTCACGCTCGACCTCGAGGCGGGCTGCAGACAGATCTCGAAGAGCGTCGGCGCCACGATCCGCCCGATCGTGCTCGAAGAAGCCGTCGCCGCGATCGACATCGACAAGGCCGCCGACCTCGCGCTCGCGGAGAAGATCCTCGCCGGCGAGTCGTCGGTCGGGTGAGACTAGATCGGCTCGCAGACGAAGATCGGGATGTCTCGGGAAGTGCGCTTTCGGTAGTCGGCGTAGGGCGCGTAGTGCTCGTCGCAGATCGGCCAGAGCGTGGGCTTCTCCTCGGGTGTCGCGAGGCGCGCGCGGAGCTTCATGCGGCGCCCGCGGTGACTCACCGCGATCTCGGGATGCCTAACGATGTTGTTGTACCAGACGGGATTGCGCGGTGCGCCGCCCAGCGAGGCGACCAGAAGCACGCCGTCTCGGTGGGGGACGTACATCAGCGGGATCGTCAGGGTGCGCCCACTCCTGGCCCCCTTCATGGTGACGAAGCAGACGTCGTCGCCCCCGATGCTGTTGAACCAACGGCCGTCCGTCAGCTGATTGAGGAACACGTGCAGGTGCGTGATGGCCTTGACGAGCCAGCGCGGCGGGCCGCCAGCGCCTGTCGAGGGGGCAGAGGGCTCGGTCGTCATGCTTGGACCTCCTGCATCGCGTGACAAATTTCGCGCGAAAAACGACCTGGTTTGAATCTAGATCGTTGATTGGAACAGCGCCGCGACTTCCCCGACGGCCTCGACGGTTGCCAGATCTCCACTGCGAATCGCCGCGATGAACGAGACGGCTTCGCTCACAGCGGCTCCTCGACTCCGCGCGCCGTGAAACGGCCGAGCGCCGGATCCCACGCGCGCACGCGCCGGCGGATCGCGAAGCCGCGGTCCGCCCGTTCGATCTTGTAGAGGTGATAGGCGGCGCAGCGCTTCGCGCTGGGGCCCGCGTGCGACGCGGACGGCACGCCGATCACCGGGATCGCGCGCTCGGGCCCGGGCAGCGACGCGAGCGTGGTGCGGTGCAGGTGGCCGTGCAGTACGAGCTCGGCGCCGCGCCGGCGCAGCACGTCGCCGAACGCGCGCGCATCGAGCAGCGAGCGGCGGCGCGTGGTGAGTCCGGCCACCGGCGGATGGTGGATCAACACCACGCGGCAAAGTCCTGCGCCGCCGAGCGCTTCGAGCTCGGCGTCGAGCCGCGCGAGCTGCTCTTCTCCGACGCTCCCCGTCGCGGCGAACGGCGGCGTCGGCTGCGCGGTGCACACGCCGACGAGCGCGAGCTCGCCGCGCACACGCACGCTCGGAAACGCGTCGTTCGCGACGCCGCGCAGCGGCGCGCTGGGACGGTCGCCCGCGAGATAGTCGGACCAGTATTGCCATCCCCCTTCCCGCGGCAGCGCTGCGTAGGCATCGTGGTTGCCGGGGATCGCGTGGACGCGCTCCGCCGGACCGAAGCGCGCGAGCCAGTCCGCGGCCTCGCGCAGCTCGCTCGCGAGCGCGATCTGGGTGAGATCGCCGGTGATCGCGAGATGATCCGGCGCGGTCTGCGCGAGATCCGCGAGCAGCGCCTCGAGCACCGCGGGGCGGTAGCGGCGGCGCCGGCGCACCTGCCACGAGAGCCAGCCGAGCACGCGCTTCGAGCGCAGCGCCTCGAACGAGAAGAATGGGACCCGGGTCGCGTGCAGGTCCGAGATGTGTCCTAGCGTGGCGATGGCACAGCTCCTGCGGGGTCACCAGCCTAACTCGGCTCGGGGGCGTGTGATAGGATCGGCGTTGCCCGATGACCACCGCGCCTTCCGCGTCCGCGCCGGCACCGGCGGGCTGGGTGGTCCGCCGCACGGCCGAGCCTTCGGGCGCGGGCGTCCGGATCTGGGGCCTCGCTCCCGAGGAGCGCCTGCTGCGCTCGCTGCGGCGCGCGGGCTGCGGCGATCTGCGCGTCGTCGAGGACGCGACGGCGCCCGCGGCGCACGGCGCGGTGCTCGTGCTGCGCGCCGACGTCGTGCTCGACGAGCGGCTCGTCCTCGGACTGCGCGGCGCACCCGACACGCTGCTCGTGACCGCCGACCTCGGTCCCGTCGGCGCCCATGTCGCGCGCGAGCGCGCACGCGAAGCGTGCGCCGCACTCGCCAGCGCCGACGTGGATGCGCTCCGCGACGTGCGCCGCGTCGCGCCGCCAGAGCTCGCGCCCGCCTACGTCGCGAAGCTGCGCAAGCGCGAAGCTCCCTACGTGCTGCCCGCTCGCGCCGACACCGCCGCCGAAGTCGAGCGGCGCACGTTCGACGCTTCCTACAAAGGCCTCACCGATCTCGTGACCAAGTGGGTGTGGCCACGGCCCGCGCAGGCGGTCGTGCGCTGGTGCGCGCTGCACGGCGTGCATCCCAACACCGTCACGGTGCTCTCCGGCGTGCTCGCGCTGGCCGCGGCGCTGCTCTTCGCGCGCGCCGCGTTTGGCGCGGGGCTCTTGTGCGCGTGGGCGATGACCTTCCTCGACACCGTCGACGGCAAGCTCGCGCGCGTCACACTGACCTCGAGCCGGATCGGCGACGTGATGGACCACGGCCTCGATCTCGTCCATCCGCCCTTCTGGTGGTGGGCCTGGGGGATCGGGCTCGGCGCGGGCCACGGGCTGGCCACTGCGATCACCGTGGCGGGCTATCTGGTGGGGCGCGCACTCGAGGGAGCGTTCCTTGCGCGCTTCGGGTTCGAGACCCACTCGTGGCGCCCGATCGACGGCCTGTTCCGCACGATCACCGCGCGGCGCAATCCGAACCTGATCCTGCTCAGTGTCGGCGCGCTCGGACGCCGACCCGATCTCGGTCTGGTGATGGTGGCGCTCTGGACGATCGTCTCGCTCGGGTTCCACGCACTGCGGCTCGTGCAGGCGGAGCGCCTGCGCGCGCGCGGCGGGCCGGTCGCGCCCTGGGAGGACGCGTGAGATCCGCGCTCGCGCTGATCGCGATCGCGCTGTGCGCCGCGGCGGGCGCGCGCGCGCAGATCCTTCCCGCCGGCGATTGCGCGGGCGTCTACTGGGACCTCACCGCGTCCTTCACCAGCGGCGACCGCGTGTACGCGCGCGTGCTCGTGACGCGCGCGGGGCCGGGCGATCTCAACGCGGCGGGCGTGGGATACTGGATCGCGCCCGACGGAACCCAGACGCACTTCCAGAATGGGCGCGGCGAGGGCGAGTTCGAGTGGAGCGAGGCCGGGGATCGCGTCCGGATCGGATCGACGCGGCTCGACGTCGGCGCGGGCGAGACCTCGTTCCAGGTCGACAACGACAAGCGCGGAGTGAAGCTGCGCGTGGCGATCGAGGCGCTGCGCGAGACGAGCACCGCGCCGATCTTCGCCGGCGATCCCGAGGTGGACGTGCTCGCGCTCGGCCTGGCCGCCACCGGTCACGTCTGGCGCACCGGAATGGCCGAGCCGCGCAAGCTGCGCGGCGCGGCGACGCTCGTGCGCACGCGCCACGGCGCATGCGAATCGGATCGCTCGGCGCTGCGCATCGACCTGCACCACCTCGCATCGGACGGCGCGTTGCTGTTGATCCACGAGCGGCTCGCCGACGGCGCCCAGCGCAACTGGCTCGGCTGGCACACCCCGCGTGGACCGCTGCGGACGCTGCGCCCGGAGACGATCGCGCTCGAGGATTGGCGCCCCGAGCCGGAGGGACCGCCGCTGCCGCATCGCCTGTCCGTTTCGGACCGCGCCGTGCGCGGCGCCGTCGCGATCGGCGCTTCCCACCTCTCGATCGATCCGCTCGAAGCTCTACCGCGCCTCGTGCGGATGCTGTACTGGTTCGGTGCCCGCCCGCGGCGGATCTGGGCCGACGCGACGTCCGAGCTCGCATCGGGCGCTTCCGACGCGCTGCCGCGCGGCGCGGCAATCGCCAGCTTCTCCTTCCTCCGCCCCCCGGAAACGAACCGACAAGAAACCCGCGATTCCGGAGAGTAGTCGTGCGGATCGGCGTGCTGAACAACTTGCGGGCCGGACGCCGGCGGCCGTTGGTGGCGCGCGTCGCCGAGGTGCTGCGCGGGCGAACCGACGTGGTGTCGGTCGAGACCGAGGGCGCCCACGAGCTCGGTCCCGCGCTCGCCGAGCTCGAGCGGCGCGAGATCGACGTGCTCGTGCTGAACGGCGGCGACGGCACGGTGCAGTGCGCGCTCACCGCGCTGCTGCGCGACCCGACCCGCGAGCGGCTGCCCGCGATCGCGCCGTTGCGCGGCGGCCGCACCAACTCCACCTCGGCCGACCTCGGTGCCGACCGCGATCCCGCGCGCGGGCTCGCGCGTCTGCTCGCCGCCGCCGATGCCGGGCAGCTCGATCGGCTCGCGGTGGCGCGCCCGGTGCTGCGCGTGCGCTCGGCGCTCCGCGGTGCGGATCAGTACGGGATGTCCTTCGGCGCGGGGCTGATCTACCGCGCGATCCGACTCGTACACGAGACGTTCGCGCCCGGGCGGCAAGGCGTGTTTGGCGCGGGGTTGGTCACCGGCACGCTGGTCGGAAAGGCCCTGTTCCGCCCGACCTCGGGGATCCTCACGCCCGACAAATGCTCGGTCCGCCTGGATGGTCGCGATCTCGTCGACGCCGAGCTCTATCTGCTGATCGCGAGCACGCTCGAGCGTTTGTTCCTGCGCATCAATCCGTTCTGGGGGCGCGGGCCCGGTGGCGTGCGGCTGACCGCGCTCGCGAGCCGCGCGCAGTGGATGGCGCTCGCGGCGCCGGGGATCCTGGCCGGACACCCGCCGCGCTGGCTCTCGCGCGAGCGCGGCTATGCGAGCGAGCGCGCCGAGCGCGCCGAGCTGCGGATCAGCTGCGGATTCACGATCGACGGAGAGCTGTTCGCTCCGGAGCCCGAGGAGCGCATCGAGCTGTGCGCGGACCGCCGCATCACCTTCGTGCGCGCGTGACCGATAGAGTTCGCGCCGTGTCCCTCCCCGCGACCGATCCGCCGAGCGGCGGGCGCGCGCTTCTGGTCGCGAGCCTCGCCGGCGAGCTCGCCGCGCCGATCTCCGCCGACGCGTCCGCGCTCGCGCGCGCGATCCGCGCGCGCCACGGCGCGGCGGTGGCCGCGATCGCGTTCTACGGCTCGTGCCTGCGCCGCGGCACCAGCGAAGGCGTGCACGACTTCTACGTGATCGTCGACGACTACCGCTCCGCCTATCGCTCGCGCGCGCTCGCCGCCGCGAACGCGCTGCTCCCGCCCAATGTGTTCTACATCGAGCACGGCAGCGGTGCCGCGCCGCTGCGCGCGAAGTACGCGGTCGTCTCGGCCGCGGATCTCGCGCGCGCGTGCCGCGGCGAGGCGCACCGCGCGGGCCTCTGGGCGCGCTTCGCCCAGCCGGTCGCCGCGGCGTTCGCGCGCGACGCGGCGGCGCGCGACGCACTCGCGGCGGCGTGCGCGGACGCGGTGTGCACCGCGCTGCGCGCGGGGATCGCGGCGCGCGCGCATGGCTGGCGGCGCGCGGACGCGGCGGAGCTCTGGCGCGAGGTCTTCCGCGCCACCTACGCGGCCGAGCTGCGCCCGGAGCGCGAGGGGGCGAGCGATTCGATCTACGCCGATGCGCCGGCGCGCTTCGATGCCCGGCTCGACGAGGCGATCGCGGCGCTGCTCGAGAGCGGGGCGATCGAGCGCGGCGCCGACGGCGCGCTGCGCGCGCGGACGCCCCTCGCGGGCGCGAACGGCCGCAGCACCGCCGCGAAGTGGATCGGCCTGCTCCAGCTGGCGAAGACCGCGATCACGTTCGGCGACTGGGTGCCGTACGCGCTGTGGAAGGTCGAGCGCCACTCGGGCGTCCATCTCGAGGCGAGCGAGCGGCAGCGCCGACACCCGTTCCTGTTCGGGTGGCCGGTGCTGTACCGCGCGTGGCGCAGCGGCGCGCTGCGTTAGCGCGGAGCGGAGCCGGCGATCCGATGCGACGACTCGAAGCGCGCCGCGTGGTCGAGCAGCTCGGCATCGGGCCCGACGGCGCGCAGCTCGCGTTCTCCCGGCAGCTCGGCGAGCAGCGCGTCGCGCACGGCGTCCTGCGACACCGGCCCCACCTCGTCCTCGATCGCACCGGCGCTGTCCGGGTCGAAGGGAAAGCCGAGCTCGGCGTAGACGGGCACGAGCACGTCGCGCACGCGAGCGCTCGCGCCGACCACGATCACACCGCCGGTGTGCGCCGCTCCGCGCACGACGCGCTGTCCGACGCCCATCAGCTTGCGCTCGCCGCGCGCGTTGACGCTCCAGTCGCCGGGACAGTAGGCGCCGGGCACCTCGCCCACGCGGGCGTCGACGCCGAGCCTGCGCAGCGCGCGCGCCACCCAGTCCGCCGTGCGCGCGAAGCGCTCGTGGATCCCCGCCCGCTCGTCCGTCTCCGGCGTGCACCACGCGAATGCGAGCGTCTCGGTGGTGAACACCGCGGCCGCGCCGCCCGCGAGCCGCAGCGCGGCGTCGAAGCGCGCGCGCTGCGCCGCCTGCACCGCGCGCGCGAAGCCCGGGCGGCGCAGGTCGGTGGTCGAGAATGCGACGACGTCGTCCGGGCGGTAGAGCCGCAGCGTTTCGGGCCGTTTGCCGGCCGCCACCTCGCGCAAGAGTGCGCGCGATACCGCCACGTCGAGCGCAGCGCGCCCGGGAAACGCGGCGTCGATCAGATCGAGCGGGGTCACCCCGCGCACGCTAGCAGCGTGCGCGGGGTGAATCGGTCAGCGCGCCTCGCGACCTTCGCGGTCGAGCGCGGCGCCGATGTCGCTCACGACGCCATGAACGAGCGGGACCACGGTTCCCGCTTCGCCGTTCAGCAGCGTCATCAGGCGGATGCTGAGCGCGCGCTCCGCCCGGTGGGTGGCCTCACGTCCGGCCTGGGTCAGCTCGAGCTGGATCCCGCGGCGATCGGTCGCCACGGGAACTCGCTTGACCAGACCGGCCTGCTCGAGGCCGTCCACCAGCGAGGTGAGCGTAGGCCGGCTCACCCCGACCGCGGCGGCGAGCTCACTCGCGCGCTGCGGACCTTCGGACGCCGACACGAGAAGTCGGTACTGGGGCAGGCTGATGCCCGTGGATTGGCAGGTCTGCTCCGCGACGCGCGCGAGGCGCGCCAAGAGCCGAATGCCTTCCCGGAAATCACCCCCCTGCTGCGGCGCTTCGAAGCCAGTGGGATGGGACTGGGTAACGGTCGTTGCGTTCGTGTTCACGGTTCGAGCCTCCAGATCAGTCGGTACAGCGCGGGCATTATACGCAGATGAAGATCAACCTGACTACCCTTCAGATCCAGAAATTTTAAGGTTTCCGAATAATTTTAGTCTGCAATCAGACCATCTGGCCCTAAATGTCTGGGAAAAGGCAAACACCACACGAAAATGGCGTCGGACCGCGGACCTTCGGTGCTCGTTACCGGCGCCAGCTCGGGCATCGGCGCGGCCACGGCCGACCTCCTGGCGAGCCGCGGATTCCAGGTATTTGGCACCTCCAGAAACCCGGAGCGCGCAACGCAGCGCGCGCCGCACATCGCGTGGCTGGCGATGGACGTGCGCGACGACGCGTCCGTGCGCGAGGGCGTGAAGCGGGCCCTCGATCGCAGCGGTCGCCTCGATGCGCTCGTGTGCAACGCGGGATACGGGATCTTCGGCAGCATCGAAGAGGTGCCGCTCTCGACCGCGCGCGAGCAGTTCGAGACGAACTGGTTCGGCACGCTGCGCGTGTTGCGCGAGGCGATGCCCGCGCTGCGCAGCGCGCCCTCGGCGCGCATCGCGATCGTGGGCTCGCTCGCCGGACGCGCACCGATCCCGTTCCAGGCGCATTATTCGGCGAGCAAGGCGGCGCTCGACTCGCTCGCGCTCGCGCTGCACAACGAGCTCTTCGCCACGCGCGTTCGCGTCTCGCTGATCGAGCCCGGCGACATCCGCACCGCGTTCAACGACGCGACCGATTTCGATCTGGTTCGCGATTCGCACTACGGCGAGCGCGCCGCGCGCAGCCGCGAGGTGATCGAGCGATCGCTCGCGCGCGCGCCCGGACCGGAGATCGTGGCGCGCGCGATCCTGCGTGCTCTGACCACACGCAATCCGCGGATCCGTTACACGGTCGGCCGGGAGGCGCGCCTGGTTTCGTTCGCGAAGCGCTGGTTGCCCGAGCGTCTGGGCCTGCGCCTGATCCGGCGTCACTTCGGGGTGTGAATCCGACCCTGTCGCGCTAGCTTCCGCGCGCCGCGAGCCGCAGACGCGAGCTTCCGGCTCCCCAGCCCATCCCCACCCCCCCAAACGCGCTCGGGACCCATCTCGAACGGCCCGCAGCTGCACTTCCGGAGAGTTCCGATGAGCAACAAGGTGTACGTGGTCGGCGTCGGCATGACCAAGTTCGAAAAGCCCGGCTCGAAGGAGTGGGACTACCCGGACATGGCCGAGGAGGCGGGCAAGAAGGCGCTCGCCGACGCCGGGATCGCGTACGACAAGATCGAGCAGGCGGCGGTCGGGTATTGCTACGGCGACTCGACCTGCGGACAGCGCGCCGTCTACACGCTCGGGCTCACCGGCATCCCGATCTACAACGTGAACAACAACTGCGCGACCGGATCGACCGCGCTGTTCATGGCCAAGCAGTTCGTGCAGGCCGGAATCGCGGACTGCGTGCTCGCGCTCGGCTTCGAGAAGATGGAAAAGGGCTCGCTCGGGATCAAATTCACCGATCGCACCAATCCGATGGACAAGCACGCGAAGGCGATGATCGAGCAGCGCGGCTTCGAGAAGGCGCCGCCGGCGGCTCAGTTCTTCGGCAACGCGGGCCGCGAGCACATGGAGCGCTTCGGCACCACGCCCGAGCACTTCGCGAAGATCGGCTGGAAGAACCACAAGCACTCGGTGAACAACCCGTACTCGCAGTTCCAGGACGAGTACAGCCTCGAAGACATCAAGAACGCGCCGATGGTCTTCGCGCCGCTGACCAAGCTGCAGTGCTGCCCCACCTCGGACGGCGCCGGCGCGGCGATCCTCGCCAGCGAGCGATTCGTGGTCGAGAACGGGCTCCAGGCGAAGGCGATCGAGATCATCGGCATGGCGATGACCACCGACACGACGCAGACGTTCGCCGAGAAGAGCTCGATGAAGCTGGTCGGCTACGACATGACCAAGCAGGCCGCGAGCAAGGTGTACGAGCAGTCGGGGGTCGGCCCCGAGAACGTGGACGTGGTGGAGCTGCACGACTGCTTTGCCGCGAACGAGCTGATCACCTATGAGGCGCTCGGCCTGTGTCCGGAGGGCAAGGCGGGCGAGTTCGTCGACTCCGGCGCGCAGACCTACGGCGGCCAGGTGGTGGTGAATCCGTCGGGCGGCCTGATCTCGAAGGGCCACCCGCTCGGCGCGACCGGCCTCGCGCAGTGCGCCGAGCTCAACTGGCAGCTCCGCGGCGAAGCCCAGAAGCGCCAGGTGGCCGGTGCGAAGATCGCGCTGCAGCACAACCTCGGGCTCGGTGGCGCCGCGGTGGTCACCGCGTACCGCAAGGGGTTCTGATCGCGCAGGCCCGACAGGGAGCGGCCGCGCCGATCGAGGACTCGCGCCTCGTCCCGGCGCGCAAGGCCGTGTTCGCGCTCGGCGACTTCACCGTCAACACGGTGCTGACGTCGCTCGCGATCGTCTACATCCCGTACTTTCTGATCACGGTCGCGGGAATGCGCCCCGAGCTCGCCGGAGCGCTGCAGCTGATCGGGCGCGCGATCGACGCCGTCGCCGATCCCGCGATGGGTCGGATCTCGGACCGCTGCCGCTGGCGCTGGGGCCGCCGCCGGCCGTTCTTCCTGCTCGGCGCGATTCCGTTCGGCGCAGGCTTCGGCCTGCTCTGGCTGCAGCTGCCCCCGACGTCGCAGCTCGGGATGTTCGCCTGCTACACGACGATCTTCGTGCTGATGTCGGTCTCGATGACCGTGTGTGCGGTGCCCTACCTCGCGCTCCAGCCCGAGATGGCGCTCGGCTACGACGCGCGCACCTCGCTGAACGGCTGGCGCAATGCGGGCTCGGTGCTCGGCGTATTCGCCGCGATCGCGATCCGCCCGATCGCGAACGCGTTCGGCGGCGGGCCCGGGGGCTTCATGGCCGCGGGTGCGCTCTACGGTGCGATCGTCGCGGCGCCGTGGCTCGCGATCTACGCGGTCACCTGGGAGCGGCCCGACTTCCAGGCGCGCGAGGCGGCGATGCCGTTTCTCGCCGGCGTCCGGCTCGCCGCGCGCCACGCCAACTTCCGGCGGCTGGTCGGGCTGTTCCTGTGCGGGCGCGTCGCGATGGACCTGGTCGGCGCGATGTTGATCCTCTACTTCACGCTCTGGCTCGGGCGCAGCGGCGACTTCGAGCTCACGATGGGCCTGTTCTTCGTGGTCGTGCTCGCGGCACTGCCGGTGTGGGTGCGGCTCGCCCAGCGCCTGGAGAAGTCGACGGTGTTCGCGATCGGCGCGCTGTGGTGGGCGGCCGCGCTCGCGCTGATCATATTCGTCGAGCCCGACTGGCCGCGCTGGCTGGTGATCGGCGGCGCGGTGATCGGCGCGGCCGGCTACGCGGTGATGGACCTGATGCCGTGGTCGATGCTCGGCGAGGTGGTCGACGAGGACGACCTCGAGACTGGGGAGCGCCGCGAGGGCACCTACTACGGGCTGTTCATGTTCGTGCGCAAGCTCGCCGGGTCGATCGCGGTATGGCTCGCGCTGACGCTGCTCGGCGTGCTCGGCTACCAGTCCGACCAGCCACCCAACGACGCCACGCTCACGGCGATCCGCTGGCTCACGTCGCTCGCGCCCGCGGCGTTCCTCGTGCTCGCGGCATGGCTCGCGCGCGGCTACCAGCTCACGCGCGCGCGCCACGCGGAGATCCGCGCCGCGCTCGAGCGGCGCTGATTCGCGACCTCACGCAGTAGTCGGGGGCTCCGACCAGTCGATCCCGCCGAGCGCGTTGCGCAGCGTCGTCTCGGTGATCTCGCGCACGCCCGGGTGCATGCCCAGCGTGAGGTGCGACCCCTGATACCACTCGATCCGCGGCTCGCCCCAGTGGCGCCACAGATCGCGCACCTGGTCGGGCGGCACGAGCCGGTCGCCGACGCCCGCGAAGATCGCGCGGTGTTCGTGGGGCACGAGCGGCCGGAGCGCGAGCGGCGAGATCACGCGGAACACCTCCGCCATCTTCGCTTCGGACAATCCCACGTGCAGCGCCGCGCGCTCCTGCCACGGCCCGCCGTGGCGGTAGAAGGTGCGCGCGAAGTCGGTCGCGGGGATTCCGGCCACGGCGCAGCGGAGACGATCGTCGAGCGACGCGAGCAGCGCCGTCGTGTAGCCGCCGAGCGAGAGGCCGTAGACGCCGATCGGCGCCTCGCTGCCGGCCCGCACCCACGCGAGCATCCGGCGCAGATCCCACATCGCCTGGGCTTCGGCGTGGATCGTGTCGAGCAGATCGCCGCCGAGGAATCCGTCGCCGCTGCGGCCGAAGCGGCGCGGCCCGTGCAGCGGCAGCACCGGAATCAGCAGATTGAAGCCGAGGTGTTTGTGCAGCCAGCGCGGGTCGAACGCGGAGAGATCGATCAGCGGATGGCCCATCCGGTACCCGTGCAGACAGACGAGCCAGGGGCGGTGCGCGTTCTTGCGCACGATCCACGCGTGCGCGGTGCGATTGTTCGCGTAGGCGAGCCAGCGCTCGCGCCCGGGCTCGCCCTGGCGCGGCTCGTACTCGCTCGGGAACGAGAGATGTTCGAAGGAGAAGCCGCGCGTGCGGCGGCGCACCGCGTCGCCCTTGCACGCGTCGACCGGAGCGACGTGATAGGCCTCTGGCTTCTCGAGCCATCCGGCATCGGCGAACTGCTCGCGCGCGAGCGCCACCTCGCGCTCGATCCGCGCGTGGTCGGCGGACGACGGGAACTTCTGCGTGAACATCATCGTGCCGAGCATCGCCTCGTCGATGCCCACCTCGGCGGCGACGCGCGCGGTCGGGTTGGGCGCGGGCACACCCTCGGGATGCGCGTCGAGCCGCAGCGCGTGATAGCCCGCGGCGACGAACGACGCGGCCGACGCGACCGCCAGCCCGACCGCGGCCGCGGCCGCGAGCATGGGCGCGAGCGCCGCCGCCAGCGCGAGCGGCGCGAAGAGCACCCCGATCACCGCGCCGAGCGCGGCGAAGTGCGACAGGCGACGGTCGCCCGGGAGCAGCAGCATGCCCGTGCCCGAGGCGAGCAGAAACGTGCCGGGCAGGAGCGCGGGCACGCCCCACGGCAGCCCCGCGGACACCGCCACCAGGTTCCAGGCGAGGCCGCTCGCGAGCGGGACCCAGGCCTCCGGCGGCCAACGAACCGGACCAAACACCTGCATTCCTCCGCAGCGGCGCCGCCTTCCCGACGATACCCTGCGCTGCCGGCGCGGCCAATCGGGCGCCGCGCGCCGCCGGAGGGCGCATGATCCGAGTCCGCTGCGCCGCGTCTGGACTCGCGCTCTTCGCGGCGCTCGCCATCTTCCCCGCGTCGGCCGACGAGCTGCGCGACGCGATCGACCGCGCGGTGCACTCCGCCATGCCGCGCGTGATCGCATGGCGGCGCGATCTGCACCAGCACCCCGAGCTCGGCAACCGCGAAACGCGCACCGCCGGGATCGTGGCGAAGCAGCTGCGCAAGCTCGGCCTGCGCGTGCGCACGGGCGTCGCGCACACGGGCGTGGTGGCCGTGCTGCGCGGCAGCGCCGATCGCCCGGTCGTGGCGCTGCGCGCCGACATGGACGCGCTGCCCGTCACCGAGGAGACCGGGCTGCCGTTCGCGTCGCGGTTGCGCACGAACTATCAGGGGCAGGAGGTGGGTGTTATGCACGCGTGCGGCCACGACGCGCACACCGCGATCCTGCTCGGTGTCGCCGAGGCACTCGCGAGCGTGCGCGACCAGCTGCCGGGCACGGTGCTGTTCCTGTTCCAGCCCGCCGAGGAAGGTCCGCCGCCCGGCGAGCGCGGCGGCGCGGAGCTGATGCTCGAAGAGGGCGCGTTCGACGATCCCAAGCCGGACGTCGTGTTCGGGCTGCACGTCACCTCGTTCCAGAGCTTCGGGGAGATCGGCGTGGTGCCGGGCGCGGCGATGGCCTCCTCCGACCGCCTGACGATCCGCGTGAAGGGCCATGGCGGACACGCCGCCTATCCCTGGCTGGCGATCGATCCGATCCCGGTCGCGGCGCAGATCGCGCTCGCGCTCGAGGCGCTGCCGGCGCGCCAGGTCGACGCGCGCGTCCCCTCGGTGGTCTCGATCGGGATGATCCGCGGCGGCATCCGGTACAACATCATCCCCGACGAGGTCGAGCTCGCGGGCACGATCCGCGCGCTCGGGAGCGAGGTGCGCGAGCAGCTCCACGAGCGGATCCGCCGCACCGCCGGCGGGATCGCGGAGAGCGCGGGCGCCACCGCCGAGGTGCAGATCGAGCCGCGCAACCCGATCACCTGGAACGACCCCGACCTCGCGACCCGGATCCGCCCGACGCTCGAGCGTGTCGCGGGCCCCGAACGCGTGACCGTGCCGCTGCCCTGGACCGGCGCGGAAGATTTCTCGCGCTACCAGCAGCGCGTGCCCGGGGTGTTCTTCTTCCTGGGGACGAACCCGCCCGGTGTCGCTCCCGCGGACGCCGCGCCCAACCACTCGCCGCGCTTCCTCGTGGACGAGGACGCGCTCGAGACCGGAGTGCGGGCACTCGCCCAGGTCGCGGTGGATGCGCTCTCGGCCCTTCCCCGGTGATAGAATTGCGCGGTGCCGCCCGCGCCCGGAACCCCGCATCGCGACGAACCGTCCTGGCCGCTCGCGGAAGGCGCGCGCGAGCGCGTGCTCTTCCTGCTCGACGCGTCGAGCTCGTACGAGCGGCGGCTGCTGCTCGGGTGGATCGAGCGGAACCGACCCGATGGTACGGGCGCTGCGCAGTGGGACGTGCTCGACATCCCGCCGTCGCGCCGCCGAACCCGCCGCGTGCCGATCGCCAAGCTCGAAGCGACGCTCTCCGCGCCGGGCGATCCGCTGCTCGCGCCGCTGCGCGTCGCGTGGCTGCCGCGCAAGATCGACGGCGAGCGCCGCGCGCGCCTGACCGATCTGCTGCGCGGCGATCCGCGCGACCCGACCGCGCTGCGCCAGCGCCGGATCGCGCGCCGCGAGTTCGATCGCTGCCGGATCGTCGCGGGCGAGCCCGCGCCCGCGAGCGAGCTGCGCGAGCGCTGGCGCCACGCGATGGGCGGCGCGGTCGGCGAGACGACCGGCCTCGCCGAGTTCGTCGCACGCCAGGCCGCGCTCGCGCTCGAGCGCGCCGAGCGGCGCCTGCGCGGCGCGCGCTACAAGGTTCCGCGCTTCGTGCGCGAGGACATCCTCGCGCGTCCGGCGTTCCGGGGCGGCGTCGCGCAGCTCGCGCGCGAGAGCGGGAAGAGCGAGGCGCGCGTCGCGCGCGAAGCGGCGGGCTACCTGAAGGAGATCGCGGCCACCCACAGCACGTTCGCGATCGACCTGATGGCGCGGCTGATCCGCCGCTGGTACACGCAGGGCTACGCGCAGGGCCTGCGCTACGACCGCGCCAAGCTCGACCGGATCGGGGCGCTCGCGCAGCGACAGTCCGTGGTGTTCCTGCCCACGCACAAGTCGAACCTCGACCACCTCGTGTTGCAGTACATGCTGCACGAGAACGGCCACCCGCCGAACCACACCGCGGGCGGCATCAACATGAACTTCTTCCCGCTCGGACCGCTCGCGCGCCGCAGCGGGGTGTTCTTCATCCGGCGCTCGTTCAAGGACAACGACGTCTACAAGTTCGTGCTGCGCCAGTACATCGACTACCTGATCGAGAAGCGCTTCGCGCTCGAGTGGTACATCGAGGGCGGCCGCTCGCGGTCGGGCAAGCTCTTGCCGCCGCGCTTCGGCCTGCTCGCCTACGTGGTGGACGCCTATCGGCGCGGCCGCGCCGACGACGTGGTGCTGATCCCGGTCTCGATCGCCTACGACCAGATCTCCGACGTCCAGGACTACACCCACGAGCAGCTCGGCGGCAAGAAGAAGCGCGAGAGCTTCGGCTGGTTCGTGTCGTTCCTGCGCCGGCTGCGCCGGCCGTACGGCGCGATCCACATCGACTTCGGCGAGCCGCTCTCGCTCGCGAAGACGCTCGGTCCGCCCGACCCGAAGGCGAACCCCGACCCCGACGAGCACAACCTGGCGCTGCAGAAGCTCGCGTTCGAGGTGTGCGTGCGGATCAACGCCGCCACGCCGATCACACCGGTCTCGCTCGTGACGCTGGCGCTGCTCGGCACCGGCGGCGTAGCGCAGACCGTGCCCGGCGTGATGCTGCGCCTGAAGAACCTGCTCCACGACGTCGCGCGCCGCGACCTGCCCAACACCGGCCTCGCCGAGCTCGAGACCGACGAGGGCGTCGAGCGCGTGCTCGACGCGCTCGCGGCGAACGAGGTGGTCGACCGCTTCGCCGAGGGCAGCGAGGTGGTGTACCGGATCGGCGCGCAGCGCGAGCTCGCGGCCGCCTACTACCGTAACTCCGTCATCCACTTCTTCGTCGAGCCCGCGATCGCCGAGCTCGCGCTGATCGAGGCCGGCGAGGCCGCCGAGCACGAGGATCGCGTGGCGGCGCTCTGGCGCGCGGCGATGCAGCTGCGCGACCTGCTCAAGTTCGAGTTCTTCTTCGAGGATCGCGACGCGTTCCGCGGCACGCTGCGGCGCGAGCTCGCCGAGCGCGATCCGAACTGGGAGGAGACGCTCGCGCGCAGCGCCGAGGGCGCGCACGAGCTGGTCCGGCGCTCGCGGCCGTTCAACTCGCACCGCGTGCTGCGGCCGTTCCTCGAGGCGTACCGCGTGGTCGCCGACCGCCTCGCGCAGACGCCGCCGGAGACCGTGGTCGACGAGCGCGGCTTCGTCGACGCCTGCCTCGGGCTCGGCCGCCAGTACTACCTCCAGCGGCGCATCCACAGCGCGGAGTCGGTCTCGAAGGTGCTGTTCGAGACGGCGCTCAAGCTCGCCGACAACCGCGGCCTCGTGCACTCGACCGAGCCCGAGATCGGAAAGTGGCGGCGCGTGTTCGCCGAGCAGATCCGGGACTCGCTGCGCCGCATCGACGCGGTCGAGGCGCTCGCGGCGAGCCGCCGCGCGGGGCTCATCGACTGATCCGTCCGTTGCTACCGTAGGGCGCCGTGGTGGAAGCCAAGCTGGATCACATCGCGTTCGGTGTGCCCGACGTCGCGCCGGTCGCCGAGCTGCTCGCCGGGCACCTCGGCGGGCGCGAGCGCGGATCGGGCCCGGGCGGCGGCTTCTTGTTCTGGCAGTGGGAGTTCGCCGGCGGGGGTGCGATCGAGGTGATCGTCCCGGACGGCCCGCCGAACGGCTTCTTGCACCGCTTCATCGCCGCGCGCGGCGCGGGTCCGCACCACGTGACGTTCAAGGTGCCCGACATCCACGCTGCGCTCGACCGCGCGCGCGCGCTCGACTACCAGCCGGTCGGCTTCGACGATTCCTTCCCTGGCTGGAAGGAGGCGTTCCTGCACCCGAAGCAGGCGCAGGGGATCGTGGTGCAGTTCGCGGAGTCGCACCCGGAGTTCGAGGAAGGCGATTGGGGCGACGCGGTGCGCCCGGAGTTCCCGCCGGCTCCCACCGCACCCGAGACCGTGCAGGTGGTGGGCCTGCTGCTCTCGTCGCGCAGCGAGGAGCGCGCGCTGCGCCAGTGGCAGTCGCTGCTCGGCGGCGAGCTCGCGCGCGAGCGCGATCGCCTGGTGTTCCGCTGGCGAGACTCTCCGCTGCGCATCGCGGTGCGCATCGCGCCCGACGCCGAGGAGGGTCCGCTCGCGCTCGAGCTCGCCGCGGCGCACCGCCTGGCGCTTCCCGAGGGCCCGCATCCCGCGCTGGCTCTGCCGCTGGTCCAGGTGGACGCGCGGTGACCGGCAAGCTCGAGGGGCGCCGCGCGCTCGTCACCGGCGCGTCGCGCGGCATCGGGCGCGGCATCGCGCTCGCGTTCGCCGACGCGGGCGCCGACGTAGCGATCGGTTATCGGCGCGAGGTCGCCGCGGCCGAAGCGGTGGTGAAGGCGATCGAGGCCAAGGGCCGCCGCGCGTTCGCGTTCGCGGCCGACATTCGCGACGCGAACGCGGTCGCCGCGATGGTCGAGGGTGCGCGCGACGCGCTCGGCGGCCTCGACACGGTCGTCGCAAATGCGGGCGTGCCGACGCGCTACGAGCCGATCGAGGCGATCGAGCTGTCGTATTGGCAACGCGTGGTCGACATCGACCTGAACGGCGTCTTCTACACGCTGCGCGCGGCGATCCCGATCCTGCGCGCCGGCGACGGCGGCGTGATCCTCACCGTCTCGTCGGTCGGCGCCGATATGTGCGGCGCGAACGGCGGCGCCTACGTCGCCGCGAAGGCCGCCGTCAACGCGCTCACGACGATGGCCGCGCGCGAGAACGCGCGGCACAACATCCGCTGCAACGTGATCGCGCCGGGCCTGATCGCTACCGACATGGGCGACGGCCTCGTCTCCGCGCACGGCGAGGCGATCGTCAAGGCGATCCCGATGCAGCGCATGGGCAGCCCCGACGAAGTCGGCCAGCTCGCCGTCTACCTCGCCTCCGACGACGCGGCGTGGATCACCGGCGAGGTGTTCCGCATCGACGGCGGGCAGTGGTAGGGACGGCCCCGCGGCGGGCTTGATCGGGCCCTTGTTTCGCTCTACTTTCGCCTCGTGACCGACCCCCGGAACGAGGCTCCCGGACGCCCTCTCGCGCGGGTCTCCGCTCCGACGGAGCGGGGCCGGCTCGTCGCGCGTGGCAGCGCGGAGAATCCCGCGAACCGGTTCGAGCGGCTCGCGTACGCGGAGGATCCGGAGTTCGTCGACGAAGCGCCCGACGAGGGCGAGCGCGAACCCGCCCTCCAGACCCGCTACTACCGCGACCCGTCGCGCACGCTGATCGCGCGCAACGAGAGCCCCGACGTCGGATTCAACGCGAGCATCAACCCGTATCGCGGTTGCTCGCATGGATGCGTGTACTGCCTGGGGCCGGAGACGCCCGTGCTCGGCGCGGATCTCGTCTGGCGGCCGATCGGCGAGCTGCGCGTCGGCGACGAACTCGTCGGGTTCGACGAGTATCCGCGGTTGCACGGGCGCGCGCGCAAGCTCCGCCGCGCGCGTGTCGAGGCGATCTGGTGGTCTCGCAAGCCGACCCTCCGGCTGATCACGCGAAAAGCGGACGTCGTGACCACGGCCGAGCATCGCTGGCTCCAGCACCGGCCGGAGTGGTGGACTCGGACCGATCGACTTCTCCCGGGAGAGTTCCTCCACCAGCTCGCCAGCTCGGACGTCGAACGGATCAGGCAAGACGGGATCTTCCGCTCGATGCCCACGCTCGACCCCGAGCCGATCGAGGCGATCGAGGCCGGGCCGGTGGGCGACGTGGTCGACATCCAGACGTCGACGAGAACGTTCTACGCGGCCGGGCTCGCCACGCACAACTGCTATGCGCGTCCGACGCACGAATACCTCGGCCTCTCCGCCGGGCTCGACTTCGAGACCCACATCCTCGTGAAGGAGGACGCGCCCGCGCTGCTCGAGAAGACGCTGCGCGCGCCGAGCTGGCAGCCGGAAGTGATCGCGATCAGCGGCGTGACGGACCCGTACCAGCCGGTCGAGCGCAAGCTCCGCATCACCCGCGGATGCCTCGCCGTGCTCGCGAAGTACCGCAACCCGTGCGTGATCGTCACCAAGAGCAGCCTCGTCACGCGCGACATCGATCTCCTGCGCGAGCTCGCCGAGCACGGCGCTGCCGCCGTGAACGTGTCGATCACGAGCCTCGACGAGCAGCTGCGCCGCGTGATGGAGCCGCGCGCATCGCCGCCGCACGAGCGGCTGCGTGCGGTGGAAGCGCTCGCGAACGCCGGGGTTCCGGTCGGAGTCCTGGTCGCGCCGATCGTGCCCGGCCTCACCGACAGCGAGATCCCCGCGCTGATCGCGGCGGCAGCGCGCGCGGGCGCGAGCACGGTCCGTTCGGTGGTGCTGCGCCTGCCCCACGGCGTCGCCGACCTGTTCGAGGCGTGGCTCGCGCGCCACTTCCCCGACCGCGCGGCCAAGGTGATGAGCCGCGTGCGCTCGCTGCGCGGCG
>Ga0070698_100002818_pt1 | contig 19133 bp, 13 predicted proteins | sample KBSK1502metaG_FD_65477 | JGI IMG/M metagenome (GOLD analysis project Ga0070698, IMG submission 65477) | Corn, switchgrass and miscanthus rhizosphere microbial communities from Kellogg Biological Station, Michigan, USA - KBS K1-50-2 metaG | ecosystem: Host-associated > Plants > Roots >...
TACTCTTCAATCAATTTTGGATTTTGTTAAAAACTCGGCAAGCTTAGCGGAGGCGGAGCGGGAATCTATTCTTAAGTCAATTAAAGAAGCGGACAAAAATCAGGCATTACTTCAATTTAAATTAGAGCGAATTGAAAAAGACAGGCATACTTTATCGGTGATGCTGGAAGAAAGTATTGAGGATCTGCAAAAGAAATCAGCGGTGATCGAAGACGCAAATAGAACGCTTACTCAAACACTTGAAGAGCTAAAAGCAACGCAGGCGCAGCTGATCCAGGCGGAGAAAATGGCCTCCCTTGGTGAGCTTACCGCTGGTATTGCTCATGAAATTCAAAATCCTTTGAATTTTGTCAACAATTTTTCTGAAGTGTGTAATGAATTGATTGATGAAATGAAAGAACAATTGGAGAAAGGAAATACAGAAGATGCGAATGCAATGGCGAAGGAGATAAAGATGAGTTTAGAGAAAATCAATTTTCATGGTAAACGTGCCGATGCTATTGTAAAAAGCATGTTGCAACACTCCAGGACCAGCACTAATAAAAAAGAACCAACGGATATCAATGCACTGGCTGATGAATATTTACGGTTGGCTTATCATGGAATGCGGGCAAAAGACAAATCCTTTAATGCCGCCATAAAAACCGATTATGATGAAAGCATTGGCTTGATAAAAATTATTTCGCAGGATATTGGCCGGGTGATTTTAAATTTAATTACCAATGCCTTTTATGCGGTCATGGAAAAAAAGAAATTGCAATCCGCCGAAAGCGGATATGAACCAACAGTAACGGTGGGTACAAAAAAACTTGATAATAAAATTGAGATTCATGTAAAAGACAACGGCACCGGTATTCCTCAAAAAGCACTCGATAAAATCTTTCAACCCTTTTTTACCACGAAGCCTACAGGGCAGGGAACCGGGCTTGGCTTATCCTTGAGTTATGATATCGTGACGAAGGGACATGGAGGTGAATTAAAAGTAGAGACAAGGGAGGGAGAATATACTATGTTCAGCATAATTTTATCATTATAAATCATATATTCATCGAATGAAAATTTTAGTAGTTGACGACGAAAAAGATGTCCAGGTACTTTTCGAACAGCGTTTCAGAAAAGAAATCAGGAATAAGGAAATGGAATTTGCTTTTGCCTACTCAGGCGAAGATGCTTTGAAGTATCTTAATGAACTGCATGAAGCTGTCTTGATACTTTCAGATATCAATATGCCCGGTATGAGTGGTCTTGAATTGCTACGGCATATCAAGGAAAAACATCACGAACCACCACCCGTAGTCATGATGATCACCGCTTATGGTGACGCCGATAATTATAATACGGCCATGAAATTGGGTGCCGATGATTTTCTTACCAAACCGCTTGAGTTTAGCTTGCTAAAAGAAAAATTAAAAGCGATAAACTGATGGCAAAGATACTAGTGGTGGATGATGAAACAGATCTTGAAGTGCTGATCAAACAAAAGTTCAGACAAAAGATCCGTGAGCACAAGTATGAATTTGTATTTGCCATAAACGGTAAACAAGCATTGGAAAAGTTGGAACAGAATGCCGATATAGATGTTGTGCTCAGCGATATCAATATGCCGGAGATGGATGGGCTTACGCTGCTTTCTAAAATAAATGAACAAAATACTTTATTAAAATCAGTTATTGTTTCTGCTTATGGGGATATGGAAAATATCCGCACCGCAATGAATCGCGGCGCTTTTGATTTTGTAACGAAACCCGTAAATTTTGAGGACCTGGAGTTGACGATGGAAAAAACCATCAAGCATGTTCAGCAAATGCGGGAAACAATGAAGGCGATAAAAGAAAATAATATACTCAAAATGTATGTGGATGAAACCGTGTTAAATTTCATGGGTGGTCGTGAGTTTGAAAATTCCTTGATAGCAAATGAAACCGTACAAGCCACTGTTGCTTTTATTGATATTTGCAGTTTTACTACTATTAGTGAAAATGAGTCTCCTGATACAGTCGTAAAACTTTTAAACAAATATTTCGATGTGATGGTAAAAGAAATCATTGCCCAGGGTGGATATATCGATAAATTCATGGGTGATGCAGTAATGGCCGTGTTTCGGGGTGAATTTCATTTAGACAGGGCGCTGGACGCTTGTCTTGCAGTAAGAAAACAAGTAAATGAGTTGCCGAACGAGTCGGGTAATATTTTCTTTACGCCAAAGGTTTCTATTGGCATTAACAGCGGTGAAATGATTTCTGGTAATATTGGCTCTGCAAACCTGAAACGTCTTGATTATACAGTAATAGGTGATATTGTCAATACTGCGCAGCGGTTACAAACAATAGCAAAAGAAGGTCAGATCCTCATCAGCGATACGTCCTACGATAAAGTAAAAGAATCTTTTAATTGCAATAAAGTGGGTGAAGTAAATCTGAAAAATAAATCACGTCCCATAATGATCTATGAAGTGCTTGACTAAATTATTCCCCTTTTTATGAAATGACTGGCATCATCGTTCAGCCTGAGCTGAACTGGTTTCTTTTAAATAAAAGCAGATGACATTTTTTCCCTGGTAACTGTTTTTGGGGTTGATTTATCTTCTTATAATCACATTGCCTTTTCCGCCCGGCCCAGCGTTAGCGCTCATTTTATTCAGGCTATACGTAAAGCTGAGCAAAAAGAAACGCTTCAACACCCGGTTATTCTGATCTTCTATATAATTCGAATTAGTATTACGAACTATGGACTGGTTCTCATTCAACAGATCATACACACTTATCTTCATTTCACCACGATTATATTTTAAGAATAGTTTACTGAATGCCGCATTCCATAATGGAACCTTTGCATTAAAACCTTCAGAACGCTGACTGGTGATTGTATAACGAAAATCCGTAGAGAGATAAAAGTTCTTTGGCAACTGCCATCCCAGGTCTATGCTATAATCCTGCGTAAAATAGGTATTGTTGAGTGATGATTGGAGTGAATACTTTGCTTTGTTATAGGTAAAACCAGCGCCAAGTGTAAGATCAAGTTTGTCTTTAAAATTTCTTGATATTTCTATGCCTGGATCTACACTGACATTATAAATATTATTCCGAACTGTATTGATGAATTGGATGGTTTTACTATATCCAACCCCCGTGTTAAAATTCAGCGTCCCTTTTATAAATCGCAAGGGCCACCCAAGACTTATGTCATTGTTCAAATTGTAAACGCCATCCACATTCACCGGCCTGGTTGTTTTTCTCCCGAACGAATCAATTACATCATAATTCACGATCTTGTTATTAGTGAATGAATAACTGCTGAACCAAAAAAAGCTTTTGTTGCGGAACGGATTCATTCCGGTATAGTTTGCATTGATGCGATGTGTGAACTCCTGCTTCAGATCCGGGTTGCCCAATTTTATATTGAGTGGGTTGCTGATATCCGGGACTGGTTGCAATTGCGAAACCGAGGGCTGATTGGTTGATGCACGATAGTCAAGCTGAAGGTTTTTGAATCTTGTAAAATTGTATTGGAATCTTGCATTAGGCAACAGGTTGTAAAATGATTGGGAAATTACAGAATCTTTGATACCGCTTTTTATTGTTCCCTCCAGGTCTGCATTTTGCCATGTTAAACCAACTGAGTAATTATATTTTTTCTTTTGTGTACGAATCCTGACGCCCGCCGTTGTCGTTCCATAAACATTTTCATAATTATTTGTAAGCTGTGGGTTCACAAGATCATGCTTCCCCGAATTACGGTCATAATCATAGGTTATTTTATCAGAAACAGACCGGCTTTCATTTTTTGAAACGCTGAACTCAAGCAGGGATCTTTTGAATAGTGGCTCCGTATAAACAGCTCTTGTATTGTAACCTCTTACCTCGTTCTCAGAAAAGCTGCGCTGATTGATTGAATCTGTTCTTACCAAACTACCCAGCTTATTGTAGAACTGGTTTACAGATTCCAGCTCACCATTTCCATCACTATTATTTAGCGTACTGCCGACGCTAAGCGAAAATGTTCTTCCTTTTCTTTTGAACTTTTTCCTGTATAATAGAGTTCCGGTGAAATTATATCCATCACTGGCAGAAAAATTATCACTGAATCCGTTGTTGCTGCGAAGCAATTGTTCCGATAATGTTTCATAGTCACTCAGCGAATGATTTTTTGATTTTTGCCAGCTTAACGTTGGCGTAAATTTTAAAGAATTCATGGAATCGATCAGGTAATCATAGGTAAGATTGAAACGATGCGAGTAACTAAGGTTATTTGTTCTTGAATTCTGATTGTAGAAATAAGTGGAATCGGGTAAAATATATTGGCGACTTAACTTTTGATTTGTAACCGGGTTATAACGACTGAAAAAATAATTGCTTTGTACTTCCATTTTTGTTCCTATGATATTATTATAGTTGGCACCGCCTGCCCATGATGTATTAATGGCATTATTGTTACCTCCTCCCATCGCCCCGGCCATTGCATCATTGGCGCCGATATTAATGTTGATGTTTCCTCCGCTGCCGCCACCTAACTGATTCATGCCGCCGGAAAAACTAAGAATATCCATAAATGAAAAACCTTCAGCATTTGTGTTGTTACCCATTCCTATCACTGACATTTGTCTTGCCCCTTTGAAAGAATTGACATTAAATCTTCCCTGGTAGCGGCCATCAGTACCGCCACCGCCATTCACTTTTCCAAACACCCCTTTCTTTTTATCTTTTTTAAGTTTTAGATTAATTGTCTTTTCACTTTGGCCGTCATCAAAACCTGTAAGCTGCGCCATATCGCTTTGTTTGTCGTAAACCTGTACTTTATCTACAGCATCGGCAGGCAAATTTTTGGTGGCGATCTTAGGATCGGTTCCAAAAAATTCTTTTCCGTCCACTAAAACTCTTTTCACTTCCTGCCCCTGTGCTTTCACTGTTCCGTCTTTTTCTACTTGTATACCCGGCATTCTTTTCAAAAGATCTTCAACAACAGCATTGGGCTTTGTTTTAAAAGAACCGGCATTGTACTGAACAGTATCTCCAACTAATGTTACAGGCGGGGCTTCGGCCATCACCACTACTTCTTCCAACACCTTATTTTTATCACTTACTTCAATATTCGCCAGGTCAATGTTCTTATTCGCATCATTTACCGAAAAATATTTATTGACGTTATGATAGTTAACATGGGTAACCAGCAGGCGATAATCACCGTAAGGGACATTGGCCAATGAAAATTCTCCCCGGTTGTTTGTCATGGTAAACGTCACTAATGAAGAATCTTTTCTTTGCAAAACGGTAATGGTGGCAGCAGCGACAGGCTGTTTGGCAATTGTATCAAAAACAACGCCTTTGAGGTTACCATTTTTTTGTGCGGAAGTGGTTAGCCAGATAAACCCGGATAAAACAATCAGTAAACTTTTCTTCATACATCGGTTGGTTTTTCCCGATGACTCTCGGGATCGGCTACGAAAATATTCTTATGGAGCTATATTACCGGTTAAGCAGAGTTGAAATTAGGTTAATGAAGGTTAATGGGAGAAGGCAATAAAAAAATCAAATTCTGGACGATTTTCAACCTGGAATTTGGAGTTTCAATATTTGGAATTTATGACTAGAGCTATTTATCTTTTTCCGGCCCCCGATCTTTGTCTTCTCTTTCTTTTTCGTAAACCTGGATCTTAATTGCTCAATCAAGCATGTTGGTTTCAAGGACCAGGGCAAGTTTTAATTTTTTTAATTCAGGGTTTTTATCGCCGGCATCTAAAATTATCGTGGTAAATTTTATAGCTTCTGCCGGCCTTATGTAATCTCCTTTAAAGACAGCTATACTTCCATTTATATTCACTGAAAGGTGCTGCAATGAATTATAAATGGCGCTGAATTTCTTTGAAGCCTCTTCAAAGTCATCCGTCTTCAGCATTTCTGCCTCCCATGAATAAATATCCTTTGTGTTAGAGCTATATTTTATCAACCGGCATTTGACAGCATCTTTTACCGCAATACGGCACTCGAATTCTATATTTTGAGGGTTTTCTATTATCTCTTCGCCGGCGATATTTTTGAACCCGTTCGGATAATCACTTATTACTTTTGCGATATCTGTTTGTAATGCATTTTTGACCGGGATTACCTGTGCCGGAAGAGAGAAAACAAATAAAATGAAAGGAAAGGTGGCAGTTAGTGGCTTCATAAGATGGAATTTTAACATTCGCTATTGCAATATATAGTAGAATTTTTTAACTTTATAGCATACTTTATCCGGAAATCAAACGTTAATTAAAAAAATCCGTTTATGAAAAACAGAGTAATTGTTCATGGACATGAGGAGGCGAAGATCTATAAACACAACTACACGCCTTCTTTTAGTATTGCGAGGTTGCTTCGTTCTGTGCTCGGAGTTATAGTTACAGGTCAATCACTGGCCGCACATAAATACCATTATCGCAGAAAGTAGTTTCCTAACTAACCCCCAAAATAAATTAAGGCGCGCTGAAATCAGCCGCCTTTTTTCATTTTATTTGTTTGCGTAATAACTAATTTCTGAATTGTTTCATTCCTCTGTCCATCATGTTCTTCAGGTTTTGTGGCACTTGCATTTGGTTGCGGTTGGCCATCCGGTTCAGATTGTATGTAAAGCTGATCATAAAATAGCGGCGAATAACATTGGTACGATTGTCTTCAAAATAGTTTTCGCCTATTGTTCTCGTAATCGCTTTATTCTGGTTAAGAATATCAAGCACCGTTAATTTTAATTCCGCCGCTTTATTTTTTAAAAACTGCTTTGAAACACTGGCATTCCACATTGGGATGGTCTGGTTAAATCCATCCGTGCGGCCCGTGTTGATCAGAAGGTCAAAATCGGTGGAAGCGATCATATCTTTTTTAAAAGTGTAACTGAAATCAGCCGTATAAGTTTGGGTAAAATAATCAGTGTTCAAATTTTCCTGCAGTGAGTAACGGGCAGTATTATAAGTTAACCCGCCTGTCACACCCATGTCAAACTTATTCTTATTATAATTAAACCCGAATGTTTGTGTAAGCAACAAACGGCGGGTAAGATTTTTTTCTTTATAGACCATGCTGATATCGCGATTGTAATTGACGATCGTTGTAAGATTCACATTGCTTCCTTTTAATTTCTTTATCGGAAATCCTAATGAAGTGAAGGCAGATACATTGTAAGCTCCATCAAGATTTACCGGCCTCGATATGGTCACGGCACGATTTAAAGAATCAATACTATTCACAATTTTATTTCCGGTTGTACTTACGCTGAAATTTGCCGTGAAAAAGCGAAATGACATCATATTAAATGTGCTGTAATTAATATTGAAGTTGCTGATGAACTCTTGCTTCAATGATGGATTACCTGTTTTAACCTGGATCGGGTTGCTTACATCCGGCACATCCTGCAATTGCGTGGCACTCGGTGCATTTGTTCTCCCACGATAATTAAATCTGAAATTCTTTGTTTTGTTAACACTGTAGGTAAAACTTGCTGTCGGAAAAAAATTAGTAAAGTTTTGAGTGATCGTTGTGTCTTTACCGGAATTCGCTCTTATACTTCTGCTTCCCAATTCTGTAAACTGCATACCAAGACCAAGTTGGTAATTATATTTCTTTTGCTGCAAACGATAATTAAAGCCGAGGCGGTTTGAAGTATTTGTGTTTTCAAAATAATTTGTCTGTAATAGATTCAATGCATCGTATTTTCCTGATGCAGAATTATAATCATAGGTTTCTTTATCTGAAACATTCCTGTTGTGTGTATAGGCATAGTTTAACTCCAATATTTTATTTTTTCCCAATGGCTCGGTATAGGAAGTGCTTACTGTATTATTATTAGCTCTTGTATCCTGCGTTCCTTTTTGATCCTGGTTCCGGGAGGAATATTCGCTTCCGTCCGATTTATAAAACCTATACGGCGCAAGACTATAGTTCTCTGCATCACTTTCGTTGTACCCGTTTCGCCAGCCCAGCGTAAATGTCCTGCCGATCTTTTTAAATTTTTTTCTATATAAAAACTCGCCGTTATAATTCATACCATCTCTTATGTTCTTATTAGCTGTTTTATTTGTTACCGCCAGGTAATCATTTACCGCATTTGAGTAGGTATAGGAAGTATCGTTATACAAACCATTTGATTGCTGCAGGTTCAGACTTCCTGTATATAAAATTGAATTCATCGAATCGATCGCATACTCCCATCTTGCATTAAAACGATGGTTTTTGTTCCTGTTTCTTGATTCATTCTCAGTATAGGCATTCGTAGTGGAATCATTGGGAAAATAGGATTGTCTGAAGCTATTTTGTTTTAGAAGATTATCTGATTGTGAAAAGAAATAACTGCTTCGGAAATCAATCTTCTTGCTCCACTGATCATTATAATTTAATCCAACTGATCTTGAAGTAGTGATTCCATTGCCACTGCTGCCTCCTCCGAAACCTCCGCCACCTCCAATCGCTCCTTTCAGCGCTCCCAGGTCAAGCCCTGCCTTACTGAATTGTGCCATTCCTCCCTGCGAGGAAATGATATCATTAAAACTAAATCCCTGTTTGTTTGAATTATTGGCAGCTGCTAATAAGGAGATCCTTTTATTGCCGCGGAAATGATTGAAAGATAAATTGCCTTCGTAACGACCGGCAGAACCGGCGCCTGCCGTTATCTTTCCAAAATCTCCTTTATTCTTATCCTTCTTTAGTTTGATGTTAATTGTCTTTGAACGGCTGCCATCATCTATCTTGGTAAACTTTGATTGCTCACTCATATCATCAAATACCTGTATCTGGTCCACCATATCGGCCGTGATATTTTTTGTGGCAAGCTTGGGATCATTGCCAAAAAACTCTTTTCCGTCAACCAAAACCTTCTGAACATTTTCACCCATGGCTTTAACGGTTCCATCTTTTTCTACCTGCACACCCGGAAGCTTTTTCAATAAGTCTTCTGTGGTAGCATTTGGTTTTGTTTTAAACGCATCGGCTCTGAATGAAACCGTATCCCCATTTACTTTTACCGGCGCCAGGTCGGTTACTGTTACACCAGTCAGTGTTTTATATTCTTTCTGAAGAATGATCTCACCGAGATCAGCTGATTTCTTTTCAGCAGTAATTGAAAATGGCTTTTTTAAATTTTCATACCCTGTGAAAGAAATCATTAATAGGTAATTGCCTGCATCAAGATTGGTAATTGCAAAATTTCCTTTCTTATCGGTTAAAGAAAAACTTATTAAGGAAGAATCTTTTACAAGCATTACAGAAACGGTGGCTTCAGATAATGGTTGTTTTGCGGCACTGTCAACTAATTTTCCTTTGACAGAACCATTTATTTGTGCCTGTATGACAAATGCAGAAGATAGTATGCAAAAAAGCAGGATGAGTTTCTTCATAACAGTTGATCAGTCTACGAATTTAGACGTATTAGGCGGGAAAAACCAGTCGGGAAGTTTGAAATAAAAGCTAAAAGGCGAGAATTATGTATAAGTGGTTTAACTGAAGGATGGTTCTAAGTTTATTTATTCGCCGGGTATTTTTTAAAATTTTTTTCCCATGCTTCAAAAACTTTTAGCTCATAGCTTGTCAAAGAATCTGAGATATATGTAATCTGAGCAATTCCAGCCAGCTGGTCAGCAAAATATGTATCCATTCTGATTATAGGGCAACCAATTTTTTCACTAAACGATTTCAAATATTTGATAGGCACATCTTTTCTTTCGCAAATTGCATATAAGATGAACTCATTTATATCATCATTATTAAATTTACGGAGTCTGTATCTACTGTATCTATTCCCATTAATAACAGTATCAGTTAATTTTTTGCATTCATTATATTTAAACAGTTTATTGGAATATAGATCCCAGCCTCCGTATTTTTCAAAAGGAATAATTTTCGTAAAATGCATAATGGCTTTGGATGTATCTGAAAAATTACCATAATAAAAAAATTGATGTTCTTCAGAATCAATAAAAAGGTAATATTTAACATAGCTGTTTGTGCTTGTTCCGGTTGAATCGGTATTAATATTTAAATGTGGTACTTCTTGAATTGATCGAGAGCCGTTATACCAAATAATAGCGCTTATTTTTAAGTCTTGAATTGACTTGTCAGTATTAAATGTATAATGATCCAACTTCACCTTTCCTTGAGGCTGTGAATATAAGTTTATGGATATTACTAAAAGAAATAGGATAATTCTCAATACTAATCGAATTTATATTTTAAAATGCCATAATAATTTTATTACTCCCAATTCACCTCTCCTATCTGAATGCTGTATGAATTTGTATACGGAAGGTACCCATTATCAGGATACCATATTGTTCCGGTAACCGATACACTAATAGTAGCTGTGCCTAAATTAGCAGGAGTATAAACTGTTGTTGAACTTGTTGCACCGAGAGTGTTACCATAGACATCAGATCTTTGATAATAACAATCAGTTATTCTATCATTTTCAAAATGGATTTTGAAAAATCTACCCCACAAACTTTGAGTAATTTTACAAAGACCTCCGCCATTTCCTGAACTAATTTCATAAGAAACCTTTTGGCATGTGCCTCTTTTTCTATATTCTTCCTCAAATTCATAACCCTCAGTCGCCCCAGGGCCTCCTTCTCCGTCATGACTCACAGGGCATAACATCGCATTATAAGGATCTACACAATCTTCACTCTGACAAGTTGTAAAAGCGTACTCCCATGTTTGATTAACCATAAACCCCCATTCATCGTATATAGTAGTAACCCAATACCAATTAACACAGTCGTTTGTCCTGGCTTCACTATTATTATTTGAAGAGTCTGTCAAATGTCCAAATGATTTTAGATGACCATTTTCATATTCCAATTCGTGAAGCTTTTTACCTGTTACACTTAAATATTTGAATTTTCCATTTGCATCAGGCTTACTTGTATTCAAAATATTATAAAATGTATTATCCGGTACTTTACTATATGTTTGACCGCCCTTCGGATAAAACAAAACAATATTTCCTTTTCTTACATTTCCCATTTTATCAAGGATCAATACTAAATTAGGAATTGAAGCCTTATCAATATTTTTAATTGTTTTAAAGTTCTCTTTAACGGGAATAACAATGATCTTTTCTCCCCTTCCAGATTCTTCAATCTGTAAGTTAGAAAATTCAAGATTGTTTTTTAACAATTCAACATTTTCAGCTTGTGTTTGTTTTTGTGCAGGTTTTCGGCTGTCTAACCAGCTATTTATTTTTGAAATCAACTCCTTATTAGTATTGTCATGGCTTTTCTCGAATTCCTTTTGACAAGAAAATAATAGTAGCGTCATAGCCCAAAGTATGGGCTGTAATAAAAATGTTTTTCTCATAAAATTGGTTTAAATGGTATGTGTCTTACTCTAATAACCGGTTTTCAGACAATGCCCGAGGTTAGGCGGTGGGAAATATAAATATACACCTGCTGGGGGGGGTAATTCCAATACCCCTTTAGTAATATTTACAAAAAAATAATGAAGGAATTTAACTGGAGAGATATTCCACATCTTCTCTTGAAAGTGATTTCACAAACGTATTATCATCAGCAATCAGATCTTTTACCAATGCTCTTGTCCGCTTTTAAGCTCTTCGATAACAAAGCAAGTTTATTTAATGCCAGGTTGGGTTTCTTCAAATCGACGAAATAAGTTATTGATACTTTTTTGATGTGGAATCGGTGTTTTCTTCATTTCAAATAATAACTCGCGTCTTGGTATCGGAAAAGAATATTTTTTGCTTTTTAAAGGGTTATATATTATTTGTATCTTAAAAAGTTTTTTTTGATGCGTACTGTCGAGTTTTTCCGAAAATCTATAAGGGACCTTATCAAAGTTTGATGAAAAAAATAAATATATGGAATCAGGGGCGTTTTCATCTTTTTTATTTTTTCCCTGATATATCTCTGCGTCCGAAAATTTTGTTAGCCGGACTTTTCTATTAAGTTGATAATTGGAATCCAAATTAATACCAGATTTGAAAAAAATCTTGGCGTTTATTAATGAATCAACTAAGAATTTAATTCCATCTTTAGCATTGATAGAGTCATATTTAATACCAAGTGCCTGTTTTTCTTTAAAAAGATAATAATTGTAAGCAACCCCTGTTTCTACTTTTTCACTGATTATACTATCATTCTTGTCATAAGTAATATAAGAGTTTTCATAAGGCGTAGAAATAATATACATATAAAGCTTATTCTTTTGCACAATTGTAAAGGTATCTTTCAAATTAAAGACGCTTCCATCTTCTGGCCTTATTAATTCCCAATTCAATATTATTGAATAGGCTTGCATTTCTGCATCAGTTTGCTTAGGCTTTAACAGGCAGTCTTTTGAAAAGAAAGATAAAGCCAGGATAGGTATGAATACCCTGGCTTTATAGATTTTAATTTTCTCAATCATTAATATTAAAATATTTGGTTGCAACAAAATTATGATTGGTAGTAACCGGGAATCCCACGCAAACAATTGAGTATTGTATATTAAAATTTAAAGTCATTGCTGCATTATAAATTCCGAGTGTGGGAGTGGCGACAACAGAAGTGCACCGAACATCTCCACCAATTACTAACCCTTCCCGACTTACATCATTATGGATTAAAGAATGCCACCTCCACTCATTATTTACTTTTTTATGGATCCCGGTTTCTGTGCTATTAAAGCGCCAGACATTACCATTACTTTTGAAAAAAGTCCATATATAAATTTTTGTTCTATATGTGGGATCTTCATTGGATGTTGAAATTGAAACCGTCTCAGAACTCGTTGTGCCATCTGAAAACGAATTTATACAACTCTCTGTATTATCTCCGCCTCCGCCACCACCACTGCAATTTGCTCGAAAACTGCGCCCGTTAGCTACTCTCGCTTGTGCACAATCACCATCATCACAAGCAGTAAAAAGATAATCCCAGGTGGTTGTCGAAGTTCCGTCTAACCAATAATAAGTAGTGACTAAATACCATTCTATACACCCGTTTGCCTTACCTGAATCACTATTTGGAGCAGTTTTTTTCCTTTGGTTTGCGACAGATTTTAATTTTCCATTCTCAAACTTCAGCTCATACCGAAAATAATCAGTCACACTAAGTACCGTAAACTGGCCACTACAATCAAGGTTTTGGTATGAAAAAATTTTATAGAACGAACTTTCCGGAGCAACTTTTTGGCCGTTTGAAGAAATGTATTGTATAATATTCCCATTTGCAATGCTGTCTTGGCTATTCAGCACTAAAACTAAATAATTAACCGGGTTTTTATCCTGATTATTTTGGGATTTAAACTCGTTTGATATCGGGACCACAATGAACTTTTCTAAATCCCTGTATCGTTCCAGACGAAGTTTATTATAGTCGAGACTTCCTTTTAAAGACTCAATTTTTCTCGTGTCACTAACAAGCAATCCATTTTTTTGATTATCAAGCCACGATTTGACCATGATGATCAACTTCTCTTTCTCCGGATTTTGGGGACTATCTGCATCTAATCTTTCTTTTTTGCAAGCACTAAAAAGAAGCATTGCTAATAAAACATAACTAAGAATTGAAATTGTCTCTTTCATATGGGGGAACTTTGCCGCCAATAAATTAGGCTGCGCTAGCTTAATCTCTCTCATAAAATTGGTATTAATGGTAAATGTCTTACTCTGTTAACGGTTTTCAGACAAGGTCCGTCACAACATGCTGCTATAATAAATATACCAGTGAGTTTATTGCGTTTCCAAAACTATCGCAAGGAGTTTTTCTTACTTTTTGAAGTTTTTTCCTCAGGGAATTTGAGGATCCATAAAAAATTACCAGGAGAAATATTTTAACTGAAGAGATATTCCACGTCTTCTCTTGAAAGTGATTTCACAAACGTATTATCATCAGCGATCAGGTCTTTTGCCAATGCTCTTTTCTTTTCCTGCAGTTGAATGATCTTATCTTCAATCGTATCAACACAAATCATGCGGTAAGCAAAAATATTTTTATCCTGCCCGATACGATGGGTTCTGTCAATAGCCTGCTGTTCTACAGCGGGGTTCCACCAGGGGTCAACGATGTATACATAATCGGCAGCGGTTAAATTCAAACCAACACCTCCGGCTTTTAATGAGATCAAAAATACTCTTACAGCTTCATCATTCTGGAAACTCTGGATCGCTTTTTCCCGGTCAGGCGCCGCCGTGCTTCCATCAAAATATTCATATTTCACACCAAGCTGATCGAGTTTTTGCCGTATCAGCGCAAGCATTCCCAGGAACTGTGAAAACACCAGGGCCTTATGATTACCGATATTTTCAACGATCTCCCTTGACAGCTCATCAAGCTTGATAGAATGATTTTCATATTTATCCGTTTCATTCAAGATAGCCGGCGAATCACAGATCTGTCGCAGCTTCATCAATCCCTGTAAAATCGTAAGCTGCGATCTTTGTATACCCTGTGATTCGATGGTTCCCAGAATTTGATTGCGATAATCATTTCGATACGCTTCATAAATGCTTCGCTGCTCATCTTCCATTTCACAATAGAGAATTGTTTCTGTTTTATCCGGAAGGTCTTTTGCCACCTGTTCTTTTGTACGGCGAAGAATAAAAGGATAAAGGATCTTTTTCAAATGATCTTTTCTATCGGGCTCGCCAAACTTATCAATTGGTATTGCAAATTCCTGCCTGAAGAATTCCATGCTGCCCAGCATACCGGGATTCAGGAAATTCATTTGCGCAAAAATATCAAACGTATTATTCTGCAGGGGCGTACCGCTCATGCACAACCTGTTCTTTGCATGAAGTAAAGAAGCGGCCCTTGTTACCTTACTCAATGGATTTTTTATGGCCTGGCTTTCATCCAGCAATAAATAATCCAGTTCAATCGTCATCAATAATTTTATATCACTGCGCAAGGTGCCATAAGTGGTAATGATAACATCGCTGTTCGCAAACTTTTCTTTGTCTCTTGATCTTGTTGCTCCGTGATGAATGCAATAAGAAAGTTTTGGCGTAAATTTCTTTATTTCATTTTCCCAGTTATAAATAAGCGTTGTCGGGCAAACAACCATCGCTTGTAGTTTTCCATGTTCATTTTTATAATGCTGCATGAACGAGAGGGCCTGTACTGTTTTACCCAAACCCATGTCATCTGCAAGAATGCCGCCCCATTTTACTTCGCTAAGATAATTTAGCCAATGATAGCCGGAGACCTGGTAGGGGCGAAGAATTCCCTGTAGTTGCTCCGGCAGATCAATTTCTTTGATCTTATTAAACTCTTTCAGGTTCTCATACTTCTCTTCCAGCTTCAGCACCAACTCATTTTCATCCCTGTTCTCATACAACTCATCGATCACACTCATGTGATAACGACTTAACTTAAGCTGGTTTGTTTTTCCTTCGCCAACACGGAATAACAACGAATACTTTTTTAACCATTCTTCCGGAAGAATACCCAATGTGCCATCACCCAGCTGAACAAATTGCTGTTTATTCGCCAAGGCTCTTTTTACTTCTGCCACACTCACCTGCTGATCGCCAAAAACAATATCTATTTTTGCATCAAACCAATCTGTGTTGCTGTTTATGAAAATTTTTGTTGATGGTCTTGCCGTGTTAAACCTGAAATTTTTCAATGCATCAAAACCAAAAACCGGCGTTTTCATATCATTCATGGCATCCACAAATAAAAAGAACCAGTTATTTTTTAAAACATCTGTTCCTTTCAATGCCAATGCCTGTGAATCTTCCTGGTAAATAAAATTGCTATGGAGGTTTTGCATTTTAGCAACAAACTCCTGCTCTGCCGGGCGGTTGCGGTGTACAATAATTACCTTATCTCCTGCGGGCACCACCACTTCATCCCTTTCTTTAGCCGTAGTGGCAAATCCTTTATAAGAGAAGATCGGCTGGAACAAAAGATAATCTCCTTTTTCCGCCAGGTAAAGGCTGATTTCTGGCTTGCCATCTTTTATTTCCTGCAAAAGGGATTTATCGAAATTCACTTTAAACTCTTTTGTAAGCGGCAACACCTGTTGCTGTAAAACATTACTCCAGTCAGAAAAAGAAGTCTTCATTACGCCCGCTGGAAAAAAGTTCTCTGCCACTTCACAGGTATGCTGATCTTTCCATGCAAACAATTGATGATTGTATAAATAAAAAAGCGGAGTCCCTGCTTCATTGTCTTTAAGATCAAGCAAAAGACCACCAGCCTTCACGGTTGCTTTTATTTCAATAGCGCCATTACTCTTTATTACATCAAACGATGGCTTAAGATCATCCGATGAAATATTAATTTGCTGAAGGTTCGATGTACGGAACGATTTACTTTTTGCCAGCTGAAATACTAATCCTTTGCCCGCGATTGATAAAAAAAGTTTTTTCAGTTTAGGAAAAAAATATTCTCTTACCAAAGCACGGGTATCTTCAGGCAAGTCATCTTCTTCCTGGTGAATAATGTTTTCCCAAAATCCTGAGAATGGTGAATTGCGACTGATATATTTACTGATCTCCGACTCCTGCAGTTTTTTTATTGCATTCAGCAATTGCTTGTCATCTTCATTAAAATTTTCAGCCTCTACATATTTTGACAGATCAAGTTTTTCAACTTTCCCGGAAAACACATCTGCATTTTCATCTGCTTCTCCGCTTACTGCATCAATGATGAAATAAGGATAATTTTTTTTATTAAAATTAATGACCATTCCGAGGCGGTGAGTAATAACCGGCGTTTCTGGTTTTGGTAAGGTTTCCGTAAAAACCTCTTCCTGTATCTCGACCGGTTTTGGCATTGAAGCAGTCGCCGGTGCATTCACTCTTTTAATACTTATATCAAGTACCCGCAAAAAAGGCTTGCCATCTTTATAAGAAAATTCAAACTTTCCTTTAAGATCGTCGCTTAATGAATAGCCATAAGCTTCAAGCAATTTATTTTTTTCTTTATCCCAGTTGCGAATGCTGTCAAAATAATACGGGCCATGTGAATTTAATAACTGCAAAAACACGATCATTTTTGGCAGGTTCAGCGGATGATCCACCTCTTCATAATCAGAACTTGTATCAAAATTTCTTTCTTCATTTTTCTTAATAATGACCTTGTAAGATTTCCCATCGATCGGCACGGATGCTTTTACCGTTTCATCTTTTGCGTATTCGATATCGGCACGGTGTGTACGCAAATAGTGTTCTGCTTCCTGGTAAGTCGCCTGGGAAGAAAGAAGCCTCAGTGTTTTCAGATCAATATGTTTCATCTTGGCAACGGTATGTCGCTGATCATATTTTGACATTCCTGTTTTCAGCAGGTTCTTATCCAGCATTTCCTGTAATTGAAACAAAGAAGCCGCTTCATGCCGGCAAATGTCACCAAGATTATAAGGACAGGCGCAGCGCATTGATACATGCTGCGGATCATTTATTTTTTGAATATAAACTTTATAATACGTGGAATAGCTATCGTCCTTTACACGAAACACCGCGGACCCAAAAAGATTATCATACTCCACCAGTTCAACAAAACCAATTGCATGAATTTTCTTTCCGCGACGGATCACTTCATCAGTTCCATGGGTATAAACGTATTTGAGAAGGTGGGGTAGAGCCAAGACGATTTCAGATTTTAGATTTCAGATTTTAGATCCATAAATACGATGCGGTCAAATCCGAAATCGTAAATCGTACATCTAAAATCCCAATTGGACAATCTGCAAAAATAAAGGAATGTATTTCTGATTTCCAGCGATTAAGAGATAAATAAATAATTTTCTGTTAGGAGAAAAGTAAGAATGAAAAAGAGTATCTTTATAGGTTTGTTTTGCTTCACCTAACCTCTCCTGAAGGAGTGGAACCACACACATAAGCCGGCTTATTTAATCCTCACTATTGTTTTGATTATTTCACTGTCAACTTTCCATTATCATATATCGGCAATACGTTTGCACCATCTGCAGTTAAACAATAACGAATATCTTTTTCCAAACCAAAACCCATCAAACGATGATAATGAGATGCTTCATTTTTTTTCATGAAACCAAAAAGGTCCTTCTCTGCTTTTCTATAGATCGTCTCTGCAAGATGGGATGAATCGCAATTGATGGAAAAATGTTTTCGGATTTTTGAGATCACGGCACCAGCGAACAACATATCTTCCATATTCACCCTGTCTTTCCAGGCCGCACAACCAAGAATTACATTTTGTTTCTTTTCTGCAAGGTGATCGCATACTGCTGAAAGATTAGGAAACGACCCGGTAATAATTTCTTTTGCACCTTTATCCAATGCCATTTGCAAAAGACGGGTTCCGTTAGTTGTTGTAAGCACCAGGGTTTTCCCTTCTATAAAATCTCTTGGATATTCGAATGGCGAATTACCGTGTACGAGACCTTCGGCAACTTTTCCATCTCTTTCTCCTGCAGCGATACCATGAATTTGTCTTCCGATTTCAAGACAGCGACTCACATTGTCAACCGGTATCACTGATTTGGCGCCGTTATATAAGGCAGTTGCAATGGTCGAGGTTGCCCGGAGCACATCAATGATCACTACAGTTGCGTTACTTATCTCATATAGATTTAACAATGCCGGTGAAAGAGAAGTATAAAGAGTGGGTCTTGTGTTATTCATTATCAATATTCAATTCTGGCAAAAATAAGTGTTTAAAGAAACACGTTGATAGTATACAATAATGTTTCTGCTTCTTTACCTGTAAGGTAAGTCTCCATCAATTCTTAACAAAAATTGTGTCTTTATACGGTAATGACATTAAATTTGAACAGCTCGATTTCACATTAAACAAATCCTCATGACAAAATTTTCAATTCTTGTTTTATGTGTATTCCTGAATACAAGTTATCAAAATGATGACCTTGACAAAGAATTTTCAAATTATGAGAAGGACAGAGTGCAATTGAATATACCTCGGAATGTATATAGTTATGAGCAGAATTTTGCTTCTATTGCATCTATCGATAACCTTTTATTGTTTAAGAAGTTTTATGAAAAATACGATAGTATATTTAAAAAAATCGACCGAAGTAAGCTATCACTTGATGACAAAATCAATTTGGATCACATCCAATATATTGTCTCGCTTCAACTAACAAGATTTTCACTCGAAATGAATTTCAAACAGCAGAACGAAGCTATTTCTAAACTCGGATTGTACATGTTAAAAGATCATGAAG
>Ga0070698_100002819_pt1 | contig 19124 bp, 10 predicted proteins | sample KBSK1502metaG_FD_65477 | JGI IMG/M metagenome (GOLD analysis project Ga0070698, IMG submission 65477) | Corn, switchgrass and miscanthus rhizosphere microbial communities from Kellogg Biological Station, Michigan, USA - KBS K1-50-2 metaG | ecosystem: Host-associated > Plants > Roots >...
TGCGCCGCAGCACAAGGCCACGCTGTCGTTCACCGGGTTCAACCCTCGGCGCGGCCTGACGAGCAACCTGCGCGTTCGATGGGTGAACGCATTCCCGGTCCATGCCGGGGTATTCCGTCGCGACGTGCCGACTTACACCATCGTCGATGCCGGTGTGTCCTGGCGACCGCCGACGTTGAATGGCGTGACCTGGTCGCTCACGGCGTCGAACTTGCTCGACCATCGTCATTACGAGTTTGCCGGGACGCCGAGGCTCGGCCGGCTCGTTCTTACGCGTGTCCAGTATGACTTCTAATGAACCTTACAGCGTCCTCTAAGAGCGTGCTCTAACTGCGTGCTCTAACTGCGCGCCAGCTGTGAATCGTTGTCGTGAACACCAGGTCTGCATGCACCGCTAAGTCGCGATCAGGTATACATCCGGGTCGTGGCATCGATGTCGGAGACGGACCGCTCGCGCATCGTTGCTTCACCCAATGCATTCAGGTCACGGCCCTCGTCTCCGCCAAGGAGTTGTCCGAGTCGTCGACGGAGCGCCGCCACCTGAAGTGCGAGGCCCGCCGCCTCGAGACCGGGAATTGCCGCGCGCCAGGCGGCCGCGGCCTCGTCTGCATTCCCACGCGCCAGCTCGATGCCGCCGCGGAGCCGGTGCGCAAACGCATCGGTCCAGACGGCGCGCTCACGCTGCAGGGATCGAAGATCGCGCTCCGCGCGCGCCATATGCCGGTTCACGTCGATTCCTGACGCGGCGGCCGCCAGTGCGCCCCGGGCCCGGATCTCGCGAAGCATGACGCGGGTTTGCTGATTTTGTGTTTGCAGCGATCGCACGAGCGCTGACCACTGGTCGGTCACGGCGTTGCAGGCGCCCTGGCCGTCACCGACGTACAGCATTCGCAGGCTCCGGCTGAACAGCACCGACACGTGCTGGATGTGAAATCCCCGGTACGGCCAGAGCGCCATGGCTTCGCGAAGATGTTCGTCGGCCGCGCTGATCTCCCCGGCCAGCAGGCGCTCGATAGGCATGGGGAACGCCAGCAGGTTCGTCACCATGAAATGGTTGCCATGCGCCCGCGCCTCGGGCAGCAGCTCGTGAATGCGCGCCGAGAGTTCACGGGTGCGTCCGCAATGCGCGAGCGCCCAGGTGATCATCGTTCGCGTGAGCACCAATTCCCACCAGACGCCGGTGCATTGATCGCGGAACGTGGGCTCGGCGTGATCGCAGTGCTCCAGCGCCTCGGGAAACTTGCCGTGGAGGAACGCTATCCAGCCTCGCGAAAGACTCATCATGCCGCGCGCATGCGGATCCGGATCCCGCTCGACCAGGTCCGCGGCCAGTTGGAGCAGGTCGTTCGAGCGCGGCCCGGTTTTCGGACCAGCCGTGGCATTCAGTACCGCTTCCCACCCCAGCGCGAGCGCAAGGCGTCGCGGCTCACCCGCGCGCAGCGCGAGCAGGAGCGCCTGGGACTGCATCGCCGCGACGCGTACGACGTCGACGTTGGATAGGGCGGTGCTGGCGGCCCACAACGTGTCCAGGCGGCTCAAGAGCATCGGTGGCACGTTGCTTTCTTTTCGCGGCACGTGGCGGAGACCACGCAGCCGCAGCAGTGACCGACGCCCGAGCAGCTGGGCCATGATGAGCACAGCAGACTCCGTTGGTCGCAGGCCCAGGCCGCGCATCACCGTAGCGAACAGCGCGCGGCCCCGGTCGATGGAGCCCGCCGTGCAGTATTGCGTCGCGGCCCGGCGCTGCAGTTCCAGTTGTGCGGGCCGGTCGTTCGCGAGGCTGGCGGCGACTTCGTATGCCTCGGCCGCCATCCGGCCGCGTCCCGCGCTACCTAACGCTCCGCCTAACGCCGAGTGGAGGGCGCCCCGTTCCGGATCGTCGGCCGACCGGTGGGCGAGGGCCTGCTCGTACAGCGTCGCCGCCCGGTCGAACGCCAGGGCGCGCTCGGCGCCGTGTGCGGCGCGCGCGTAGTGCAGCCCGGCCCTTTGTCGCTCCCCACCGCGGGAAAAATGCACGGCCACCGTTTCGGCGTCCGCGTCGCCGTGTGATTCCATGGAAAACGCGAGACGCCGGTGATGCGCGGTGCGCACCGGGGCATCGAGGCGCGCGGCTACCGTTTCGCGAATCCGGTCGTGATACGTCTCGACTTCGTCGTCGGGACCCGAGCCCGTCGAGCGGATGAGGTGATCGAATCTCAGCCGCGCGAACGATTGCGGATCAACCACGACGTCGCCCGTTGCGTCGCGCCAGTGGGCGTTGCGCACCGGCTGTCCGGCGATCGCCACCACCTCGAGCATGGTGCGCGCCGCCGCCGGGAGTCGCGACACGCGATCCCACACGACGCGATCGAGATCGAACGCCTCCGCGCCGGCTTCCGCCATCCACTCCGGGTGCTCATTCGCATAACGAGCGAGCTCGTGGATGAAAAATGGATTGCCGCCCGATTCGGCGGCGATCCGCGCCGCGACGCCCTCGGGACGCCCAACGAGCAAGGCATTTGACAGCACCGACGCGTCGGCGGACGACAGCGGTTGAACCTCGATGTCATCGGGTCCGGTGCCCGCGGCGGTGAGGCCACGATCGAGCGCCTTGAGGCAGGCGCTGGTGTCGCGGTATTCGCTGCGGAAGGACGCAACAAACAGGAGCCGAGGCGCGTCGGGTGGCTCGAGGATCGCGCTCAGCAGTTCCGCGCTATCGACGTCGCCCCACTGAAGGTCGTCGATGGCGGCAATGATCGGAGCGGTCTGCCCGATGCGGACAAGAATCTCCCGCAATGCGCCGAACGCTCGCCGGCGGAGTTCGCGCGGGTCAGGCGCGAGGATCGCATCACGCGGCGCATCGGCGACACTCTCGACGCGCTCCAGGACCGGGAACACGCGGGCGAGTGCTGCGATGTCCCTTGGTAGCAAGCCGTCGAGTTCCGCGCTGCTCTGCCGCAACAGCCACCGCGTCAGGGCGTCGACAATCGTATCGACGGCCTTGAACGGCACGGACTCCTGCTCATAACAACGGCCCGCGAGGACCACGACCAATTCGTCCTGCCGCGCGTCGACCAGGAACTGTTCGAGCAAGGCGCTTTTTCCAGCGCCTGACGGGCCGTGAACATACGCGGTGGCTGTTGCTCCTCCCCTGGTCCGTTCGAGCGTACGCGCCAGCCGGTCGATCAGGTCGTCGCGACCGATGAAGAGCCGGAACGTTTGCGTGCTGCTTTCGGATCGCGGCCCTTCCGGCGTGGGCCTGCTCGTCAGGCGCCCCAGCACCTGCGCGCCCGTCGGCCGCTGTCTGGGGTCCGGTTGCAGCAGCTCGAGGCACAGCGCTTCCAGGTCGCCTGGCACGTCTTCGACGATGTCGTGAGGGGGCGTCACCTGGCCGGCCGTCTTGGCGAAAAACATCTCCTGCGGCGATCCGCTGAACGGCGATCGGCCGGTCAGCACCTCGTACAGCATCGTCCCCACCGCGTACCAGTCACTCGGTGGGCCAAGCGGATCCCCGCCCAGCTGTTCCGGCGACATGTAGGCCAGTGTGCCTGACGAGTGCTCGCTCGTGTCGAGCGCCTCGTTGAGAGCGACGGCGAGACCGAAATCGAGGATGGCGACGCGGCCATCCTGCCTGACGAGGACGTTGGACGGCTTGAGATCGCGATGGATCACACCGTTCCGGTGGAGCGCGGCGACGCCTTCGGCCAGCTGCGTCAGCGCGCCCCGCAAGCGGTCTTCGTCGACCCGGTCCCGCAAGGAAGGGCCTTCGTCCGAGTGGCCGCCGCGAACGTGGGTTCGGAAGTCCACGCCGTCGACGAGCTCCATCGTGAAGAACCAGCGATCGCCTTCCGCAACCAACTCGTACAGCGAAACGAGATTGGGGTGGACCAGCGCCGCCAGGGAGCGGAACTCGTTCTTGAACCCGAAGAGCGAATGCGGATCGACCGCCGGAAGCATCTTGAGCGCGACCCGGGTGCCGGACGCGTTGTCGATTGCTTCGTACACAACACCCATGCCGCCCGCGCCAAGCTCGCGGAGTACGGTATAGCGCCTGGCCCCCTCCCCCGTCCCTAAGGGCCGCGCTTCGTCAATCGTCAAACTCCACCGTCATCGTGGACGGGAATGGACCATCCATCTGGAGTTTCCCGGCCTCACCGTCGGCGCGCCGCAGGTTCCGTTTCCGAAGCACCGCGTGCACGATCAGCGGGATCTGCACGGCGTTGATGTATCGCCCGAAACACGTGTGCAGGCCGAATCCATAGTGCAGGTACTCGGCCAACGGCCGGTCGAGCCTGAATTCCTGAGGCGAGGGCACGCGATCGGGATCGAACGATGCCGATTGCAGCGCCACGAGCACCGGTCGACCGGCCGGAATGGTCGTGGCGTGCATCGTGCCGCCGGCCACCTCGAAATCCTGCGCGGTGTTGCGGAAGACGCCCGGTCCGAGCGGGTTGAATCGCAGCGCTTCGTAGACGTACTGCGTGACCAGCGCGGTGTTGCCCGCCTGGGCGGCGGCCTGCGCGCCGGCGAGTTCCTGCGGCCGGCGCAGCAGTTCGTCCAGAGCCTTGACCACCGCGGCCATCGTCGTGGGAATGATGGCCACGACCATCCCGAACAGGTTGTTGAGCAGCGAGGTGTCGTCCATACCCGGGATGCCGGCATCCTGCATAACGAGACACCGCTCCAGCACGTCGTCGCGCTTGCCGCGCTCCAGCTTGCGTTGCGCGATCTGCTGCGCCAGCACCGTCCGCATCGACTTCGCGGCCTCCAGCGCCTTGTCCTTGTAGTCGCCAACGGGCAGGAAGAGGTACGCCGACAACACTGCCGCCTGTGGCGCGAACACGTTGCCATCGGGGCTGGGTGTGCCGATGTAGTGGCCGACGAACGCGGTCGGCACCACGTCGCCCAATTGCTGCACGACGTCCAGCTTTCCGGGCGACGCGTCGACGATCGCTTCGGCCGTGCGCTGAACGTAGGGCACGATGCGCGTCGGCAGGTCCTCGCGCCGAACCACCAGCCGCATGTTCGACACGTCGCGCGTGTATTCAGGCGTATCGTCCCAACCCAGGAAGAACCCGCCGCCGTCGCACAACTCCGCGAATTTCGGCGTGTACGGGACGTTGAAGATCGTCGGGTACGACAGCACCTGCAGGCAGTCTTCGTGTTTCGTGACGATCGCGATCTTCGGCAGCACAAGGATCGGCTTCAGGCGGCGCAGGAGGGCAAAGATCGGCTCCGGATTCTGGGCCATCGCCCACGCCTTGAGATGTTCACCCAGGTGCTCGAGGTCTCCCCCCATCACGTGCAGCGCACGATCGATCGCCTCACCGCCCGGCAGGTCCTTGAGATCCGTCTCGATCCGGTGCGCAATACTCCCGAGGTCCTTGCCAATCCGCTCCATGAGTGAGTTCTGCATGTCGGGGTCCGCAAAGGCCTCTGGTTCGAGTGCGCCCTCCGCCATCGCCAGGAAGCGCAACCCGGCGAGACTGGGCATGAAGAAGTAGTCGCCACCCTTGGTCACGACGAACGTGGGAAGCGACGCCGACAACCAGGGTGCGCGGCCGTTGCCGTCTCCCTGGATGATCAGCTTGTTGTCCTGCCCGTGACGATTTCCCACGATCGGGTCGCGGTCGTTGCCCAGCAGGAAGTCATTCCCGAAGTTCATCCACTGCTGCTGCACGAATTCGAACTGCCGTTCGATGCTGGCGTTGAACGCGATGAAGAGAATGCCGCGACTGCCGTCGTCGGTGTCGACGGTGTCGGGCATCCAGTCCCCGAACATCACGCCGCGGCGGATGATCCGGTGACGGTTGCTCAACAACCCACCGAATCCGGTCGCATCCCGCGGGTTCGCGCGCCGGATGTGCGAGCCTAACGGGCAGCGCTCACCCAGCGGGTCTTTCCCGTACGAGAAGTCGAGATTCTTCCCCGGGTTGGTGGCGATCGCCGGGTCAGGCTTGTCCGGCGAAAGCTCGACGGGTGTGCCATCGGGCCATCGGCCGAGCAGCTTGGCCTTGAAGTGCTCCACACCGCCCGGGAACCGCGCGCCTTCTTCGCTGGCCCAACGCCGGAAGGTCGCGACGTTCTGCTGGAGTTTCCGGAAAATCATGAATGTGCCGTTCCGGAAGAAGCGCGACGGCCTTGGCAATGGCGCGACTTCACCGGCTTCGTCCGCATAGCCGAGGATGAATTCACCCGGGGCGAGCGGCGTCCACTTTCTTCCGACCATCTTCCCGCCGCCGGCCTGCCGCTTGCCGGGCACGCCGGCGATGTCGGGATTGCCGATCCCGTCCGTGTACCCGAAGTGCTCCTTCGGGCTCAGCTTCCCGTCGATGGTCAACTTGCCGGCGTCCTGGTAGCCGGCCAGCTCAATGCCCGACAGGTCCGCACGCTTCTCTTCGAGCCATGCATAACGATCGTCCCGCTCGTCAGGCGAGTTGGCCGACATCCCGACCCAGAAGTGCACGCCGGCGTCCGCCCATGGCTCGTCCCAGTTACCCGGCGAGCTCTCGCCGCGGTCGACCAGAAGCTCGGCGCGTGCCTTCATGCCGTCGCGGAACTCGACCGGGAACTCGCCCATGACGTCGCGGGGCATGCCCATCGCCAGCAATCCGCCGAAGGTGAACGCGACGTTCACCGTGGAATCCGGCTTGCCTTTCGTCCACACCTGTGCCGTGGTGATCGCCGGAATGATTCTCGACAGGAAGCGGCGGCCGTGCTGCGCGTTGTGGATCCGGTAATAGGCGTACCGGAAGTGCGGCTGGTTGTAGCCGCGAAGAATGTTCCCCTGGATGTCCGTGAGTTCGACGTTATGCATCGGGGCTCAGATACTGCCGGGTCGTGGTGTTGGCGCCTGGTCCAGTCGCTTCATGAAGTCCATGAACGCGGTGCGCAGCTCGAGGGGCGATTTCCCCTGCGTGGCGTGCACGAAGCCGACGAACTTCCGCTGCGTATCGAGGGCGCGCAGGACGGTGTCGAGCGAGCTGGGACCATACGGGGCGAAGTCGAGCGTCGTGTGCAGCTGACACTTCACGAGGTAGGCCTGGAAACCCGCGAGTGCGGTTACTCCTGGATACGCGACGCAATGCCGGTACAACGCCTCGATCACATCCGGCATCGCGGTGACGACCGCCTCGATCCAGGTGTCTCGATCGCCGTCGAAATCACTTTCCAACAGCAGGTACTTCGACTGGAGATGATCGGTCTCGGTCGGGTAGCCCAGCTGCGGCATGTCGTCGATCACGTTCCACCGCGCGAAGTGTGTGCCGGGAACGCGGGTAAACGGACTTTCCGGCAACTCGTTGAGTCGCGCGAGCACACTCCGTAATTCGGCGGCATGAATGACGCCCTGCGTGCTCCCCGACAGGATCGGCGTCAGCGCCGCGAACGCATACGACTGCCCGGACTTGTCAGGCATTGCCGGCCACCTGGTGCGGCTCATTCGCTTCGACACGGCCGACGGACACGGGCGTCTGCAGTCCACGTGGTCCAAGGTCCTCGGGCCTGACGGATCCAGGGAACAGCAGCTCCTGCCAGTCGACGATGTACGGATCGAGTCCCGTCGAACCCAGACAATTCTGCACGTTCGTGATGAACCGGTGCCAGGCCTGCGCGAACTGTTCCGGTGACAGGTTCGCGCTGCGTTTCGCAAACGCGTGTAATGCGGCCTGCAACTGGAGTGATTGCCTCACGTCGGTCGCCGACGCGCCCGGATACGCGCTGTAGTAGTACTCACAGTCGGTCTGCACGCGGCGGATGTAGCCGAGGAACGGCGTGATCGGCTGCGCGCCGGGAAACTGTTCCGACCAACGCCAGATCATGTCCATGCCGTCGGGGATGACGGCCGAAAATGCATCGATATACTGCTGCCAGGTGCCGTTGAAGTTGGAGCAGAACATCAGGTAGTCGTGTTTCGTATTGTCTCTGGGTTGTTCATTGCTGAGATGCGGCCAGAAGCTGTGCTTGACGATCGACCAGCGTGCAAAGTGGATGAACGACAACTCGAGCAGCAGCTTCTGCGCCTTGACGAGGTGGATCCAGCCGAAGAGCCGCTGAACGATGCCTAGCGAGATAATCGGGACCGACCAGAAGAAGAGCCGCACAAACGGTGTCTTCCACCGTTTCATGGGCGTGAACGCAGTAAATCCGTAAGCCTTCCCGGCGACGTTCGACATCCAGCTCCTGTTTCGTTTCCAGTTCCAACGAGACACGGCTCCAATCAGCCAGTATCCCGTTTCGTTTTGGGTTTGTAGGGGCGCACCTCGTGCAGGCTCGAGCGCCTGAACTGCTGGTCGCTTTCAGCCCCAGGGCGCCTTACCGCCCCCATCCATATGATCGTCCTGGCGAGGGAAGTCAATGCGGCCGTCGTGATGGCCAGTCAGACCGCGGATTTCGGGTACGGAAAGCCGGCCGGAGGACTCGCGTCAGGCACTACCCAGCGACGCATGGATGCGTCGCAAGCTGCGTATCCCCAGTTGATTAGCTGCTCCTGTAACAAGGCACTGGTCGATTTGAGGCGTGTCGCGATCGAAGCCAGGCGGTGGGTTCGGTCCGGCGGGCATTCCAGTGCACCAGGACATCCAAAGGATGAGATGTCGCCGGCGATCCCCCAGTAGGCTCCACGTCGCCAGAATTCCGCGTCGGCCTCCGGGGCCAGGTACGCCGCCATCAGCTGCCTGACGCGAAGGTCGCGAACCTGCGCGCTGGTTGTGTCGATGGCACGGCCAAGTTGCCTGGTCCACGCCCGGCCAGGCGACGGTTCAGGGAGAAGGACCGCGCTGGCGTCGCTCACCAGGAGGTGACGGAAGCGGCGCCACACCGCTTCGAGGCCGAGGTTGTCGTAGACGCCGCCGTCGGTGAGAACGATGCGCGACGTGTACGGCTCCACCGAGAGATCTTTCCCGCTGCCTCGCACGATCGATCCCGGCGTGACATCAATGACCATCGGCGACAACATCGGGGGAAACGCTGACGACGAGCCCACGGCGTGCGACAACGGGAAGTCGGGAGAATCCATTCGACCAACCAGGTAGTCGCCGGCATAACGTCGGCTGAATCGGAACAGCTCTCCCGTCTGCATGCTGGTCGCATCGAAGACGAACCGCGGGCCCTCACCTTTGGTGTCGTCAGGCAGGTCCTGAAGCCTGATGCCGTGGAACAGGTGTTCGTCGTAGATGTCCGCCAGGACATTGGCGATCGGGCGGAACGTGAACCACCCCGTGAGCACGGCCTGCCAGTCGATGGTGCGCGCGGCCAACTGGCGAATCGGCGCGACGACCTCGCGATCGAACGCGGTGGCAACGCCATCGCGGAACTCGAGCTTGCGCCACGAAGCGGCGAGCATGCCGTTGGTGATCGACCCGCCCGATACGGAGGAGATGGTCGCCAGACGAGACAACACGCCGAGCTCGTTGAGCCGCAACAACACGCCGACATGAAACAGCATTGCGCGGAACCCACCGCCTGACATCGTGAGCGCCATCCCTTCGGGCGACAGCGGTTCCTCCACAAGGGGTGGAGCTGACGACACCGGGTGACGGTAGTCGACTTGCTGTACCAGGCGATTACTCGGAATTGGCATGTGACTTCTGAATCGTGAATCGTGGCAAATAACGCTCCAGACGCTCATTCGCCAGAAACAGCTCCTGTTTGGCGACGCCCAAGGGCACGCTCTTAGACCGTCCTTAGAGCACGACCCTAGAGCACGCCCTAGAGCACGCCCCTAGAGCACGCCCCTAGAGCACGCCCCTAGAGCCCGACCCTAGCGCCCAACCCGAGAGCACGAGCGCCCGTTTACCCGTCTACCCAACCTTTTCGCCGGTGCCGGTGTCTGACGCATACCTAGACCTGAAAAGGGTAGACTTGACATGGATAACGCCGACCTCGGCAACGCACCGATCCTTTCTGGCACGCTCGACCTCCTCATCCTCAAGACGCTTTCCGCCGGGTCGTTCCACGGCTACGGGATTGCCCTGCACATCAAGCGGTTGTCGCGTGAGGCGTTGAAGATCGAGGAAGGATCACTCTACCCTGCCCTCCAGCGGATGCAGGTGAAAGGCTGGATCGCTTCGGAATCGAAGAAGTCACCGACCGGCCGCGAGGCTCGCTACTACCGGCTGACGTCGGCGGGTCGGAAGCAGCTCGGCCAGGAAGAGGCAGACTTCAAGCGATCGATCGCTGCCACCGTGCGCGTCCTCAAGCTGAGCGACACATGACGCCCCGTGAGGTCGCACTGCGCCTGGTCGCGTGGCTCCGGCGCGATCGGCTGTCGCGGCAGCTGACCGAAGAACTCCAGGCACACGCCGAGTTCCTGACGCGTGACCTCGAGCACGAGGGCATGTCTGCCGTCGATGCGCGCACGGCCGCACGAAGACAGATCGGGAATACCACCGTACTGAAGGAGTACAGCCGCGACGCCTGGGGCTTTCCCGCCCTGGACCGATTGCTCCAGGACGTTCGTTATGCCATCCGCGGACTGGTCCATGCGCCTGGCTTCACGGCAACCATCGTCGTGACGTTAGGCCTCGGGATCGGGGCCAACGCCGCGATGTTCGCAGTGATCGACCGCCTCATGTTCCGTCCGTTTCCGCACATGCGCGATCCGGGCTCGGTCAACCTCGTGTACGTCGAAACGAACGTCACTCGACGGTACGCGTATTCGACCATCCCGTACACACGCTACCTCGACCTGATGCGGCCGGCGCGTTCGTTCTCGCACCATGCGGCCGTGTCGGAATGGCGCCTCGCGGTCGGCACCGGGGACGCGACGATCGTCCGCAAGGTTGCCGGCGTCAGTGCGTCGTTTTTCGACTTCTTCGATATTCGTCCCACGATGGGACGTTTCTTCGTGGAGGTCGAGGATCAGACACCGATGGGATCCCTGGTGGCAGTCCTCAGTCACGACAGCTGGCGTGTCTCATTTGGCGCGCGCGACGTGGTGGGTGAGCAACTCCGCATCGGATCGCTCGACTACACGATCATCGGCGTCGCGCCGCCGGGTTTCGTCGGTATCGTGCAGGGACGCCCGCCTGAGATCTTCGTCCCCATTACGACCATCCCCGCCAACATCGACCAGTTCAACCGGAACACGTATTTCACGATCTACAACTGGGACTGGATGGAGGTCATCGTCAGGCGGAAGCCAGGGGTCTCCGTCGCGGCTGCCAGTGCGGACCTGACCGAGGCGTACAAGCAGAGCCGCCGCGTTCAGCGCGAAACCAACCCCCGTGTCCTGCCCGATTCGGTCGCGCATCCGCGCGGGATCGCCGCGTCGCTGCGAGGGGACGGCCCCAATCCCGGACCCGAGTCCCGGGTGCTGTTGTGGGTGTCCGGGGTCGCGATCATCGTCCTGCTCATCGCCTGCGCCAACGTCACCAACCTCATGCTGGCCCGTGTGCTGCGACGCCGGCGCGAGATCGCCGTCCGTCTCGCGTTAGGCGTGAGCCGGGCCCGGCTCTTCGGGCAGTTTGTCATGGAGGCGGTGATCCTCTCGGTGATCGGCATCGCCGCGGGACTCGCCTTTGCGCAGTGGGGCGGCCAGGCTATTCGGAGCCTGTTGTTGCCGGAGGGGTCCACCTTCAACCTGGGAACGGACTGGAGGACGATTGGCGTCGCCAGTGCGCTGGCGTTGGCAGCGGCGCTCCTCACCACGATCGGGCCCGCGATTCTGGCTGCGCGATCGGACCTCACCACGTCGCTCAAGTCCGGCGCGCGCGCCGGCACCTATCGCCGTTCTCCGCTGCGGTCGGCGTTGCTCGTGGCCCAGGGTGCGCTGTCGGTGATGCTACTGGTGGGCGCTGGACTGTTTGTGCGCAGCCTGAACCGCGTCCTCAATATTCCGCTCGGCTACGACGCCAGCCGCGTCGTGGAAGTGATTTCGGACTTTCGTGGCATGACGCTCGACAGCGCCACGAGGGTGGCGACGATGCGCCACCTGCTGACGACGGCGAAGAGCCTTCCCGCCATCGAGGGCGCCGCGCGAGTGAACACGCGCCTGTTCGCGACCAACATTGCCACATTGCGCGTCCCGGGCATCGACTCGGTCGAACAGCTCGGTCGATTCAATACGCAGGTGACAAGTCCGGAGTACTTCGACGTGATGCAGACACGAATCATTCGCGGCCGGGCGTTCGATGACCGCGATGGTCCGGGTGCTCCCTCAGTGACCGTCGTGAGCAACGCCATGGCTCGCGCCCTGTGGCCGGACCGCGACGCGATCGGTCAGTGCATTGAAGTCAGCTGGAACCCGGCCGCGAACATTCCGACAGTGCCGTGCACGATGGTCATCGGAATTGCCGAGGACGCGGCCTACCAGACGCTCACCGATGAACAGCGGTTCATGTATTACCTGAATGTCGACCAGATGGGCCTCGGATTCGCGTCGCGCATACTCGTCAGGCTGAGCGCGCGACCAACCGCGTCCGAGATGGAGCGCGTGCGACGCGCGATGCAGGAAGCAATGCCCGGTGACGGCTTCGTCGTCATCCGTCCGCTGCAGGAGGTGGTGGACGATCAGAGCCGTAGTTGGCGACTTGGTGCGACGCTCTTCGCGGCGTTTGGCGGGCTCGCGGTCGTGGTTGCCGCGGTGGGCCTCTACGGCGTCATTGGCTACACCATTGCGCAACGCATGCATGAACTGGGGATGCGCATCGCGCTTGGCGCACGGTCCGGTCACATCCTGCGACTGGTGCTCAAGCAGGGGGTCCTGTTCGCGAGCGCCGGAGCCGCAATCGGGCTCGCCATCGCGTTCATCGCGTCGCGCTGGATTGAGCCGCTGTTGTACAAGCAGTCGCCGCGCGACCCGGCCGTCTACGCCACCGTCGGCGCGCTCATGATCCTCGTCGGGATCGCCGCCAGCGCCATGCCGGCCTGGCGCGCGGTCCGAGCCGATCCGAACCGCGCCCTCCGCGCCGACTAGGGGTCAGAGTCGAGTCTGACCCACTCTGGCCCTATTCGCTCCGCAAAGAGTCGATGGGGTCGACGCGTGAAGCGCGGCGCGCCGGCAGGTAGGCCGCCAGCAATCCGACAGCCACCATCGATCCAGACATCGCGAGGAACGTCAGGAGGTCCAGCGGCGCGACGCCGAAGAGGAGACTCCCCAGGATCTTCGTGCTCCACAGCGCAACAACGACGCCCACAACGACTCCGCCAGCCACGACGCGGGCACCCTGCGCGACGACCATCCGGCGCACCTGGTCTGCTCGCGCACCCAGGGCCATTCGTACGCCAATCTCTCTCGTCCGCTCGGCGACGACGTACGACAACACTCCGTACAATCCGATGGCGCCCAGTACGAGCGCCAGCGCCGAGAGGATGCCGAGGGTGAGCATCGTGAACGAGAGTTGGACCATGGAGTCCGACGCCAGCCGCTCCAGGGTGAAGATCCGGTACATCGGGGCGTTAGGCGCGACCTCTTTCACCAGCGCGCGGATCTCCGGCGCAATCGTTTCGGCCCGGGGTGTCTTCACGACGTACTCCGGCGACGCGACGGTCCAATCCGGATTGCCGGTCACGACGAGCGGGAAGTAGACCACCGATTGCGGTGCTTCCCGGTAGTCGTTCTGCTTGACGTCCTCGACGACGCCGATCACGGTCGCCCAGGCCGTTTGCCCCTGCATCTGGACGCGGCGGCCGACGGCATCCCTTCCGGGCCACAACTGCGCCGCCGCCGAACGGCTGATGACCACCGTACCCTGCGTTGCCTGAAGGTCACGAGGCGGGAATGGCCGACCAGAAAGTACGCGGATGCCCATCGCGCTGAAGTAGTCGCCCGCCGCAAAGGTGTATCGCAGTCGCTTCCCCGCGTCCGGATCCGCCGACATCTCCTCGGAGCGGAATGGTCCGAGCGCCGTCGCTTCGTTCAACGGCACGTTTTCGACCACGCCAACCGATTGCACACCGGGGAGTGCGCGGATGCGTTCCATGAAGTCCATGTGAAAACGCGCGAACGCGGGCCCATCGGCCAGGTTCGGTCCGTCAGGAGCGATCTGGAACGTCATGATGTCGCGCGTATCGTAGCCGGGGTTCACGTGTCGCAGTCCCCAGAAACTCTTGATGAGCAGACCCGACCCGATCAACAGGACCAGCGCGAGCGCCGTTTGAGCGCCAACCAGGCCATCACGGAGCCATCGACGTCCGCGCGTGGCACCCCGACCGCCTTCACGCAACCTGGTCAGGTCCGGTGACGACGCGCGAACGGCGGGCACGATCCCGCAGGCCAGTGCGGCAACAAGCGCGGCGACGATCGTGAACAGGACGGTCGACGCATCGATGTGTACATCGACCAGGCGCGGAATTCGCGGCGGGGCGGCGCGCAGGAATGCCGGCAGGCTGACATACGCCAGGAAAATCGCGAGCGCACCCGCGAGGGCCGCCACCACGAGCGATTCGGCGAGCTGCAGCCTGACGAGTTCCCGACGCGCCGCTCCAATCGCGCGGCGCACCGCGAGGTCGCGCTGACGGCCCTCGGCGCGCACCATGAACAGGTTGGCCACATTGGCGCACGCGATCACGAGGACAACTGACACGGCGGCCAACAGGACCCACAGCGGCCGCGCGACCGCACCCAGGACCTGGTCTTCGGCGGATCGCACGACGGCCCGGTGCTGTCCGATGAGTCGCTTGTAGTTAGGCGATCCCCCAAATCGGTCCGGAAGACGGCTGGCGAGCGTGGTCAGTTCCCTGGCCAGCGCATCGGGCGTTGTGCCGGGAACAACGCGGGCGATCAGTCGGTCGCCGAAACGACCAACCTGGATATTGTCGGCACGAATCACGTCCGACATCCAGAGCACGGTTTCGGCGTCCGGGAACCGGAACTCCGGACCCATGATGCCGATGATCGTCCGCTGTGATCCGGACATTTCATACGATTTGCCGATCACGCTGCTGTCGCTGCCGAACCAGGTTGACCACAATGCGTGGCTGATGACAGCGACTCGATTTTCATCTTCCGGAACGGGGATCCGGCCGATGATCGGCGATACCCGAAGCGTCGAATACATCGAATTGGTCGGCTGCGACATCCTGACGCGTTCGACACGGTCGTCGACACGAAGCGTCGACGTAAACGAGTTGAAGGTGGTGATGTTTTCGATGAGCTTCGATTCCTGGTACTGGAGATAGAACTCCCGCGACACCCCGAATTCAGGCGGGAAATCGGATCCAGGCGCCGAAGCGCTTATGGCAACGAGTTGTTCTGGGTTCGCGAACGGCAACGGATTTAACAGGACCCGGCTGACGATGCTGAACATTCCCGCGTTGACGCCAATGGCGAGTCCCAGGGTCAGGGCACTCACCAGCGTGAATCCTGGAGCCCGTGCGAGCGAGCGCGCCGCATGCCGGAGATCCCGCGCCCAGTTATCAAAGAACGACGTCATGTCCTTTTCCTCCGGCGAGCGAACCGCTGCGCGTGTCCACGTGGGATTCCATCGTTCCGCTATCGCAGATCGAATGAGGTTGACCGTGGTCGCGACGCCGAAACCGGTCGCAGCGATCCAACCTTGCGACCGCGCCCGCCCGTATTCCTCACGGACATGATCGAGCATTTCTGTCTCGAACTGTTCCCGGAATGCGCGAGGGAAGAGCCGAACGAGCAGTCTGAAAAAGCGTTTCATGTCCGCCCCTGGACTACGCCCAGTCGTTTCTGCGCCACGGCTGCCGTGCGCTTGAGGCGAGCCGCTTCACCAGCCAGCGTGCGTCGTCCGGCAGCGGTCAGCGTGTAATAGCGTCGCGCATGACCGGGGTGAGGCGGTGGTTCGTCCGCCGGATCCGACTCGACGACGAGTCCCGCCGTGGTGAGGCGCGCGATGACTCGATACAGCGAGCCGGCGCGAGGCGTGACCGTGCCAGCCGACTCGTTCGCGACCGCTTCCTTGATCGCGTAGCCGTAGAGCGGCCCGCCGGCCAGGGCGAGCAGGACGTGGTATTCGAGGATGCTCATGGGACGGGGCTCGTGAAAAGCACTACCGGTATATACGCCGAAAGAGTATTTGTGCGACCCAAACGCGGCAAGAGGGTCTGAGTGGGGTCTGAACCCTCGCGCGGTCGAGTCGGCTTCTTCGGCAATCCTCGCGGGTATCGGGTGTATTGACCGCAACCAGGAGGGCGAATGCCGGACAACGCGCACAGGGACATCGCCGTCGACTTCCTTCAACTCGCCGCCTCAGGCAAGGCGCGCCAGGCCTTCGAGCGGTACGTATCTCCCGGGTTCGTCCACCATAACGCGTGGTTCCCCGGTGACGGACCTTCGTTGATGAAGGCGATGGATGAAAACGCGGCGCAAAACCCGGACAAGGAGCTGAAGATTCACCGCGTCGTGGAAGACGGCGACCAGGTCGCGACGTTCTCACACGTCAAGCACAAGAGGGGAGACCCCGGCGCCGCGGTCGTCCACTTTTTCCGGTTCGAGGGCGACCAGATCGCCGAACTCTGGGATGTCGGTCAGGAAGTGCCCGCCGCTTCCCCCAACAAGAACGGGATGTTCTGACTGGATCGGGAGTTCCGCGACGCGTCAAGCGCTCTGAGAGCCGGCTAATCAGCCCCCTCAAAGGCGAAGAAAAACTGCTTGCAAGGAACTAGGCGGCCCCTAGCTTGTGTGCCGTTGGGCCAGCCACGCGCGACAGCCGAGTTGTCGCCCAGGCTACATCCCCCCACCGGTTCCTCGGGAGGCAGTTGTGATAGGACGCCTTGTTTTACGCGCACTCGCCCTGAGCACCCTCGTTGGTGTGTCCACCCTTCAGGCGCAGCGCGGAATAATCCGCGGTCGCGTGACTGAAGAGGGCTCTGACCGCCCCATTCCGTCGGTTCAGGTGGGGATCGTTGGGTCCACCGCCGGCGCCGTCACGGACGGTGACGGCCGGTACGTGCTCAACTCCGTGACACCTGGGCAGGCCACGATCCGAGTGGTCCGCATTGGATTCGCGAACCAGAGCCGAGCAGTCACCGTCACTGCGGGCCAGACGATTACCGCCGACTTCAAGCTCGCGTCGGTCGCCATGAAACTGAACCCGATCGTGACGACTGCGACCGGTACACAGCGTCGAGTCGAAGTCGGCAACGCCATCGCGCAGGTGAACGCGGCCGACATCGTTGAGACGCAGGCCGTCAGCCAGGTGGCTGACCTCCTGGTTTCAAAAGCCGCCGGCGTCACGGTATTCAGCGGCACGCAAACGGGAGCCGGCACACGGATCCGGATCCGTGGAACGAGTTCCCTGTCCCTCTCGAACAACCCGCTCTTCGTCATCGATGGAATCCGGGTCGAAGGCACGACCGGGTCGTCATCGGTCAGCGTCGGCGGAACGACGCCGGCCCGGATCGGGGACATCAATCCGGAAGAAATCGAGTCGATTGAAGTCGTACGCGGTCCGTCGGCGTCAACGCTGTACGGCACCGACGCGGCGAATGGCGTCATCGTCATCACCACCAAGCGCGGTGCCGTTGGCCGTCCCCGCTGGACGACCTACACCGAGCAGACGGCGATCACCGATCGGAACGAGTATCCCACCGCGCATTGGGGATGGCGCACGGGCACGACGGCGACCACAAACTCCACGCCGTCGAACACCGTGCAGTGCTTCCTGAGCCAGGTCGCCGCGAATGTTTGCGTTCAGGACAGCGTCACGACCTACAACCTGCATAACGACCCTGAGTCCACACCGTACGGCACGGGCTATCGGAAGCAATACGGCGCCCAGGTGAGCGGTGGCACCGAAACCCTCCGCTACTTCCTCCATGGCGAATACGAGGATGAAGACGGTGTGACCAAGGTGCCCGAGTTCGAGAAGCGGTGGCTCGCCTTCCGGAACATCAGCCTCCTCCCCACGCAGGAGAGCCCGAATCACCTCACGCGAATGACGGGGCGTGGAAACTTCAACATCTCGCTAACGCAGCAGGCCGATGTCTCGGTCAGCACGGGCTACATCTCGTCTGACCTGCGGCTTCCACGCAGTGACGACTCCGGCGTCAGCGGCATCGCCGCCAACACGTACGGCGGCCCCGGATTCAAGTACAACCGGACGGCGGCCGGGGATACGCTTTATGGCTGGCGGTCATTTACGCCCCGCGACATCTACCAGGGCGAGACCAATCAGGCCATCGAGCGTTTCATCAGTTCGGCTTCGGGCAACTACCGGCCGCAGGATTGGCTGACGCTGCGGATGAACGTCGGGCTGGACCTCATCAACCGGAACGACTCACAGATCTGCCGGTTCGAGAACTGCCCACTGGTCGGCATCGATCGCCAGGGATTCAAGATCGACAACCGAACCACGTTCTACTCGTACACCTTGAGCACGAACGGCACGGCGACGCGGCGCCTCACCGATGAGATCGAATCGAAGACGACGCTCGGCCTGCAGGCGGGCCGCATCCTGTTCAACCGCAACGGCGCGAGGAGCGAGGTGCTGCCCCCTGGCGGAATAACCGTTACGGCCGGCACAGTGGAGTACGCGGATGAAGCCACGACCGAAAGCCGCACGATCGGCAGCTTCCTCGAGCAGAACCTTTCCTACCGAGAGCGCCTTTACGTTACCGGCGCGTTGCGGTCCGACCGCAACAGCGCTTTCGGTGCCGACTTCGATAACGTCATCTACCCGAAGTTCTCGGCGTCGTGGATCCCCTCCGAGGAGTCGTTCTTCCCGCAAATGGGTTGGCTCAATGAACTACGCCTCCGCACCGCGTATGGCGCCTCTGGCGTGCAACCGGGGACAACCGACGCCGTGCAGTTCTTCACCGGTTCGACGGTGCGTGGCGAGTCCGGCGACCAGCCGGCGATTGTCTTCAGCACGTTAGGCAACCGTCAGCTCAAGCCCGAGAAGTCCACGGAACTCGAACTGGGCTTTGACGTCACCGCCTTCGACAGCCGCATCTCCGCCGAGGTCACGCGGTACATGAAGTCCTCGAAGGACGCGCTCATCAGCCGCATCCTTCCTCCATCGCTCGGCACCGGCGCGACTCAGCGTTTCGAGAACCTGGGCGAGGTCTATAACCAGGGATGGGAAGCACTCATTACCGCCCAGCTGATGCGCGGCAGCAACCTGGGATGGGAGCTCACGCTCAACGGATCCGCCAACGAGAATGAACTGAGGAGCCTTGGCGGCGTTCCTCCGATTACCGGTTCCACGCAGTCGCAGAAAGAGGGCTATCCGCTG
>Ga0070698_100002820_pt1 | contig 19118 bp, 18 predicted proteins | sample KBSK1502metaG_FD_65477 | JGI IMG/M metagenome (GOLD analysis project Ga0070698, IMG submission 65477) | Corn, switchgrass and miscanthus rhizosphere microbial communities from Kellogg Biological Station, Michigan, USA - KBS K1-50-2 metaG | ecosystem: Host-associated > Plants > Roots >...
GGAGCGCCCAGTCCCCATTGGTCGATCAGGCGGGCCAGGAACGCTCCGGAGCTGTCGGGAGCGATGAGCTCAGGCGGCTGATCGGAGTGGCCGAATCCCGGCATGTCGATGGCGACGACCCTCCCGAGCGATGTGATGCGGTCCCAGATGCGGCGGAAGGCCCACAGGCTTTCCGGCCACGGCGCCAGCATCAGCACGGTCGTGCCGGAGTCCGCCCTGGTGTCGGCGAACCTCACTCGTACGCCGTCAAGGACGCGGAAGTAGGTGGGCATCTGCGACCCGGTTCCTGTGCTCATCAGGGGGTTCCTCCTTCGTTCCTTATCAGGCAGGCCTGTCTGGCAGGCTAAACAGACCTGTCTGTTTGGTCAAGGGCTCTCCGCGCGGCAGCGGCCGACCGATACCGAACGGTTGCGATCAGGATCCGCGCCCTTCTCAGCGCGTTGCCCGCCGCGCCCGGTCCTGACCGCACTCGCGCCGGCCCCTCCACGATCGCGGGGCGATTCCTTCAGACAGACCTGTCGGTAAAATTGAGGCATGAGCACCCACGCCACCGGCACCAGGCCGGCCCGGGACCGGCTGCTCGACGCGGCCAGCGAGCTGTTCTACGAACACGGGGTCCACACCGTCGGCATCGACACGATCATCGAGCGGGCTGCCGTCGCCAAGGCCACCCTCTACAGCGCGTTCGGCAGCAAGGAGGAGCTCGTGCGTGCCTGCCTCGAGGCGCGGCACGCGTCGCGCCGGGCGACGGTGCTCGCCGAGATGGCGCTGCACGATGACCCGAGACGCAAGCTGCTCGCGGTGCTCGATGTGCTCGTCACCACGGTGAGGCAGCCGGGGTTCCGCGGCTGTGCCTTCGCTAACGCCGCCGCCGAGTCGGGGCCCGACAGCGCCGCTGCCGAAGTCACGCGCAAGGCCCGCAAGTGGCTGCTCGGGGTGATGGCCGAGCAGGCGACGGCGCTGGGCGCAGCGGATCCGGCCGGCCTGGCGCGACAGCTCACCGTGCTGTACGACGGAGCCCTCGCCCAATCGCGTCTCGACCGCGGCCCTGCCGCCGCCACCGCGGCCAAGGCGGCCGCCCAAGTACTCATCGATGCGGCCTCCCCGGCCCGGCGGAAGCCGCGGGCGCGACCGGCCCGCGCGGCCCCCAGCGCCCGTAACTAAACCAGCCGGGCCGGAATCTGACGGTTCCGACCGTCAACCCCACAGATACGGCGGCTGTAGTTCGTTGTGATCATGGTGCTGCCTCGGCATAGGCGTTCCATTTTTGGTGGGCTTGGCGGGCGCGATGCTGGTGGCGGCGTCGCCATGCTGACCAGTGCAGCCGGTGGGGCCGGTCTCGGCGCGGTGGCGGGATGGCGATGTCGCGTACCAGCCGGAGGAGTTCGGGGACGGTGATCGGGATCAGCCCGGCGTCCAGGTCGTGGCCCGCCTCGTGCTGGCGTTGCACGGCGGCGGTGACGGCGAGGTAGATGTAGGCCAGCAGGCAGATCGCGGTCCAGCGGTGCCAGGATCTCCAGCGGATGACCTGCCCGGCGTCCAGGCCGGCAGCCTGCCCGGCCAGCATATGATCTTCCTCGATGCGCCAGCGGGCGACCGCGATGGCGATCAGCCGGGCCAGCGGGGCCGGCCGCTGCGGTGGCGATCGCGCTGGGCAGGGGCTTGCTCAAGGTCATCCCGCTCACGTGGATCACCCGGGCCGCCGCGGCGGCGATGCTGATCCTCGCCGGAGCCAGCCTCGCCGCGGCGATCTGGTGAACCAGCCCGCGGGAGCACGTCTCCGCGGGTCGTGTTCCCCCTGGCGGGGCCGTCAAGCCGCGGCACCGGGCGGATTGTGCTCGGGTGCTTCCGGCGGCGCAATGCCGCGCGGTCGCCGGGGACCAGGCCGCCCCAGACACCGTGCTGGCCGATATCCCAAGACCGCAGCGACAGTTCCAGGCACTGGGTGCGTACCAGGCAGGTGGTGCAGACGGTGATCGCCGCGGCCGCCTCGTGGCGGGCCTCGCCTGCGTCCGCGCTGACCGGGAACCACTGGTCGGGATCGAGGGTGCTGTCAGCGCAGCGGGCGTATCTGATGACCCCGGCCCACAAGGCCTGATCGGCGAACGGGACGTGCGGTGGCAGATACGGCGGCCGGGCAGCGGCCCTATTCAGGGTGTGCGCCGTCGGCCCGGAATCCGTCCGCGCGGGGGTGCGCGAAACAGCCATATGCTCGCTCCCTTCCCATACATCCGGTGTGGTGGGATACCTGGACCCAGGCGAAGCTCTCACGCCTTGTTAGCGCCTTGGCAGCCACCGGTCTTACCCGCGCAGCCGGATCGGGCCCACTTGCCGGTCACCCGGTGCGCCGGGCGTCGTCTTGCTCGACGTGCTGCGTGCCCGTCGCTTGCTCGCCTCGAACGGAGCGCGGGCCCGCCGCGCCGTCTGCGGCAGGCCGCGCTGGGATGACCATCGGCGGCATCTGCGGCGGCCCGACCGCTTCTGCCGAGGCAGCGGGGCCTGGCGTGCTGATTTGTTCGGTTCGCCGGTCACCGAACCCAGATGCAAACGCATCTAGCGCCCGGGTCAGCTCACTGGGGATGAGCCAGGTGTGATTACCGTCGCCGTTCGCCAGCTTGGGCAATGTCTGCAGGTACTGGTAGGCCAGCAACTGCGGGTCCGGGCGTCCCCGGTGGATGGCCTCGAAGACGGTGCCGATGGCTTCGGCCTGCCCCTGGGCGACCAGCACCTGAGACTGCCGCTCGCCCTCGGCGGTGAGGATGGCACTTTGCTTGGCCCCCTCCGCGGTGAGGATCTGAGACTGGCGGACGCCTTCGGCGGTGAGGATGGCGGCCCGCTTGTCCCGTTCGGCGCGCAGCTGCTTTTCCATCGCGTCCTTGATCGAGCCGGGTGGGTCGATCGCTTTCAGCTCGACCCGGTTGACCCGGATGCCCCACTTCCCGGTGGCCTCGTCCAAGACCCCGCGCAGCTCGGCGTTGATCTGCTCGCGGGAGGTGAGCGTGCTTTCCAGGTCCATGCCCCCGATCACGTTGCGGAGCGTGGTGACGGTGAGCTGCTCGATGGCCTGGATGAAGTTAGCGATCTCGTAGGTGGCCGCCCGCGGATCGGTGACCTGGAAGTACAGCACCGTGTCGATGTGGACGACCAGGTTGTCCTCAGTGATGACCGGCTGGGGCGCGAACGACACCACCTGCTCGCGCAGGTCGACCCGGGCCCGGATGCGGTCGATGAACGGGACCACGCTGTTGAGACCAGCGTCGAGCGTCCGGCTGTAAGAGCCCAGCCGCTCGACGACATACGCGCGGGCCTGCGGCACGATGCGGACCGTGCGGCCGAAGCCGACGACCATCACGGCGGCAACCAGGGCGACGACGACTATCAAGATCATGTTGTGTCCTCTGCATAGACGAGCGCGGTCGCACCCCGGATCTCGAACACATCGACGATGGTCCCCACCGAGATGACTTGTTCGGGGACGTAGGCACGGGCCGACCAGACTTCGCCGCCGATCCGCACCCGGCCGTGTTGCGCGTCCACCAGCTCCACGACCTGGGCGCTGTGGCCCACCAGCGCCGCAACCCCGCTCCGCGGGCGGCTGGCCGAACTCCGGCGGTGCCGGCGCAGCGCCGGGAGCAGGATGGCGATCGATATACCACTGGTGACCGCAAACGCGGCGGCTTGTCCTGCGCCGCCTACCCCGAGCGCCGCCGTCGCCGCCGCCGCCACGGCGGCGACCGCCAGCAGTCCGGCGACGAGGGTGAGGCTCAGCATCTCGACGCCGCCCAGGACAGCGGCGACAATCACCCAGACCAGCCAAGCAGGCATCGCGTCACGCCTGCCCTCGGGCCGGGTCTTTGCCGCTCCCCGGCGGATAGTGTCGGCGCCCCGGCACGGATGTTCGCGAACCGCCTACCCAGGGATTGAAGTTAGGGGCAGAGAGGCCACCTGCGTGCGGTTGCGGCACGGTCATTTCTTCGGCCGGTACCGACGGGCCGCCGCGGCGATCGTGCCGGCCGCGGCGATCACCAGCAGCGTCCACAGGGTGAGTCGCCCGAAGATGACCAGCGCAGTGCCGCTGAGCACCAGGGCGGCGAGTGCCTTCCGGCCCGGGCGGCGCGAGTGCCGGCGCGCTGCTGGTTGTCGGGGCGGGTCGCTGGTTTCGATGTCATTCACATCTACTAACACGGATAGTACCAGCGTTTGGTTCACTCTTCCGGTTGGCAGATGCGATGCAAGGGTGCCGACCGCCGATGGCTGGCTTGACGGCTGCTGGGTGTCCGGCCTGGGTCAGCGGTGCGGGGCGAAGACGATATGGCCCTCGACGTGCGCCGCCGTCGGCCAGTCCGCGATGTGCCGGACCGTGCAGGCCGTTGCGGAGCAGTTGATGACGATGGTCTGGGCGCCGCCCTCGCTGGTGACGACAAGCTCGCCCGCGCGTATCCCCGCGCTGACCAGCTCTGCCCCTGGCAGGCGCAGGATGCTGTCGGTGCCGGGATGCCGGTTGCCCGGCGAGCCGCGATCGGCCACGTACGCCGCCCAGTCACGGCCGAAGCCGGCCGGGACAAAGGCGGCGCTTTCCACTCCGACGTCGCCGCCGGCCGGCAGCGGTGACCGGGCGATAAGTCTGGTCTTTCCGCCGGGACCGATCGCCCAGACCTGCCCGGTCGTCTCGTCGGGGGCAACCAGGTCACCGCCGAAGGAGCCGAACGACAATGGCGCGACCGCGATCCCTCCCTCGACCCTCGGTGCGTGCGAGGCAATCGTCGTGACCCGGCCGGCGCAGTCGACGCCGAAAACGCTCGCGCCGCCCCGCGCCGTCGCGGTGACCAGGAGGCGGTAACCGAACCGGCCGACGTCGCCCGGGACGTGGCGGATGCGGGCCCAGCGGGCAGGGAGGGTCGCGCGAGCCCTGGCAGGGGCGGGCGAGCCGCCGCCGCCGCGGCCTGCCAGCCACAGACCCAGCCCGGTGAGGAAGAGAACAAGAACCAAGGAGGCTCCGGCTCGGCGCATGCTGCGGGATGTCCAGCGGCCGGAGCCGCCAGCCCCGACAGCTCTGTAAACCATGGTTTCGCCCCGCCCAGGTTCGGATTCTGGGCGGGCCGTCACGACATGAAACAGCCCCCTGACCTGCCGGCAAGCGGTCATGGTGTGATCCAGATTTGTCCTGATGCGCCTGGCGATCCATTGTCCTACCGCTGCCTGTGTCATCTGCGTGCCGATTGCCCGGCCTGAGCCACCGTTCCGGCCCCGCCTGCGGACCTTGCCGCCGCCGGGTGAGTGGCCCGTTGGGCGGTCGTTACGCGGTGTTTGCCGGCGGCTGTCCTTCCGCCCGCTGAGTAGCACGGGATCGGTCGGCGATGCCGACCCCCTACTATCACGGCTAGGACTCGTAGGATGTTCACGCTGCCACGGCGGCTTCTGCGCGAGTTTTGGGGGTGGCCGCTCTTCAGCTGGCGTGGCGGAGCGTCGCGCCCGCCGACCGAGGCCGGGCGGGGGGGATGTCGCCGCGGAACCCGGGGGAGTAGGCGAGGTGGAACCCGCGGGTGGGGACTGTCGCACCTAGCTGCGCGAAGAGTCCGGCGGCCGCCAGCGTTGCCCGCCAGACCAGGGCGTACTCGGAGGGTGGGGTCAGGTTGCGCAAGGCTGGGGCGAAGCGCGGGTCGGTGAAGTGAGCCATGAGCGCGCGCAGCCAGGGCCGGGAGTACGTGAAGCCATCGGCGGCCGCCGTGGCCGCGATCGGGTGCAGCAGCTCGATGATCAGCCGTGGGTCGACCTCGGCGTCCGGGGGGAGCGCCCCGACCTGCCGCGCCAGCCGCAGCGCTGCCGGCCCGTCCCCGGCGAGCACCGCGGCGGCGAGCTGCCCGAACGGCGCCGGGATGCCGCCCGGTGTCGCGGCGACCGCGCCGAAGTCCAGCATGCCGAGCCGGCCGCCCGGGAGCAGCAGGAAGTTGCCCGAGTGCAGGTCGGCGTGCATCCAGCCGGTGCAGGCTGCGGGCGCGTAGATGGCGTGCGTGAGCAGCCGGGCGGCCAGGTCCGCGGCGTCGCTGCCGTCGAGCTCACGCCAGCCCGCCGGGAGTAGATCCGTGCGCCCGTCGAGCAGCGTGGACAGGCTCACCCCTTCCAGCCAGCCGGTGATGAGCACCCGTGGGGTCGCGGCGAACACGGGCGGAACGGTGACGCTGGTCCGGCCCGGCGGCTCGTGCACCCCCGCGGCGCGGGCTACGGCGAGTGCCTGCGGGATGCGGCGCGTGAACGCGGCGGCGACCTCGGCCTGGACACGTCCCTCGCGCACGTAGTCCAGCTCATCGACGATCCGGCTGGCCAGCTCGTCAGCCATTCCGGACACGTTTAGCCTCGTGAGCCTGGCCATCACCCGCGCCAGCAGCCGAGCCTGGCGGAGGTCTGAGCGCAGTGCCTTGCCCACACCCGGGTACTGCACTTTCACGGCGACCTCGACGATCCGGCCGCCGTCGGTCCGCCATCGACCCGGTGCACCTGGCCGATGGAGGCAGCCGCGGCAGGCGTGTCGTCGAACGCCACCAGCCGCTCCTGCCAGCTGGACCCATAGGCGACGGCGAGGTCGGCGGCGACAACCCGGCGGGCGACCTCGGCCGGCATGGCCGGTGCCGCGTCGGTCAGCCGCCGCAGCGCTGACCGATAGGGGGCGGCGACCTCCTCTGGCATCGCCGCCTCGAACACCGACATCGCCTGACCCAGCTTCGCCGCCCCGCCCTTGAGCTCACCAAGGGTGGCGAACAGCTGCTCGGCGGTGCGCGCGGCGACCTGGTCAGTAGCGGCCCGAGACAACCGGCCGGCAGCGGCGGCGGTGCGGGCAGCATGTCGCAGCGGCAGCATCGCCAGCCGGCTGGTACGCCGGAACGCACCGGTCAGCAGGACCGGCCGCTCCTGGCTCCCCGCTGCTGCTCCCAGTGGCCGCTGTTGACGCCCGTCTCCGTCGGTCATCTCGACGGCCTCCTTCTGTTGCTTGCTTCTTGAGGCAGTTCGTGAGCTGGCGCAGCCGGCAAGCCGGGCGGCGGCGTGATCGCCAGGTTGGCCAGGGCCACCGCGCCCACGGCGCGCGCGATCAGTCCTGCGGCCTGCGCCGGCGGTGCCGGGCCGAGACGAGCAGACATTGGTGTCCTCACTGGCGTAGTACCGTCCCCGCAGGCCGGGCGCCGCGACGAGGCAGCGGTGGCGTCGGGATCAACTACTAACACGCGTAGGAGACGGGGGATGTTCAGGAGCCCCGGTCCCGCAGGCAGTCCGGCTGAGCACGTCGCCCGTGAGCCGACGCCGACGGCGAGGGGTCACAAGCAGGACCCGCGGGGGGCTGGTCAAGGATCCGGGCCCTCACGCCCACCACCCTGACTGCCGGGCGGAGGCTATCTCAGAACCGCGCCACATTTATCAAAGCCAAGATCGTCACTCTGCGCACCACGCTTTGCCCGGCGTGCCATCCTGAGTCAGTCCGTGAAGCTGAGCGTCAGCCAGTCACGTCCGCCGCGACAGTCAAAAGAGGATCTCCGCCGGTGACCTGGCCATGGCGTTCAAGCTGATCGAGTCAGCCCAGGCCCGCTGGCGCAAGGTCAACGCACCACACCTGGTCGCCCTGGTCTGCGCCGGAGCCACGTTCATCAACGGCAAGCTTGTCGAACGACCCGGCTAGGAGGCCCGGCCCGAAGCCGCCTGAAATCTTGATCCTTAGGTCTTGACTTTTGCGCGGAGCCCCCGAGCGACACGCGCGCGCTATAGGTGTTCTAAGGCCGATACTGGAGCAACCTTGGAGGCACGCTCGACACAGTCGGGTGTCTTCACGGTGCGCGTCGGTGGGCGTGAAGGTGGACGGCTTGGGCAGCGCCATCCAACTGGGTGGCCGACGACTGCAGTGGGTCTGGACAGGTCACGCGCGGAAGCGAGACCACACTGCCAGACGAGATGCCCGGCTGCGGCCGCTGGGCCGGAATCAGCCGTCCTCACGACATGGCCGGCCCCGCGGCCCGTGTGTGAGGCCGGGCGCTGATCAGATCTCGAGATTGTGAACCGGCATGACATCTGGCGTTCCGGGGTCAATCCCGATCTTGTGCAGGATCGGCATGAGCACCGGTCCGTAGTCCTCGAATGCCTGCTGCGATTCCCACACCTCGTAGATCATCAGGTCGCCGTCGGGTCCGAAGCAGGAATGGTGAATCCGGCCGGCCGGATGCCGGGCTCCAGCGGCGTCGACTTGCCTGACCGCTTCGTCATACTGTTCTGCGCTCAGGGACTTGGGATGGAAGTAGACGCCGACTGCCATGAATTCTCCTGGTGTTTATTACGGCTGGCCAGGCTAGCTGCCCGGCCAGAACCTTCGGGTTACAGCGGATGATGACGTGCGGTCAGCCACCGCGGCGGCGGCTGCGGGACCGCCCAGGCGCGGAATCGGCTCAGGGCCGTCAGAAGGGAACCCCGGTGGCCAGGAGCCCGGTGCCGTGCTCGCGGCCGACGAGGGTCCAGCAGAAGTCGAGCGCGTCAAGCCGGAGATGCTCCCCGCCGTCTCCTGCCCGCCAGTGGCCGCCGGCTGGGCCGGTCAGGGTGAGGGTGAACGGCTGGGCGTGGCGGCGGGCCCAGTCGGCGACGACGTCGGCGACCAGGCGGCCGTCGTGCCCGGCGGTGAGTTCCATCGGGCGCCCGGTCGCCCGGCTGATGTCGAGGCGGTGCATCCAGGTGTCGCGGGTGAAGATGGTGTCCACCAGGTAGGCGTAGCGCCATCGCTCGGCGTCGAAGGGCGGATCGTTCTTAAGGCGCACGGCCCACCGCATGAGCGCCGGTGTCCGGCGGCGGGCCCGCACGGCCCTGGGCGCGGCTGCCGCCAGTCGGCTCGCGATCGCGGCGGGTGTCATCGCTGCCCGCTCGCGGACCTGCGTGGCGGTCATCTCGTCGATCATCTTCCCGCCGGATCGCTTGCTCGCCGCCCGGAAGTCGTGGGCGAACTGGCGGAACGAGGCCTGCGCCTCGGCCATGCCGAGCACGTGCGCGGCCATGGCCCGCACGTCCCACAGCCCGCACGCGGTCGGACGCGCCCAGTCGGCCGGGGCCAGGGCCTCTAGTTGTGCCGCCATCCGGTCGAACTCCGTCGCCGCGAGGATCATCGCCTCCCGGTGCCCCAGGGGCGCCGCGAGGCCTCCGCCCACGACCGTCGTCTGTGCCATGGCCAGCCCCCGTCTAGTTCTCGGAATTCCGAACACAATCAGGATACTCGCAGCATTATCGGCTAGAGTCAACTCATGCCCCCGACGACGCCTACCCAGCCCCGCCGCCGCGACCGCCGCCACCACCGGCACGAGGCGACCAAGCGGGAGATCCTCGACACTGCCTGGTCCATGGTGCGCGCTGACGGCCTGGCCGCCCTGTCCCTGCGAGCGCTCGCGCACGCCGTCGACATGGAACCCCAGTCGCTCTATACCTACTTCGCGTCCAAGAACGCCCTCTACGACCGCATGTTCGCCGACGGCAACCAGGAGCTGGCGCGCCGGTTCGCAGCCGCCGAGATCCCCGGCGAGCTCCGCGCCGCCCTGCGGGCCGTCGCCCGCCTCTTCGTCGAGTTCGCGACCCAGGACCAAGCCCGCTACCAGCTTCTCTTCCTGCGCACTATCCCCGGATTCCGGCCATCTCCTGAGTCTTATGCGATAGCCGTCGAGGTCCTCGCCAGCGGGCGGGAAATCCTCACCCGCGCCGGACTCCGCGACGACGCTGACTTCGACCTCTGGACCGCCCTGGTCGCTGGCCTGGCCAGCCAGCAGCTCGCCAACGACCCCGGCGGCGACCGGTATATCCGCCTCATCGACGACGCGGTCACCATGTTCGCCGACCACGTCCTCGGCGCCAGCCGGCCGCACCGCGCACCCGTACCTGAAGCACCGCCGGCACCCGCGTCCTGACGGCCAGACCGGAGACCTGGAAGCCGGAGGCAAGCCGCTTGCAGCCAGGCACGGCAGGCAACGCTAGCCCAGGCCCGCTGGCGCACGGTCAACGCACCTGGTCGCCCTTCGTCCGCGCCGGGCGCCGCGATCGGAAGGATCGCCACCGCACTGTCGCCCGTCACCGGTCGTCAGCCGCCGAGATGAACAGCCGCTATCTCCTACTCGTGTTAGTAGATGAGCCGATCGAGGATCGCCGGGCCAGCCTGGACATGCTCAACCGAACGGCGGCGACGACACCCGAGTCGCCGCGGAACCTCAGGAGCTGGTTAGCTTGGCCGACACGGCGGATCTATATGCGGCCGCAGCCGCTCTCATCGAGCGGTGGGCGGCTCCCGTACGAGGCGAGCGATCCATCGCTGCTGCCGGGGGTGCACGCAACCCTGCTCTGGTCCTGCCGGGATGCCGGCAAGGTGTTCGGGACGTTCCTGAGTGGGCCTGGCGTGCTTGAGGCACGGCGGCGGATCACTCTGCGGATGCGCGCGGCGCGGCTCTCGTGAAGGCCGGGAGGCGCCTCGCCGCGATCACGGCTGGTGGCGGGACCGCGGCCCTGGCCCTGGTGCTGCTGCGCCGCCGGCTCGGGCCGCTGCGATACGGCCGCGGGCTTGCGGCACTTCGCCTCTTCGCGCGCGGCGGGGCCCGGTGGTGCAGGGGTTTTCGGTGAGTGGTTGCCCGGTTACGCCTGCGGTAGCAAGCACAGCCACGGTCAGCAATACTCCAAGGGCAGCGGTGGCGGTGTCGGTGGCGGTGAAGGTGGCGTGGAAGCCGGAGGCGGCGGCTTGTGGTGTGGACGCGGCGCCGATCAGCAGCGCGGCCCAGCCTGACCAGCGGCGGCCGATCTGGCATCCGCGTGCGCTGCAGATGCTCAGTGCGGCTGCGGCGAGGCCGGCCGCGACGAGCCCGGCGGCCGCCCCCGCATGCCGGGCTGTGACCAGGACGAGACCGCACCGGGTCAGGTCCAGGCCCGCGGCGGCGAGCAGCATCACGGCGATCAGGCGCCGGCCGGGCCGGATATCAGCCGGCGCTGTCGTCTCGCCGCCGGCATTGGCTGCCGGAACATCCCGGGGCAGGCGGCGGCTCATCGGAACGCGGCCGGGGCTGCTGTTGCAGTTGCTGACGCAGGGCGTGCAGTGCGTAGTAGAGGCGTGGCAGGCACACCTACTAACATGAATAGTAGGTATATCCTGTTCACCATGGCCGCCGTCAGATGCGGCGGCAGCAGCGCCCAGACGCTATCCATAGGCTGATCATCGGCCCGGCCAAGGGCAATTTGCACGCGTGGGGCCGGCCGCGCGGGTGAACCAGGGGCTTGTTCTATCCGTGTTAGTACTTAGCAGCGGGAGTACCGCCGCGCGGGCATGTCCGGGAGTCGAAGATGCGTCAACTGGGTGAGCTGGAAGCCGTGATCATGGACCGGTTGTGGGAGTGGGGCAGGCCCGCCCTGGTCCGGGAGATGGTCGACGCTCTGCATGCTGACCGGCCGCTTGCCTACACCACCGTGATGACCGTAATGGAGAACCTGTACCGCAAGGGGTGGCTGCGGCGGGAGCGCGATGGCCGGGCGTGGCGCTACGAGCCCACCGGCTCCCGGTCCGGGTATACCGCGGCGCTGATGAATGACGCGCTGGGCACCAGCGCTGACCGTCGCACGGCACTGGCGCATTTCGTGCTGCAGATGAGCCCCCACGACGCCGCGCTGCTTAGGCAGGCGCTCGACCAGGCCGGCGGCGGGCAAGAAGCCGGCGGGGACCGGTGACCGTCGCGGCCGTGCTGCTGGCATATGCGGCCGTCGTGGGCACGCTGGGCGCAAGGATGCTCGGCCGGGCCAGGTGGACGGGCCGGGCGCCGCTGCTGGCGATCGTCATCTACCTGGCCGCGGCGTGGTCGGTCCTTGCCGCGCTCGGGCTGGCCGGCCTGGTGCTCGCGGTTCATGCCACCGCCCTCGGCGGCGGGCTCAGTCACCTGATCGGGGCCTGCGTGCTGCGGCTTCGCTCCGAGTACGCCACGCCGGGAGGCGCGGCTGTGGCCGGGCTCGGCCTCATCCTCGCCGGCGCCGTACTAGCCCGCACCGCGGTCACCGCCACGACCCACCTTCGCGCGATCGGGCGGCAGGCGCTGCGGCACGCGCAGACCGCCCGGCTAGTCGGAACCCCCGAGCCGGCCCTGGGGGCCGTGCTGGTAGAAGATCCGCGGCCGGCCGCCTACTGCGTCGCTGGTCGGCACCCGACGGTGGTCCTGACTACCGGCGCCGTGGCGGCGCTGAATCCCGGTCAGCTGGACGCGGTGCTGGCGCACGAGCGGGCGCACCTGGCCGGACACCACCATCGGCTGCTGGCCACGGCCAGGATCTGCCGCCAGGTGCTTCCCTTCCTGCCGCTGATGCGGGACACGGACGCGCAGGTAGCGCGGCTGGTTGAGCTGCACGCCGACGATGCCGCGAAACGAGTCCGTGGCCCCGGGCCGCTGGCCACTGCCCTGGTCGCTCTGGCCACGGCCGCCAGTCCCGCGCCTGCCCTGGCCGCGGCTGCCACCGACACGGTGCAGCGGATACACCGGCTGCTGGACCCGGCCGAGCCGCTGGGCACGGCACGCCGGCAGTTGCTGTGCGTCACGGCCGCCGTGCTCGCCCTCACCCCGCTGCTGCTGGCCCTGGTCCCGGCCGTGGTGGCACTCGCGCTAGGGCGGGTCCGGGGCGCGTAGCACGCCAGAGACCGCTAGGCGGACCGCAGCACGCCAGGAGCAAGCACCGATGCGGCCAAACGATGGGCAGCGCCACGCAGACGGCGATCGGGCTTCTCGGCGCGATCCTCGACTCGCCAGAATTGGAGCAATAGCCGTGCGGGCCCTGATCCCGGCGGACCCGAAGCGGTCGCCAGTGGCGGCACGGCGCTGGGTTCCTGATCAGCCCGGGAGAGGCTGGAGGAGCCGGTGCGGGGCCATCAGGGCGATCGATACCGGATCGGCGTCCGGCCCGGGCATTTCCAGGCCCGGTCGGGGCCGCAGGACGGTGTCCCGTACGCCGACCAGGTGCTGGCAGTCGGCGCAGCGCCCGGCCTGATCGATCATGCCGCCATCGGCCTCGTGGGTCAGGATGCTGCGCCGGCCGCCCGGTGCGTAGAACTCCTCACCCCAGGTCGTCAAAGCCGCGACGGCCGGCCGTCTTCCCTTAGCGGTAGTTTGTTGATTACGGAGTGGCGGTATACCCGGGATGGTGGTGCGCTATTCCCGGGAGCATGTGATGACGAGACGTCGGCCGTGTCCGGCGGCGCCGGGCCCGCTGGAGGGGTATGCGGCCCGGTTTGATGACCTGTTCGGCTCGCTGGCGCAGCGGCGGGGGTCCGGGAGTACCTGGCCGGGCTGCTGGCGCCGCGGGAGCGGAGCAAGACGCTGACGGCGCTGGGTGGGGCCGAGCCGGTGACCGGGGCGCAGCATCGGTCGGTGCAGCGGCTGCAGTTCTTCTTGTCGGAGTCTCGGTGGGACGCTGACCAGGTCAATGCCCGCCGGCTGGAGCTGTTGCTGGCCGACCCGGTGACCGCGCCGCATGGCGATGGGGTGCTGGTGATCGACGACAGCGGGGACCGCAAGGACGGCACCAAGACCGCGCACGTGGGCCATCAGTGGCTGGGCCGCTACGGCAAGACCGACAACGGGGTGGTCACCGTCACCACGGTATGGGCCGATGAGCGGCGGTACTACCCGGTGCACGCGGTGCCCTACACGCCCGCGAAGCACTTCCCGAAGGGGAAGAATGACCCGGCGTTCCAGACCAAGCTGGCCATCGGCGCGGATCTCGCGGTCCGGGCCCGGGATGCGGGGTTCGCGTTCCGCGCGGTGGCCGCCGACAGCGCCTACGGCGATCAGGACGGGTTCCGCGCCGGGCTGGCCGAGGCGGGCCTGCCGTTCGTCATGGCCCTCAAGCCGCGCCGCGGGACCTGGGCCTACGGCCCGGATGCGCGCACCCCGGTGGACGCAGCCCGCGCCCTGGCCTGGGACGGGCCGGGCGATCCCGGCGACTGGCAGGCCGTGACCAGGGCCTTCCGCGACGGGCACACCGAGACCTGGCAGGCCGCTGACGCGGTGCTGGGCTGGTGGGGGCCTGATGGCGCCCGGCGGCTGGTGGTGGCCACCGCCGGCCCGGGCACCCTGCCGCTCTACGGGATCCGGCACTGGACCGGGCAAAGCTACAAGCAGGTCAAAGACGAGCTGGGCTGGGCCGATTTCCAGGTCCGCTCCGATGTCGCGATCCGCCGTCACCAGGCCCTGGTCAACTGCGCGTTCAGCTTCTGCTGGGACGCCTGGTTCGCCGATAACCCGCCACGGCACGAGCCTGCGGCTCCGCGGCCAGAACCCGGCCGCGGAGAGAGGGGGGCCACCACCCGCCTTACCTCTGCCGGTGCCGTCCTGGCCGCGGGCGCTGCGCGTGATACGCGCCTGGCTCACCCGCTGGACCGTGCTGCAACGCTGGTGGCAGGCATGGTCCGGCAGGCCCCCGCCGCCGCAGCTCCAAGCCCTGATCGACTCGGTCGCGGCAGGCAGCGGCCTGCACCTGTACATCCCGAATTAACAAACTACTGTTAAGTTAGCAAGCGACGCGCTGAAGGCGCGCCCTTGCCCGCGATCTTGCAAGGCTTCAGGATCGGGCACCGGAGGGATGGCTGCCCTTGCAGCTCCGGGCGCCACCGCTAACGTGGCGGCGAGGTGCCCGTGCGGCGGGATACCGGGGACGGAGTGCGCGACGGCGCTGACGTGCCCCGAAGGGGCAAAGGAAGGCAGCCGGCGCACTGCGGTCCCCCAGTCACGCCAGCCAGCCAGGGCCGACGCGGCGCCATCCCACAGTCAGCGGTGCGGGCGGCGGGATGCTTCCAAGATCAGCCGGCAGCCCAAGCCCGGCGCGCTCTGCGCGCCCTTGAAGTGGTGAAGGGGGTTGTAACAGGTGTAGAACAGAACCAGAACAGCCATATGGAGACACACCAAGCTACATCGCTTGCGACACTCCGTCCGACCCAGACTCATCGTGGACACGAGCACAAATCGGCACGCCGCTGACACACATCGGTGTTGCAGGGACCTCAATAGAGTGTCGTCAGGAGCCTTCCCGGCACCACGAGATCATGACATAATAGGCCTCTTGCGTTTCGTTGCAAGGCAACTACGCAAGTCGCCTGCTGGAGCGGTACTCAGGGGTACTGCGAGGTAAGTGGTTCAGGGGGGCTGAGTGGCCAAAGGGGTGGGGGTAGCAAGTGCGTAAGGATGAAGGACGGGTCGGCGCGTGAATCGATACCGCTGGCTTGCCGCTGGATTGATACTAGTCTTTGCCGGCTGCCTGGCAGCGACACTCCTGCTGCTCGCCAGTAATACAAGCGAAGATAATGCTGTCAACCGTGCGCTGCAGGCCATCGCCGCATTGGCTGCGCTAGGGAGCTTCATCTTCGGAGTACTCGGGAAGAAAACGCAGGACAGTGATACCAAATATCCAGATTTGGGCATGTCACTGGCAAACGCGCCAAGTGTCCGGGTGGCAATAGGAGAACGCAGCCACGAAGTCTCTTTCAAGTCATATCTCCGGCTAATGGAACGCCGGATGATCGATCTCGGCATGAATCAGTCATCATTTGTTCCACTCACCATGATCAAGGGCCCAGCCGTAGGCCAGGCCGCCACTCCGCAATTCCTGCCCGATCTTGAATGGATGAACAGGCACACTGGCGAGCAATACGTAAATGCCGAACCAGAGAAGATTAACCTTCTGGATATTCCTGGTCGTTTTGACCAAACTGTATTGCTTGGCGAGCCCGGATCGGGTAAGACAACATGCCTACAGCGGCTAACTCTTGATGTGCTCGAAAACGCCTCGGCATGGTTGAGTGTTAAAGAAAGCGCATCTTCCAGTGCTGACGGCGATTATCCTCAGCTACCGCTGTACGCCTCTCTATCGCAGTGGCAGCAAGGCACTCGCGCTATCGAGTTCCTCCGGACCCAGTTGCAAAACCTCCTCGGTCCCGAGAACTACTACGTCATCCACTTCGAGGCCCTCCTCGCAGATGGCCGCTTCATACTCATACTTGACGGGCTCAATGAGCTTCCTGGACGGCGGGCAAATCCTAGCGAAGGACGGCACGAGCAGCGCCAGGAGCCCGGTCATGGGTCATTCATACCAGAAATGGGTGCCGCATCTATTGACCGGCGAGAGATCGAGCTGCGCGAACTGGCGAGTTCCATCGGCCTGCAGTCCAAGTTCATATTGACCTGCCGGAGTCATGAGTACTTCGACTCCCATCGCTGGCAGACGGTACGAATTCTGCCTATGAACCCTGAGCAGATCGGCCGATTCGTAAGCTCATACCTAGATCCGCAAACCGCCGCCGGGCTGCAATCTTCTTTGGATAGCGACGACAAGCTGGCGACGATCGCCAATAACCCATTTTTCCTGCGCGCCCTTATTACTATCTATCGGCCTGGACTCCAATTCACCAGCCGCGGCCAGATCCTCGCTTATCTTTACAAGATCCTCTTGCAGAGGGAGCGCGAACGCGGCACCGCGATGCCACCCGAACCAGTTCTCACCGCAACCGTCGGCAGGGCAAGTTATGAGATGCTTGCCGACGGAAAGGTAGGCAGTAATGCCGTAGTCGATGGACGCGATAATGCACGACGCGCATACCTGCGGATCCTTGCCGGGACCGGCCTCGTGCTCGAACGGGACGACTCATTCTTCTTCCTGCACCAGATCATTCAAGAGTTCTTCGCAGCCATGGCCCTCAACGCTCGGGCTGTGCGGCGCAATCCCAAGGCGCTGCTAGCGGATAAGCGATGGTCGGAGGTCATCGCTCTGTGGTGCGATGTCGATAGCGACCGCATGCCCGACCGAGTGATCGCGGCACTGCGAGCCCGGAACATGCCATGGCGGCGTCCGCGCTCTTACCAGCCACCGCTATTGAGCTCATACCAAGTTCTGGTGTGGCTCACGGCGGTGATAGTAGTGGCGAACTATTTCTGGAACTGGGTCCTTGGCTCGCCCCATTTGCTAGGTTTTCCCGTCCATCTGTTTGGTCTTGCTGCTCTGGCCTTTGCAGCGCTAGCCATAGTTATCCGTCAACTGTCGTTCTGCACGATTCGACACCATAAGATCACGACAAACAGCACATACGTACTATCACAGATTCGTTGCTTCCAAGCGTTGGACGACATTATCTCTTCGCTATCGAAGCTACTCTACATTGAAGCGGAGGAAGTAGCTCCCTATGTCGCCAGGGCATTCGGAGTAATGGCCTTGCCGCAGGTAACAAACGGACTTGGGCATCGCAATTGGCGAGTACGCCTAGGGTGCGTACTGATCCTTGGCGAGATCGCGCGCTCTTCCCCTGACGATCGACGTGCACTCGAGTACTTGCTGGCAGTGGCAGGAGCAGACGATCCTCAGCTCATGAGAGCGCTCATTGAGGCCCTCGGCGGCTGTAGAGACGATCGTATTCCGCGCGCACTGGGGCAACTATTGTCGAGTACACGAATGAACCCCGTTACCCTGGGATTCCGACTGTCACCGCTTTCTAAGTTGGGTTCTGAAAACGATGCCCTCTGGAGCGACGATGCAATAGCACGCTTTGACGAACTTGTTAGGAAAGACCGTCACCCGCTGCTTCGTAGTGCCGCTTTCCAGGTAATGGGGGCCCTTCGCATACCAGAATGCGAAACCCGCCTGGGCACAGTCGCGGCAGACCCAAATGAACATTCAGTGGCCCGGCAGGGCGCGATCAAGGGTCTTGGTATGGCACAAACACCTGGGGCAGTGGAGTGCCTTGTCCAGGTCGCAGAGCAGCGATCAGAGGTGCGTAAATGGGCTTCTCAAGCTTTGCAGCAGATCAAGAATCCAGCGACCATCCCTGTGCTGGCACAGGCAGCCAAGTGTTCCCGGTGGGAAGTTCGTCAGGCTGCTGCAGTCGCTTTGGGCGCTACTGGAAGGCCGGAGGCATTCGAGCCCCTTGAGCTACTTGCCGAAGATTATCACTTCACCGTCAAAGAGACAGTAGCTCGCGCGCTATCACTAATCGATCTCCCTGCCGCAGTACCGGTGCTGGGCCGTTTGGCTAGAGATCGGAACAGCCAAGTGCGCAAGGCCGCGCTGGAAGCGCTGAACTCGCGATATCCGCATCTGGCTAGCACGGAACTGGTTGCGCTTGCGGAAGAAGATCACTACTCAGACCGAGTGCGGGTCATTAGGTCGCTTGGGCGGCACGCAGATCCAGCGATTGAAGAGAAGCTGAACGATCTGCTTGCGAGCCCTGATAAGGATGTCAGGGACGCGGCGTCAGAAGCATTGCGCACTCTACGGGCTTCAGTGGGCAAGCGGAAGCGCGTTTCCAGGCAGCTTGACCTATTCGGTAAAGCGAAAGCGCGCGTGGCGAACTGGCTTCAGCTGGACGGCTTTCAGCAATTGCTTAGAGAGGAACGAATGGCTGGCGTTCCGGAGAATATGGTGGCAAGCTCAGTTATTGCGCGAATCTTTAACGACGCTGAATTGACCCGCCGTTACCGACTGCTCTTCCGTATCTATTTTGTGGCGCTGATGGCAGTTGCAGTTTTTGGGCTGTTTACCCTCGTGCTCGTTTTCAGGTTCTCGATATGGTCAGCTAGAGGCATGCTCGATGAATGGCCTTATTTCGTCGGCCTCCTCGTGCTCGCGGTGATCAGCTTCATTCCCTGGCTCACGTACTTCGATAACAGCAGGCTAGTGGATCTGTTGCGCCTACTCGCAGCGGCTGTAGCCGTGGTCGGCTTGCTCGGTGGGATCCTTTACGGCTGGTGGATAGTCGTATCGGCTACCGTGATAGCAGGCTTGCTTATAGTCTTGATAAGCACGCGCAGGCGCAGAAGAAGAAGACGTGATGTTCAGGGCGCACTTCGGTTGGCTCATGCCGCCGTTAGCGTAACTACCTGATGTAAATCACTAGTGATGTCCGGTCAGAACCAGGTACGCGCGTTGTGCAGAACTGGTAGATGGTTGATGCGCTCAGCGTATCTTCGTAAATATGAAAATAGGCGCAGTCTCCCTGCATTCCAGGAATGGACTCGATACCGAGGCCGACCGTACCATTTACGCCCTGCATGGCCGGAAGCTGGCGCCACGACCCTGCACCGTCGTTCCCGCCGCAGCGCATGTGGCCT
>Ga0070698_100002821_pt1 | contig 19115 bp, 25 predicted proteins | sample KBSK1502metaG_FD_65477 | JGI IMG/M metagenome (GOLD analysis project Ga0070698, IMG submission 65477) | Corn, switchgrass and miscanthus rhizosphere microbial communities from Kellogg Biological Station, Michigan, USA - KBS K1-50-2 metaG | ecosystem: Host-associated > Plants > Roots >...
GGCAGCAGCCAGCCGCGCGTCGAGGCGTACGGCAGCAGCCAGCCGCGCGTCGAGGCGTACGGCAGCAGCCAGCCGCGCGTCGAGGCGTCCGGCAGCAGCCAGCCGCGCGTCGTGGCGTCCGGACACGTGCAGCTATCGACGGCTGGCGCCGTCTCAGTGGAAGTCAAGCCAGATTCGCACGTCACTGTGCTCGCTGAAGGTGACGCCACCATCGACGGCACGCCCGCGCACGTGACGCGGAAGGAACTGCTCTCGTCGATCGAAGGCTGGTGCCAGGAATACGGTGTGCCCATCGTCGACGGGGTCGTCGTGCTCTACAAGGCCGTCAACGATCAGTACCGGAGCGGCTACGACTTCGACTACACACCCGGCTCGACGCCCATCGCGGCAGATTGGGACGGCGGCCAGGATGAATGCGGCAAAGGGCTGCACTTCGCTCCGCGGCCGGTCATGGCGCTCGGCTTCAACCGTGAGGCGACGAAGTTCGTCGCGTGCCCGATCGCGCTCGCGGACATCCGTGCGCCGCAGCCCGACGACAGTCACCCGACCAAGGTCAAGGCCCGCGGCTGCTGCGGGCCGGTGTTCGAGGTGGACATCGACGGCGACGCGCTCGTGCCGGCCACAGAGGCGGTGCCAGCGTGACGCTGCTGACCGCCATCCGTCAGTTCCTCTGCGGCCTTCACGGTCACGACGTGCTGCCGCAGTTCGATCCGAATCGCATGTATCTCCGATGCGTGAGCTGCGGCCACGAGTCGCCCGGCTGGGCGCTCGACGGCCCGACGCCGGCGCCGATCCGTCCGAAAGTCGTGCGGTTTCGGAAACGGATGGCCGCGTGAGCATCGTCCAGATCTACGCCGACTCGAAGGGCGGTGGCACGTGCCGCTCGTGCGGTGCCGATGTCGAGTGGGCCGAGACGGTCAAGAACAAGAAGCGGATGCCGTTCAACCCGCCGATCGTTGCGGTGCGTTCACAGGGCAGCATCCTCGAGGGCAACGGCCGGGTCATCGAGGACGTCGACACGACAGTCACGACGAGTCATTTCGCGACGTGTCCAGACGCAAAGGATTGGCGGCGCCGCTGAGTGCCGAACGCCACCGAGAAGCATCAGATGGTGGGCCACATCAACCCGCACTGTCGACGCTGCGGTCGGACGCCGATGCAGATCGCGCGCGTGCCGCTGATGCCGTGTCGGGTGATGACGTTGCCGTTCGAGGAGAAGCCTGCGCCGGCGAAAGCGGATCTGAAGCCGACGTGGGAGAGGAAGGCCGCATGTTGACGCCGATTCGACGGATTCGTGTGACGCCGAAGCTGCGCTACTACATCGCCTTGGCGCGCCGGGCTAATCAGATGGCCGACCAGCACGGCGGCAACAGCGTGTACGACCTGCAGCTCGTGAATCTCGCGACGGCCGTCTTGAACCAGCTACGCCGACAGGAGGCTGCGCGTGCGCGCCGGCTCGCACGCCTTAGGACGTTGCCGAAGCCGAGGATGGCCGGCGTCGTGGAGGTGCAGCTGCGCCGGAGACGACGCGCGTGAGCATCACGGTCGTCGGCTACGCGTTCGGCTTGTCGCTGCCGTCGAACGAGAAGTGGCTCCTCGTCTGCCTGGCCGATTACGCGGACGAGTGGGGCGACTCGATTTTTCCGACCCTCGAAACTCTTGCCGAGAAGTCGGGGATGTCGGAGGACACGATCAAGCGGGCGCTCCGGAAACTCATCGACCGCGGCGTCGTCGAGCGCATCGCGATGTCGACGCCGGTCTCGCCCGCGTTCTACCGGATCCTCGGCGTGCCCGAACCGAAGAAGTTCGAGAAGGAACCGACCTGCCCGCCGTCGCTCCGGCGGGCGGCGATCTATCTCTTCGCGGCGCGCTGCGAGTACTGCGGGCAGCTCGGCACGAAGGATCTCGGCCCAGACCATAAGCCATGGACGATCGATCGGGTCGTACCGGGTAAGCGCGGCGGCGTGTATTCGCCGGATAACGTCGCGCTGGCCTGTCGATTCTGCAACACCAAGAAACGCGCTAATCCGGCTCCGGAAGGCACGCGAACGCTCGCGGACCTCCAAAGGGGGAGCCAGCAAAATGCGCCCTCCTCTACAGAAGAGCAGGCCGGCAATTTGCCTGCCTGGGAGGGTGGTAAATCGCCGGCCTCCGAGGGGGGCACCGTGCACCCCGATCCGTTAGTTGATCCGTCCGTTGATCCGTCATCAGAAAAAGCAGGGGCTGCGCCCCGCCCCCCTGCGGAAGCTGTGGAAAAACCAGATCGGAACATCGGCGTCATTACGAAGCTGGCGCATGAGACCTACGACCTCTTGGGTCGAGGCGCTGCCGACGGCGACCTAACCGAAACCGTGAAGAGCCGCTGCGCCAGCTTGGGCATCGCCTACAACAGCGACGTCGTCAGAAGGGCGCTCGACTCGGCGAAGTGGCAACGCGAGCACTGCGGCCAGGAGGCACTGATCTGATGGCGCGCAATCGCCAGCTCGTTCGGATCCTCGCCTTGATTCGGGCGCTGCGCGAGCGCCGTCGAGAGCTTCATGAACTCGTCGTGATCGGTGGCGTGACGACCCGCACCATCCGGCGCGACTTGGACGTCATCTCGTGTTCGGGAATTCCGATCAGGAACATCGTTGAAGGTCGAGGCCCAGGCGTCGTCGGCTTTTGGTGGATTCCGCGCGAGTGGAACCTCTGATGGCCGTGCAGCGCGAGAAGGTCGAGCAAGCCCACATCGTGCAGCTGCTGCGCTCGTTCGGCCGGGTGTACGTGATGGGCACGCGCCGGCGGAGTGGCGACTTCCAGGGCACGATGCAGTCGCCGGGAATTCCTGACCTGCTGGCGTTCCTGCGGCCGCCGCCGCTGCGGCGCTACGACCCCGCGCAGGGCCAACCGTTCATGCGGTTGCTGTTTGTCGAGTGCAAGGCGCGCGGTAGACGGCTCCGTCCAGAACAGCAGCTGTTTCGCGACGAGGCCGTTTCCGCCGGCATCGCGCACGTCGTCGGCGATCTCGATGCCGTCATCGCGTGGCTGATCGACGCCGGCTACTTGAAGGCAGACAGCGTGCCCCATTACCGACAACCCGCCGCGGCGGCCGCGGCCAGGAGCGTGTGACATGGCGAAGCCCGCGAAGAAAGCGAAGCGCGCGAAGGAGGTCAAATACGAGCTCATCGAACCGACGAGCGACGTCGGCCGCCCGATGTACAAGCGGCTGCAGCGGATCGTCGACGCGCATCACGAGGAAGTGACCGACGCGCGCATCGCGCTCGCCTGGTGCCGGTCGTGGAACCCGGACGTCGACGGGCGGGTCACGCTCGGTAAGTGCAAAAAGGCTACCGACCTCGATCGCGAGCTCGCGCCCTACGACTTCGTCATCATGCTCAGCCCGGAGTTCTGGCTGAACGCGCGGGTCACCGACGCGCAGCGTGAGGCGCTGCTCGACCACGAGCTGATGCACGCGGCCGTCTCGTACGACGACGACGGGTTCCCGAAGGTCGACGAGCGTGGCCGCAAGGTCTACCGGATCCGGAAGCACGACATCGAGGAGTTCGGCGACGTCGTCGGGCGGCACGGGTGCTACAAGCGCGACCTCGAGCTGTTCGCGGCCGCGCTCGAGCGCGCGAGGGTGGGCGGGCGCGAATGGGTCAGCGCGACGGCGCTGCTGCAGCTGCTCGAACGCGCGAACGCGCCGGTCACACCGGAGACCGTGGCCGAATGGACGCAAGTCGAACGGCGCGAGGCGCGGGAATGGGCCAGGCTCCGCGCGGAACTGGCCGCCAGCGGGCGGCCGGCGCTCTCCGAGATCGACGTGGACTGTCCGGCGCACGTGAAGGCGGCGGTCGTGCCGAAGCGCGACAGCCTCGGCGTCGTCCCAACGAGCACGCACTGACGCCACCATGATCCTGCAGGGCGATTGCCTCACCGTGCTCCCGACGCTGCCGGAGAACTCCGTGCACTGCGTCGTGACGAGCCCGCCGTACTGGTCGCTGCGCGATTACGGCGTACCGCCGACGGTCTGGGGCGGTAATCCCCGTTGCGAACACGAGTGGGTCTCAGCGGGATCCAAGGAGGGATTCGCCGGAAAGGACCGGTGGCAGCACCGCCGGAATGGCAAAGGGCAGGAGACAGCGAAGCACCGACACACGACGCAGATCGCGCGGTCATCGTGCCCGGAAGTCTGGAAGCCGATCGAGCAGGGCGGATTCTGCCGACACTGCGGCGCGTGGCGCGGCGTGCTGGGCCTCGAGCCGACGCCGGAGCTCTACATCGAACATATCGTGCTGCTGTTCCGAGAGGTCCGTCGCATCCTGCGGAAAGACGGGACGTTGTGGGTGAACCTTGGCGACTCCTACGCGAACGACGTGAAGGGGTCGCGCGGCATTTATCCGGCCTCGACGACGTCGACGCTCGGATCGCCGGACTACGAGTCACGTGCGCAGCATCGCGTGCAAAAGGGCTGGCGAGGGTCAGGGCTGCGCATCAAGAAGAAGGACCTCATCGGCATCCCGTGGTTGGTGGCGTTCGCGCTCCGTGATGACGGCTGGTATCTGCGGCGCGACATCGTGTGGGACAAGCCGAACCCGAAACCTGAGAGCGCGCTCGATCGCCCGAGCACCAGTCACGAGTACCTGTTCATCTTTTCGAAGCGCGCGAACTACTACTACGACCAGGTCGCCGTCCGCGAGTACGCCACGTACGGCAACCACAAACATCGCAACGCCGTCGGGCCCGTGCCGTCGCACGATCCGCACGACGGGCGGCCGCACACCGGGCTCCGTGAAGTGGCCGGCGCCGGCGCCGGGCGGAACTGTCGGTCGGTGTGGCGTATTCAGGTGCGTCCCTATAAAGAGGCGCACTTCGCCACCTTTCCCGAGGATCTGCCGGCCCGGTGCATTCGTGCGGCGACGAGCGAGCACGGGGCCTGCGCGAGTTGCGGCGCACCGTTCCGACGCCAGGTGCGCAAGGGCGACTGGAACCCGATGCAGCTCGCCGTCGCGGGCGCCAACGTGAAGGGCGAGTACCGCGGCAACGCGACGAAAGCGTACGGCCGGGGCGCGCAGAACGCGAGCGAATTGAAACGCCGGATCCTGGCCGGCATGCGCGAGCGCATCACCATCGGGTGGGTGCCGACTTGTAAGTGCACGCAACTCGCTCCTCCAGTGCCGTGCACCGTGCACGACCCGATGTCCGGATCTGGTGCGACTGGTGCGGCCGCCGTGCGACTCGGTCGCGCCTTTGTCGGCATCGAACTCAATGCCGACTACATCGAGATGGGCGAGCGCCGACTCGCAAAGGCTGCCGAGCCGCCAAAGGTGCCGCGGAAGAAGAAGGCACGCGCGGTCATCGTTGAGATCGATGAACCGCTGCCGTTTCCTGACCAGGAGACCGCATGAGGAAGCCGCGCAACCCGTCGCCGCCCTGTGACTGCGGCTGCGAACGGCCCGTACTCGGGCGCGGCCGATTCGCCACGCGCGCGTGCTGGGCGCGCACGATGAACGCGAGCTGGTCACCCGAACGGAAGCACGCCCGTTCATCCAAGGCGGGCCGCGCGAGGCAGGCGAATCGCGAGCGCAGCCATCCTCGACTCAGCGCGAGCTCGAGGCTTCTGTGATGCGCAAGTCGAAGCTCTCCGAGAAGGAACGGCGGTTTGTGGATGCGTACCTAGGGTCAGCCGCGGGCAACGCGACGAAGGCGGCGAGGCTCGCCGGTTACGCCGCTCGGAGCGCGCACGTCGCCGCTGCGAGGCTGCTAAAGAAAGATAAGGTGAAAGCCGCGATCGCGGCGCGTCAGGCCAAGGCCGCCGCGTCTGCTGACGTCACGGCAGAGCGCGTCGTGCAGGAGCTCGCCCGTATTGGCTTCGCGGACATCCGGCAACTGTTCGGCGCCGACGGGAATCTGAAGCCGGTGACTGAGCTGCCTGACGATGCCGCCGCCACCATCATCGGGATCGATGTCGCCCGAGGAAAGACGACCACGACGGTCGGCGACAAGCAGACGGTAATGGTCGAGGATGCGGTCGTGAAGATCCGCGCGGCGGACAAGATCGGCGCGCTGAGCCTGCTCTGTCGGAAGCTGGGGCTGCTGCGCGACAAGGTGGACGTGTCGGGCAAAGTGACGCTGGCGGACGTCCTTGATCGATCGTGGGGGCCGAAGTCTGATGCGTGATCCTCAGGCGCTGGCCGACCAGATTCAGCGCTGGCGCGAGAACCCGCGCGCGTTCGCCTACGAAGAGCTGCACTTCGAAGCCGGCGATCCGTGGCAGGACGAAGTGCTGCGGGTGTTCCCCTCACAGGATCCCGACAAGCTCCGCATCTCGATGCAGGCGTGTACCGGGCCTGGCAAGACGGCGATCGAGGCGGTGTGTAACCTCAATTTCATCAGCTGCTATGGGACCAAGACCGAACACCCGCAGGGGCTGTGCACGTCCATCACCGAAGACAACCTCAACGCGAATCTCTGGAAGGAACTCGCGGTGTGGCAGGCGCGGTCGGAGTATCTGCGGGCGGCGTTCAAATGGACGGCGACGCGGTTTTCGTCGGTCGATCACCCTGAGACCTGGTTCCTCGAGGCGCGGACGTGGAGTAAGCGGGCCGATCCGGAGACGATGGGCCGCGCGCTCTCCGGGCTGCACGCGCCGTTCGTGATGGTGACGCTGGACGAGTCGGGCGACATGCCGGTGCAGATTCTGCGGTCCGGCGAACAGATCTTTTCGTCGCGGTACCGGTGGGCGAAGCTGCTGCAGGGTGGCAACCCGACCAGCCTCGAAGGCGCGCTGCACCATGCCGCGTCGGTCGCGCGGCACCTCTGGTACATCGTCCGGGTCACCGGCGATCCCGACGATCCGCTCTGCGCCAAGCGCGTCAATCGCGAGAACAACCGCGAGCAGATTGCGCTCTACACGCGCGAGAACCCCTGGGTCAAGTCCACGATTCTCGGCCTCTTCCCTCCGGCGTCGATCAATGCGCTGCTCGGTGTCGACGAGGTCGAGCTCGCGATGCGTCGCCATCTTCAGCCGGACCAGTACAACTGGGCGCAAAAGCGGGTGGGCGCCGACGTCGCCAGGTACGGCGGCGATCGCACGGTGTTCTTCCCGCGGCAAGGGTTGGCGGCGTTCCGACCGCGGATCGAACGCTGGCCGGTGGACAGCGCCGTGTCGGTGCTGATCGCCAACGCGATCATGACCTATCACCAGCGCTGGGGTTGCGAGCAGGCGTTCCTCGATGCGACGGGTGGCTGGGCGGCTGGGGCGCGGGACATCCTGGTCTCGCAGGGCTTCCCGCCGATCGACGTGGACTTTTCCGCGACGGACACGAATGACCGCCGCTACTACAACCGCCGCTCCGAGGTGCATTTCGCCGCCGCGAAGTGGGTGCAGGGCGGTGGCGCGTTGCCGCCCATTCCTGAACTCGTGGCCGAAGCGACTGCGTCGACGTACACGTTCTACAAAGGCAAGTTGCTGATCGAGGACAAGGACCAGGTGAAGAAGCGTCTCGGCCGGTCACCGGATTTGTGGGACGCGTTCGTGACGACGTTCGGGTTGGTCGAGATGCCGAGCGCCGCCGCGGTGGCCAGCATGCCGGGGAACCAGCAGCGGCAGACCAAGAGCGACTGGGATCCTTACGCCGAGGAGCGCACATGAACAAACGGCGCCGGTTCAAGGCGAAGCGTCGCCGTCGTGTCCGGGTGCTGGCGCAGCGGTTGTGGAAAGCCTGGGCTGACTACACGTGGTTCGGTATCGACGTCGGCGCTGGCGCTGACTGGACCGTGACCTTAGAGATCCCGCGAGGTGCGCGCTGATGGACTGGTATCGCCGCTTTCGCAAACAGCAGAAGGAGCCAGACACGATGGCCGACACCGATCAGCCGACCGAGCCGAACCCGAACGGCGACGAGGCCAGCGAGCCGCTACCCGTCGCGACGATGACGATCACGCTCTTCGACAACGGCAAGGTCACCGTCCAGGGCCCGACCAAGGACGCCGCGACGATGTACGGGCTGCTCGAGCTCGCGCGGGAGACCTATCTGAAGCATCGACTGGAGTCGATGCAGCCGAAGGGACCGGCGATCGTCGTGCCGCGGCCCGGATTTCGGATGCCAAAGTTCGGACACCACTGACATGGCGACCGCCTGGACGCGCACCGGCGACACCTACACGGCGACGCAACGACAGCTCATGCTGATCGTCGAGAACAGCGACGGTCTCGTCGCGCTCTCCGACCAGCGCGGGCACCACGTGGTCATCAGCGATCGCCAGGACGGGGCGGCTGCTGCTCGCGACGCCATCGCGATGCTCCAAGGACTGATTGCCCATCTCCGATCGTGGCGACCCGAGAAGCTGCTGTACAACGTGCTCGAGGCGGTGCGCGAGGGCTACGACACGTCCGACCTCATCGCCGCACATCTGCAGGCCAGCCGCAAGAGCGTCGCGCGCGACCTCAACAGCCTGACCCGCTGCGGGACGCTCACGCGGCTGCGTGAGCCACAAGTCCACGCCGGCCGCCCGTCGTATCGCTATCGCATTGTCGCAACCAACGACGCCATTGTCGCGCGGTAAGCCACACCGTTCCTGATCGGTCTCATGCATCCTGCCTGCACATGGCAGGTGCGATGCCGCCGGCTGGTCCGCTCGGCCCCGTCTTCGATCCCCAAGCCTTTCAACGCTGGATCCAAATGGCGTACGCGACGGCGTTTCAGTCGGCGCAGCGCCAGCGCCAGAAGGCCAGCGCCGCGGCCGGGTGGCGGATTCGCACGCGGAGCCCCGGCGCGTCATCGACGCCGAAGGGCACCTTGCTCGGGAACGCGTCGCCGTGGGTCCCGACCGGCGTGACGCCGACGTTTGGGACGGGCTACGGCCGGACGTTGCTGGGGGCGCCATGACGCGACGCGGCGTCATTCGCATTCCGAACAATGAACCGGAGACGTGGGCGCCAATGACGCCACGCGAGGACGAAGAGCCGTCCGTAGAGTCGCCGCCCACCTACGAACTCGACGCGCACGATCTGCGACCGATTGACGTACGCGCGAAAGCGGCTGAGCCGTCGAGGCGTTCACGCTGATGCCTGAACTGCGACTCCAGAAGACGCGCGAGGCGTACCAGCAGCCCAATCACTTTGATTGCGTGACGGTCTTGTCGGATGGGACGCGACTGCCTCCACGCGCGACCCGCTGTATCTGCAACGACGCGGCGGGCGTGCCGCCTGGTGTCGCCGTACCGTGTCCGCAGCACCCAACGCGCACGGTGCGCCTCGGACCGGTCGGAGCGCAGGACTGATGGCGGCGGCCTACACCGACACGCCGGCGGATCGCTTGGCGAAGCTCCAACGCTATCAGTCGATCAGTGGCGAGCTCGACACCGAGAAGCAGTCGTTCATGCCGACGTGGCGCGAGACGGCGAACTTTCTCTATCCGGTGCGGCCGCGCGGCTTTTCGACGCCAAGCAGCGAGCGGAATCAAGGCGCTCGCCGTTCCCAGCAGATTATCGACGAGACTGGCATCTTCGCGCGGCAGACGCTGCGATCCGGCCTGCACGGCGGCCTGACCTCACCGGCGCGCCCATTCATGCGGCTGTCCACCCCGGACCCGAGCCTCGCGAAATTCGGCCCGGTGAAGCAGTGGCTGCACGACCTGACCGAGCGCATGCACGTCGTGTTTCAGCTCTCGAACCTGTTCAACGCGCTCCCCCTGGTCTACGACGACATGGGCACGTTTGCCACGGCCGCGGTCGGGCTCCTCGACGACCCGGGCGACGGCAGTCGGCCTGGCGACCTCTTCCGCTGCTATCCGTACCCGATCGGCAGCTATGCGCTCGGGATGGACAACCGCGGGCTCGTGACGACGTTCGTGCGCGAGTACGTGAAGACGGTGGACCAGCTGATTCAAGAGTTCGGTGGGGAGAACGGCCGGCCGCTGCGGCGCCGCGGCGACCACATCGATCGCTCGCGGTTCTCGCAGCAGGTCCTTAACGCCTGGGACAACGGCAAGCGCGAAACGCCGGTCGAAGTCTGCTGGATCGTGCTGCCCAACGATGAACCGGACGCCGACAGCCTCGGCTATCGCGCGTTCCCGTGGACGTCCTGCCACTTCGAAAAGGGCCGCACCGATGCCGGGCCACTGCGGGAGTCGGGTTTCCAGGAGTTCCCGATCCTCGCGCCGCGCTGGTTCGCGAGCGCCGAGGACACCTACGGCACGGACTGCCCGGGTCTGACCGCGCTTGGTGGCGTAAAACAGCTGCAGACCGAGCAGAAGCGCAAAGGCCAGGCGATCGAGAAGGGCGTGAACCCGCCGATCGTGGGCCCGGCCGCGCTCATGCGCCAGAAGGTGTCGGTCCTGCCGGGCGACTTCACGCCGGTCGACGAACGGGACGGGCTCCGCGGGCTGCGGCCGATCTACGAAGTCCCCGCGCAGTACCTGCAGTACCTGAGCGAAGACATCCGTGAGGTGCAGGACCGGATCAATCGGGCGTTCTACGTCGACCTGTTCCAGATGCTGGCGTACTCCGATGCGCAGCGCGGGTCCCAGCCGCCGACGGCCCGCGAGATCGACGAGCGTCACGAAGAGAAGCTGATGGCCCTCGGGCCGGTGCTCGAGTCGACGATCGACGAGCTGCTCGACCCAATGATCGACCGCGTCTACGGGATGATGGACCGCGCCGGGCTGATTCCGCCACCGCCGCCCGACCTCGAGGGCGTGACGTTGAAGGTCGAGTACATCTCGATCATGGCGCAGGCGCAGAAGCTGCTCGGCATCGCGCCGCTCGATCGCCTGCTCTCGATGATCGTGCAGTCCGCGCAGACGGTGGGCCCAAGCATCCTGCTGAAGCTCGACACCAACAAGTTCGTGGACGAGTACGCGGACAAGCTCGGGGTCAACCCGGGGCTGATTCGGTCGGACGAGGACGCCAACGCGATGCTGCAGGCGCAGCAGCAGGCGGCGCAATCGCAGGCTGACGCCAAGTCTGCGCAGCAGCTCGCCGGCGCCGCGGCGGCGCTGGGGAAGACCCCGATGACGGGTGATACCGCGCTCACGCGCGTGCTGGAAGGAGCCGCAGCCGCATGAAGACTCGACTTTCGATTCCGCTTGCCGTCGCGTGGTTGGTGTTGTGGACGTCGGCCGCCTTCGCGCAACCGATCGCACCGGTCCTGCGCGATGACTCCTGCAGCGCGACCGTGGCGCCCGCGGGCGTGTCTGCGGCGAGCGCGCAGCGCAACTGTACCGACGGGACGGTCTACGTCAGTACCGGATCGACCTGGGTGAAGCACGCGGGCGGCGGATCGTTCTCAGGGACCGACATCGGGGCGGATGGCGTCACGCTGACGAATGGCGGTACGGTCAAAGGGTCCACGACGACAGCACAGACGTGGCTGCTCCAGGCGTACGACAACAACACCGGTCCGGGCTACGTGACGTTCTGCACGTTCACGAACGGGAACACGCCGAGCATGGCCTGTTCGCCGCCGGCGGGTGGCGCGACGATGACGTTCACGTCGCCGACGTTGGTGACGCCGGCGCTCGGCACGCCCGCGTCGGGGACCTTGACCAACGCCACTGGCCTGCCGATCAGCTCGGGCGTCTCGGGCCTCGGCGCGAACGTGGCGACGGCGCTCGCGGTCGCCGTTGGGTCCGCCGGGGCGCCAGTCGTCAACGGCGGTGCGCTGGGCACGCCGTCGAGCGGGACACTGACCAGCGCGACTGGTCTGCCCATCTCGACGGGCGTCTCTGGTCTCGGCACTGGTGTCGCGACGGCGCTCGGGGTGAACGTGGGCAGCGCGGGCGCGCCCGTGCTGTTCAACGGGGCGGGCGGGACGCCGACGAGCCTGACGCTCACCAACGCCACGGGCCTGCCAGCGACTGGTGGCGTCTGGGGAAGCGGGGCGCTGGTCACGAAAGCCGCCGACGAGACGACGGCCAATTACACAGCCGGCGCGGTGGTCCCGTGGACCGCGGAGGACCACGACGACACCAGCTTCCACGATAACAGCACCGCCAATTCGCGGATCACGATTCCGGCGGGCGTGACGCGGGTGGATCTCACGGCGAGCATCTACATCACGAGCCTCACGGCGAACTACATCAGTGTGCAATTCCTCAAGAACGGCGCGACGGAGTTTGCCGGCGCGGCGGCGGCTGATTCCATTGTGGCAGGGGTCAGCACGCGGCAGACCAACATCAGCGCGACGCAGGTGCCGTGCACCGCCGGCGACTACTTTGAAGTGTTCCTGTTCATCTCGACGGACAACAGCGTCACGATCGAAGCGAATTATTCCAACTTTGCCGTCACGGTGATCAAGTAGGCCGATGCTCCCGCTGTTCGCGCTCCAGTTCGACGCGACGATTCACCTGAGCGACCTGATCGCGTATGGCGGGTTGCTCGCGCTGGTCTGGAAGATCTTCCTCCAGTTTCGCGACGATCTGAGGGAAGTGAAGCGCGCGCTGGGGAGTGACGGGCCGCCTCCGAGCGGGTTGATCGCCGACGTGCGAGTGCTGGAGATCGTTGGACAGGAGCACCGCGACTGGCTGATTCGTGCCGGGCTCGACCGGCGATCGGGGCGCACCGATCGGCGCTTCGTCGGGTACGGCGCTGACATGCACGAGGACAGAGGGTGACGCAGCTCGTTCGCAGCGCGAGCGATGCGAAGCAGGTCGCCTACGCCGAGAAGGTGAAGGAGCGGCGTGAACAGGAACGTCGCGACCTGGTGCGTGCGCAGATGAGTAGCCCGCAGGGTCGAGCGTTTGTCTGGGGAGAGCTGGCGCGACTCGGGGTGCACGACTATGAAGCCGGGCCGCTGCCGATTGAGAGCTTGGCGTACTACACCGGTCGGCGCGCCGGGGGCGGCGAGCTCGCAGCGGAAGTCCGGTTCCATCACCCGGATCTGTATCACGTGATGATGCAGGAAGCCGCGGCACGCGGACGACACGAGGAAGAAGCGATCACGGCCGCCGTTTATGGGCGGCAGAAGAAACGCGACGAGGAGACGACCGACACCGACGATTAGGGTTGCACGGACGCGCGAGGGGTAGCTCCCCAACACCGTCGCCCACGGTTACGCGCGGACGGACAAGGGCGGATCAGCGAAGGGCCGCTGACTGATGACGCTACCTCGCGTCGTGAGTCGCGGCCCTTTTGCTTGTTCGCCCTGCTTTTCACGAGGAGCAGGACATGGCCGACGACAAGCCCGCCGAGAAACCAGCGACCGAGCAGAAGCCGGTCGTCGACGAAAAACCCGTCGAGAAGCCCGCGGAAACACCGGCCGCCGAGGCAACGACGGAGAAACCTGCGGAGCCCGAGAAGCCCGCAGCGCAGCCGGACGCGAAGCCAGCCGAACCCGGGAAGCCGGACGCGAAAGCGGAGGTACCCGAGAAGTACGCACTCACGCTGCCGGAGCAGACCGACTTCGACGCCGCCGACCTCGAGCTGTTCGGCGCCGAAGCGAAGGCGCTCGGTCTCACCAACGACCAGGCGCAGGCGCTCGTGAACACGCGCGCCGCCACCGTGCAGGCGCTCAAGGTCCAGTACGGCGAGGACGCTGAAAAGGACCCCGAGATCGGCGGGGCGAAGTTCGAGGAGACGGTCCGGCTCGCGCGCGTCGGGCGCGACTGGCTGTTTCCGCCGAACAGCGAGGGCGCGACGCTCGTGACCGCGCTCCTCGACAAAACCGGACTCGGCAATCACAAGGAAGTGCTCCGCGCGTTCGCGCGGGTCGGCAAACAGAAGAAAGAGGACACCGCGGTCCAGCCGGGCCAGCAACCGGCGAAGCCGCAGCAGAAGTCGCTTGAAGAGCGGCTCGTAGGCGCGTAGCGCGCCGCGCAGCTGCACAGGAGTCAGCCTATGAAGTTCGTCTCTGCCGTCGCCCTGCTGGTGCTCGTCGGGCTCGTGTTGCCCCTCGATGCCGCCACCGCCGGCGCGACCTCGTCCAGCGCCACGCACGGCGCCTTGTACTACCTCGGGATCGCCGGCGGGCTCGCGCTGTTCGGTGCGACGCTCTCCACCATCCATCCGACGTACCTCGATTTCATGGCGGCACTCGATCCCAACGACCGCGTCGCGGCGGTCATCGAGTCGATGAATCAGACGAATGAGGTGCTCGATGACGCCGTCGTCATCGAAGGCAACCTGCTGACCGGGCATCAGTCCGTGGTACGGACGGGCATCCCGGCACCGACCTGGCGGAAGTTGTACGGCGGGGTCCAGCCGTCGAAGTCCACGCGCGTGAAGATCACCGACGACTGCGGCATGCTCGAAAACTACTCGGAGATCGACAAGGCGCTCGCCGATCTGAACGGCAACGCCGCGGCCTTCATGGCCTCCGAGCATATGGCGGTCCTCGAGGGCTTCAATCAGGAAGTCGCGTCGACGCTGTTCTATGGCAACTCGGGCACCGAGCCTGAAGCGTTCACGGGCATCGCGCCGCGCTTCAACCTGACGACCGCCGAGAACGGCGACCACATCATCCTCGGCGGGAGCGCGGACACCGACAACACGTCGATCTATCTCGTCGTGTGGGGCCGAAACAGCGCACACCTCTTCTATCCGAAGGGCAGCAAGGGCGGGTTCCAGGTCGACGACAAGAAGCAGGTCACGATCGAGAACATCGACGGCAACGGCGGGCGGATGGAAGCGTACCGCACGCACTTCCGCTGGGACGTCGGCTTCGCGCTGCCGGACTGGCGCCAGATCGTGCGGATCGCGAACATCGAAGTCTCCGCGCTGACTGGTGACGCGGCCTCGGGCGCCAAACTCATCGACCTGATGACGCAGGCCCTCGAAATGGTGCAGTCGCTCACCGCGGGCCGGCCGGCGTTCTACGTCAACCGCACCATCAAGGCGTTCTTGCGCCGTCAGACGGTGGCCAAGGTCGCCGGCTCGACGCTCGCGATGGAAGACATCGCCGGCAAGCCGGTGTTGACGTTCGGGGGCGTGCCGGTGCGCCGGACCGACGCCATCGTCAACAACGAAGCGCTCGTCGCGTAGGTCCAATCCTGATGGCTGGGCGGCGTGCCGCCGCCCGGTCTCGTTCACTTTTTGCGAGGGAGTCAGACCATGAAGAAATTCGCTCTTGCGGTGCTGGCGCTGATGGCGTGCAGCATCGCGCTCGTCGCATTCGCCGTTCCGATCGGCACCGCTCTGACGGTACTCGGCATCGGCACGCTCGCGGCGTTCGGCATGGCCGTGCTCGATGAACGGCTGGAGTTCGCCGACGCCGTCTCGGTCGCCGCGGCCGCCGGCACGGCGCTCATCGGCGACGTGATCGATCTGTCGGTCATCCGCGACATCGGCGCGGGCCGGCCGACGCTGTACTTCGTGATCACGGTCGACACGGAGATCATCACCGGCGGCAACGCGGGCACGATCCAATTCCAGCTCGTGTCCGACGCGCAGGCCGCCATTGCTACCGACGGCACGGCGACCGTGCATTACGCCAGCCGTCTGTTCGTGACCGACGATGCGGCGGCCAACGACAGCGTCATGAACGCCGGTCGCCGACCGGTCTGCGTGGCGATTCCCTTGGAAGGAGTCGCCTACGAGCGCTACCTCGGCGTCCTCGCGGTCATCGCGACCACCACCGTCACCGCCGGCAAGATCAACGCGTTCCTGAACTTTGACCCACCGGCGGGCTGGAAGCCGTACCCGGACGCGCTGTAACCCTGTGACGGCATCGGGGGCCGGGCCTGCGCGCTCGGTCCCGATGCCGTCGTGTTTGCGAGGCAGAGCACATGGCAAAGGACATCACACGGTCGCGGACCACGCCGACGAGCTCCGGCGCGCCGGACTCGTTGCGCGTGCGCGCGACACAGGACGGGTTCTACGGCGTCGGCGAGGGCGCGTCCCGGATTCGCAAGGGGCAGCGGTTCACGCTGAAAGATCCGACGCACTTTTCCGAGAAGTGGATGGAACGCGTGCCGGAGAGCGAGCCCGACGACGTCGAGCAGCTGCGCCAGGCCGCGCACACCCGACCCACGCGGCGGCGACCCGACGCGGTGTACCAGCCACCGACGCCAGCGTCGCCGTCGAGCGACTCGAGCAAGCCGACCGGCGATCAGGACGTCCTCGGAGACGACCGCGCGTGACACACCCGTCGCCGCCCACCTGCCCGCGCTGTGGGCGGCCCTTCACCTGCGCCAACCCGTGCGTACGGCGTGACGCCGTTGTGATCGGATGTCGGACCTGTCGCCGGCAGACGGCGCCTCAACCCCGGCGGCGCAAGTCCCAATGAGTTTCTTTTCGCAGGTCTTCGACTTCCCGCTCAAGACCGGCGGCGCCGGCGCGCAGACGGAGACGTTGTACGACGCCGATCACGAGCCGAAGGCGTTCGTCTTCGCCAACCCCTTCAAGAAATACGTGGGTGGGCTGGGGGGCCCCGCGCATCACTTCGCGGTCGGCCTGGACGACGGCCACGGGCATGCCGGCGGGTACGCGGCCGGTGGCGGGGTGTTCCTCTCCGGCGACAACACCGTACAGACCGCCTCCGATACGCACTCGATCGAATGCGTCCAGAACATCGCGATTCTGATCAACGCCCTGCGCGCGCGCGGCAAGGTGACGGCCGTGGCGCCGGGCTCCTTCATTCTCACGACGGATGTGCTCGGGGGTGATGGAGAGGGCGTCGGGATTAACGCGCTCGCGCTGGGTGGCGACGAGCTCGACGCAACGGTCAAGTTCTTCAACCCCGACACGGTCGGCGAGCACGTGGTGAATGGCTGGGGGTTCGATCCCAAGGTCCTGATCGCGATCTGCAATCCGCTCGCGCGTGGGACCGATGTGCGGTCGGCCGGGGCCTACGCGTCGGTGGGCTGGTCCGTGAAGTGCGAAGGGAAAGGGGCCTGCGTCGCGTCCAGCGACACCGGCGGCGGCACGACGAACGCGGTCAGCTATCAACGGCAAAGCCGGTTGATCGCTCTTGTGCATCCGGGCGGCGCCGGCAGCGTGTTGATGGAGTGTGCCGTCAGCGCGTGGGGCGCGGACAGTGTCACCATCAACGTGCTGACGTCGAGCGCGGGCGTGTATCTGACGCTCCTCGCACTCGGTGGCAACGTGGCCGGCAACGTGGGTCGCTTCACGCAGGGCGACGCGTCGTTTGCGTTTCCCGCGCTCGATCCGCGGGCCATTCTCGTGACCAGCAACGGCCGCATTGCCGGCGAGAGCGTCGTCCGCGATGGCCAGATTTTGCTGGGCATGTGGGCGCCGCCGAAATTGCCACAACCCGTCACGCCCTCGAAGTTCAATCAGATCTATTCCTGGATCGCCGTGAAGGATGCCAAGACCCCGAGCGGCTGGTGCTCAAAGTCGCGCGGCCAGACCGATCCGATCGTGGTCGGAACGCCGAACGGCAGCGGCACCACGGTGCAGGCGGCGGGGATCTTCGGCGATGTCATCGGTGGACTGGCCCCGCTGATCTGGACCGTGGATGACGGCGGCGACATCGTCTTCGACTACCTCGTGGTCGCCTACGACCCCACGGGTGCGGACCCCTGCGGGGCCTCGGGGTTCGACGATCTCCTTCTGGCGGCCTGTCCGACCGGCAGTGGCGTCGTCGGCGCGCCGTACCACGGCGTCGTGGTCGCGTCTGGCGGCACGGCGCCGTACACGTTTGCCATCACCAGCGGCGCGCTCCCAGCCGGTCTGACGCTCGACGCGGCCACCGGCGAGATCACCGGCACGCCGACGGAGTCGGGCACGTTCGTGATCACGTTCGAGGTCACCGACGACGACGCGGCCACCGCCGAGGGCGAATGCACGATTGCGATCGCCGCGGCCGGCGCGGTGGACTGCCTGCAGCCGCCGGGCGCGTCCACCGCGGGACTCACCGGGGAGGCTGAGGCATGACGCGCCTGGATCTCATCAACATGGCGCTGCTCAAAGCGGGCGTCTCGCAGACGGTGGTCACCGAGACCGAGAACACGCGCGAAGGGCTGACCGCGCGCAAGCTGTATGACCCGACGCGGCGGGAAGTCCTGCGCGCGTACCCGTGGGCATTCGCCACGCGCTACGAAAACCTCGAGATCGTCGACGGGGATGACGCGCCCGCCGTGCAACGCCTCGACGGCGCCGTGGAATGGCAGTACGCCTACCAGTATCCGGAGGATTGTCTCTTCGCCCGCCGCCTGGTCGCCGCGGGCGGCCGGCGATTCGATCGGAACCCCTTGCGGTGGCGGGTGGGGCGGGCGAGCCAGAACCTCCTGGTGGTTTTCACGAACGACGTCGACCCGATGCTCGAATACACGGGCGACGTCGATCTCGACACCACGCCCCCGGAACCGCTGTTTGAAAGTGCGTTCACGACGCTCCTGGCGTCGCGGTTCGCGATGTCGCTCTCGCGGGAGGCGAAGCTCGCCCGTGAGCTCTATTTGCTGTTCCGGGACGAGCTGCCGTTCGCACAGACGATCAACGGGCGCGAGGCGCAGCCCGAGCCCGACACCGATCAGGCGAGCTGGCACACGGACCGCTGATGGCCACGAGCGTCCTCCAGCGCGGATTCATCGGCGGCGAGATCAGCCCCGCCAACGGCGCACGCGCCGACCTGGTGCAGTACGCGATGGGCCTGCGCCGCTGCCGCAACTTCATCGTGCAGCGCTCCGGCGGGGTCACGAAGCGCCCGGGCTCGCTGTTCCTCACCGAGGTCAAGGACTCTGACGTCCTGCCACGGCTGATTCCCTATACCGACGAAGCGAATCAGGCGACGTTCGCGCTCGAGTTCGGCGAGGAGTACATCCGGTTCATCAAAACGGCCACCGACGCGCTGGTGCTGGACGGGTCGGACGTCTTCGAGGTCGAGACGCCGTATCAGGCGGGCGACCTGGCGGCGCTGCAGTGGTCGCAGTTCGGGAACGTGCTGACGATCACGTGCGCCGGCCATCCGCAGGCGGAATTGATCCACGTTGACCCCACCGACGACACCGATTGGGTGTACGAGCCGATTACCGTCGAGCCGGGCGTCGACCCGCCAGAGAACGTGACGGCCGAACACGCGCCAGGCAACGTGGGCGCCTTGAATATGCGCTATGTCGTGACGGCGATCAAAGCCGCCACCTTTGAAGAGTCGTACGCGTCGGCGGTCGCCGAGGCCACCGGGGGCGCCGAGCCGACGGTCGCGGCGCCCAACCCGATCAACTGGGATGCGTCAGACG
>Ga0070698_100002822_pt1 | contig 19114 bp, 19 predicted proteins | sample KBSK1502metaG_FD_65477 | JGI IMG/M metagenome (GOLD analysis project Ga0070698, IMG submission 65477) | Corn, switchgrass and miscanthus rhizosphere microbial communities from Kellogg Biological Station, Michigan, USA - KBS K1-50-2 metaG | ecosystem: Host-associated > Plants > Roots >...
TGGAACACCGTGCAGCGCAACCCGTCCCGGTTCCGTTTCCCCTCGGGCGAAAGCTTCGTCGAGGCGGAGGCTCGGCTCCTGGCCGAGATCGAGCGGATCGTCGCCCGCCACCCGCGTGGGCGAGTCGTCGTGGGCACGCACGGGGACCTCGTGGGCATGGTGGTCTCCCACTACGCCGGCGCCCACCTCGACCAGTTCCAGCGCGTGACCGCGGAGCCGGCCTCGGTCTCCGTCGTGCATCTGGGAGAGGGGATCCCGCGGATCCTGCTCGTCAACGACACCGGGAGCCTCCGCCGGTTCACGCCCGATCGTCGGAAGCGAGGAGCGTCCCGGGAACGCCCCCGGTCGAGCGCGCACACTCGGGACGGCCAGAAGAGGAAGCTGCGAGGATAGGTCGATGGAGCTCGGACCGGTCGATCGCATCACCGCCGACGCCGTCGGCGAGCCGGGCGAGCGGACCTTCTACATCCAAGCACGCGCCGGGTTGGAGCTCGTGACGGTGATCGTGGAGAAGCAGCAGGTGCAACTGCTCGCGGCGTCCGTGCTGGAGCTGATGGAGGATGCGCCGTCGACCGAACCGGTCCCCGACGAGCCCGCGATGGCCCTCGAGCAGCCCCTCGATCCGCGATGGCGTGCGGGTCGCCTCTCGATCGGATTCGATCAGGACCGCGACCTCTTCCTGCTCGAGGTCGAGGAGTTCCAGCCGGACCTCGAGGACCTCGACGTCGACGACCCTGGTTCGATCGTCCCCGAGATCGAACCCGAATCGATCCGGATCTGGGCCTCGCCCGCGCAGATGCTGGCGCTCTCTCGCCACGGGGCGGCGGTGGCCGCTCGCGGCAGGCCCACGTGCCAGTTCTGCGGCAATCCGATCGATGCGGAGGGCCATGCGTGTCCCGCGATGAACGGGCACTCGAAGCGGGCCTGACCGACCGCGCGGTCCCTCGCGTCCTCGCCACGGGGGAGCTCGAGGTGCTGGGCCTGTTGCCCAACGCCTCGAACCACACCTTCCTCGCCCGCGCCCGGAGGGAAGGCGAGGACATGCTCGGGGTCTACAAGCCCCGTCGGGGGGAGACGCCGCTCTGGGACTTCCCCGAGGGCACCCTGTGTGCCCGGGAAGTCGCGACGTATGTCGTCGCTCGGGCACTGGGCTGGCCCAACGTCCCCGCCACCGTTCTCCGGAACGGTCCCTACGGGATCGGGTCGGTCCAGCGCTTCGTCCCGAGCGACCCCCAGGAGCACTACTTCACGCTCCAGGAGCGGTTCCCGGCCGCGTTCCGCCGCGTCGCCGCGTTCGACCTGGTCGTCAACAACGCCGATCGCAAGGCAGGGCACTGCCTCCTCGGCGAGGACGACCGTATCTACGTCGTGGACCATGGCGTGTGCTTCAGCGAGGAGCCGAAGCTCCGCACGGTGATCTGGGACTTCATCGGCGACCCGCTCGAGGACGACGTGCGAGCAGACCTGCGAATGGTCGCCGGCGAGGTTCGAGGGGGACCGCTCCGCGACGAGCTGGCCAACCTGCTGGCCGAGTCCGAGTTGGCGGCGCTCGAGGCGCGAGCGCGCGAGGTCGCGGCGATGGAGCGATTCCCGGAGCCGGGTGAGGACCATCGTCCGTTCCCCTGGCCTCCGATCTGATGATCCTGCGGGCGACGATCGAGACCGCCCTCGGCCCGTTCACGGTCTTCTCTGGAGACGACGGGGTGGTGCGGACGCACTTCGGCGAGGACGGCCCCGCCCACGGGGCCGAGCTCGCCGCGGTGGAGGATCGCCGCCGGACGGCGTCGATCCGCCGCGAGGTCGAGGCGTACTTCCGGGGCACGCTCCGCGCGTTCGAGACGCCGGCCGATCTCTCGGATCTGGGCGACGGCTTCGTGCGACGAGCCTTGGAGATGGTGCGAACGATCCCCTACGGCCAGATGTGGACCTACGGAGATGTGGCGGCCGCCGCGGGCGCAGCCCGCGGCGGCCGCGCGGCGGGCAGCGCGCTCGCGCGCTGCCCGATCGAGCTGTTCGTTCCCTGCCACCGCGTGGTGCGAGCCGGCCCGAGCCTCGGCAGCTACGGGCGGCACGACGATCGCCGGCGATTCCTTCTCCGTTTGGAGGGCGCTCTCACCGACGGTTGGATGCACCCATGAGAAGGTGGAGTCGGATGATCCGGCGACGCCTCCTGCTCTCGATGCTCGTCCTGACGACCGCCGTCGCGTCCTGCGCGTCCGAGGGGAACGGCACGAACGGGCCGCAGGACACCTCCTTCGCAGCTTCGATGGCCAGCACGTGGCACTACGCCGGGGCGCCGCAGCGCGTGCAGGTCGGCATCTTCGCGGACGACGCCGACGGGAGGCACCTCGTCACGCAGGGCACGATCGACCTCGCGTTCTCCTACCTCGGGACCGACGGGGCCGGCGAGCCGGTGGAGGGGCCGACCGCGACCGCGAGGTTCGTCCCCGTCCCCGGAACCGAGGCATCGGGTGACGCGCCGACCATCACCTCGGAAGCCCGGGGCGTCTACGAGGCGAACGACGTGATGTTCGACCAGGCGGGCGTCTGGCGTGCGACGCTGTCGATGGAGGTCGACGGCGTGCCCCGCCGGCTCACCACGGACTTCCAGGTCGACGCAACGTCGCAGATCCCGGCGCCCGGCATGCGCGCGCTCAAGACGCAGAACCTGACCATCGCCTCGAAGGGTGTTCGGAAAGGATCGATCGACTCGATGGCCGACGCCGGCGGAGAGATCCCGGACCCGGAGCTCCACCGCTGGACGATCGCGGACGCGATCGCCCAGCGCCGGCCCGCGTTGGTGCTCTTCGGGACACCCGCGTACTGCGTGAGTCAGTTCTGCGGCCCGGAGGTGACGGAGCTGCAACGGCTCGCCGCCGGGCATCCGGACCGGGCCGTCTACATCCACATCGAGATCTGGAAGGACTACAACGCCCAACCGCAGGTCGTGAACAAGGGGGCGGCGGACTGGCTGCTCCGAAAGCTGCCCGACGGGAGCCCCCAGATGACCGAGCCCTGGCTATACCTGATCGGTTCCGACGGGGTGATCGTGGACCGGTGGGGGCCCTTGTTCGACACGGCCGAGGTCGCCGCAGCCCTCGATGCGCTTCCGCCCATGAAGGCCTAGACACCTCCCGGCCGCCGCTCGTTGGCCCCGCGCCCGCGTACGATTGGCAACGTGGACCAGACGCCCACGATGCCCCCACCCCCAACCCGGGAGCGCTGCTACCGGCACCCGAACGTGGAAACGGGTGTGCATTGCACACGCTGTGGCAGGCCCATCTGTCCGGATTGCATGATCCCCGCCCCAGTGGGCCATCAATGCCCGGAGTGCGTCGCGGAGGCGCGGCGAGAGTACCGGCAAGGACCGGGCCGACAGATCGCCGTAGCGAATCTCAAGGCGACTCCCGTCACCAAGATCCTGCTCGTCGCGATGGGGATCGGCTACGTGTGGGAGCTCGTCGTGGCCGGTGGTCCGGGCGCGCTGTTCGGCGGGCCCGGCTTCCAAGACCTCATCGACGCGGGAGCCCTCGTTCCGGTGATCGGAGGAACCGTCGCCCACCCCATCGGCGGGATCCTCGGCGGCGAATGGTGGCGGCTGCTCAGCTCGATGTTCCTCCACGCGGGCCTGATCCACCTGGCGTTGAACTCCTACGTCCTGTGGATCTTCGGCGTGGAGATCGAGCGCCAGATCGGCCGGCTGGTCATGCTCGCCGTGTTCCTCGTCACCGGTGTCTTCGCCGGGGCCACGTCCTTCGCGTTCGCGCCCGGGTACGTCATCTCGGTGGGAGCATCGGGGGCGATCTTCGGGCTCGTCGGCGCGTTCATCGCGTACAACTACCTGCGGCGACAGCACGTGATGGCGCAGGCGCGGCTCCGCGGCGCCCTCACCATGCTGCTGATCAACCTCGTGATCGGCTTCTCGATCCCCGGGATCGATTGGCGGGCGCACGTCGGCGGTCTCGTCGCGGGTCTGGTCGCGGGCTTCGCGGTCGATCCCTCGCGACCGGCTGCGCTCCGTCGCACGTTCGCCACGGTCGGCCTGCTGGCGCTTCTCGTCGGTGCGGTGGCGTTGGTGGTCATCCGCACGTCGCAGATCAACGCGAACCCGTCGAGCCTGTTGTCCTAGATCGTCACGAGGCCGCCTGGGCGGTCTTGCGTTCGGTGAGCCCGTAGAGGTAGCCCTGGCGTGTGCCGAGGTAGATCCAGCCACGCCAGACGGCGGGCGTGGACTCGATGCAGTCGTTGAAGTGCAGCTTCCAGAGCAGGATCGGATCCGACTCCGGCTCCGAGACGTCCCATGCCCAGAGGTCGCCGCCACAGTCGCCCTGGATCAGCACACCGTCGACCACTACGGGCGATCCGATCGTCGGAGCCCCCACCTGCCGCTCCCACCTGATGTCCCCGCTCTCGCGATCGACCGCCAGCACCCGCCCCGCCGCGGTCGTGAAGAAGACGAGATCGCCGTAGAGCGCCGGTGTCGACCAGCTGCCCCCGGCCCCCTCGAAGCCGATCTCCCTCGCGTCGATCGACCAGACCAGTGGGTCGTTGGGGTGCGACGGGTCGAGCTTCATCAGCTGGCCCACCTCACGGCTACGGTCGTCGAAGCGCTGGTACTCGCTCGCCACGTAGAGATCGCCCGCCTCGTCGATCACGACGGTGGCGTCGGTATCGTCGCCCGTCCAGAACCGGAACACGCGCTCCAAGTGGGAGCCGCCGGCGAGCACGTCCGAGACGTCCCATCCCTGTACGAGGCCGCCGGAATTCGCGAAATACAGGACCCCGTCGTGGAGAGCGACCGAGTTCTCGATCGACACCTCCTCGTCGCCAAGGACCCGGAGGAGCTCGTCGTCGAACCCCGGAACGGTCGCGACGATCTCCGGCGCGATCCTGACCAGCCCGAGCGGGTCGTATCGCCGGTTCAGCCTGATCACGTACAACCATCCGTTCTCACCGCCCTCGAACAGGACGTCGTCGACGACGAGCGCTGCCCCGTCCCAGTCGTCGTTACGCAGCGGCCGATCGACGCTGGTCGCTCCGTCGACCGACCAGAGCACGAGGGGCTCCCTCCGGTCCGTCGCGACGATCCGGAACCGCCCGTCGCGTGAGCCGGCGTAGTACAGCGGGAACCCGTCGGGGTCGGACGTCGCGGATCCCTTCGCGAGATCACGTGTCGAGAGCGGCGACCGGACCGGCAGGCCCGTCATCCCGTCGAGGAAGTGGTACATCCCGTCGTAGGCGCCTTCACGGACTTCAATCGATCCGCCCTCACCCACGACCACGTTCGGCTGGCCGGTCCAACCGGTGCCACACCACGTGCTCCGCTCGATCCCTACGTAGGACACGGAGCACATCCGCTCCGGCGGGACCCGCCAGCCGATCACCGGATCCAGGGGCACGGGACCTTCCCCGAGATAGGTCCTGGTCGCGTTGCCGCGGAAGGTCGTGAGCCCCTCGAAGGCCGTGTTGATGGGTGCGGCGCCCTGCGGCGGCGAGGAATTCTGGAGCGGCCCGCCGCGATGTTGCTCGTCCTCGACACGGGAGAGGATGAGGGCCAACACGAGGACGGCGGCGCCGATCACCAGGGCACCGGAAACCACGGGAAGGATGGGGAAACGCCGCGTCACCGACGTGGAGGGTCTCGCATGGGCCATCCGGCCCATGCTATGTGTCAGACCGCTTCGCCCGCGGAGCGGTAGGAGCCGAGGATCTTCAGCAGCGAGGTGTGCTCCCGGACCTCCTTGAGCGCGGCCTCGACCTCCGGATCGTCGGCGGCCGCCATGAAGTCCACGTACATCAGGTACTCGAACGCGGCACCGCGGCGCGGCCTCGACTCGATCTTGTGGAGGTTGATCCCCCGGGTGGCGAACGGCTCCAGCGCTCCCAGGAGCGATCCGGGCTCGTCGAGCACGGCCATCACCATCGACGTCTTGTCGGGGGCACCGAACCCCGGATCGGCTGAACCGATGACGGCGAACTTCGTGAAGTTCTCCTTCTCATCCTGGATCCGTTCGGCGAGGACGATCAGACCGGAAAGACCCGCCGCGTCCACACTCGCGATGGCCCCGTCCCCGGCATCGCCCGCCTCCGCCACTTTCCGAGCGGCGCCCGCCGTGTCGTGCTCCGGCACCGGCTCGATCCGCATCGCGGACAGGAAGTCCTCGCACTGCGCAAGGGCCTGCCAGTGAGAGTGAGCCCGGCGCACGTCTTCCAGGCGTGCGCCGGGCACACCCAGCAACGCGTGGTCGACGCGCACGATGGACTCCCCGACGATGCGCAGCAGGCTGGTGTTGGACAGGAGCTCGTACGTCTCGTTCACCGATCCGGCCTGCGAGTTCTCCAACGGCACGACGCCGAAGGACGCCTCGCCGCTGGTCACCCGGGAGAAGGCGTGTCGGACGGTGTCGCAGGGAAGCGGGTCGGCGTCGGTGAACAGCGACCGGACGGCGCGCTCGCTGTAGGCGCCGGGCTCTCCCTGGTAGGCGACCTTCATGGCGCGGGAGGGTATCGCGTCGCGCCCGCCTTCGGCGGGCGCGACCCGATCACGTCTTGACGAACGACTCGAAGATCCGGATCGCGCCGGGTCCGACGATGACCACGAACAGAGCCGGCAGGATGCATAGGATCAGCGGGAAGACGATCTTGACCGGGGTCTGCTGCGCCTTCCCCTCGGCGCGCTGACGGCGCTTGATCCGCAGCTGCTGCGCCTGCGTCCGGAGGACGCTCGCGATCGACACACCGAAGACGTCCGCCTGGATCATCGCCAGGGCGAACGCGTTGAGTTCGTCCACGTCGGTCCGCTCGGCGAGGTTGCGGAAGGCGTCGGCCCTCGGCACCCCCAGCTGGATCTCCTGAAGCATGCGAGCGAACTCCGCCGACAGGACGCCCGGAACGTTCTGCACGACCTGCGCGATCGCGGCGTTCAGTGAGAGCCCTGCCTCCACGCTGATCGTCAGCAGGTCCAGGGTGTCGGAGAGCGTCCGGAGGATCTCCTTCTGCCGCTCCTCGACGCGACGGTTCAGCATCGAGTCCGGAACCATGAAGCCGACGAACGCGAGGAGGGCGATCAACACGATCCGGATGAACGGCGCGAGGTCGCCCACCAGGGTCGTCACGAAGAAGCCCAGGATGATGCCGCCGCCGAGCCCGATGATCTTGAACGCGAGCAGGCGCTCGGCGTCCCATCCGGACGGGCTCCCGGCGAGAAGCAGCTTGCGTGCGACGCGGTCGCGAGCGTCGATCGGCGTGACGCGTCGCGCGACCTTGGCGGCGCCTGCGACGACGGGCACGATGATCCGTGAACCGAAGCTCTCCGAGAGGTGCTGCTCCCGAAGGTTCACGTTCTCGCTCGTCGTCCCGGCGACCTGGGATTCGAGCAGCCGGACGGCGCGACGCCGCTCCGACTGACTCAGGTCGACGAAGATCCCGAGCAGGAGGATGGCGCCGAAGACGCACCCGACGGCAAGAACCAACCAGATGTCAGACATCGATATCCACGATCTTCCTCATCCAGAGGATCCCCAGCACCATCAGGACCCCAGCCACTCCCAGCATGAAAAGACCGATCTGCGTCGTGAACAGCAACGAGATGTAGTCCGGGTTGACCGCGAACATGTAGATCGCGATCGCGAACGGCAGGATCGCGAGGACCCAGGCGGACAGCCGTCCCTCGGCGGTCAACACGCGGATCTGGCGGCGCATCGTGGCGCGCTCGCGCAGCGTGTCGGACACGTTGTCCAAGATCTCGGCGAGGTTTCCCCCGACCTCGCGTTGGATGTTCACGGCGAGGACGGCCCACCGGAAGTCGGGGCTGCCGACGCGGTCGGCGAGTGCCTCGAGCGCGTCCTCCGCCGGACGACCCAGCCGGATCTCCGCCACGAGTCGTTGGAACTCCACGTTCGCCGGCGCCGAGATCTCGCGTGCGGTGGTATCCAGGGCCTGGAGGAACGAGTGGCCCGCGCGGAGAGAGGACGCCATGATCGTGAGCACGTCGGGCAGCTGCTCCCGCATCTTGTCGCCCCTGCGATTGAGCGACATCCGCAGGACGAGCGTGGGAAGCACGAGGCCCAAGACGCCGAACACGCCGGCGAGGAGCGGGTTCTGCAACATGGCCGCGCCCAGTACGGCGCCGAGGATCCCGGCGCCGACGGTCGCGACCACGAACTCGCCAGACCGAAGGCTCACGCCGGCGGCCTCGAGCCGCGCGTCCAGCTTCTCTGCGAAGCCCTGCGACGTCGCGAAACGCTCGCCGAACGCCGACACGCTCTCGGGGATCCAACCGGAACCGGCCTTGCCGGCCGGCGATGCCGTCGTCTGCGGTGCCGGCCGACCGATCGCGGCCATGCGCGCCGCCATGTCGCGGTCCGCCTTCACCCGCGCCGCCGTTCCGAGAAGGAGCCACCCCAGAGCGAAGGCAGCCAACCCCACGAGGGCCACGACGACGGCGAGCATCGCCTGGCTCGAGAAGAAGGTGTCGACCGCCAGCATCTACCGACCCTTCGCTTCCATCGCGAACAGATCCGCGTCGACGTGGATGCCACGCTCCTGGAGCTTGTCCAGGAACTTGGGCCGCAGGCCCGTGGACTTCAGGCGTCCGCGGAAGCGGCCCTCGTCGTCCATGCCCGCGGAGAAGTCGAACAGGAAGATGTCCTGGAGGGTGATGACCTCGCCCTCCATCCCGGCGACCTCGGTCACGTGCGTGAAGCGACGCGTTCCGTCCTTCAGACGCTGTTGGTAGACGATCAGCTGGATCGCCGAGGCGATCTGCTCGCGGATCGCGCGAGAACCCAGATCCATCCCGGCCATCATCGTGATCGTCTCGAGACGCGACAGGGCATCCCGCGGCGAGTTGCAGTGGATCGTGGAGATCGAGCCGTCGTGACCGGTGTTCATCGCCTGGAGCATGTCCAGGGCCTCGGGCCCACGGACCTCTCCGACCACGATCCGGTCGGGCCGCATGCGCAGCGAGTTCCTGACCAGGTCACGGATCGAGACCTGGCCCTTCCCCTCGATGTTCGGCGGCCGAGATTCGAGCCGGACGACGTGCGGCTGCTGGAGCTTCAGCTCGGCCGCGTCTTCGATCGTCACGATGCGCTCGTCGTCCGGGATGAACGACGAGATGACGTTCAGCGTAGTCGTCTTCCCGGCGCCGGTACCGCCTGCGACCATGATGTTGATCCGGCCACGAACACACGCTTCGAGGAACTTCGACGTCGCCGAGCTCATCGTGCCGAACTCCACCAGGTCGTCCGCCTGGTACGGATCGGCGGCGAACTTCCGGATCGTGAGCGTGGGACCGTCGATCGCGAGCGGCGGGATGATCGCGTTCACACGCGATCCATCCGGCAGGCGAGCGTCGACCATGGGGCTCGCTTCGTCCACACGGCGACCGACCTTGGCGACGATCTTGTCGATCGTGCGACGGAGCTGTCCCTCGTCGTGGAACTTCGTACCCGTCCAGTACAACTTGCCCGAACGTTCCACGTAGATCGTGTCCCAGTTGTTGACCATGACCTCCGTGACCTCCGGGTCACGGATGTACGGCTCCAGGGGTCCGAGACCGAGGACGCTGTCACCGATCTGACGGACGATGAGGAGCTTCTCCTGGGCGGCGAGCGGACCTTCTTCCTCGTCGAGCAGCTCACGCAGGCGTTGATGCACCATGCCCTCGAGCTCGGTGTCGGAAAGGGTCGCGTCGTACAGGCGGGGCCCGAGGCTCTCGACCAGGCGCTCCTGCACCCGAGTTCGGACCTCGGCGATCCTGTCCTTCTGTTGGGCCTTCTGCAGCCTGTCTGCCAGGGACATCGGGTGCCTCCTCTACCTTTCCATCGTCAGCTTCGGGCGAACAGCTTCCGCTTCTTCTTCGACGTGTCGATGCCGGCTTCGCCGGCGGCGACCATCTCGGCCTGACCGGCGAACCGGACGGCGAGCTGCCGCACGGCCTGCGCCACCTCGGAGTTGGGCTCGTCGAGGACGACCGGACGGCCCTTGTTCAGAGACGTCGGGACGAGCCTGCTCGACGGGATCATCGCGTCGACGTTGATCTTCATGACGCGTTCCACATCCGATGCGTCCAGACCGACCTTGGAGTCCGCGCGGTTCAGCACGACCCGGAACCGCTCTCGCGGCAGACCGATCGTGAGCAGCGTGTCGAGTGACTTGGAGAGGTGCTTCACACCCACGACGTCGAGGCCCGTGACCAGGCAGATCGCGTCGGAGAGATCGAAACACACGAGCGCGGAGTCCGAGTAGTCGACCGAGGCGTCGACGACGACCCAGCTGAACTCGTTCCGCAGCGCACGGAGGAACTTCCCGATCGCCTCACCCGCGGGAGCTTCCGCGGCGGGGTCCGGCGGCGCCCCGAATCCCCACAGGTGCTCGGAGAGCTGGACGCCCACTTGCTTGATGCGGGACCGCTCGGCGCCTTCTCCCAGCTCCATCAGGTCCTGAATCGTGGCCGACGGCTCCCGACCGAAGTACGTGAAGACGTCGCCCATATCGATGTCCAGGTCGACGACCGCCGTGTCCTGGCCGGTGACCTCGGAGATCGCGGTGGCCAGGTTGGACGTCAAGAAGGTCTTCCCGGTCCCTCCCTTCGAGGAGAAGATCGAGAGGATCCTTCCGCGTGTGAGGGGTTGTCCGTCGGTCGCGGTGACGTTCACCGAGCGCAGGTTGGACGCCCAGACGATGGCGCGCTCCACGGCATCGCGAAGCTCCTCCGTCCCCTGGGTCATGTCGACGACGTCGCGGATACCCGCTCGCATGGCAGCAGGCAACAGTCCGTTCCACGTGTGGTCGCGGACCAGCACCATGGCGGTACCGGGGGCCTGGCGCCCGACGAACTCGGCCAGGCCGAGTGCGTCGGGCTCCTTGACCTCGGGCGAGAGGACCAGGACGTCGATGGGCTGGAAGGCGTTGATCAACAACTCCTCAGCAGCCGTGGCCGACTGCACCCAACCCACCTCGTCCGGGCCCATCTCGATCGCCCTGGCGAGCTGTTGCCGGAACGACTGCGGCGTCCCGACGGCGACGACGCTCGCGTCCGTCATCCCAGTTTCGCTCCAAGCAGGAGCTCCAGCGGAACCGTGGAGGCCTTGGGCTGCGTGCCATCCTCGTTCGGAGGCAGCAAGCCGAGCCACACCAGTCCGTTCTCCTGCGCGAACACCATGTTCTGGGCTTCGTCCGGCAGGAGATCGAGAGTGATCCGGATCGCGTCGCTGTTGCTCTGCTGGCCCGTTTCGGAGTCCACCTGGGGGTTCTGGATCCGGAGGACCTTCACGGTCGGGACCAGCGTCACGGTGAAGTCCGGGAGATCCACCTTTCGGCTCGTGGCGGTAGCGGTGGGGTTGTTGATCGCCTGCCGCGTGACACCGGCGATCGCCTGCACGTTCTGGTACGTGGCGAACACGGACACGTTGTCGCCGGGCTGGATGTTGCCGGTGCCGCCCTGAGGGGCCTCGAGCTCGAACGCGACGGCGATGTGTCCCTCACTGATACCGAGCTCGTTCGGCCGGGGACCGGTTGAGAGTCGAGTGATGGGGATCTGCTCGTTCGCGAAGATCGTGGAGGTGGTCGTGGCCGTCGCGAGCTGCCGGATGTCCGTCACCGCGCCCGCCACGAGAGCATCGTTCGGGACCTTGATCTGCTTGAAGATGTCCTGCGCGAGGAGCGGATCAAGGGGCTCGTTGGCCGCGATGTCCACGGTTGACACGATGACGGTCTGCAGATCGCCACCCTGGACCGCTTCTTCCTTGACCCCCTGCGTGTACAGGATCACGGCCGCCGCCGCCGCAACGGCGAGCACGACAGCGATCGCAACTACCAGACCCCGTGACCTCATCCTCTTGCTCCTTTCGGCCCATCCTCAGATTTCTCTTATCGGCCGGACCCCCCTCCGGCTTCAGTCATCCAGCCTAGTTGGTGTCTTCCGGGCAGCTCCCGATCGCCAGATCGCAGAGCCTGACGGCCCTCAGCCCGAAGTCGGCACACGCCTCACAGATCGCGTGCCCTCGGAACTGCGCCTCTACGGTCGTGACCTTGATGCACACAGCGCTCGAGTTGTTCGGCGGCCGACCGCATTGGCCGTCGATCCACCAATCGAAGGCGACCTGGACTCGGCCGGGAGCGCCGGTCCACGTGAACCGCTTATTGGTGGCGTCGTAGATCCAGTTCGGGCTGGAAGACTGACCGTTGATCTTGAAGTTCTGCGCGCCCGATGGGGTGCTCGGGCCGGGGCAGCCGCCCCCGTTCACCGACGAAAGCGGATACGTCGTTCCGGTGGTGACATCGAAGTTGGTCCTGCTACAGCTACTCAGCGACGTACCGCCCCACTCGGCTGCACTGTCGTACACCGCCTCGAGCTTCAGCACGATGAACCCGATGATGTTGTACTTGTCGGGAGCTGTCGTCGGCGTGCATCCGATCGCGACACCGTTCTTGTCCACCTGGGTGAAACAATCGTTCACGGGGAACATGAGCTCGTTGCCGAGCTGACTCGACAACCGCGCTTCCAGGTCCCTCCAGTCCGATGACGCGAGACCGCCCACTCTGCAGACGAACGTCGTGTCCGGGAAGTTGGTTTCGTTCGGCCCCCCTTGCCAGGTTCCGGCGATCCACTGGCTCCGCAGGCTCGAGCCGACGTTCGGGCAGCCGGCCCCACCACCAACGTCCCAGCCGAGAGAACAGCTGTCGTTCACCGTGCAAAGGTTCAAGAACCCGAACGACGAGTTCTGGAACATGTCGTTGTCGTACCAGAGGTAGCACGTCACACCGGGCTGAACATCCTCGACGATCGGACAACTTCCTTGCCCGCCGTTGCCTTCGTAGACGACGATCGGAACCGGGTTACCGCCCTTGGTCGGCCCCCAGCCGGCCGTTGCCTGCGTCCGCACGGCCGCCGGGCCGTCGAAGCCCAACACGCCCGCGAAGAAGAGCCCCTGCTGCATCTGGTACTGGACGGTGACGTGTCCGAAAGCCGGCCCGTCGCAGCCCACGAGGTTGGTGATCCCGCCCGAGGCGACGCTGACGTTGTCGACCGCGAAGGCGTTCGCCATCGCGGTCGGATTGTCCGAATCCTTGAGTCCCGCGCACGACTGCGCGGCCGCGAGGGCGGCGGCGTCGGACGCGTTCACCATCGCGCGGCGCTTGTACAGCAACTGGCCCACGTCGACGGTCAGGATGATCATCCCGAGAAGCGCGATGAGCGTGAGGGTCACGATCACCGCGGTGGCACCGCGCTCGTCGTCGCCCCGCGGGCGCGCGAGCCACCGGGTCACTCGCATCGGAACGTCCCGCTCAGCGTGGGATTCAGCGTGATGGGTGGCAAGAACGGGATGGACACGTCGAACGCCTCCTTCACCGCGCCAGACAGCGATGCGTTGTTGATCTTGATCGTGACCTCTTGGCCTGCTGTGGTGTCGCTGCACACCGGGTTCCCGGCGACCGGAGACTTGGTGAACGTCCAACCACCGCTCAACGAGCCGGTCGACGCGGCCTGCATGGCCGCCTTGATGTCGGCGTCGGTACCTCGAACGGCGGCGACGCGCGCGCCCTCGCGAGCGGCGGCGCGGAGGTTCTGCACCTGCCAGAACGCCAGCCCGTATTCGAGCAGGCCGAAAACGAGGATGGCGAGCAGCCCGACGATCAATGCGAATTCGACCGCGGCCGCGCCATCTTCGTTCTTGGCTTCCTTACGAAGCTTGGCTCGTACGCTCATCTCTCTGTCTACTCCGAACAGGGCCGTCGGCCCCTCGCGCCGTCGCCCGAAGGCGGCGCCGCGAGCGGCCGACGGGGCCGCTCTAGCTGTAATGGTTCGACTTAGGTGCTGGCGACTGCGTCCCCAACCTGCTGGAACTTGTCGCTCGCAGACTCACCCAGGAACGTCACCGCGACGATGATCACAACTGCGATCAGTGCAACCATCAGCGCGTATTCCACCGCGGTTGCGCCGCGCTCCTCCGAGGCACGCTCCGTGAGCTCTGCCCACCAAGTCTGGAGACCGGTGAAGAGCTGAAGCATCTGTACACCCCCTTCCTCCGATATCCCGTCCTCAGGGGCGCTTCGCGCCCCACCGGCGAAATGCTAATCCGCCGATGACCACGTTAGAAGAACCCCATGGCCCCAGGGAATCCCGAATTCCACTGGAGTTGTCTACGTACTTCGACGTACGCACCCCCCTTGCTCCTGAGGGAGCCGGATGGTACCCCGTAGGATGCCCCGATGGGAACCCCTAAAGGGGCCGTTTTTCGCATAGGCCGGTCCAGGGCTCCTGAGGGCCATTGGTCGCAGGCTGTGTGGGCTGGCGCGACCGCCGTGATGCCAGCTGCGGCAGCCCTCATCACGCGGATGAGGGCGATCGACCTGGCGTACCACGTGAGGGCGGGAGAGGTCAGTCTCTCTACAGGAGAAATCGTAGTCAACGACCCGTACAGCTTCACCCGCGCCGGCGAGCCGTGGCTGAACCAGCAATGGGGCGCTCAGGTCGTGTTCGCTTCCGCGCATCGGATCTGGGGCTGGGCCGGTGTGGCGCTCACCTACTCGGCTGCCCTGGGGGCCGGGTTCACGTTCCTCTACAGGGCATGTCGCCGCGCGGGAAGCGACGTACGGACCGCCGCCGTCCTCACGATCCTCGGGTTCCTCGTGGGGGCGAGCTCGCTCGGCGCGCGGCCTCAGGCCCTGGCGGTACCCCTGTTCACGAGCACGTGGCTCCTCCTCGCCAGGCGGGATCGATGGACGTGGCTCGTGCCGGTCCTCGCGGTGGTGTGGGCGAACGTGCACGGAAGCTTCGTGCTCGCGCCCGTTCTGACCGCGTTCGCTCTCGGCGACGATCTCGTGAGCCGGAAACCGTTCGGTCGGTCGGCCGCGATCGTCATCGCGACGATCGCGGCGACCGCCGCCACCCCGTTCGGCCCCACCGTGTGGTCCTACGCGGTCGATGTAGCGACGAACGACACGATCCGAACCACCGTCGCGGAATGGCGTCCTCCCGCACCTCTGTCGGGCGCGGGATCGCTCTTCTGGCTCTCGGGGATCGCCGTCATCGCGGTTGCCCTCACGAGGCGCTCGAGGATCCGCGTGATGGACGTTGCCCGGCTCGTGGTGTTCTTCGCGCTCGGTGCGATGGCTCTGCGGTCGACGGTGTGGTGGGCCCTTGCGGCACCTCCGGTCGTGGCAGGCTGGCTGGCGCTTCCCGAGCGCCCGGAAAGCGCCGTCACCGCATCCTCTCCCCGCCGGAAGTTGGCGATCGGGGCCGTCTGCGTCGCTCTCCTCGCCGCGGCGTTCTCGGTGCGCGCCGGGACCGACGCGATCACCGGCGCGCCGAGGCGGCTCGCCGCCGACGCGCCGGAGGTCCTCGTGGACGCGACCCGGCGGGCCCTGCCCGCCGGGTCGCGCCTCCTCGTGTTCCAGCCGTTCGCCTCGTGGTTCGAGTACTCGCTCTCCCAAGACCCCGTGATGGTGGATTCGAGGATCGAGTTGTTCCCCAGAGAGGTGTGGCAGGACTACGACACCGCGATCGTTGCCGGCGAGGGATGGCAGGCGATCCTCGACCGCAACGAGATCGCGGGTGTGATCCTGCCGCCGGGCGCCGTCCTCGCTCGCGAGCTCCGCGATGACGCCGCGTGGACGCTCGAGGCGGACGTCCCGGCGGGGTCCGTGTTCGTGCGTCGCTGAGCTACTCGGTCGGACCGATCGACACGAGGCCGGAGCGGGCCGCCAGCCGGAGGGCGGCCAGCCGATTCCCCACCCCCAACTTGCCGTAGATCCTGGCGAGATGCGTCGTCACCGTCCGCTCGCGAACGCCGAGCCGCTCGGCGATCTCGCGCGCGGTCAGGCCCTCGGCGGCCACCGAGAGCACCTCGCGCTCTCGCTTCGTGAGCCGGAGGCCGACGCTCCGGCGACGTTCGATCCCCTCCGCGATCTGGCCGACGGAGGCGGCCGCCGGACCCGCGATCACCATCTCCTCGTTCCCCGCACTGCGGATCGCCGCAAGGAACTCGTCGAGCTCGATGTTCTTGTCGACGAACCCGTCGGCGCCTACGAACAGCGCCCGCGAGACCACGTGGGGATCGGCGTTGGCACCGAGACCGAGGATCGCGTGCCCCGGGAAGCGTTCGCGGAGCGAGCGGATCAGCCAGTAGGAATCCTTGTCGCCCGCGAGACCCATCGCGACGAGCACGACCACGCGTGAGCGGCGAACGTTGGCAACCACGACGATCGCTTCATCGGCGCTGGAGGCCTGAGCGAGCACCTCGAGTCCCGGACTCCCACCGATGGTCGACGCGAGTCCCGCTCGGACCACCGGGAACGGGTCCACGATGACCACACCCATCCGCCGGACAGCGCGGGCCGCCTTCGTCTCGTTCGTGGGTGTTTCGCTCATCGGCTCTCCGGAGCGACGGGGCCGTCACCACCCTCATCGTTGGCGACGCGCGCAAAGGCTACAGCTCCACGAGACCGAGCGTGGCCGCGCGGGACACCGCCTGCACGCGTGTTCGCACACCGAGCTTCCGATACAGCTTGGCGACGTGCGTCTCTACCGTCCGCGGCGAGATGCTCAGTCTGGTCGCGATCTGTCGCATCGTCTGCCCCTCGCTCAGGAGCTCGAGGACCTGTTGCTCTCTCGAGGTGAGGTCGGCAGCGACCTCGGCACCTTCGCGAGCCCGGCGCGCGAACCGTCCGAGTGCGAGGACGGCGTCTTGCTCCAGACCGGGCGCGATCACGCGCTCGCCGGAGAGCACACGCCGGATCGTGGTCGAGAGCCCGCGGAGTCCTTCTGCCTTCGTGACGTAGCCGCGGACCCCGAGCCGCAGCGCGCGAAGCACCAGGTCCCCGTCGGCGCGATCCGACAGCACGAGGATCGACTCGGGACGATCCTCGTCACCCAGATCCCCGAGGACCTTGAATCCGTCCGAGTCGGGCAGCTCGAGGTCCAGCACGAGGAGGTCCGGCGTGCGGGCCCGGCAGGCTGCGATCGTGGCCAGCGCCGTCTCCACCTTGGCCGTCACCGTGACATCGGCCTCCTGACAGGCGAGCTCGATCACGCTTCGCACGACCGGATGTGCGGCCGCCACGACCGCGTGGACCACTGTCATGCGGGCGAGGCTACCGCTCAGGCCGACCGAGAGGTGAGCGTGAGACCTGCCCGCCATGCGGTACCGACGGCTTCGACCTTGGAGTGGACGCCGAGCTTGCCCAAGACGTTCTTGACGTGGGTCTGCACCGTCGCAGGACTGATGCCGAGCTCGAGCGCGAGCTCGGAGGTCGTGGCACCGTCCGCAAGTGCACCGAGGATCTCTCGCTCGCGGACCGTCAGCGTCGCAAGGAGCGCATGCTCGGTGCGCCGTGCTCGTGCATGCCACAAGCGATCCACGAGCGATGGGAGCTCCTCGATGGGCAGCACCAGTTCCCCGGCGAGGGCTCGACGGAACGCCGCCACCAGGTGCGCCGGCTCCCGTTCGATGGGGAGGACACCGCATGCCCCGGCGGCGAGTGCGAGCTCGACGAGGGGTGACGCGACATGGCGCGTGGCGGCCATCACACGGGTATCGGACGCGGTTCGGATCGCGGCGATCAGCGCGACGCCTCGTTCGTCCGCGCGGTCCAGATCCACGACCACGATGTCGACGGGCGTTTCGGAGAGCGCTTGGATCGCGCCGGCTTCGTCGGCCACCGGGCCGAGCACCTCCAGCCCGGGCCGCCGACGAAGCGCGAGCAGCAGGGCCTGTGTCAGGCCGATGCCGTCGTCCACGATGAGGACCCGGATCTCATCCATCTCCGGGGAACATCGGCAGCTCGCGGCCGCGAACTGAGCGTCCGACCGGTCCCTGCGGGACACTGTGAGGGTGAACCGTCTGGCCGATGCGACGAGCCCGTACCTCCTACAGCACGCCGAGAACCCGGTTGATTGGTTCCCGTGGGGCGAGGAAGCGCTTTCGAAGGCCGCTTCGGAGGACCGGCCGATCTTCCTTTCGATCGGCTACGCGGCGTGTCACTGGTGCCACGTGATGGAGCGCGAGTCCTTCGAGGACGAGGAGACCGCCGCGTTCCTGAATGCGAACTTCGTGCCGATCAAGGTCGACCGTGAAGAACGTCCGGACCTCGACTCCATCTACATGGACGCCGTCCAGTCGATGACGGGCCAGGGCGGGTGGCCGCTGTCGGCGTTCCTCACGCCCGGCGGCGTGCCCTTCTTCGCCGGCACGTACTTCCCCAAGGAAGCGGCCCACGGCATGCCGTCGTTCCGCGAGGTGCTGGAGGGGATCGCCGAAGCGTGGCGGGAGCGACGTGACGACATCGAGCGACAGGGTGGGCGGGTCATCGACGCGATCTCCCGTGCGGCCTCGCTGACCGCGTCGCCGGAACCGCTCACCGAGGAGATCACGGCGTCCGCGATGGCCGACTTGCGCCGATCATTCGACCAGAGCTGGGGAGGGTTCGGGTCGGCGCCGAAGTTCCCCCAGCCGATGACGCTCGAGTTCCTTCTTCGGATGGCGCTGCGCGGAGCGCCCGACGCCCTCCCGATGCTCACCACGACGCTCGACCGGATGGCGGCCGGAGGCATGTACGACCAGCTGGGAGGCGGTTTCGCCCGGTACTCGACGGACGCGACGTGGCTCGTTCCCCACTTCGAGAAGATGCTCTACGACAACGCGCAGCTGGCGCAGCTCTACACGCGCGCGTGGCTCGTGACCCATGAGGACCGTTATCGACGCGTCGCCACCGAAACGCTCGAGTACCTGCTCCGAGAGATGCGGCATCCCCAGGGCGGATTCTTCTCGAGCCAGGATGCCGACTCCGAAGGTGTGGAGGGGAAGTTCTTCACCTGGTCGTGGGACGACCTCGTCGCCCTGGTGGGCGAGGAGGCGGCGAAGGCCCTCGGTGCCGAACCCGGCGGGAACTGGGCCGGAGAAGACGGAAAGGGCACGAACGTCCTGTGGCTGCCCGAGGGCGTGGAGCCCTCGGGGGAGGACCTGGACGAAGCGCGACGGGTCCTGTTCGCGGAGCGGGAGCGACGCGTGCGACCGGCGACCGACGACAAGGTGCTGACCGGGTGGAACGCGATGGCGATCCAAGCGTTCGCCGAAGCCGGGAGGGCGTTCGGCAACGAGGTCTTCAC
>Ga0070698_100002823_pt1 | contig 19113 bp, 15 predicted proteins | sample KBSK1502metaG_FD_65477 | JGI IMG/M metagenome (GOLD analysis project Ga0070698, IMG submission 65477) | Corn, switchgrass and miscanthus rhizosphere microbial communities from Kellogg Biological Station, Michigan, USA - KBS K1-50-2 metaG | ecosystem: Host-associated > Plants > Roots >...
GGAGGGACGTAGTGCGAGCGCCGTCGCATCTCGCGCACGAGTCCTTGTTCCTGCACCTTGCGGCGGAACTCGCGCAGCGCCTGCTCGAACTCCTCAGGGTCCTTGACGACTATTCGCACGATCGGACAAGGATACAGGCCACGCCGCGCGGCCCGCTGGCCTTAACCCGCGCCTCGCGGCGAGGCGCAGAGCGCGGCGGCGCGGCGGTCGCTTCGCACCACCGCGCCCGCCCAGCTTGTCGCAGAAGGTCTACGGGTTGACGCCTCCGAGGGTCGCGTTCGCGGTGTGGGTGCCGCTCGAGCTGACCCACGTCATCGACACGGTGTCACCAGGTCGGTGCGACCGGATCGCCGTGCCCAGCTCGTCGGCGGTGGCGATGGACTGGCCGCCAAGACTCGTGATGACCGAGCCGCGCGTGAGGCCGGCCGAGGCGGCTGGAGAGTTGGCCTGCACGCCGACCACGAGCGCGCCGGAGGTCACGCTCAGCCCGAGCTGCTGCGCGGTGGAGGGGTCGAGCGCCTGCACGGAAACGCCCAGGTATCCCACCTGGCCGTACGTCAGGTCGGACGCCTGCTCGTGGGCTCGGATGCGGTTGGTGATCGAAACCGCGGTGTTGGAGGGGATGGCGTAGCCGACGTTGGACGCGGAAGACCGGAAGCCCTGCGCCTGGCCGGCGGTGATCATGCCGACCACCTGGCCCGCGCTGTTGACGAGCGCGCCGCCGGAGTCTCCGGGGTAGATGACTGCGTCGCTCTCGATCATGCCGTTCAAGGTCTCGGAGACCCCGCCGCCCTCGCTGGCGGTGATGGTCTGGTCGAGCGCGGTGACCTGCCCTCGCGTCGCGTTCGGCGCGCCGCCCTGGCCGAGCGCGTTGCCGATGGCGGCGACGGTGTCGCCGACCTGCAGCGCGGACGAGTTGGCGAACTTCACTGTGGGCAGGCCGGAAACGTTCTGGTCGATCTGGAGCACCGCAACATCGGCCGATACATCGACGCCGACAACATGCGCCGTGTACCTCTGCGAGCGGCCCTGCACGCTGACGGTGATGCTCGTCGAGCTGCTCACCACGTGGTTGTTGGTGAGTATCTCGCCGGTCGAGCTGATGATCATCCCGGTCCCCGCGGCCTGGCTCGAGCCGACCGTGGTGTTGATGTCGACGATCGCGGGGTCGACCTTGGCCGCGATGCCGGCGAGGCTGGAGCTGCCCCCGCTGTTGCCGCTCGAGGGCGCGACCGTCTGGATCGGCACTTCGCCGATGGGTGAAACCTGGGCGCTCTGCTGCGGATTGATCGCCCGCGCGATGGTGAAGCCGATGCCGACTCCCGCCGCGGCCGCGACGATCGCGATGAGGACGAGGTACGCGCCGATCTTGTGCCAGACAGACGTGGGCGTCGGGGGAGGCGTCGGCATCCATGCGGGCGGCGGACCCATGGTCTCGGGCGCGGGCGGCGCCAGGGGCGCCTGCTCGGGCGGGGTCAAGCCGGACTGAGCCGGGTCTTCTGGTTGCATCTGTGACATTTCAGAAATTACCTCCACGCTCGATGGTGGCGACGGCGGCTGGGAGGCGACTCGACGATTCCTTAGCGTTGGCTGGGAATCGAGCGGGGGTCAGCGTTTCGGCGTGGGTGGGCTGGACGGTGTGCTCGACGTTACCGGAGATGGCGACGGCGACGGAGTGTTCGAGGGCGACGGGCTGGGTGTGGAGCTTGGCGTCGGGGTGGTCTGGGCCGCGGGCGGAGCCTCACCGGGCGCGGCCGCCTGCGGCTCCGACGGCGCGGGCGGCGCGGCCAGCGAGAGCAGCGCCATCATGACCAGGACGACAAGGCCAGCCGCGAACGGGATCGCCAGCGTGCTCGAGCCGAAGCCGGGTCGCGCGCCTGTGCTCTGGGCAGACGTCCGGTACGCGCGCCGCAGCGGCGTGAGGTGAATGCCCTCAGCGGAAGCGCCTGCCCACGTCGCGTTGGCGTAGATGGCCGCCTGGAACACCAGGAGGACCGCGAGCAGCGCGGTCGCGATCGACGGCGCGCGAACCAGCATCACGATCGCCGCGGCCAGCCCCGAGGCGGCGAGCAGCGTCTCCATCTGCGCCGAGCGAAACGCCGCGACAATCGATGCCTCCCCCTCCTTGCTCTTCGGGGTGCGCAGGAACGCGGTGTGGAAGCGAAGCAGTCCGCGCAGGCACGCCAGCGTGACCACCCAGCTGAGCGCGAACCACACCTGCAGGCCGGCGATGGCGTCTCGCCACGTGCAGCGCGTCCGCAGCTTCATCGCCCACACCGCGCGCAGGATGCCCGTGGCGAGGAACGCCACCGGCAGGCCGAGGGCCAGGCCGGTGAGGCGGCGGATGGGCAGCTGGTGATGCATCGCCGTCGAGAGCGCGGTCAGCAGCAGCAGCAGTGTGAAGCAGAACATCAGCACGTCGCCGAACCACTGCACGTTGCCAAGCAGGTAGTGAATCCTCTGCGCGACATTGAGGCGCTCGCCGTGGCCAGGCAGCACAAGGCGGCGCCAGTGGAGGCGGAGGATCTGGACGCCACCGAGCGCCCAGCGGAACCGCTGCTTCTTCAAGCCATCGAAGCTCAGTGGCATCAGGCCGTGGCCGTAAGCCCTGGGCTCGTAGACCCCGACATGTCCTCGCGCGAGCATGCGCAGGCTCGCCTCCGCGTCCTCGGTGACGACATCGGGATTCCACCCGCCGATCTCCTCCAGCGCGCTGCGCCGGATGAGGCCCATCGTGCCCGCGAAGATGATGGCGTTGCGGTGCGCGCGCGTCGGCATGGTGATGACGAAGAAGTACTCGTAGCTGTAGTAGAGGCCGCGCAGGTACTGGTCGTCTGACCAGTCGCGATAGTTCTGCGGCGTCTGCACGAACGCGACCTTGGGGTCGGCGAAATGGCCGACCATCGCTCGCAGCCAGTCGGGCTTGACCACGTAGTCGGAGTCGACGACGCCCAGGACCTCGACATCTTTCGGCAGCCGGCGGGTGGCCTCGTTCAGCGCGCCGGCCTTGTAGCCGGGCCAGTTCTCGAGGTGCATGAACTGGAACCGCGGCCCAAGCTTCTCGCACAGAGTCTGCAGGGCCGCCCAGTTCTCACGGTCCGGCGTGTTGTTGTCCACCACCTGCACGATCAGGTCGGGATAGTCGAGCGCGGCGAGCGCCTCGAGCGTCTGCGAGATGACTTCGAGCGGCTCGTTGTATGCGGGCACCTGGACCGCCACCTTGGGCAGATAGTTCGGGTCAGGACGATGTCTCGGCTCCGTCGTCCGGCTCACCGTGTCGACGATCTCGAACAGGTACGAGAGCGAAAGTGCGAGGGCGGCCAGCTCGAGCAGGAGGAGCAGCGTCGACGCCGCCAGGTACACCGGCTCGCGACCCAAGGCATACGTGATCGAGCCTGCATATAGAAGGTATGCGATCGTCGCCAGGTGGCCGGCGGCGAACAGCTGCGCCCCGATCCAGCTCCACCTACGAAACGCGAGTCGCACGGCGATGGTCGCACCGGCTGCCCAGGCGGCCAGCACGAGCTCGAAGTCGCGCGTCCCGCTCAGGATGGTCGCGTTCCACGTGACCAGCGCCAGCAGCACCGCGGCCACCGGCACGCTGAACCACGACCGGGCGTTGACCAGGCCTGGCCAGAACGCCGCGACCGTGATCGCCGCGCTCAGCGCGCCATAGAAAAGAGCCGCGTGGAGGAGCACGCAGAGAGAACGCGGCTTAACAACATTTGACTCGGAAGCCCGAGGCCGTACGCACGCTTACGGCTTCAGGCGCTGGTCTCCTGCGGCGCCTGGGTCGACTCGACGCCGACCAGCAGGAGCCAGGCCCCGGTGACCATGAAGACGAAGGACGAAAGCATGCCGATCGCGACGATATAGAGACCCCAGGTCAGGCCGGCGAAAAGGATCAGCGCGCCGATCTGCTCGAGGACCAGGGTCGCGAAGCTCCCGACGCCGCGCACGAAAACTCCGCGGTCGTTGGTGCGGATCGCCTCGACGAGGCTGCGGTACAGGATGACCTCGACCACCACCAGCACGCCGATGATCTCGATCGCGATCGCCTGCCGGCTCTGGCCGCCCATGAGGACCAGGCCGCAGCGCAGGAACACCGCGGTCAATCCGGTGAGGATGGTGCGGGCGCGGTGACGGTGGACGGGATGGTGGACGATGTCCTCGAGGTGGAGGGTCATGGCGACGAAGACGAGCCCCGTCAGCGCGGCGGAGCCGCCGCCGACCATCACGAAGTAATCGCGCCACGGTGAGAGATCAAACACGATTGGTCACCATCGGGTGATGAACATCTTCTTGCGCGTATAGAACTCGATCCCGTCGGTTCCGTGCACGTGCAGGTCGCCGACGCGGCGGTTGCTCCGGCCTGAAAGAAGTGTGCCGAAAGTGGTCAAAAAATTCCTCCCCGGACCCTATCAGCCCGTCGTTTAGCACACTCCATCAGCTAGCTCGCGCGTATGGCCTTCTTGCCCTGCTGCTGAAACATCTCGACGATCTCGGTCACCGTGGTCGCATCCTCCGCCCTCTTGTCCGCGCCGCGGAAGGAGACGATCCGCGGAAACCGCAGCGCATACCCGGCGGTGTGCCTGGGGCTGGGCGTGATCTCGTCGGCCAGAACCTCCACCACCACCTCAGGCTTGAGCCAGACATCGGGCACCAACGCTGAGTCGACGCGCGCCGGCTTCTTGTCGACCTGGAGCTTGTCCGCCCGCTTGTGAACTTCCCGCCATTCCGCGTCGGACAGCCCGGTGCCAAGTTTCGTGATGGTCACGAAGCGATCGTTCTTCTTGTCGTAGACGCCCGCCAGCAGCGCGCCGACGCCGAACTCCGCTCGCTTGCCCTTGCCGAAGTAGTAACCGAGCAGCACAAGGTCGACCGTGTCGTTCAGCTGACCGCTGGTGTGACGCTTCAGCTTCACCCAGTTGAAATTGCGCGCCCCTGCCTGGTATGGCGAATCGGGTCGTTTGACGACGACTCCTTCGAGACCCTGGCCGATGTAGTCCAGCAACGTCTTGGTGAGGACGTCGACGGAGTCGGTCTTGATGATTGGCGCGGGAAGCAACACGGACGAGCCTTTGATCACCTCATCAACGATGTCGAGCCGCTTTTCGTAAGCCAGCTCAGTCAGGTCGCGGCCGTCGCGGTAGAGGATGTCGAAGATGAATGCGGACAGAGGCAGCTCCTTGGCCGCCTCCTCGATGCCATGCTTTCGACGGCGACTGGCGGTCAGCTGGAAAGGGACATATTCCTCTGCTTCTCTGCTGTAGGCGATCGCCTCACCGTCGAGGATCAGCGATCGGTCCTTCAGCTGTCGGGCCGCCGTGGCGAGCTCGGCGAACATCAGCGTGAAGTCCTCGAGATTGCGCGAGAAGATCCGCACGTCCTTGCCGTTCTTGTGGATCTGCACGCGGATGCCGTCGTACTTCGGTTGCACGGCGACCAGGCCGAGCCGCTTGATCACCGCCTCCGGGTTAGGCAGTCGCTCCGCAAGCTGGCTGCGTATCGGTCGGCCGACGGTGACCTTGAGAGCGTTGACCGATTTCTCGCCACCCGACCAGAAGGTCTTGGCGATCAGGCCGAGGTCAGACGTCCGGTTGTAGGCACCCTCCAGCAGCGGACGCAGGGACCGATCGCCCTTCTTGGCGAAGGACAGCGCGTCCAGCACGGTCGGGTCGCCGATGCCAAGGCGAAGCTTGCCCAGGGCGATCCGGACCAGGTGCTTGGCAGAGGTGGGATCGACTTGCTTCAGCAAGCCGGCAAACAGCGAGCGCTTTTTCTCGACCGACCCGGTTCCAGACGCGCTCGCGATCTCCGTGAGCCGGGCGTGGACCTCGCTGACAGAGACCGATTCGCCCTTCTTTCGTGCGGACATCTGGGCGGCCACCAATCCGAGATCGCCGACCTTGCCGAAGAGCCTGTCGACCTCATCAACGGGCCGGTCGAACGCCTGAGCGATGGCCGAGATGACGAGCCTGTCGCCCAGCCCGATCTCGACAGGCTCGAAAAACGGCACCAGGCGGCCCTGGATGAGGTACGTGATGGGTTGGATCTCGTCGGCCGAGCTCTTCTGGTAGATCTCGGCCAGCGTCCTCACCAGCTCGTTGCGGCTGGACGTCGATTCCATCCGGTCGAGGTATCCCGCCAGCTCGGCAAACGTCATCGATGTCAGCGAGCGCGAGACAGCCGGAACCACTTGGCGTCCATACCAAGCATGGGCTGGCCGGCTTCCTCGTCCTGGATCTCCCATCCTGTAGCGAAGCGCTGCGCCACTTCACCGCGAGCAACACCTCTCGGTCCGATTCGAGACGGGGCCGCCTCGCGCCGCACGAAACAGAAGAGCATCATGGTCGCGCCCGGCCGGGCCACCGAAGTGACTCCACTGACGTAGGCGTCCCTACGTTCGTCGGGAATGCTGTGAAAGCAGCCGAGGTCGAGCAGCAGATCCAAGTCGGAGTCGAGGCCAAGCTCGGCAAGACGGGTCACGTCACCAACCAGGAATCGCGGCGAGACGGCAGCCGCGCGCGCCTTCCTTTTGGCATCGCTGATGGCCCGAGGCACGAAATCAACGCCGGTCGCGGTCCAACCATGCTCCTGCAGGTAGATGACGTTGGTGCCAGTTCCGCAGCCGAGGTCGAGGGCTTTGCCGGGCGGCAGGTGATCCGGCCCCTCCACCACCGCGACCAGCTCCGGAGGCGAGATGCCCGTGTCCCACGGTTTGAACCCGAACCGGTAGGCGGCTCGGAAGAACAGGCTCACCCTGCGCAGATTCTCACGGAAGCGATGGCCGGACGTGAAGGCCACTGCTTCTGACACGAATCGGTAGATCCTGGAGCCCACGCCCGGATTCGAACCGGGGACCTTCTCCTTACCAAGGAGATGCTCTACCGCCTGAGCTACGTGGGCGGGTGCCTGCGCTCGATTCTATCTGCACGATACTGTGGGCCAGCTTGGCGACCATCTATCGAGCCCTCGACAAGGCCAGGAGACGGCTGAAACGGGTGACGCCCGCGCAGGCCGCCGCAGAGCACGCCTCGGGCGCGCTCCTGCTCGACACCCGGCCGGTGGAGCAGCGCGATCGCGACGGCGAGATTCCAGGCGCCATCGTCGTTGACCGAAACGTTCTCGAGTGGCGCCTCGACCCGACCTCGCCGGATCGCATTCCCGAGGCCGTCGATCGCCGTGTCCGCGTCATTGTGATCTGCAACGAGGGCTTCTCGTCGAGCCTCGCCGCGGCGTCTCTCAAGGACCTCGGCCTGGTCAACGCGACTGACGTGATCGGCGGCTTCCAGGCGTGGAAGGCCGCCGGCCTTCCTGTAGAAGGCTAGGGGCCGGAGGCCACCTTCCCGACGTCGGTCATGATCTCGGCCTTGCCGCGAATCTTGATCGCCGCCGTCAATTCCGTGAACTGCGCCACGAGCACCTCGCCCGCGTCCAGCCGCTCCGAATGGTGCGATCGCGTGTCCTTGCCGCGCGTCAGGCCCATGATCACGACGCCGTCCTCGAGCGCCTTGACCACGATGTAGCGACCGCTAGCCTCTTCGTCCTCTGTCACCGTTCCACCGTCCATTGCCGTTGGCCTGCGCCTTCGGTCGCACCGTCTCGAGCCGCGTCGCCGCGGCGCCGACCACGTCCTCGATCTCGGACACGAGGGCTGGACCGGCGAGCACATGATACCGATCGGAATTCACGACCACCTCGCGGCTGCCGACGACCACGTGCAGCACGACCTCGTCCGTTCCAGGATGCCTCGCCAGCACCGCCTCGAGTCGCTCCGCAAGCGCGGCGTCGCTGCTCGGAATCCTCACGTGGAGGAGCTGGCGGCGCGCGACCGGTGCGCAGTCAGGGTCGTCCCACAGCCAGGCCATGTCGGCCACGACGGACGCGGTTTCCACCTCTGCTTCCATCTCCGGGTCGACGGGCGAGGTCGCCGCACCGCTTGCCCGCGTGCTCCCGGCTCGCGCGTCGACCTTGCCCTGGACGACGACAACCTTGTCCGGCTCGAACAGCAGTCGCGACTGCTCGAACTGGCGCGGGAACAGCACCACGTCCACCGAGCCGGTCAGGTCCTCGAGGGTGGCGTACGCCATGATCTGGCCCTTGCGCGTGACGACGCGGCGCACCTCGCGCACCAGGCCCGCCACGCGCACCTCGGTGTCCTGCAGCGCGCTCGTCACCTCCACGGCCTGCGTGTCGGTGAGCCTGGCCAGCTCCGCGGAGATGCGGCGCAGGGGGTGGTCGCTCAGGTACAGGCCGAGCAGCTCTTTCTCGAGGCGCAGCTTCTCATCGCCCGGCATCGGAGCCACGTCGATCGCGAGACCATAGTCGACCGGGCCTTCCTCGGTGAGGGCAAAGTCCATGTTCGTCTGGCCGGACTCGCGGTCCTTTCTCGCCCTCTCGGCCCGGGCGACGAAGTGCTCGACCACGGCCAGGAGCCACGCTCGCTCGCCCAGCATGTCGCACGCGCCCGACTGCACCAGCGCCTCGAGCACGCGCCGGTTGACATCCTGGATCGCCGAGGTCCGCTCACACAGGTCCTCCAGCGACTTGAAGGGGCCGTCAGCCTCGCGCAGTTCGACGATGGTCTCCACCGCGTGGCGGCCGACGTTCTTGATCGCCGCCAGGCCGAACAGGATGCGCCCGTCGGTTTGCGGGGGGGACTCCCCCCCGCCGCGCCGGCCGGGCAAAGCCCACCCGGCGCTCCCCTCCTGCATAGTGAAGTCGGTCCGCGAGTGGTTGATGTCCGGCGCCAGCACGTCGATGCCGCGCAGCCGGCAGTCGACGATCGCGGTCGCCACGCGCTCAGCATTCCCCTCCATGTGGATCAGCAGCGACGTCATGTACTCGAGGGGAAAGTTGGCCTTCAGGTATGCGGTCTGGTAGCTGATCACGGCGTACGCGGCGGAGTGGCTCTTGTTGAAGCCGTACGAGGCGAAGGCCGCGATGCGGTCGAAGAGCTGCTCCGCTTGCTGCTGCGCGATGCCTTTCGCGACCGCACCCTGGACGAACTTCTGGCGCTGCTGCGCCATCTTGACCCTGTCTTTCTTGCCCATCGCCGAGCGCAGGATGTCGGCCTCCGAGAGCTTGAACCCGGCTAGCACGCGCGCCGCCTCCATGACCTGCTCCTGGTAGGTGAACACGCCGTACGTGGGCTCGAGGATCGGCTGCAGCCAATCGTGCGGGTACTCGATGGGCTCGCGGCCGTGTTTGCGCGCCACGTAGGCGGGTATGTCCTGCATGGGGCCGGGCCGGAACAGCGCGATCGCGACGATGATGTCCTCAAAGCGCGACGGACGCATGTCCATCAGCATCCGGCGCATGCCGGCGCCCTCCAACTGGAAGGTGCCGTGCGTGTCGCCCGCCGCGATCAGCTCGTAGGTCTTGGCGTCGTCGAGGGGCAGCTGGTCGAGGTCGATGACGATGCCCTGCCTCTCTTTGACGAGCCGCATGCAGGTCGCGATGATGTCGAGGTTCTGCAGGCCGAGGAAGTCGATCTTCAGCAGGCCGATGTCGCCGACCGCCTTCATGTCGTACTGCGTAATCACCGCCTCTCGGCCGGGGCCGTACTGCAGGGGCGTGTGGCAGACGAGCGGCTCGGGCGCGATCACGACGCCCGCGGCGTGCGTGCTCACGTTGCGCGACACGCCCTCGAGGGTTTTCGCGACCTCGACCAGGCGTTTGGTCTCGTCGCTGGACTCGTAAGCCTCGCGAAACTCGGGGACCTCTTTGATCGCGTCGTCGAGTGATTTCGAGCGCCCCTGCCACACAGGGACGAGCTTGGCGAGCCGGTCGGTGTCGCGCAGGGGTACCTCGAGGACGCGGCCGACGTCGCGGATCGCGGCCTTCGAGGCCATGGTCGTGAAGGTGATGATCTGCGCCACCCGGTCGGCGCCGTACTTCTCGGAGACGTAGCGGATCACGCGCTCGCGGCCTTCGACCGAGAAGTCGCAGTCGATGTCCGGCATCGACACGCGGTCGATGTTCAGGAACCGCTCGAAGATCAGCCCGTGCTGGATCGGGTCGATGTTGGTGATGCCCAGGCAGTAGGAGACCAGGCTGCCGGCGGCGCTGCCGCGCCCAGGCCCCACGACGATCCCGTTCTGGCGCGCGTACTTGTAGAAGTCCGACACGATCAGGAAGTAGGACGCGTAGCCGGTCGACTGGATGACCGACAGCTCCAGGTCTGCGCGGTCCTGTTGCGGCTTCGTCGGTTCGCCGTAACGCCACTCCAGGCCCTTCGACACCAGGCGACGCAGGTATTCGTCTGGCGTGAGGCCGTCCGGCACGTCGAACGGCGGCAGCAGCGTCTCGCCGAGCGGCAGCTTGAGGTCGACCATGTCCGCCACTTCGACCGTCGTGGCCAGCGCCTCGGGCAGGTCCGCGAAGATCTCGATCATCTCGGCCGGCGTCTTCAGGTAGTTCTCCTGCGTCGAGAAGCGCCAGCGGTTGGGGTCGTTGAAGCGCGCCCCCGTCTGGAGGCACAGCAGCACGTCGTGGGCTTCCGAGTCATGGCGCTCGACGTAGTGCAGGTCGTTGGTCGCGCACAGCCGGAGCCCAAACTCCTTGCCGAAGCCGGCGAGCGCGCCGTTCACCTCGACCTGCCGGTCGATGCCGTGGCGCTGCACCTCGAGCAGGAAGCGATCGCCGCCGAAGATGTCCCGATACGTGGCCACCGACTCGCGCGCGCCGGCAACGTCGCCGTCGACGATCCGGCTCGCGGCCTCGCCCTGCAGGCATCCCGACAGCGCGATCAAGCCCTTCGAGTGCTCGGCCAGCACCTCTTTGTCGATGCGGGGCTTGTAGTACATGCCCTCCATCTGGCCGATCGTGCACAGGCGCATCAGGTTGACGTAGCCGTCGTGGTCGGCGGCGAGCAGCGTCAGGTGGTTGGGATCGCGGTCGACGCGGCCCTCGCGGAGCAGCCGCGACCGCGGTGCGACGTACACCTCACAGCCGACGATCGGCTTGATCCCCGCTTCCTTGCACGCCTTGTAGAAGTGGATCGCGCCGTACATGACGCCGTGGTCGGTGATGCCGATGGCCGGCATCTCGAGCTCGGCCGCGCGCTTGACCATGGCCGGAATGCGGCTGGCGCCATCGAGCAGCGAGTACTCGGTGTGGTTGTGGAGGTGGACGAACGTTCTAGGGGCGTGCTGCATCGTTTGGTTGGGTTGGCGGATCCCCTCGCTAGTTTAAGTTCTCCCCGTCTCCTGGCTAGCAGGCGGTTTGATTGTCGATTCGGCGCGTTTTGTGCAAAAAGCTCCTTTAAGAGCACTTCGAAAGGAGCGTTGTGCGCAAGACGCACGTAACTCTTTGTGGTCGAAAGCCAACCCGCCACATAACCTTTAATACCGGTGTGGCTCGGATAGCGCTGCCTTCGATCGCGCATGGACCCGCGGAGTCCGCGCATTCCGGCATTCGCGAGATCGCCAACGAGGCGCTGCGGCGCCCGGGCACCATCCGGCTCGACGTCGGCCAGCCCGACTTCCCCACCCCCCAGCACGTGAAGGACGCGGGCAAGCGCGCGATCGACGAGAACAAGACCTTCTACACGCACACGCAAGGCCTGCTGTCGCTGCGTGAGAAGCTCGTCGACAAGCTCGCGCGCGTCAACGGCATTCGCGCGACGCCGGCAGGCATCGCGTGCGGGCCCGGCGGCGTGGGCGCGATCGCCGCGATGCTGGCCGCCGTGGTCGAGCACGGGGATGAGGTCATGCTGCCGGACCCAGGCTGGCCGAACTACCGCATGATGCTGCCCTGGCTCGGGGCGCGCGGAGTCTTCTATCCATGCCCGCCCTCCGCGGGATTCCAGCCCGACCTCGACGCCCTCGAGTCGTTGATCACACGGCGCACCAAGGTGCTCGTCGTGAACAGCCCCAACAATCCAACCGGCGCCGTCTACCCGCGGCAGACCATCGAGGTGATGATCGAGCTCGCGCAGCGCCACAACCTGTGGCTGCTCAGCGACGAGTGCTACGACCAGATCGTCCTCGACGGCTCGTCGTCGACCAGCCCGGCGAAGCTGGTGCCGGACGATCCGCGCATCGCCACCGTTTTCACATTCTCCAAGACGTACTCGATGACCGGCTGGCGCCTGGGCTACCTGGTCGGCTCCGACGAGCTGGTCGACACCGCGACCAAGGTGCTGGAGTCGAACTCGTCGTGCGTCTCCACGATCAGCCAGGTCGCCGCCGAGGCCGCGCTGGTCGGTCCGCAGGACTGCGTGGCCGAGATGGTGGACGCCTACCGCCGGCGCCGAGACCTCGTGGTCGCGATTTTGAAGGACGCCGAGGTGTTCATCGCCGAGCCGACCGGCGCCTTCTACATCATGGCCGACGTGTCGCCGCGCGGCCTGCCGTCGCGGGATTTCGCCTTTGCGCTGCTGCGGGAAAGGGGCGTCAGCGTCGCCCCGGGCACCGCGTTCGGCCAGGTGGCGGCGGAAGCGGTCAGGATCAGCCTCGCCAGCTCGGATGCCGACCTCCAGGAGGGGTCAGCCGGTTGGCCGAGTTCGTACTGGGCCGTACGTAACCCGGCGCCGATCGTTTATCCTGCGGCCGTTGAATTCGGGCGTAACCGTTCCCGCCTACGTTCCGTTGGGCCCGACATGCAGCTGCTGAGGCCGCTCCTGTCGATCGTGGCGCGCAGCCTCGGCCCCGGCCGCCTGCGCCTCTCGGTCGTGAAGATCGTCCGCCGGCTCGACCGAAGCTAGCCTCTAGCTCCGTTCCAGCAGGGCCACGGATTCGACGTGGTACGTCTGCGGAAACATGTCCACGACCGCGGCGCGCCTGACCCGGTAGCCGCCACGCACCAACGCTGCGAGGTCCCGCGCGTGGGTCGAGGGCTCGCAGGAGACGTAGACGACTCGGTCCGCGCCCAGCCTGATCAGCTCCGCCACCGCCTCCGGCTCGCAGCCTGCGCGCGGCGGGTCCAGCACCACGGCCTGGTGCTGGCCGAGGCGGATTTGGCGCAGCACCGTTTCGACCTTGCCCGGCATGTACTGGACGCGCGCCGAGTTGATGCGCGCGTTGAGACGGCCCAGCTGCACGGCGTGGGGGTTCTCCTCGACCGCGGTGACCTGGGCGCCGTCACGCGCGACCACCACGGAGATGGTGCCGATCCCGGCGTACAGGTCGAGGACCCGATCGCCCGGTCGAGGCGCGAGCATGTCGAGAGCCGCCCGATACAGCACGAGCATCTGCCGGTAGTTCGTCTGCACGAACGTGTCGCTGCGAACGCGAAAGGTGAGACCCCAGAACTCGATGGTCATCGCGTCTTCGAGAAGCGTCAAGTCGGGCAGCAGCTCGGCCACGCGATGCGCGAAATCGGCACGTGGCCAGGACGGCTCGCGCCCGTGAAAGCGCAGCCGCCACAGCAGGCCCGTGCCCTGGGGCTCGACGGTCAGCAAGAGGTTCTGCAGCCCTGGCACGTTCAAATCGTTTGCGGCCCACGCAAACGCCGGCAGCGCGCGCTCGATGCGTTCGTCGTGGATGACGCACGCGTCGATGGGCAGCAGCGAGTGCGACCGCATGCGGTGGAAGCCGAAACGCCACTCGTCGCCGTCGCGCACCGCCTCGAACTCGCCCCGGATCCGGTAGCGCCAGGGGTCATCCATTCCCAGCACCGCCGCGTCCGGCGGCAGGCGGAGGCCCGCCCGCGCCCAGGCTTCCTCGACCACCTGGCGCTTCAGCTGCAGCTGGTTGACGTACTCGGCGTGCTGCAGCTGGCACCCGCCGCAGGCGCCGAAATACGGACAGCGCGGCGCGACGCGATGCGGCGACGCCTGAAGGATCTGCGTCGCGGCCGCGACGGCCACGCCGCCCTGGCGGCCGCGCGGCTCCGCCTCGACCACCTCACCAGGGAGCGCGTAGTGGACGAGCCACACCTTGCCGCCCTTGACGTCGTCTTGCCTGGCGACCGCGGCGCCGCCGTGCGCAAACGATGCCGGCTTGAGGATCAACGACGCCACAGGGAGACCGGGTCGCGCGCCGGTTTGAACCCGGCCGACTCGACCATCTGGGTCGCCTTGAGGAAACCCTCCGCCACCTTGTCCGGCTGGTGCGCGTCGCTGCCGTACTGCACCGCCTGCCCGCCCACCTCCCGCCACCAGCGCACGACGGTGAGGTCGGGGCAAAGGAACTCGCCGCGCGTCGTGTTCACCTCCAGCACGCGGCCGGTGCGCGCGGCGGCGGCCAGGACGGCGCGGATCTCGTCCTCGTAATCCTTCTCTCGATACGGGGCGATGCCGTCGAGCCAGTAGCGCTTCGGGTAGTCGATGTGCGCGAGCGTTTCGAAGGGCTGGTCGCTTTCGACCATCAGCAAGACCTCGGCGAAGTACGCGCGGACCGCGGCTGGAAAATCGATGCCGCCGCGCCGTCGGAACTGGCTGGCGTCGAGCGTCGACCCATCCCAATGGATGCTGTGGATCGAGCCCAGCACCTGGTCCAGCGGACCGGCGGCGAGCACGTCTGCTGTCTCGGAGGGAAACCAGTGCGGCTCGCCCAGCTCGACGCCAGTCAGGATGCGCAGGTCGGGGAAGCGGGATCGGCACCTCTCGACCGCGTCGAAGTAGCCGTGGATGTCGACAGGGTGCTGGCCCTGGTGGACGAGGGCCCAGTCCGCGTGCTCGGTAAACGCGAGGGCAGGGAGACCGATCTGGAGCGCTCGCTCGCAGCTCTTCTCCATCGACCCGCGCGCGGCATCCCAGGACCACTCCGTGTGCACGTGGAGATCAGCGGGCAAGGGCACCAGTCAAGGCTACAATCCGCCTCCGTGGGGTATGGGCTCGAGGCTCTGGCGTACGTGGCCGGCACGGGCTTGATCGCGGCCGGTGTCTACCTCGTCATGCGCGGCAACTTCCCAGCCTGGTGGAGCCCGCGGCTGATGTGGCCGCTGGTAAACGTGACGCGCCGCGTTTCGCACCTGCAGGGCTGGGCGGCGATCGCGCTGGGTCTGTCGATCATCGCCATCGTGTTCACGAGCGCCGCGCCGGAGGTGGTCGGGGGTGTGCTGGTCGTCGTCGCCCTGTTCTTTTACTTGCTGGCGGTCGCCCTCTATCTGTTCAGCACCTGGCTGAGCCGCCGCCCCGCCGCGTAGCCCGGCTCGTCAGCGCCGTGGTGGGCAGCGCGGTGTTTTTCGCCGTCGCGCCCGGCGTGGTCGCCGGCCTGCTGCCGTGGTGGCTCACCGGATGGCGCTTCGTGCCGTTCTGGCCTCCGTTCCGTGTTCTGGGAGCCGCGCTGATCGTGGTCTCCGCGCCAATCCTCATCGCCGCGTTTGCGCGATTCGTGGTCGAGGGCCTCGGCACTCCCGCTCCAGTCGCGCCGACGCAGCACCTCGTCGTGGGCGGCCTATACCGCTACGTGAGGAACCCGATGTACGTCGCGGTCGTCACCGCGATCGTCGGCCAGGCGCTGCTGTTCGGACAGCTGGGCCTACTTGCCTACGCCGCGATCGCCGGAGCCGCCATGTGGGCTTTCGCGACGTTCGTCGAGGAGCCATTCCTGGCCGAGCGCTACGGCGAGGAGTACGAGGCGTACCGCCGGTCCGTGCCGGGTTGGTGGCCGCGCTTTCGCTAGCTGCTTCCGCTTCGGCGCATCTGACTAGACGAGCCGGAAACGGCAGCCGCCTGTGCCGTCCGGACCCTCCGGGGTCAGGCTGACCGATCTTCCCCTCGACTCCATGGCACCCTCGATCAGCCCCGCGTGCACGCCGCACACCACGTCGCGCGAGGAGGAGCAGACCGAGTCGAAGATGCACGTCCGGGCGTGGATCGACTCCCTGCCGACCTCGTAGTCACCTCCGAGCCGGTGCAGCCCGCCGATCTTCCTGCCGAACCCGCGCGCTGTCTCGTGCGCGTGCGACGGGGTGGCGGCGCGGGCGAGCACTTCGCCGAGGAGGCGGGTTTGCTGCGGCGGGTAGGAGAGCTCGATGGGGCGGCCGGCGAATCGATATGCGTTGGCGGGGCGGCCCCGCCCTCCCTTGACGCTGACCTTGGTGGCCAGGCCGTCGAGCACGAGGGCCTCGAGATGCTCGAACGCCACGGTCCTGTGGATGCCTTGCGCGGCAGCGACTTCGTCCACCGTCCAGAAACCGCTGCGCCGGCTCCTCAGCAGGTCGGCGATGCGGCGCCGCGCGGGCTCGAACACACCAAGCATCTATATAGTGTCGAGCCCCAATTAAACCAGCTCGTGATCTTTCGGAAGCCAGGCCCTCGGCTGTCGGCTGGTCCCGGTCGGCGTCTAGGCCAGCAGCTTCAGCAGCAGCTCGCTGGCGATCTTCGGATTCGCCTGGGGTGCGCGCGCCCTCAGGTCCTTCATCAGCACGGCGACCGCCTGCTTCCTGCCCGCGCGGTAGTCCTCGACAGCCTTCGGGTTGGCGTCGATCACAGCCTCCGCGATGAGGCGCAGCTCCGACTCGTCGCTCACCTGCGCGTAGCCGTGCTCGGCCACGATCTCGGCCGGCGTGCGGCCGGTCTCGACGGACTCCATGAGCGCCTCGCGGCCCTGGTCGCGCGTGATGCTGCCCGACTCGACCAGACCCACCAGCTCGGCCAGGTTCTCCGCAGACGGGAGTTTGCCCGTCGGCGCGACCTCGTTGACGATCCAGTTGGCCGTCGCCAAGGCCGCGGCGCCGCGCGCCACCGCCGCCTCGAAGAGGTCCGCCAGTTCGCGGTCGCCGCCGATGGCCGCCGCCAGCGCGGCGGGAAGCTTCTTCGCGAGTCGGGCGCGACGGATCGATGGCAGCTCGGGCAGCCCGCGCCGCACATCCTCGATCCACGCACGGTCGATCTCCAGCGGCGGCAGGTCAGGCTCGGGGAAGTACCGGTAATCCTCCGCGAACTCTTTGCTCCGCTGCGAGAACGTTCTGTTCTCGTCCTCCGACCAGCCGCGAGTCTCCTGCACGATCTCGCCGCCCGACTCGCGCAGCTGGATCTGGCGGTCGACCTCGTAGGAGATCGCGCGGTGCAGGGCGCGAAACGAGTTGATGTTCTTCAGCTCGGTCTTCACGCCAAGGTCCTCGGCGCCCGTGCGGCGGATCGAGATGTTCGGCTCGGCGCGCAGCTGGCCCTTTTCCATGTCCGCCTCCGAAGCCCCGATCGTGCGCAGCAAGGTGCGCAGCTCCATCGCGTAGTCGCGCGCCTCGTCGGCGGAGCGAATGTCCGGCTCGCTGACGATCTCCATCAGCGGCACGCCCGCGCGGTTCAGGTCCACGTACGACTCCCACGCGCGGTGCAGCTTGTCCCCCGCGTGGACCAGCCTGCCCGTGTCCTCCTCGAGGTGCACGCGGCGGATGCGGACCCTCCTGCCCCCCACCTCGATGTAGCCGTTGACGCTCATCGGCAGGTCGTACTGGCTGATCTGATAGCCCTTGGGCAGGTCGGGATACATGTAGTTCTTGCGGTCGAACTTGGTGTGGCGCGGGATCTCGCAGTGGAGAGCCAGCGCGGATTTCAGGACGGCCTCCACCGCCGCCTGGTTGATCGTCGGCAGCACGCCGGGCAGCCCCAGGCAAACCGGGCATGTGTACGTGTTCGGCGGTGCGTTGAGAGGCGCGACTGCGCAGCCGCAGAACATCTTGGACCGCGTCTTCGGCTGGACGTGGACCTCCATGCCGATGACGACTTCCCAGGTGTCAGGCGACATCAGCGACCTCGGGCCTGATATCGCTCGCCTCCTCATACGCCCGGGCGACGCGCAGGACAACGTTCTCCCCCCACTGCGGCCCGAGGACCTGCAGGCCGACCGGCAGTCCCTCCGACGTGCCGCACGGCACGCTGATCCCCGGCAGCCCCGCCAGGTTGCCACCCAGGGTCAGCACGTCGCACAAATACATCGAAAGCGGGTTCTGCGTCTTCGCGCCGAGGGGAAACGCGACCGTCGGCGAGGTGGCGCTGACGATGGCGTCGCACTTCTTGAATGCCTCGTCGAAGTCGCGCTTGATCAGCGTGCGGACCTTCTGCGCCTTCAGGTAGTACGCGTCGTAGTAGCCGCTCGACAGCGCGTATGTGCCCAGCATCACGCGGCGCCGCACCTCGGTGCCGAACCCCTTGCGCCGCACCCGCAAGTACTGCTCGGTGATGTTCGGCGCGTCCTCCTCCGACAACCCGTACCGCACGCCGTCGAAGCGCGCCAGGTTGGACGAGCACTCGGCGGGCGCGATGATGTAGTACGCAGCAAGCCCGTAGTCGGTGTGCGGCAGCGACACGTCGACCAGCTCGGCTCCGGCCTTCTGGAGGACGAGCAGCGCGGCGTCGATCGCCGCCTTGACTCCCGGCTCGATGCCCTCGACCTCGGTGTACTCGCGGGGCACACCCAGACGCATGCCTTTCACGCCGCGGTCGAAGTTGCTGAGCACCTCCATTGGGGCCCGGTCGGCCGACGTCGAGTCGAGCGGGTCGAGGCCGCCCATCACCGAGAGCATCACCGCGGCGTCGTCGACGCTCCGAGCGAACGGACCTATCTGGTCGAGGCTCGACGCGAACGCGATCAGCCCGAAGCGGCTGACTCGCCCATAGGTCGGCTTCATGCCCACAACGCCGCACAGCGCGGCGGGCTGCCGGATCGACCCGCCGGTGTCTGTCCCCAGGGCGATCATGGCCTCGCCCGCCGCCACGGCGGCCGCGCTGCCGCCGGAGCTGCCGCCCGGCACCCGGCCCAGGTCCCAAGGGTTGCGGGTGGGGAAGTAACCGGAGTTCTCCGTCGAGCTGCCCATGGCGAACTCGTCGCAGTTGGTGACGCCGAGCATGACCGCGCCCGCGTCGAACAAGCGCTCCACCGCGGTCGCCGTGTACGGCGGCTTGAAGCCTTGCAGGATCTTCGACCCCGCGGTCGTCTCCACGCCGCGCACGCACAGCACGTCCTTGACCGCGATCGGGATCCCCGCCAGCGGGCCGCCTTCCCCCTGGCGAATCCTGCGGTCGGCCTCGTCCGCTTGCTTCTCCCACAGCTCGGGCGTGAACCGGAGATACGCCCTCACCTTCGGGTCGAGGCGCTCGATGCGGTCGACGTGTGCGGTCACCAGGTCGGCCGACGAGATGGAGCCGAGACGCAGCAGGCGCAGCGCCTCTTTGATGGTCAGCTGCGTGAGGTCGTCCGTGGTCATGCCTCTTCTTGG
>Ga0070698_100002824_pt1 | contig 19111 bp, 18 predicted proteins | sample KBSK1502metaG_FD_65477 | JGI IMG/M metagenome (GOLD analysis project Ga0070698, IMG submission 65477) | Corn, switchgrass and miscanthus rhizosphere microbial communities from Kellogg Biological Station, Michigan, USA - KBS K1-50-2 metaG | ecosystem: Host-associated > Plants > Roots >...
GGGGAGCACCCCGGGTATCCGGCTCAGCCTGCCCGGCCCCGGATTCCGTCGAGCGCCGTCTGGGTTTCGGCGCTGATCTGCGCCGCATCGAGTGTGACAAGCGCGCCGCCGCGCTTCAGGATGCGGCCGTTAACGATCACCGTGTCCACGTTGGCCGGCTGCGCCGCTGTGACCAGCATGTGCGCGGGGTCGGTGAACACGCCGAGATTCGGGCTCCCGGTCTCCACGAGGATGATGTCAGCCCGCTTCCCCGGCGTGAGCGAGCCGGTCTCGCCCGCCATGCCCAGCGACCGGGCGCCCTCAATGGTGGCCAGCTCCAGTGCCTGGCGGGCGGTCAGCGCGAATTCGTCATGCGCCCGAGCGTTCACGATCCCCTGCGTCACCTTCATGATCGCGAACATGTCGGCGTTTCCGCTCAGCACGGTCGTGTCGACCGACAGGCCGGTCGGGATCCCCGCCGCCAGGAATTCCGCCGTTTGCGGCAGGCCGTAGCCGATGAGGAGCTCGGTGAACGGCGAGACGCTGACGGTGGCGCCCGCCTCCGCGAGCTGCGCGATCTCCGCGGGCGTCGCGCAGTTGGCGTGCACGACCTGCAGGTCCGGACCCAGCAGGCCGGCCGCTGCCAGCGCGGCGATCTGCCCGGCCGAGGACAGGGGGCCGCAGGCGTGCACGGTGACCGGGATGCCGAGGGCGCGGGCGGCCTCGATCTCCTGCCGGTAGATCCCGGGCGGGACCCTCATCGCCGGGTTGCTCCCGCCGGGGCCACGCCAGGCCAGGCCCAGCGACAGCAGCCCGCCGCCGGAGTCCCAGTCCCGGTGCAGCCGCGTCAGGCCGGCCAGATCCATCGGCCGGTCGTTGGCGTGCCCGGCCGCGTAACCGTAGGAGAACCGCGCGCGCAGCCCCGACTCGGCCAGTGCCCGCAGGCTGGCCTCGGCGTGGGCTTGCCCCCGGACGTTGTGGCACCAGTCATGCACGGTGGTAATGCCCGAGTTGATGGCCTCGGCGCAGGCCAGCCGCGTGCCCTGGTACATGTCGTCGGGGCCGAACGCGCGGCCGAGGCCCACGCAGACCCGGAAGTAACCCGCGCCCTCCCCCGGCCCGCTCCCCCCCGACATGCTGCGCAGCAGGGTGTTCCACATGTGCCAGTGGGTGTCCACCAGGCCCGGCGCCACGATCATCCCGCGGGCGTCGAGCACCCGGGCCCGCGGCGCGTCCAGTCCTGGCCCGACGGCGACGACGCGGCCGCCGGCGACGAGCACGTCCCCGCCGGGGATGTCGCCCAGCTGCCGGTCCATGGTGAGCACGTGGCCGCGCCGGATGACCAGGGCGTCCCGCGCCTCTCCCCCGGTCACGTTCGCAGGTTCCGGGGAGTTCGCACCACCCGGCAGATCGTAGCGCGCAGGACTGCCCATCGTCTCAGCCTGTCCAGCGTCTCAAAACGGGCAGTGTCCCGTACCTGGCACGGCCGGGTACATGGTAGGCATGGCCCATGGCTGAACTCATCCCCCGCCGTGTCCTGTTCGGGAATCCCGAACGCGTCATGCCCCGCATCTCCCCCGACGGGACCAGGCTCGCCTGGATCGCCCCGCACAATGGCGTGCTCAACGTCTGGGTTGCCCCGGCGGGGGCGGCGGAAACCGCCGGCGTCGACTGGGCGCGGGCCCGGGTGGTCACCGACGACACCGAACGCGGGATCCGCATGTTCAGCTGGGCCCACGATGGCCGGCATCTGCTGTACCTGCAGGACACCGGCGGCGACGAGAACTGGCGGCTGCACGATGTCGACTTGGAGACAATGCAGCGGCGCGACCTCACTCCCTTCGACGACGTGCAGACACAGATCATCGCGACCGAGAAGAAGTTCCCGACCGAGATCCTGGTCGGGCTGAACCGGGACAACCCGCAGCTGCACGACGTCTACCGGCTTGACCTGGTGTCCGGCGACCTGGTCAAGGAAGTCGAGAACCCGGGCTTCGTCGGCTGGGTCGCCGATACCCAGCTCGTGGTCAGGGCCGGGATAGCGCCCCAGCCTGACGGCGGCGCCATCGTCATGGTCCGCAGCAGCGCGGAGGAGGAATGGCGGCCGCTGCTGTCTATTAGTGCCGAGGACGCGCTGACCACCGGGCCGCTCGCGTTCAGCGAGGACGGCGCGTCGCTGCTGGCGGAGAGCTCGGTCGGCGCGGACACCGCCAGGCTGGTCCGCTTCGACCTGGCCACTGGCGACGTCGAGGTGCTGGCCGAAGATCCGGAGGCGGACGTGACGGGCGTGCGGCTGCACCCGGACACCCGTGAGCCGCAAATCGTCACGTTCCTCAAGGACCGCATGGAATACCAGGTGCTCGACCCCTCTGTCGCACCGGACCTGGCGGCGGTCCGCGCGCTGCACCCGGGGGATCCGTCCTTCGCGGACGCCGACGACGCCGACCGGACTTGGCTGGTCGGGTTCACCAACGACACCGGCGCGGTCCCGTACTACAGCTATGACCGGGACACCCGGTCCGGCCAGTTCCTGTTCGAGCACCAGCCGGAACTGTCCCGATACGAGCTCGTCCCCATGGAGCCGTTCTCGTTCACCTCGCGGGACGGCCTGACCATCCACGGGTACGCGACCTTCCCGCCGGGCGCCGATCGCCAGGGGCTGCCGACGGTGCTCAACGTGCATGGCGGGCCATGGGCGCGTGACGCCTGGGGTTTCGACCCGGAGGCACAGTGGCTGGCCAATCGCGGTTATCTATGCGTCCAGGTGAACTTCCGCGGCTCGACCGGCTACGGCAAGTCGTTCGTCAACGCCGGGGACCGGGAGTGGGGCGGCCGGATGCAGGACGACCTGGTGGACGCGGTGGCGTACGTCACCGCCCAGGGCTGGGCCGACCCGGCCCGGGTCGCGATCTATGGCGGCTCCTACGGCGGCTACGCGGCCCTCGCCGGGGCGGCGTTCACCCCGGACATCTTCCGCTGCGCCGTGGACATCGTCGGCCCGTCCAACCTGAAGACGCTGATCGAGACGATCCCGCCGTATTGGGCGCCGATGATCGCCCAGTTTCACCGCCGGGTAGGCGACCCGGAGGCGGATGCCGACTTCCTGTGGTCGCGCTCGCCCCTGTCGCGGGCGTCCAGCATCCGCATCCCGCTGCTCATCGCGCAGGGAGCGAACGACCCGCGGGTGAAGCAGGCCGAGTCGGAGCAGATCGTCGCGGCCTTGCGGGACGCCGGGATCGATCACGAGTATCTGCTCTTCCCCGACGAGGGGCATGGCTTCGCCAAGCCTGAGAACAGGCTCCGCTTCTACGCGGTGGCGGAGCGGTTCCTGGCCCGTCACCTAGGCGGGCGGGCCGAGGAGGAGTAGGACACGCGCTAATGCGCGTGCTCAGCGGCCGGCGAGCGCGCCGACCAGGCCGTCGAGATAGCTGTCGATGAGTGTCCCGTCCGTGTCATGCGTCGGGTTGACCTCGGTGAGCACCAGGCCCGCGACCGACTCGTGGGCCAGCAGCACCCGCAGGCAGCTGGCCACCTGCTCAAGCGAGACACCCGAGCCGTAGTGCGGGAAGTTGCCGAGCGGCAGGTCCCCGGAGTCGACGACGTCCACGTCGAAGTGCACGACGAGCGGCCCTGACCTGGCCGTGACCACGTCCAGTGCATGCCTGGCCACGGCCGCCGGGTCGGCGGCCAGGGCCGGGGCTTCCTGGAAACTGACGCCCAGGTCGGCCAGGAAGCGCCGGCCGGTCTCGTCCGTCTCGCGTGGGTCGGCCCCGACCAGGGCCAGATGGCCCGGCTCAAGCAGCGGAGGCTCCCCGCCGAGGCCGGTGAGCTCCGGTGCGCCGTACCCCAGCAGGTGCGTGATGCCCATGGAGTCCAGGATCCCGGAGCCGCCAGACTGCGGCGTGCCCAGGTCGGCGTCCCCGTCCACGTAGAGCAGGCCGACATCGGGATGGGCGCGCCGGAATCCGGCGATCACCCCGAGGGTGATGGTGCAGTCCCCGCCGACCATCAGCGGCAGGCGGCCGCAGGCGACCACGTCTGCCACCGCGTCCGCGACTCGCCGCGCTACCCGGGCGACCGCGGCAAGGTTGCGGGCAGCGGGATGTTCATGGTCCACCGCGAACGCCGCCCCGGGCAGGTCGCCGTCGTCTGCCACGGACAGGCCTGCCGCCCGCAGCCGCCCGGCCAGGCCTGCGGAACGCAATGCGGCCGGGGCCCGTTCCTGGCCCGCGTGATGCGCACCCGCGCTGCTCGGGACGCCGATCATCACCCATTCACGCATGACTGCCTCCGGAATTCGTCACCAGCAAAATTGGTTAGATGGTAACGAGAGTCTATGACCGCCATACCTGTGGCGCAACCGGCTAAGCTTCTTAGATGGTGATATCGGCTTGGATGCCCGGGGCACAGTGACCCGGGCGCCGGAAGGGGGCCCCGCAGCGGATGACTGAGCAGCAGGCCGCACCCGGCGACCGTCAGGTCCAGGCGAGCGCGGCGCCGGGTGAGCTCGAGGCGGTCCGTGCCTTCGTCAACACGCTCGACATCGAGCAGGGCACGGACGATTTGGCCACGGCCGCCGGGTTCGGCCGGTGGCTGTCAGGACAGGGCCTGCTGACCACGCCGGGCGCGGTGTCCGCCGCCGATCTGGCGAGCGCTGTTGCCCTGAGGGAGGCGCTGCGTGGTGTCCTGCGTGAGCACGCTGGTCATCCCGGCCATCCGGGCTTCCCGGCGGGTCCAGCCGGCTCGGCGGGCCCGGCGGGTGTGAGTGCCGTGGGCGCTGGCCCGGCCGACGAACTGCGAGCCGTCGCGGCCGGCCTGCCGGTCAGCCTGGGCGTGGACGATGACGGCACCATCGCCGCCGTTCCGGCCGTCACGGGCGCCGGGGGCGCCCTGGCCCGTCTCCTGCTCATTGCGGCCGCGTCGGCCGTCAATGGAACCTGGGCCAGGCTCAAGGCCTGCACCGCTGACGATTGCCAGTGGGCATTCTATGATCGCTCCCCGACCCGCAATGGCCGCTGGTGCACGATGAGCATCTGCGGATCCCGAGCCAAGTCCCGTGCCTACCGCCGGCGCACGCAGGAGTCCCGAGCCGAAGGAGTGGGACAGTAGTGGTGGAGATAAAAACGGGCTCAGACCTCGACGCCATGCGGGAAGCAGGCCGCGTGGTCGCCCGCGCTCTCGCGGCGGCCAGGGACACCGCTGACGTGGGCGTCCGGTTGCTGGATCTCGACGAGGCGGCGCACGCTGTCATCCGCGAGGCAGCGGCGCGGTCGCCATTCCTGCACTACCACCCGTCGTTCGCGCCGACGCCCTTCCCCGCCGTGATCTGCGCGTCGGTCAACGATGTCATCGTGCACGGCATACCCGACGGTTACCGGCTCCGTGACGGTGACCTGGTGAGCATCGACTGCGGCGCGGAACTTGCGGGATGGACCGGCGACGCGGCCATCAGCTTCGTCGTGGGCACGCCCCGTGCGGCGGACCTGCGGCTGATCGCTTCGGCCCAGGACGCTCTCACGGCGGGGATCGCCGCCGCGGTGCCCGGGGCGCGCATCGGTGACATCGCCAGTGCCGTCGGCCGGGTAGGGCGCGCAGCACGTTATGGCATCCCGTCTGGGTTTGGCGGCCACGGCATCGGCCGCCAGATGCACGAGGACCCGCACGTCCCCAACGATGGCAGGCCGGGGCGTGGCCTGCGGCTGCGCAGCGGCATGGCACTCGCCATCGAGCCGATGTTCATGGCCGGTGGCAGCGATGCCTTCCGGGTGGCCGGGGACGGCTGGGCGCTGCGCACCACGGACGGCAGCCGGGCCGCCCATGTGGAGCACACCGTGGCCATCACGGATGACGGGCCGCGTATCCTCACGCTGCCCTGACGGCCAGCCCGGGCTAGTCGCGCTCCGCGGGCAGGCGCCGGAGGATCTCCCCCAGCGTGCCCTTCACATCCGCCATGTCCGTCTTCAGCCCGGCAACGTCGGTCTTCAGCTGAGCAACATCGGTCTTCAGCCCGGCAACGTCGGTCTTCAGCTGAGCAACATCGGTCTTCAGCTGAGCAACATCGGTCTTCAGCTGAGCAACATCGGTCTTCAGCTGAGCAACATCGGTCTTCAGCTGAGCAACATCGGTCTTCAGGATGTCCACGTCCGAGGTCAGTTGCCCGAGCATACGGCCGTGCCGGTCCTGAGTCTTGTGGATCTTGGCCAGGTCGGCCCTGATTTTGCGCTGGCCATCGGCCAGGGCCCCGGTCTGACCGGGTCCTGCCCATGTCTCCAGCACGTCGACCCGCACCTCTAACTTCCTCACCCGCTCATCGGTGGTAGCCATGCGGGCCACCGTAATGACCTCATCTGACAGAATCGCATGGTTCACGGCTGGGGCGCAGCCCTTAGGACCGAGAGCGGACGAGTCTCATCGATGACTGTGTGCTTGGCTTGAGGTCTACACCACATGCCGCGAACCGGGAGTCGACCCCTGACCACCAACGAGCCCTCGGCCAGCTATCTCTCGAGGAAAGGCCTGGCCCGCCTGCATGACTCGATGGCCGCCCATGTCGCGGCCGGCCGCCTGCCGGGGCTCATCACCCTGGTGGCCCATGGCGATGACGTGCACATCGACACCGTGGGTGGTCCAGGATTTCTGGGCCGGCGTCAACGCCGCCACCGCGACCCCCTGACTGAGTGCTGTCAGGTACGCGACTGCTCCATCAGCGCGGCCAGGGCCGGCTCGGGTTCCAGCACATAGAGGCCGCCGCCGATCCGGTCGGTGGCCCAGATAAGCCCGCCCTCGTCGACGAACACGTCGTTGATCTGGGCGACGGGCTGGCCCGGCGGCACCTCGGGCACCCAGTGTGCGACCTCCACTGGCCGCTCCGCGTCAGCGAGGTCGTAGACGCGCACGCCAGCGCTGAAGTAGGTCGCGAACACGAGCCGCTCGCTGCGGTAGGACCCAGCCCGGTTCTCGTGCAGGTTGTGCGCCCCGAAGCGCAGTGGCAGGTCATCGAAGCCGTCCGGGTGCGGGCAGACCGCCATGACCCGCGGGCTGGCGCCGGAGACATCGACGACCCTGATGGCCCGCTGCGGGGCGTGCGGCCCGTCGGCGACCTGCTCGTCGGTGACCACCACCAGCTTCCGGCCCGGCAGCGGCAGGCACGTGTGGGTGGAACCGCCGGCCCATTGCAGGTGCCCGACCTGGCGCGGGCGGGTGATGTCGGACACATCCAGGATGACCAGCCCCGCGTCGTCATAGCCGAGGTAGGCCCGGTCGCCGTCGAGCAGGGCGTGGTGCGCGGCATGACGATCGGATTCCGGCCAGTAGGCGTGCTCGTCGTCGCGCTGCCCCGGCCACCACCAGCGGCCCGCCTCGACCGGCTGCTGCGGGTCGGCCAGGTCCACCACCACCCAGATGCGGTCGCGGAAGTGATCGGGTATCGCCGACATGTGCGCGTACCGGCCGCCGGTCCACACGATGCGGTGCACCCCGCGGCCCCCGCTGGGCCAGAAGGCGACCTGCTCCGGCTTGACCGGGTCATCCAGCCGGTACACGGCCAGTCCGGCGGAGAACGGCCCGCCCGCCGCAGCCCGGTAAGGGAACTTCTCGTGATTGACGAGCAGCAGCCCGTCGGCGACCTGGACCTTGTGGTTGTGCGTGAGCGGCGGGGCCAGCCACTGGGTCACCAGCACGGGCCGGGCGGGATCGGCGACGTCCAGGATGGACGTGCCCATCCCGCTGGTGCCCATGTGCCCGACATACAGCGTGTCGCCCTCCCGCAGGACCTGCATGCCGTCGCCGTAGCCGCCCAGGTCATGCTGGGCCAGTACCCGCAGGCCCGCAGCGGTCCCGGGTCGTGGCACCGTGGTCATTGCGGCGCCCCGGGCGGCCTCCCGGTCCGCGCGCCAAGCTGCTCGGCGACCCAGTCGGCTGTCTGGTAGCGGTGGAACGGCGCCAGGTTCGCGCACCCGTGGTTTCCCTGCTCGAGCAGGAGCAGTTCGGCCGGGCCGCCCGCCTCCTTGACCAGCCGGGCCGCCTGTTCCCAGGGGATGAGCCGGTCGAGCTTGCCCATGACGGCCAGCAACGGGCAGCGGATCAGCTCGGCGCGGCCCTCCATGCTGAGCAGCCTGGCCGCATCGCGGGCGCTGTCCATGTCCGCCGACTTCGAACGCACCCGGAAGGCCTCGCGGGTGAGGATGGGCCGCTGGTCCCAGTTCTCGGAGAAGACGAACGGGCCCGCGAGCGCCACGCAGGCCCGGACCCGGTCGTCACCGCTGGCGACACGGGGCGCGTAGTAGCCGCCGAGGCTCACTCCCCAGACCCCGATCCGGTCGGCGTCCAGTCCCGGCTCCGTGCTCAGCTGGTCAATGATGGCGGCACCGGGCACCTCCCAGTCGCCCCGGATGGCCAGGTCGTACTCGGCTTCACCCTGGCCGGGCCCGTCCACGCTGAATGTGGCGATGCCGCGCTCAAGGAAGAGCTCCTCGGTGCTGCGCAGCTCCTCCTTGGTCGAATCGAGTCCCGGGATCATGATCATCACCGGGTGCGGCCCGGCGCCCGGCGGCTGGCGCAGCACGCCCACCATGTGTGAGCCCTCGAAGGGGATCTCGATCCGCCGGCCCGGCGGGTCCAGGTAGGGCAGCGCGTCGTTCAGGCACCGCACGGCCGCCATGTGCGCGGCCCGCATCTGGTCGAGGTCGTCGACGAAGAGGAACTTGGCGAAGTGGTAGTAGACCGCGGCCTGCGAGAGGTGCGCGCCGGCCGACATCTCGCGCCCGGCGGCCAGGGCGTCACGCCCAAGTTCCTCGTGCTCGGCCCCTACGGCGCTCCAGGCGGCGCACCAGTCCGCCCAGCGCTCCAGTCCGCTTGTGATCCGCTCGAAATCCCCTGCGGTCACGCCGTTCATCGTGAACCTCGGCGCCCAGTGTGAGATCGCCATCGCAACTCGTTCGTCCACGCTGTCTCCTCGTGATCCTGGCCAGACCTGCAAACGAATGCATACTCTGTGCGGGGTAGGGACGTCAACTGCCCGGGCGAAGGAGATGCCGACCATATGCAGCAGGAACTCCACGTTACGGTGAACGGCGCAGCGCGGGCGATCAGCTGCGAGCCTGATGCGCCGCTGCTCGACGTGCTCCGCCACGAGCTGGGGCTTTCCGGCCCGAGGTTCGGCTGCGGCATAGGCCTGTGCGGCGCGTGCTTCGTGCTGATGGACGGCCAGGCCCGGTCCTCATGTGACTTCCCGGCCTGGGCCGCGGAAGGCAAGGAGGTCACCACCGTCGAGGGCCTCGCGGCTGGTGGCCCGCTGCACGCCGTCCAGGAGGCCTTCATCGACGAGCAGGCGGCGCAGTGCGGGTACTGCACGTCCGGCATGGTCGTCAGCGCCGTCGCCCTGCTGCGCCGCAATCCCTCGCCCGACGAGGACCAGGTACGCGAGGCGCTCGACGGCAACCTGTGCCGGTGCGGCGCGCACCGCCGCATCGTCAACGCCGTGCTGGCCGCGGCGTCCGCCCGCCAGGGGCCGCCGGCTGGGGCCAGCGCCGACTCCGCGGACGCAGCCAGGTGAGCGCGCCGTCCCCGCCCGGCGCCGGGCCAGAGCGTTCACTCCCGGCGACCCTCGCCGCCAACCCCGTCCTGCGGAGCTGGGTCGACTTCACCTCCGGCGGCACGGTCACGGTCCGGTCCGGCAAGGTCGAGTACGGCCAGGGCGTATGGACGGCCCTGGCCCAGATCGCGGCCGAGGAGCTTGACGTGGCGTTCAGCCGGGTCCGGGTGGCCCCGGTGAGCACGAGCACCAGCCCCGATGAGGGGGTCACCTCGGGGAGCCGGTCGATCGAGGAGTCCGGCGGGGCGCTGCGCCAGGCGTGCGCGCAGGCGCGGGCTGTCTTCCTGGCCGCTGCCGCCGCCAAGCTGGGCGCCGACGTGGCCGGGCTGTCGGTCGAGGACGGCCAGATCTGCACCGCCTCGGGCCGCACGGGCCTGACCTACTGGTCGCTGAACGAGCCCACCGCGCTTGACCGGCCCGCCGGGGATCCTGTTCCGGTCAAGCCGGCCGGCCGGTGGTCGGTCGCCGGGCACAGCGCACGGCGGCTGGACATCCCCGACAAGGTCACCGGCCGGCCGCGTTTCCTGCACGACCTGGTCCTGCCGGGCATGCTGTTCGGCCGGGTGGTCCGGCCACCGGGCCCCGCCGCCACGCTCGACCACCTGGGCGATCCGGACCTGCCATCCGGTGTGCTGGCCCACGTCCACGACGGGTCGTTCCTGGGCGTGATCGCCGAGTCCGACCGGGTCGCGCTTTCGGCGGCGGGCAGGCTGGCTAAGGCCGCGACGTGGAGCGTGCGCGAGTCGCTGCCCGATGAGGATGACCTGAAGGGCTTCCTGACGTCACAGCCCGCGCAGGTGCTGACCGTGGCTGAGCGCCGTGACGAGCAGGCTGCCGCCCGCGTCAGCCGGCGGCTCTCGGCGGAGTTCACCCGGCCGTTCCTCGCCCACGCCTCCATGGCCCCGAGCTGCGCGATCGCCCGCTGGGACGGGGACGCAGTCACCGTGTGGACGCACAGCCAGGGCATTTTCGCGTTGCGCGGCGCGCTGGCCGGGGGCCTGGATCTGCCTGCCCGGCAGGTGACCGTGCACCACGTGGAAGGTGCGGGCGCTTACGGGCACAACGGCGCCGACGATGTGGCCGCGGACGCGGTGCTGCTGGCGAGGGCAGTACCGGGGAGGCCCGTCCGGGTGATGTGGTCACGGGCGGACGAGATGTCGTGGGCGCCGCTGGGGTCGGCCATGCTGGCCCGGCTGTCGGCGGGGCTGGACGCGGAAGGCCGGATCCAGACCTGGCGGCAGGATGTGTGGAGCAACGGCTTCATCGGCCGGCCGGGCACCGGCGGCGAGCCGCGCCTGCTCGCGCTCACCCACCTGGCCGGCGCGGCCCCCATGTCGCCCGCCCCCGACGGCCCGCCCACCGGGGCGATGGGCTCCACGCGCAACGCCGTGCCGGGCTATGACATCCCCGATCTCGAGGTGACCCGTCACCGGCTGCTGACCATGCCGATCAGGACCTCGTCGCTGCGCTCCCTCGGCGCGTTCCTCAACGTGTTCGCCATCGAGTCGTTTATGGACGAGCTGGCCGAGGCCGCCGGGGCCGACCCGGTCGACTTCCGGCTCAGCCACCAGCGCGACCCGCGCGCCAGGCGCGTCATCGAGGAGGTGGCCCGCTTCTCGGGCTGGGCGGGGCGGCCAGACGACGACGGAATGGGCTTCGGCGTGGGCTTCGCCCGTTACAAGGGCACATCCGGATACTGCGCGGCGGTCGCCCAGGTCGAGGCGGACACCAGCATCCGGCTCCGCAAGCTGTGGCTGGCGGTGGATGTGGGCCGGGTGATCAATCCTGACGGAGTGGTCAACCAGGTCGAGGGCGGCGCCGTGCAGAGCGCGAGCTGGGCACTGCGGGAGCGGGTCCGCTTCGACCGCGCCAGCATCACGTCCGTGAGCTGGGATACCTATCCGATCCTGCGGTTCAGCGAGATACCCGAGGTGGCCGTCCGCCTGGTGGACGCTCCGGGCGAGCGGGAGACCGGCGCGGGAGAAGTCGCCCAGGGCCCGGTCGCCGGCGCGATCGGCAACGCCGTGGCCGACGCCGTCGGCGTCCGGGTGCGCGACCTGCCGCTCACCGTCGAGCAGGTCACCCGCGCCATCGAGGAGAGCTGAGCCCCGCCGATCTCCGCGAGCAGCCGGCGCCGCCCCGCGGGGAGACGGGACAGGTCGAGGGGTGTCGGCGCCGTGCCGGCGCAGGAACTCCAGCTTGTCCAGCTCGGCCTTGAGCACCTCCGGGGTCGCCGCAACGAGCTGAAAGCCATGGCATCGAAATGGCAGCCGCCCAGTGCTGGCGATCGACCAGCTCCGGGCGCCCGGTCGGCGGCCAGGTGCGCCCGTACGCCGAGCCAGCGCCCGGCCGCGGCTGCGCCGCTCGCCGTGAGGCGGTCGGCGTTGAGCCGGGAAACCAGGGCGTAGCCCATCCCTGCTCGGTTCAGCGTGACCGCGCGCGATCGGCTGGGACGTGCCTACGTTCCATGAGGCGCCCGCTTAGTGCGGCCCGAACAGGACGCTGACCGACTCGCCTTCGTGGATCCGGCGGATGGCCTCGGCGAGCGCCGGGGCCAGAGACAGGACGCTGAGCTTCCCGCCGCGCAGCTGGTCGGGGATCGGCACGGTATCGGTGCAGACGATCTCGATCACCTCCGGCATGGCGGAGATCCGCTCCAGCGCGCCGTCGCTGAACAGCCCGTGCGTGCACGCGATGCGGACCGAGCGCACCTGCTGCTCGCGCAGCCGGTCGAGCAGCTCGATGACCGTGGTGCCGCGCGCGATCTCGTCATCGAGCACGATCACGTCACGGCCCGCGACGTCGCCGATGATAGAGCTGATGGTGACCGACTCGTCGCTGTGCCGCACCTTGGCGCCGGCTGCGACGGGAAGATCCAGGCGGCGGGCGAACGCCGCGGCCTGCTTGGCGTTGCCCAGGTCGGGTGAGACGACAACCGCGCCGGAGAGGTCCTGGCGGCTGAAGTGGCCAGCCAGCTCGTGGAGCGCGTGCAGGTGATCGACAGGGACCGAGAAGAACCCGTGCACCTGCGGCGAGTGCAAGGTCATGGTGAGGACGCGGTTGGCACCGGCCGTGACCAGCAGATCGGCGACGAGACGCCCGCCGATGGCCACGCGTGGCATGTTCTTCTTGTCCGAACGGGCATAGGCGTAGTGCGGTATCACCGCGGTGACTCTCGCCGCGGAGGCGCCACGGGCGGCGTCCAGCATGAGCAGCAGCTCGACCAGGTGCTCCTGGACCGGCGCGGACAGCGGCTGGATTACGAAGACATCCCGCTCCCGGCAATTCGACTGGAGCTGGACCTCCAGGCAGTCGTTCGCGAAGCGGCGCAGCCTGACCGGCCTGAGCAGCACGCCGAGTTCGGCGCAGATCTCGGCCGCCAGCCCGGGGTGGGCACTGCCGCTGAAGACTGCGATCTCCCGCACGTGGCCCAGGCTAGCGGTCACCCCCGCGGTGCCGCAGCGGGCCGCGCTCGCGGCCTCCCCGGGGAACCATCCCGGCGGCCAGGCGCTGGCCGGCCAGGCGCAGGTAGCGCGCGGGGGCGGCCAGCGCGGCCGCAGGGCTGCCGGCTAGCTCGGAGAGCGAGATCGCGGCGCTGACCGGCGGCGGATCATCCGTGAACTGGCCGGCCACCAGGGCCGCGGGCACGCCCGCCGTGGCCGCGGCCGCGAACACCGCGCCGGCCACCTTGCCGTCCAGGGAGGTCCGGTCATAACGACCCTCGCCAGTGATCACCAGCTCCGCGCCGTGCAGCGCGTGGTCCAGCCCGGCGATGCGGCACAGCTCCGGCGCGCCCGGCCGGATGCGCGCGCCCCAGGCGGCGGCGAACCCGTACCCGGTGCCGCCCGCTGCCCCGGCGCCTGCGGCGCCGGGGTCACCGCCGAGCAACGCGGCCAGCCGGGCGAGCCCCTGGTCGAGACGGGCGATCTGGCCCGGGTCGGCGCCCTTCTGCGGGCCGAACACCGCCGCCGCCCCGGCGGCGCCGAGCAGCGGGGCGGCGACGTCGGCCAGGCAGGTGACCCCGCCGGCCGGCGGCGGGCGCAGGCCAGTCAGGTCCGCGGAGGCCAGATTGCGGAGGGCCCCGCCGCCCGGCGGCAGCGTGCGCCCGGCGGCGTCGAGGAACCGGGCGCCGAGCGCGGCCAGCGCCCCGGTCCCCCCATCGGTGGACGCGGAGCCGCCGAGCGTGATGACGATCTCGCGGGCTCCACCGTCGAGGGCGCGGCCGATCACCTCGCCCAGGCCGGTGGTGTGCGCGCCCAGCGGGTCCGGCGTGGCGAGCAGGGGCAGCCCGCTGGCCCGGGCCAGCTCCAGCACGGCGATCGCACCGGGAAGCTCCAGCCACGGGCAGTCCACCGGCTGGCCGCCCGGCCCGGTGACCCGGTCGTGCCGCCATCGTGCCCCGGCTACGGCCGCGGCGAGCACGTCAAGCGTGCCCTCCCCGCCGTCGGCCAGCGGCACCCGGGCCACATCGTCGCCCGGCCGGGCCAGCAGCCAGCCAGCCGCCAGGGCCTCCGTGGCAGCGGTCGCGCCGATGCTGCCCTTGAACGAGTCGGGGGCGATCACGATCCGCACCGGCGCGACCGCGGGTGTCATGGGCGCGGGCGGTAGGGAGGCAGCCCGAGCTTGTCCCGGATGGCCTGCTGGACCGTGTCCTTGTCGGGCGTGGCGTCGATGATCAAGACGTATTCCTTGCGCCGGAACAAGGCGAGCACCGGGTCGGTCTTGTCGTGGTAATCGCGGAGCCGGACGGCGAGGGCCTCCTCGGTGTCGTCTTCCCTGGTGATCAGGTCGCCGCCGCACACGTCGCATTTGCCCTCGACGTCCGGGCGGCCCTGGATGAGGTTGTAGTCCAGGCCGCAGCCGGAACAGAGCCGCCGCGCGAGCACCCGGCGGCGGACCTCCGAGTCGGGCAGCTCAAGATGGATGACGCCGTCGATGTCGTAGCTCTCCAGGAAGAACTCGGCCTGCCTGGCGTTGCGGGGGAACCCGTCGATGATGAACCCGTAGTTCCAGTCGTGCTGGGTGAGCCGGTCGGCCGTCACCGCCTCGGCCAGGTCATCCCCGACGAGTTCGCCCGCCGCCATCGTGCGCCGCACCTGGGCGCCCATCTTGGTATGGCTCTGCACGTTCCAGCGGAAGATGTCGCCGACGCTGATATGCGTCAGGTCCAGATCTGCTGCAAGTAGGGCCGCCTGCGAGCTCTTGCCGCTCCCCGGCACGCCCATGATGACGTATTTCCGCATGCCGCTACCTTGGCATATCCGCCGCCCCCGCAGCCGCCTACGGTCATGGTCAAGCCGCGCGGCGGCGGACCAGCCACACGGTCGCCACGCCGAGGATCACCGCCAGCGCGAGCAGCCAGCCGCCCTCGATGAGCTGGAAATGCCAGTACCGGCTGGCCGGCAGGTAGGTGAACCACTGGGTGAAGTGATGCTGGGCCAGCCACTGCAGCACCGGCTGGATGTCTTTGTGGCCCTTGATGCGGATAGGGACCCGGGGCACGAACCCCTGCAGGACGTTCCTGACCTGGTCCGGGCTGGCCACGTGGCCATCGGGGCCCGTCCACCACTGGTTCAGCACCCACGGGAGGGCGCTGCCGTTCCCGCCCGGCACGGACGTGGCGACGACCGGAGTCTCATAGTGCCCACGCAGGAATATCACTGTGGCCAGGTCGAGCCCGGTCCAGGCGGCCAGGGCGGCAGCCATGGCCGGCACGACCCGGCGGATCACGGCGCCCGCGAACACGGCGATGGCGAACGCGGCCAGGGTCCAGGCGGCGAAGGCCACACCACGCAGGTCGAACAGCTGGGGGGCCAGCACGCTGTCCGTGCGCGCCGCGAAGAACGGCTGGTAATACCAGGAGAACAGCAGGCTGAACGCGGCCGCGGCGCCGGTCACCGCCGCCGCGAGCAGCGCGATCTTGGCGACTGTCCAGCGCAGCCGGCCGCAGCCTTGCGTCCAGGCGAACCGGAACGTGCCGGTTTCCAGCTCACGGGCCAGCAGCGGCCCCCCGGTGAACACGCCGATCAGCACCGGTACCACCTGCAGGACCCCGGATAGGGTCTGCGCCCGGACGTAATAGTCCTGCTGGAAGATCCCGAGCTGGGTAGCGCAGCGCGCGATGGTGACCGGGTGGCAGCTGTCCAGCCCGAGGCTGCTGAGCGTGGAGCGCATCTTCAGCCCCATGATCAGCATGTACAGGCCTAGCACGCCGAGCAGGGCCACCACTCCGGCCAGCGCGAACCGGTGCTGCCGCCAGGTGACCCAGGCCAGTTTCGTCCACGGCACGGGCCGGCGTCGCGCGGCCGACGCCGCGGGCGCGTTCAGCGTGGTCATCGTGGTCATCGTGGGTTCACCCTTCGCATAGGAGTCGTGCGGCTCATGGGAGTCGTGCGGCGCGGCGGCGGACCGGTCCGGTGGGCGCGGGCGGGGTCAGCGTGGCCAGGCCCGCATCCCGGTTCCGTGGCCGGCGGTTTCGTGACCGGCCGCCGCGGTGGCCGGGTCGGCCCAGTCCGCGGCCGGGTGGGCCGGTAGCGCGGCGGGGCCGGGCAGGGCCGAGGCGCCGGGCTGGCGGAGGTAGGCCAGGACGAGTTCTTCCAGGCCGACGCGGTTGGCCTCCCAGCCCGGCGGCACCGGATCCGCGGGGGTCGTGATCCTGACCAGCAGGTGCGACTGCGCCTCGGCGCGGCGGCATTGCACGACACGCATCCGCCGCGCCTGCTCGTCGGTCTCACCCGCGGGCCCGGTCAGCATGCGGTGCCCGGCCAGCAGGTCATCCACGTCGCCCGTCATCTGGACCCGGCCGCGGGACAGCACGATGAGGTAGTCGGCCACCCGTTCGAGCTCGGCCAGCACGTGCGAGGACAGCACCACCGACACGCCTTCCTCGGCCACGGCCGCCATCACCAACCCCATGAAGTCGTGCCGGGCCAGCGGGTCCAGCATGGCCAGCGGCTCGTCAAGGACCAGCAGGTCAGGTCGCCGGGCCAGGCCTATGGTCAGCGCGAGCTGCGCCTTCTGGCCGCCGGACAGCCGGCCGACCTTCCTCGTCAGCGGGATGTCAAGGTCGGCCAGCCGGGCTTCGGCGTACCGCTGGTCCCAGCGCCGGTTCAGGTTGCGGGCCAGGTGCAGCATGTCACCGGCCGGCAGGTTCTTGTACAGCGGCGCGTCCTGCGCCACGAACGCGATCCGGTCCAGCGCGTCCGGTGACCCTGGGCGCTCACCGCCCAGGACGGTGACGCGGCCCGCCGTCGGCGTGATCAGGCCGGCCGCCATCTGCAGCATGGTGGTCTTGCCCGCGCCGTTCGGCCCGACCAGGGCGGCCACGTGACCGCCCGGGATGCCCAGCGTGCAGTCCCGCAGCGCCCAGTTCCGCCGGTAGCGCTTGCCCAGGCCCGCACTCTCGATGATGTTCACGCGACGCCCTCCGCTTGGTCATCGGGGCCGCGGCGGCCGCGGCGGCCCGCGGAGGCGACCCGCCCGGTCCTGCCGTCAGGGTGCCCGCCGCGGCGCTCACCAAAATCCCGCAGCGCGCTCGTGAACAGCGCGACGATGCCCGCCTCGTCCAGGCCGGCCGCGTCAGCGGTGCCCAGCCAGGTCAGCAGGGTCCGCCGCAGCGCGGCCAGCTCGGGCAGCGCCATGTGGCCGAGGGTGCCCTCCACGAACGTGCCCTGGCCGGGCCGGCCGGCCGCGAGGCCCCGGTGCTCAAGCTCGCGGTAGGCCTTCAGCACGGTGTTCGGGTTGATGGCCAGCGCGGCCACGGTGCCCTTCACCGTGGGAAGCTGGTCGCCCGGCTTCAGGTAGCCGAGCCGCAGCGCGTGCTCGACCTGCTGGACCAGCTGCAGGTAGGTCGGCACGCCCGAGCCGGGATCGAGCCGGAACTCGATCGGCGAGGCCGGGATGGCCTGGCCGGGCCGGCTGGCCGCGCTAACGTCCTGACCGTCGGTCGGTTTATCTATAACCATAGGTTGAAGATATGACGGGTTTGGCGGCTCGTCAAAGATGCCATCGCGGCTCGTCAAGGCGTTACGCCGCGCGGCGGCGGACCAGCCAGACGGTGGCCGCGATGAGGATCAGGGACAGGGCCAGCAGCCAGCCGCCCTCGATGAGCTGGAAGTGCCAGAACCGGTCGCCCGGCTGGTAGGAGATCCACTGCGTGTAGTGGTGCTGGCTCAGCCAGGCACCGAAAGGGTCCGTGCCTGGCGATCTCTGGAATTTGGGGGGCATCTGCTGCATCGCGTTATCGATCGTCGCCTGGCTCACCCGCTGGCCGTTCGGGCCCGTGTAGAAGCTGCCCAGTATCCAGGGGTTGCCAGGCGGGGAGTTGGCTGCCTTGCTGATGACCGGCGCCTGGTAGTGCTGGCGCAGGGAGATCGCGGTGGCCATGGCGAGCACGGTCCACGCAATCAGGGCGGCGGCCATCGCCGGGACGGTGCGCCGGATCACCGCACCGGCGAAGGCGCCGATGGCGAACGCGGCCAGGGTCCACGCGGCGAAGGCCACACCGAGCAAGCCGAACTCCAGCGGCAGCAGCCGACTGACCTGCCCATCGGCGATGAAGGGCTGCGAGTACCAGGTGAAGAGCTCGCTGAACGCCCACGCGGCCGCGGTCAGGGCCGCCGCGACCAGCACCAGCTTGGCGATCGCCCAGCGCAGCCGCCCGCAGCCCTGGGTCCAGGCGAACCGGAACGTCCCGGTCTCCAGCTCGCGCGCGATCAGCGGCGACCCGGCGAACACCCCGAGCAGTACCGGGAAGACCAGCAGCAGGCTTGAGGTGGTCTGGGCGCCTCCGGCCTGCAGGGCCGATCCGCCGCCGCCACCCCAGTAGTCATGGTTGAAGGAATTCAGCAGCTGACGGCAGGCCGCCGAGCTGGCCGGGTGGCAGGCGACCACGCTCGCGTAGGCGCTGTGTATCTTCAGCCCCATGATCAGCAGGTACAGGCTCAGCACGCCGAGCAGGGCGGCCACCCCGGCCAGCGTGGCCCGCTGCTGGCGCCAGGTCACCCAGGCCAGCCTGGTCCAGGGCACGGACCGCCGGCTCGCGGCCGGCGGCGCGGATGCGGCCGGCCTGCGCGCGGGGATGGTCCCGGCGGCGGGCGATGACGTTGTCGTGGCGGCTGGCGGCCGCGCGGCTGGCGTACTCATGCCTGCACCCCCGTCTCCTGGCTGGCCGTATCGTGGCCGGCCCGCACCGCAGCCCGGCCGGGCGGCGCCGAGGCGCCTTCGCGCAGGTAGGCCAGGACGAGTTCCTCCAGGCTGACGTCCTGCGCGGCCCAGCCCGGCGGCACCGGATCGGCCGGTGCCTCGGTCTTGACCAGCAGGTGCGACTGCTCGCCGTCGCGGCGGGACTGCACGACGCGCATCCGCCGCGCCTGCTGGTCGGTTTCCGCCGCCGGGCCGGTCAGCACCCGGTGCCCGGCCAGCAGGTCATCAACCTCGCCCGCCACCTGGATCTGCCCGTGGGACAGCACGATCAGGTAGCTGGCCACCCGTTCCAGCTCGGCCAGCACGTGCGAGGACAGCACCACCGACACGCCGTCG
>Ga0070698_100002826_pt1 | contig 19105 bp, 24 predicted proteins | sample KBSK1502metaG_FD_65477 | JGI IMG/M metagenome (GOLD analysis project Ga0070698, IMG submission 65477) | Corn, switchgrass and miscanthus rhizosphere microbial communities from Kellogg Biological Station, Michigan, USA - KBS K1-50-2 metaG | ecosystem: Host-associated > Plants > Roots >...
CGGGGCAATAACGTTAACAAGAGCAGATGCATGGTGAATACCTGGTAGAAATGTAGATCCCATATGTGGTCTAGCGCACAGTCGACTTACCCGTCGTCTCCTATTCTCTTAAGGCAATCTAATTCTGAATCTGAGAAAGATCCAAGGAGGGCCTAAGTGGTAAGTCTCTATATAAACCAACGGCGAGTGGGAGAGGCGATTGTTCTCGACTTGAAGGGCCGCGTAAAAGTTCGCGGCCACACCGTAGAGTTGCATAAGGCGATTCGTTGTCTTGTGGAGGAAGGAAAGACGCAAATCCTTCTCAATCTCAGCGGCGTTACGCATATAGATTCCAGTGGCCTTGGCGAACTAGTTTCATCTCATATCAGCGCCGGAAGTCATGGCGGTGTAGTCAAACTTGCGCACGTTACGCAACAACTCAGGGAGCTTTTGGAGATCACAAAACTGACGACAGTCATCGACATTTATGACGACGAGGCGACGGCGCTTTCCAGTTTTACTGGCCAAACTCTGAAAATCGTCGCGCCAAAGCCGTTTTTCGTTTAAGGGACCGTACCGTGTATGAAGAACAGTAATCAGATGAAAACTGTGGCTCGCCAACTTGTTGGCGAAGATCCGAGCCACTGGGCCTTCATAAGTGAATGGCACGTCCAAGAACAAAGCAATGACCGTATGCCTGCAAGCGGAGCTGCTGCACACAACAGCCCGACCGCTTCGGTGCGAAGATCATTAGCCCGACAAACCCATCAACTTGAGTACAAGCGATGGTCGAAACAGCGCCACGACTAACAATAGTTAATTGGTACCTATCTTAAGGTTGAGGTTTCAGATCGACCTGCAGCTTTTGCATAATTTAGAGGCCTCGTTTAATGCCGACAATAACTGCAGCCGAGTTCCAAGATATCTGCACCGGAGTATGGGGGGATCGCACAGCGGTTCTGGCCGGACGGGGTGTCTTAAGCGGAGAGGTTGCACTTCTGCGAGCCGTTTACTGGAGACTCTGCAAGGGGGGAGTGGTGAAAAAGGCGTCCTACTCGTCTGAAACAGTTCTAACCTATGAGACGGTTCTCGGGTGCATGATAGAACTCAACGCAAACCCACGATTCGATACTGCACCTCTTCTTCAAGAGCTATGTCAGCGTTATAAAACCGAGTTTTGCCCGGAATCCAAGGCAGACTTGTATGAGTCTTCAGGGATTGCCGAGTAAGACTGGTTGATGAAAGAGACTTCTTGAGTTCCTCCAAACCACAGAGAGTGCTTACATTCGAGTTTATCGATCTCAATACGCAGCCGCGTTTAGAGTTGACTAATACAACGGACCAAACTCTGAAAAGAGTTGAGGTCCTGACTGTATTTCTAAAGGACGAGACTACTCAGGGCGGGCCTTCTCTTAGTCATATAAGGTTCGAGCCCCTGGAGTTGATCAAACCACTGGAGAAAGTGGTTGTTCGCCACCGCACCTGGGGAAATGGTAAACCCTCACCACTGGAAAACGATCAGCTGAAACAACTAACCCTGGTAGAGGGCAGAATTACTCCGTATGTCTTGGATATTTCCTGGCAAGATCCTGAAGGTAAAATGCGCTTTCAGCGAATTCCGGTGGGCCATTGACCCGTCATGTTCAGGGGATATGTTTGTCTTACGGAAGTGAAGGTATGAATCGATGATTGTGTGTGACTTGTGTATGCATTATGGACCGGGAAGTATTTGTAGGCTGGAGCTCAAAATACCTAAGGGGATGAGTTGTAGAGAATTCTCTCCAATGATGGAAAACTTCTGCGCAAATCCAAAAGACTTCGTGGATTCGAGCCAGATTATCGAGATGTCCAAGTTCTTTGGTATGAAGGGGACAGAACTAAAGAAAGTCAAACAAATGGCTATCCGTGCCGAGAATTCGCGATTGGGAGCAATCAGCTAGTCCAGAGATCCTTGGTTACAGCCCGTCCAGTTACCCAAAGCAGCAACCAACTTTCAGGGTTCTTCTCTCGCAGAACCATGCAACAGGCAAAAAACCCCACGGAAATGCGGGTTTCTTGAAGACTTTGCCGCTTGAGTGTGATATATGAGTGTCCGGTTTGCTTTTCAATTCTAGTTCTCGTTGGAGGTGTTATACCAGACTATGGCGACCAAAGCGGCGACAGGCAAGAAGCGCATGACTCAATCGGAGGTGATCAATCACTTCTCCGAATCAACCGGTATGAAGAGAGCTCAAATCAAAGAGTTCTTCGAAGAACTGTCGAATCTAGCAGCCCGCGAAGTGAAGTCGAACGGTGAATTTGTTCTCCCCGGATTCGGGAAATTGGTTAAGTCCGAACGTAAGGCCAGGGAGGGTCGCAACCCAGCGACAGGCGAAACAATTCAGATTCCCGCAAAGACCACTTTGAAGTTTCGAGTCGGAAAGGCGATGAAAGATACCGTGCTGCCTAAAAAGTAAACGCTAGCACTCTTATTTTTCACCAAACGGCGCCGGTCCCAATTCCTTGGAGGATATTGGGCGGCGCCTTTGTCGCTTCCGGCCCTCAAGTCACCAAATCATGGAGAGTAAAGCACTTACCAGTAGAACCCAACCCGCGCGCCAGGCCAAAATAAAAAGTTATGGACGGATTTCACCTCGTCCAGTATAATCCCCCGTTTCGCTGAACACCCCTGCGGCAATTAAGTGCAAGCCAACTTTGGTTTTGGGGTTTCTCACCCCGAATTGAACGTTGTTAGGGGTCGAACGCTGCATCCAAGCGGGTTTTAGAGGCATCTGAGGTTTATACAGGGAAACAGAAATTCTATTTTGGAGGACTTGACGCAATCGTGACTTTTGATACTCATCTGCCGCTTAATGAGCGGCTGCTTCGAATCGATCATATTCAAGCGCGACGCTATTCCAAGCTAGCAGGAATCTCGCTTGAGATTGCAACCGAAGGCATTGTCAGACATCTCAAAGCTTGTGACCGTATGGACGTGAATCCAGAAACGTCAGCAGTTCGCGAGATTATTGATGATGCGCTGAATGGCCGCCGAGTGTTTGCGGAAACAGAACAACGTCCGCAAGCTGCCTGATCTTCGGTTGTTCACCAATTGAAGGAGATCGCCCGATTTTTTGGCGATCTCTTTTTCTGTTCGAATCTTCTGCCTCGTCTTAAAATGGTCCGTTTACGAAAATCTAGAAGACCGTGCTAACATCGCGACGCCAATAATTGATGCCCCTGTAGCTCAGCGGATAGAGCATCTGCCTTGTCGGAGCCTTAATGGGGAAAGGTATTTGACGAACTCATTAAGTGGACGACCCTATATGCGGGAACGCCCTGAGAGCCTCTGGTACTCGATTGCTGAGTAACAATCCATGAGGATTGGGTAATCCGCAGGAAACCGTCGCAAGGTTTGCGAAGTGGACTCCTCAGAGACTATACGGGTCGGGACTGTGATGTCCAAGATATAGTCCAGCCAGCAAACCCGAATCTATGTGCCGGGCGGTCAGGGAAAGCCTGATGCTGGATGCTAAGCAGAGGGCCGCAGGTTCGAGTCCTGCCGGGGGCAATCACCCACTCATTACTCATGGCGGCTATAGTTCAGTAGGTTAGAACGCTTGATTGTGGATCAAGAGGTCGTGGGTTCGAGCCCCACTAGCCGCCCATCAAACCTACTTACCCCACCACTGATAAACTTTAGATGTCTTCAGGAGATTGAATCATGCCAGATGAGCAAAGAGTTGCTAATAACTCTCAAACGTATGTGGTTGGAGCCGACGATTTTGCCTTTGAGGCTCTGAAGCAAGAGAACGGACAAGCAACGGTCATCAAATTCAAATTAGAGGATCCGCAATATCATGCGGGAGACGTCCTGGTCGTTCTCAGTGGCAGCGAAATACATTTTCACGGAATGATTGGCCAGATTTCGGACGGTTGGGCCATCGCTAGCGATTATCGTGGGTCCCTACTTCCCGCCACGGTGCAGTAAGACCTCAACGGACATATCCAGCGGGGTAGGCAACCCGCACTCCCGGAGTGGTTGAACTGATCTGAATTCGATGAAATCCTTTTTTCAGGTGTGTCGATAGAAAGGTAAGCGCAGCTTGTCGCTGCAGCGAAGAGTCAAGTTCCTTGATAAACGGATCAAAGCTAACTGGAACGCCCGTTCCCTGGAAAAAGGCATGTCCTCCAGTCTCGTCTGACAGACGCTGCAGCGAGCTCTGAGCGTTTGCGGCAAGAAAGCGACTCGCCTCAGCCGCCGCCGTTGGAGCGTAGAAACCGTAAATTGCCACCCCTCGACGCTGCGATTCAGAAATGGCTCGCTGCAAATCAATACTCTGGGTTGGCGAAGAAGAATCAACGCCGCGCGAAATATCCAAACCGTCGGAAACTAGAAGGATGGCCCTCCGGCCCAATGGCTGCGCCTCAAACCTCCTTAAAGCTTCGATCACTTCAACATAAGGATTGTAGGGACCGATATTCTCAAACCCGGCGGGAGGCCTTAGGGACTTGGACGCCTTTTCAAGATCCGTGGTGAATTTCTGTTTGACTTGGAGACTCCCCGTTCTCAAATAACCAATCATCACTCGTGACCCTTTTGGAAGCCTTCGAATAAACTCGGCCAGTGGTTTGATCTCATTTCCCACCGAAGGTACCAGGTCCTCCTGAATCAAAACGGCCAAGGTGATCGGTGAGTTTGTACCCACTCCTCTGATTGAGACAATCGATTGCGGTTCGCCATCTTCGCTTACAACTAAATCGATGTTCTGAAGTTCGGGTTCCGGTCCTAATTCTTTAACTCTAATTGTTAAAGGAATCGTGACTGGCTTACCCGGATTCCGACTAGAGTTTGCGCCTGCGATAGTTTGTGGCTGAGCGGCGCCCGATGTGGCTGTCATTACTATACTGAGAACAACCGTTAGTCGCGCCAAAAACCAATTCATAGTTTGCTGCGTCTTCATTCTGTTTTCTTTCTGTTAAAGCCGGCGCTCATTATACAAGTAGGCGGACCAAATGACCTTGGCTAAACCTGACTGGCGGGCGGCTATCTCATAAGCTAAGATCGCGGACACACGTTAGACTCTAGGGTCGGCTGAAATACCGTCATGGCAAAGCTTTCAAACAGAGAGGCAGCAACTGCGCGAATTCTGAAGATAGCGCCATGGATCTCCATCCTGGCAACGAGCCTCCCGGGCCCAATCCTCTTTATTTTTCTCTTTCTAACGACCTCGGCCACAGATTCAGCCGCGCTCTACCTGCTGCTCACAGGTCTATCACTCGCAGTGGGTTTCTCTGTAGGGCTGCTGATTGCCGCTGTTTTGCTCATTTATCGACGAAGATGGCTCTCGAGATTACGGGACCGTTTAGCTTCGGATGGAATCACCGCCGACGAGGTTGTCTGGTTCCGTTCAGAATTGACTTCGGCCGAACGCGCCGCGCTCGCCGAAATCCAAAAGACAAACCCACTATTGGCTGACGCCTACCTGGAAACTCTCGCCAGCAGGTTAACCGCATCGCGGATTCTTTCCCGGTTTCGACGCGAGATTCTGCTTGTCGAACGACGACTTAACCGTGCTCGAGCCCTCAGCGCTGGCGACACGGCCAGCCTTCAGGAAGACCTGACCGCCGACCGTGAGCGCTTAGACCAGCTGAGACAACAGGCGAGCCAGCATCTGGCCCGTGCGAGAACGCGATTGCAGGAGATTGAAGCTTCTGCAACGCGCAAACTCAATGACGAAGAGACTGATCTAATGATGCAGCGGCTGGGGGCCACGCAAGATCAGCTGCCACTCGTTCTGGAGATCGCCCAACTCGAAAGAACAGCGTTAAAAGAAGTGCAAGCTCTTGATAGGCCTCTTGAACCCAGTCACGAATGATGAGCCGCACGCTGAATTAATCTGTAGACTCCTGGTCCAACCCGTTCCGCAATTCCCTCATCGACCAGGGCCCAATTGCCAAGACCCGCATCAGGAGAACTGAGGCCCGTCACACGTGCCAGCTCACCCCGCAAAGTCATTCCTGCACCGAGAAGATACGCCTGGGCAACATCTCGAAGCGCTTGTTCTCTCTTTAATGAGAGTTTCAACTGATCTTGAAATCTGGCTTCAGGAATCGACCAGATGTAGCTAAAACTCGGTTCGTAGAGCACTTCGCTCGGGATGACTTTCAGATGTCGTTGTAGTTGCGTAAGGGCTTTGTCAAAGCGTGTTCGCTCGGTAATGCCACTGGCCTCTCGCAAATCACGTGTACTCATCTCCCATTCGTTTCTCAATACCTTCAGAATCGCTTGCGCATCATTGCTCAATATCTTTTTCTCCATGTTTCGTGAACAGCCCAAAAGAGTATTGAAAGCCGCCACCAACCGCGGAGCGATGAACGTCGCTTGACCGCGCAGAACCTTGCCATAAAAGCATCGACCTCTCCGCATCATTTCATCTTTGAGCGTCCACGCCAGTCTACTCTCCGGATCCTTCTGTACATTGCGCGGCGAGTGGGCATCTCGACGGCCACAAACGGCTACGTACAGAGAAGGCCCAGGCCGGCGCGCATCGGTGAGAGCCGAACAGAATCCCACTTCTTCAACAAAACGTTCGGCTGCGTACACATCCTCAACGCGACACTCGGGATCACGTCGCCAGTTAAGATCGCGATAGGCCTCGATTTCATCTGGAAGGGTCACGAGCGAAATTCTATCAAACTGACTTCCCATGTCGGTCAAACTGCTGAGTCGGTCAGACTCAATTCACGAATGACCAGCTCGGTGCGTTCAGTTAAGTAGTTGAATCACAAGGGTCTGCAGTGACAACACCAATTTGGCACGAACGCTGCAAAAAGGGTGTGAGCCGCGACGTGTCTGCGGCCTTGACTGGATTTGGTTTTCGGAGACAAAGACTTGAAATCGACGACTAAAACAAACCGCTCCCTCACGCTAGCAATGCTAACGACTCTGTCGTTGGTTCTAACGATGCTAGCCGGCACAATTAGTCCGCGTGTTGCCAGCGCTTCCGCCAAAAATAACTCGGCCTGTGACAAAGTCTCATGGGATCTCCGCGAGCAGGTGAAGACTAACAAGTCCGACGCAACGGTGAAGGTAATCCTACAACTCGAAGGACCGATGGGTGGTCAACTCAATGCACTGCTCAGAAGCAACGGGGTTAAAGTAAAGAAACAGTTTGCTAACTTTAATTCATTTGCTGTTGAGCTACCGCTCGGTGTCGTCGATTCCCTTTCCACCTTTCCTGAAGTTGGTTTTATCTCAGTCGATAGTGAAGTACGTTCGCTCGCGGGACACATCGCCCATACGTCAGGAGCTGACAACGTTCGATCAATGAGCAGTGATGGGTCGCTCGATGGTAACGGCGTTGGGATCGCTATAGTCGACTCAGGAATCTTCGCAGAACACGTTTCGTTTCTCGATCAAATGACAGGTCAGTCGCGAATCGTCGCTAGCCTGGATTTCACGGGCGAAGGACGGACTGATGATCCATACGGCCACGGAACTCACGTCGCCGCGGCGGCAGCTGCGAACGGATCAGTTTCAAATTCTTCGTATATCGGTATCGCTCCACGCGCAAAGCTAATCAATCTCCGCGTTCTGAATTCATCCGGAACCGGTAGTGTTTCCACCCTTCTCGCTGCTTTGAATTGGCTGTTTGACAACGGCTCAACTTACAACGTGCGCGTCGTTAATCTTAGTTTGGGAATGCCTGCGATCAACTCCTACACAAATGATCCTCTTTGCGTGGCGGTTCGTCACCTTGTCGACAGAGGAGTCCTGGTGGTTGCCGCGGCAGGGAACAGCGGAAAGAACTCCGATGGCGGAAAGATTTATGGGCAAGTTCATTCACCTGGTAACGAACCTTCTGCCCTCACGGTTGGCGCTGTCGATACAAAAGGCACTGATTCACGCGCTGATGATTCCATCGCGACTTACAGCTCACGTGGACCAACCCGCAGCTTCTCGACCGATCAGAATGGTCTAAAGCACTACGACAATATCATCAAGCCAGAACTCTCTGCCCCCGGCAACAAGAACATCTTTGCAGAATCACCTAATAATCTGCTGGTTACGCAGACGCCTTCACTGGATGCTGGCGTAAGTGGTGCCACAACGAAGAAGCAAATGAGACTTAGCGGTACATCAATGGCCGCGCCCGTAGTTGCCGGTGCTGCCGCTCTGATGTTCGAAGCAAATCCAACCCTCACCCCAAACTTAATCAAGACGTTGCTGATGTACACCGCGCAACAACTGCCAAACTTTAATATGTTCGAGCAGGGTGCGGGTGAACTGAATATCGACGGTGCGGTTCGACTTGCCAAATTGGTCCGCACCACCCTTAACAGTTCAACTCCTTTGGGCGCGTCTCTGTTGACTGCCAGTGCGCCATCACCACAAACGAGCATTACGGCAGACTCCGGAACATACACGTTTACATGGTCCAAGGGAATTATCGTCGGACAAACTTACGCAACTGGAACTGCTCTTATCACGCAGTATCAAAAAGTTTATGCGAACGGTGTGCTATTGGGCGACGGTGTACTCCTCGGCGACGGGGTTCTAGTTGGTGACGGAGTTTTACTCGGCGATGGTGTGCTCCTGGGTGACAGCATCCTGATCAGCAACGGCACAACGCTGGGCCAGGGCGGATACTTCTGTGCCACTGGTGTACTCCTCGGCGACGGAGTTCTGCTTGGTGACGGTGTTTTACTCGGCGATGGCGTTCTCCTGGGCGATGGTGTGTTACTTGGCGACGGAGTACTGCTCGGTGATGCAGTTCTTCAAGCCTTCAATGCGATGATGCTTGGTGACGCAGGTACCTCCATGCAGGTCGTTCCTGACAAAAATTTCTAACTACTGCGAAACCAAAACAGCCATGTTGCAAACACGCACAACAATCAATAATCAACGCTCACCGCGCGGTTCGCAGGGACCGACAGCCGTAACCGTAGAATTACTCACTGCTACTCACCAGACTGAAGTACTCGCTTTCCTGTCACAACGTCCAATTCATACTGTCGCCATGAAGAGCTTTATTCGCGACAACGGACTCGAGAGCCCCCTCAATCGTGGAAACTTCTATGGTTGTCGGGACATCAACGGTCATTTGGAGGGTGTAGCCCTCGTTGGACACGCCACCTTGATAGAAACCCTTTCCGACCGCGCATTGGAAGCTCTCGCGCTGGTAGCGCGGGAATGTCCATTCACGCACATGATTATGGCTGAACAAGAGCGCGTCGCAGACTTTTGGAGCAATTACGCCGATGCCGGAATCCAACCACGTCTCGCATGCCGCGAGTGGTTGCTGGAACTTCACACACCTGATACGACAAGAAAGGCTGTGCCTGGCTTAAGACTGGCCACTGAAGAAGAATTGGACATGGTGATGCCCATCCAGGCTCAACTCGCATTTGAGGAAAGTGGCGTCGATCCATTGAAAGTTGATCCGGAAGGATTTCGCAAACGCTGCTTACGTCGAATTCAACAAGGACGCACCTGGGTATTATTCAAAGCCGACGCCTTGATCTTCAAAGCCGACGTTATCTCCGAAACAGACGAGGTCATTTACCTCGAGGGTATCTGGGTTCGAGACGGCAATCGAAGCAACGGTTATGGCGCCCACTGCATAGCCGAGCTTTCCCGGAGACTTCTCACCAGAACAAAATCAATCTGTCTCCTGGCAAATGAACTCAACATTGGTGCTCTGACATTCTATCGAAAATGCGGTTTCCGATTTCGGTCCACCTATGAAACCATTTTCCTTTCGAAGAAAGGAACGCTCACTCACTGACGCAAATCCCCTGCCCCGATCTGTCTTGGTTCCCGGCAGCCCCGCCCTCATCTTGAGCAAGACTTGAAGTGATGTCGAATGTTGGCTCCAACAAAAGCAGGTTGTTTGTGCCATTCCTCCGGTTAGTTATTGTCGCGGGAAGCCTGGCGCTGCTTTACTCACTGCCACGCCTCAACCTTGCAAGTTTTGATCTACGATTCGCCGCCCTGTTTGGGATGGCGCTGCTCCTCAGTTCACGAATCGTTGTCCCCATCCCACGCCTAAGCTCGCAGGTCTCAGTTTCCGATACCTTTGTTTTCTTGATCCTTCTACTTTACGGCGGGCCGGCGGCCATACTTGTCGCTTCCACCGAAGCGGCCTTTTCATCGCTCAGGTTTAGTCGCAAACCGCGAACAGTCTTGTTTAATTGGGGCTGTGCCGCAGTTTCGGTTTTCATCACCAGTTCGATCTTGCGAGTTTTGTTTGGCAACATCCTGGTGCTCCCAGGTCAACCATTCTCAGCTGGCTTCGTTGTGGCGACGTGCACGATGGCTCTGGTCCATTATGCTTCCAATTCAGGAATAGTAGCCATAGGTGCGGCCCTGAAAACCGGTCAACCAATCTGGCCAACCTGGCGTAAACATTATCTCTGGACCTCGATTACCTATTTCGCCGGTGCGTCGGCTGCGGCTGTCATTGCAGCGCTAGTCACCTCAATCGGCTTCGCGGCCTTCGTCATAACATTGCCCATTATTACGATCGTCTTCCTAACCTACCGCACTTACCTAAAGAACGTTGAAACCTCGGCCGCTCAGGCTGATCAGGCCGAGAAACACGTTAAGGAGCTCTCGCATTACATTGCCGAGCAAAAGCGAATTCAAGAACAGTTCACGCAACTCGAGAAGTTATCAGCGTTGGGAGAACTGGCATCTGGAGTAGCCCACGACTTCAATAACACGCTGGCCGGAATTCTCGGCAGAGCGCAATTGCTTCAGCGCACGAACGACCCGGAAAAAATCAAACGAGGTCTCGACATCATTATCAAAGCAGCTGAAGACGGCGCCAAAACAGTAAAGCGAATTCAAGACTTTGCTCGCCAACGACGTGACCACGACTTTGAATTGGTTTCCGTTGACCAGATTCTCACCGATGCCAGCGAAATCACTCGACCACGTTGGAAGAACTGTGCAGAAGCCGCGAATGTTCACATCAGCCTCGATCTGCAGATCCATTCAAACGCAATGGTGATGGGCGATGACTCAGAACTGCGCGAAGTATTGGTCAATATGGTATTCAACGCGATCGACGCAATGCCCGAAGGTGGTAAGTTGACTCTGGCCACAAGCACAATCGACGATTCAGTGGTGATCACAATCGCCGATACGGGCGTTGGAATGTATCCCGAAGTTAGGTCGCGGATCTTCGATCCCTTCTTTACAACGAAGGGTACGGCTGGTTTAGGTCTAGGTCTGGCAGTCAGCTTCGGTATCGTCAGACGTCATGGTGGGAATATCGAAGTCGAATCGACCTACGGTAAGGGCACCGAATTCCGAATCACTTTACCCCTTGCAAGCGTTGCCCGCATCGCTCTGCCGACTACACAGAAACACGTCAACGTAGTACCGGTAATTACAAAACTACCCGACCCACCGCCAACGACAGTGCTGGTGGTTGACGATGAAGACTTTGTTAGGGAACTGCTTCAGGAAATCCTGGAATCCGAAGGTTGCAAGGTGCAGGTTGCCGAATCAGGCATACAGGCACTCGAGCTCTACGCTGCTGAAAAATTTGACTGCATCTTCACTGACGTCGGAATGCCTGGCATGAGCGGATGGGAGTTGGCCCAGGCTATCCGTGAACAGAATCGAACAATTCCGATCGCCGTGATTACGGGTTGGGGCGAAGCCGTCGGCTCAGATGAACAAAAAGCTGCCGGTGTCGATTGGGTCGTCGCCAAACCATTTACTGCAGATCGAATTGCTGAACTTGTTCAGGAAATCAATCAAAAGCCGGCCAATCTAAGTAAGGTAGCGTCGTTAACTACAGCTGCAGCGTGAATAGAACCTTTTAGACTGATGGGACAGAAGCCATTTAGGCCAATTGAGCCCGCCTATACTTCAGCGCTCGCTTGACGCTTGTCTCAACCACCTCGAGACGAAACGGCTTCAGCACATAATCGAACGCACCAAGCTTCAGCAGTCGCTCTGCCTGTTCCTGATCACTGATTCCTGAAACGATGATTACGGGTGTCTTAGGATAATGTTTTAGAACCGATGACAGAAGCTCAACTCCACTCAAACCCGGCATGGAAATGTCTGTGACGACAACGTCGAAGGCTTCTTGTTCCAACTTGGAAAGGGCCGTCTGGGCCGTGCTGGCGCTTTCACAATCGTAATCCGTCGAAAGCAATTCGTAGAGAGTGTCCCTGATTACGTCATCGTCATCTACGATAAGTATCTTGGCCATGATGGTCCTCCCACGTTACTCACCAGGGCGTCCGCTGGGCAAAGACGTAACAAGACGTCGCCTGTGACAAGCTAATCAAGTTCTGAGCGTAAGGATTAGAGGCTTGCTTTGTGAGAATCATAGCATAGACCACGCCTCCAAACCTTCAAGAGTTTGTGTTGAGGAACGCTGTATTGACGCAGAAGTTTTTGCTTGTGTTATCCTCTCGCTTGGTGGAACCAAAGAGCACCAAAGCCGTCGTTCGATTTGCCGGAGATCAACTGTTTATCGGCACCACGCCCTCCGGTCACTCACTTGCCCTCGACACCGACCACGAAAGATCGAGAGCGCCTTCACCGGTAGAACTTCTCCTCGTGGCCCTGGGCTCATGCACAGCGGTCGATGTGATTAGCATTCTCACAAAGAAACGGCAAAAGGTTAGCAGTTACATTGTTGAAGTATCAGGAGAGCGACGTGATGAATACCCGCGAAGTTATACATCGATGAAGGTTCATCACATTCTTACTGGGAGCGGCATCTCCTCAAAAGCTGCGGCACAAGCGATCGAGTTATCGGAAACGAAGTATTGCAGCGTTGCCGCTACTCTGCGCCCGACAGTGGTAATCCAAACAAGCTTCGAGATCATCGAAGAAGAGCTGCACGAGCAAGATCAGGAGTAATTTTGGTGATCAAAGCAAAGTTGGTGGCAATCTTATTCGTCCTAACCGTCTTCACATCTGCCTCTGCAGCGGCACAAATCATCAGGTTTTCAACGACGAGTGAGGCAAAACAATCAGCCAGCGAAACGGCTCTGACGTCAGTCCGTCGAAGCGATGCAGCAGCGCGTGATGCTGCCGGGAATATTGCGAAACTGCCCCAGACAGAACACATGCGTCGGGCTGCGATCTATTTGAGTAATCGCGCCTTTGAAGAGGCACGTTCCCATTGGCGGGCGCTTATTAACTTTTATCCCGAAGACCCGCGTATACCCGAGGCATTGCTCGGGATTGGTCGATCGTATTTTCTGGCGAAGGATTACGAGGATGGTTATTCAACCTTCAGCCGGCTAGCGCAGAGTTACCCGGCGACAAAAGAAGGCCGAGAAGGGTTGAACTACAGTGCTGCTTCCCTTCTTCGCCTGGGTAGATTTGACGAATCGGCCGCAAGGTATGCGGAATACTGCGATCGTTATCCAAACGGTGAGCGGATCGATACCGCGCATTTGAATGTGATTGACACGTTGCGGGAAGCCAACAAACCAAACGAAGCTCTCACTTGGATAACCAAAACCAGGCAGCGATTCAGTGGTACGGCGACTGAAACTAATGCCCTTTTCGCAGCGTTGCGACTCTACATTGCTGAGGCACAATGGAATGACGCAGTAGCCACAGCCGACCAACTTCTAAAACGCTCGTACTCCAGAGCGACACTGACAACACCCGCGGAGGTCGCCTACCTGCGCGCATTCAGCCTGGAGCAGTCGGGTAAGAAAGAAGACGCGTTCACAGCATACCTGACGGTTCCCGACGGGATGGAGTCTTACTACGGCTGGCTGGCGACTCAACGGCTCTCGAGTCTGGCGGGACGAGCGAAAGCGGACCTTGTTGCTCAACGTGAGGAACGCGTCAATAGTGCGATCGCCAGTGCAGCTGACCTTTACCCTGCACCATACCGACAAACGATTGTTCGAGCAGCCCAAGCGCGGAAGTTAGATCCCCGCTTCATATTGGCATTGATCCGGCAGGAGAGTGTCTTCAAACCTTTTGCAAAGTCACCTGCCGGTGCTCGAGGTCTGTTGCAGCTCACCATGGACGCCGCGCAAAAATACGCCCATGGAGCGGGTTTCTCAAACCTGCGCGAGAGTCAACTCTATCAGCCTGAGACTTCGATCATGCTCGGCGCCGAATATCTCGAATCACTCACGAAAATGTTCCCGCAGTTGTTGGAGCCAGTCGCCGCTTCCTATAACGGCGGTGAAGACAATGTTGCGCGTTGGCTCAAGCGCTCCAATGGTAAAGACCCGGGAGTCTTCACAGCCGAGATCGGTTTTGAAGAGACAAAGGGATATGTACAAAAGGTCATGTCAAATTATCGAGTGTACCGACGGCTCTACACGGCAGACCTCATTCATCGATGATCTTTCAGAAATCACGGTTCGGGACTGAACCCTCGTGAGTCTTCCCGGCGCCGAAGCGGATAAGGTTCGCTATAAGGCCGCGGAACGATTCCCAATTTCAGTAACGCTGAGTAGTACTCGTATCGAATCGTCACCTCCGCGGCAGGCTGATATTCCAGCTCCATATCGACCCAACGAACATCATTCCGAACTGAACGGCCAATGCCGGTTGCAGCGTATTCATCGTCAGGCACTCGTACGACTGCTCCTTTGTTCTTCCTGACCGAATCACCCGACTGGGCACTTGATGAGCCGGCGGAAGGTTCTTCCCCTCGACTCTTTTCACGATCGTCGCGATATACCGGTCGTGGAGGATTAATGAGTACTTGCCGACTGCGCTCTCGGAAAACCACAGCAGCAATCACACCCAAATTAGCCGTCTGACCCAACTTGGCACCGTACGAATCTCGCTCGTTTGTGAAATAGAACCGTCGCGCTCGTTCTGTGCTCATCTGCCAACCACTGATGGTGATCGTCTGATACGGGTCTATTACCCATTTACTTGAGTTCCACGCGCTCGTGTGACGAGCATCAATTGTATTAAGCCCGTCCACTGAAAGAGCCACAGCGACTCGGTTAGGCGTGGGGTTTCGGACCCGAAGTTCGTATTCAGCTCCTTGCAGAGCCTCGACGTAGGTTCTGCCCCGCGCGTAATACTCGGCAAGCGGTCGACCGTTCACCAAGATCTCCAGTTCGAATCTTTCCAGCGGCGGCTGGCGCCTACCGGTAACCTGCTCATCTCTCGAATTCTGAGCCTGCGCCAATTGAACGCCTTGTTTTAATACAAGTGACATCAATCCAACGCCAAAAACCAAGGCCACAAGAAACGCCTTTAGACCAACTGTCAGCCGATTTCGACTCATGTCAGTTCCTCCGAAAGACAGAATACTTCCCGCTCCAAGAACGCCCCGAACCAGCCTTTCTTGCAAGAGAACTGAAGTTCCCCAATCCTAAGGACCAGTTTCGCTTTTCGGTTGAGTAATATTGGCGGGGACGCTACAATTGCGCGCCTATTCTGTTAATGACCACCAACAAGATCGCGCTAATACTGTAAAGTGAGGCTAAAGATAGCTGATGGAGTACGCGCTTACTGCAACCAAAAATGAGGCTCGCGCTGGATCCTACTATGATCGAATTGCCCGCTTTTATGATCTAACCTTCAAGCTCAATGGCTACGGCCGATCACTGGATCAGTATTTCGACAACCATCCCCTGCCGGTCTCTCGAGGCGCCAAAATACTCGACGCTGGTTGCGGCACTGGACTCTTGACGCTTGCCTTGTTGCGTTCGATCCGTTTTCCGGTGGCGATTACGGCGCTTGACTTAAGCTCGACCTCGATCAACGCCGCTAGAAAAGCTCTGTACTATAGTCCGGGCCGAAAGCGGGATGTCACTTTCGCACAGGGAAACTTGCTTTCCCTTCCATTCGCCGATGATTCGCTGGACCTTGTAGTTACCAGTGGAGCACTTGAGTACGTGCCCTTAGCTGATGGTCTTTCGGAGGTTGCCAGGGTAATTGCGCCCGGTGGCCATTTACTTCACTTTCCAGTTCATCCGTCTTTTATCGGAGTTGTGCTTGAGATTCTGTTCCGCTTCAAGAGTCACCCGCCGCGCGAGGTTGTAAGCAAGACGGAACGCCACTTTCGAATTGTTCATCGGTACAAATTCCCACCACCCCAGGCGATGGGCTGGAGCAAGACAGCAATTCTCGCCCAGAAGGTTTAGGATACGGCTCCTCCTAGTGTTGAATATATTCATGCAGCAGTTTGAGCTCATCTCCCTGCTCCCCTAATTCCACGCGTAGCAAGTCGCGCATGGAAAGCATTCCCACCCAACGCTCACCGTCAACTACCGGCAGATGTCGCGTGCCTATCAACTCCATTCGCTCCAGCGCTTGATGTGGAGTTTCGTCACATCTGATCACAGCGCGGAGTTCACTGGTGACCTCGCCGACCTTAACGGTGTTGGGATCACGGCCAGCGACGACGATACGATTGAGCACATCACGTTCAGAGAAGACGCCCAGCAACTTTCCTGCATCGTCAAGAACACAAACCGCGCCAATGTTACGGGCAGCCATAAACTCCGCCGCTTCCTGCACTGTGGCAGTTGCCTTTGTCGAGTAAGGCTCACGGTTGCGAATCACGTCTCTGATCAGCATCGCATTGCCTCCTGAATCTGTGGCTGTAGGGTAGGCGTATTATTCCACAAATTACTAGGATTACACAGATTTGATTCTTCCTTGGTGCTTGGTGCTTGGTAGAACAACGATTAGAACAGGCTCGCTTGTGCGGTTGGTCGACGGAAGGTAGTCGTTGCGGCGGTCTTGTGCTCGCGCTTCTTGTTAAAGCCCAGTCGTTGGCTGTGGATCTTAAACAAGCGTTCTGTGGCTTCCCAATATTGTCCTTTGCCGCGCATTCGCTCACCGAAAACACTCGAATTCAACTTTCCCTCGCGCGCTTCACGAATCCTGTTCATGACTCGGTCAGCTCGCGTTGGCAATTTCTCGCGCAGTCGCTCTTCGAAGTACGGCGCGACGCTGCCAGGCAGACGCAACATATTGATAAAGGCAAGGCTTGCGCCCGCTTGCTTTGCCCGTTTAAGAAGAACCGGGATATCGCTGGCTAAACCTGGAATGACGGGTGCAATGCCGATACCAACAGTTATTCCTGCTCTAGCTAGCGCCTCCATTGCATGAAATCTCGCCTCAGGAAGAGGCGCGAAAGGTTCGACAGCGCGAGCGATCTCAACGTCAGTGAATGGAATCGTGAAGAACACTCCCAAGCTTGCGTTGCGTGCCAGATCTTGTAGGACGTCAATATCTCTGCGAATCAGCGCAGACTTGGTTATGACGCCGATCGGATTTCGAAACTCAGCACAGACCTCCAAACATCTCCGCGTCAGTTTGTAGTTGGCTTCGAGCGGAATGTATGGGTCTGAGGTAAACGAAAAGACGATCTCGTCGCCTTTCCATGAAGGCTTCATCAGCTCATTTCTTAAGAGTTCCGGAGCATTTATCTTCGCGACAATTTTCCTGTCGAAGTCGGTGCCGGCACCATAACCAAGATACTCGTGTGTAGGTCTACTAAAGCAATATGTACATCCGTGAATACAGCCGCGATAACAATTGACCGTGTAGTCGAAACCGACATCCGGACTGTCGTTGTGAGTGATGATCTTTCTGGTTTCTGTTTCTTCAAAGACTTCCAGCTTTGCCTGGGGCGGTTCACCGATCCATTCGATGGATTGGGTTAACCAGGGATTGGGAGGATTCTCGACGTAACGCATAAGGAACCTTACACCTTGAAGAGATCAACCGGTCGTATTGCTGGCCGTAGTCATAGACTCGATGGCCTGAAAAAACAAAAACACCTGTACACCTTCGCCACCAAGGGTTTCATTAAGACAAACATAATCGTTGGCGATCTCTGTGATGCGTCCTTCGTAGAGTCCGCCGGTCACGGTTTTGATCGATACTGACTGACCTTTAAAGCGGCGAAAAAGATTTTCAGTGTGCTGTCCAGCCATAGTTACTCCATTTCTTTCGCAATTGACTTTTGATTGCCGCTAACATCGTCCTTGAACCAGGTCACAAAGAAAAAGCGATACTTGTCTGGGTCCTCCAGCGTAATGAAGCGTCCGCCCCATCCTTCATCAACTGGTGGCTGGACTTGTGGAAGCTTCATGCGAACATCTTCATACAGAGCGTCCACATCCTGTACGCCAATAAAGAAGTGAACGCCTCGTCCTCGACGTAACATTGTTTCCAACTGCTGCGCGAGACTTATCTTAAGAGCGCCTGCGCGCAAAGTGGCCATTGGTGGTTCGGCACTCGCATTAATCGACTCTACCTTCAGGCCAAGCACTCCCTCGTAGAAAGCCAGCGACTCCTCGAGACTATTGACTTCGAGGAACAACAGATCCAACCCGGTTGCGTTCATATCGCTCTATTCGATGAGCAAATACAGCCCGTACGCACTGGAAACAATGACCGTCCAGAACGCGACTTCCTGTAAACGTGTGTGGCCTTTTAGTCTGCTGCCCGTCGGAAGCGAAGCATTTACGGCGACCATCGCGCTGCGCGCCATCAGAACACCAAAACCAAGAACAAAAACTGCAAGAATTGCTAACGGCCAAAGAACAAAGATCCACTGGAACCTTACAAGCATCAATAAAAAGAATCCCGCAAACAAACACAACATCGCACTCAAGCAATGTCCAAACACCCCCACGTCATCAGCGGTTGGTGTAGTGACGGGCACAAAAGCTTGCGTTCTCACTTCGTAACGGCGACTGCGATCATAGTCCTGGCGTGAAGACTGATCTTTGAGAACCCCATACGCCTCATTCAGCGACTTCATGTGCTCCTCACTACCACCGAGGTCCGGGTGATGTTTTGAAGCCTGACGCTTGTATTGGCGTTCGATCTCAGCGCTTGTGGCGTCTTCGTCCACACCAAGAACGCCATAGTAGTCCTTATCTGAATGCGGGCTTTTCATTGCGGCTGACAAATTCTAGAGGTGAGATTTTCGTTTGGCAATGAACAGAACTCTTCTGAGTCTGGTCTTCTCTGGACGCGGTCCTTGCGGAAAGCCTCTGGCTTTCCGTCAAAGCGTTTAGTTTTCTTGAGGCTCTGCCTCGGGCGGCATAGCCGCGAGATGCTTTGAGAGCTAAATCGGAAAGGCTGAGCCTTTCCGCAAGGACAGCGGCATAGCCGCGATGCGTAGAAAAGTTTGTCAAAAAAACAAGAAGTGGC
>Ga0070698_100002827_pt1 | contig 19102 bp, 19 predicted proteins | sample KBSK1502metaG_FD_65477 | JGI IMG/M metagenome (GOLD analysis project Ga0070698, IMG submission 65477) | Corn, switchgrass and miscanthus rhizosphere microbial communities from Kellogg Biological Station, Michigan, USA - KBS K1-50-2 metaG | ecosystem: Host-associated > Plants > Roots >...
CCCACTACCTCATCAAATCCAATACGTGCCAGCTCGAGTCGAGCTCGCGCTGCCTCTGTCTCGTATTCAACCACCAGTAGAATGAGGGGCTGGCTATTCCGATGTTCAAGCTGCCGGCGACATGGGCATCGCCGAAAAGTGCGGACGGGCGCAGATCCAAAATTGTCGCACCCTGTTGTCTCTTTGCGCTGAACTCGGCAACCTCCAGGCGAGCGGCCGCTGGGCGTTCCGATAAAGCTGGGGCGCCGGCCAAATTGATCGTCACCGACCGGCTGAAGTAAAGTGGTCGATCGGGAGGTTTGCCACCATGGCTTCGACGAACTGGCGCTGCTCCTTGAATTGGAGCGCCCAATTGGTGGCGGCCTCCTGGCCTATTGTCGTAAATGGCGCGGCCGAAATCTGTCTTCCGCAGAGCGATCCAGCTCCGTGAGCCGGATAAACTCTTACCGCCGGAGGGAGCTTCAGCAGCTTGTTGAAAAGCGAATCGTAAAGCATTGTGGCGAGCTCGCGCGAATCCATTTCCCGATCGCGCAGATCCGGCCGGCCGACGTCACCAGCGAAAAGCGTGTCTCCAGAAAATAATGCCACCGGTCTGCCGTTCTCGAATAAGCATAGGCAGATGCTGTCCGGCGAATGACCGGGTGTAGCGATAGCTTCAACTTCCAGCGAACCGACGCAGAATCGATCACCCTCATTGAGGTCGTGGTGGTCAAAAGTCGCGGGAGCTTTCTTAGAAACCAGGACAGGAGCGCCCGATCGCGAAGACAGCTCCGCATGCCCAGCGACAAAATCTGCGTGCGGATGTGTCAAAAAGATGCCCTTCAGTGCCAATTTGTGCTGTCCAAGATAGGCAAGGTAACCATCCACATTCCGCTCCGGATCGATTACGACCGCTTCACTTTCTGATGCCACGAGATAAGAAGCGTGCGCCAGTCCTGGGACAAAGAATCGCTCGATATGCATAAGGTCTTTGATTCGGACTACCTGCGGCCTTTCAGGCCGATGACAAATGACAGATAGCAAATGACAAATATGCCTCGGATCCTGCTCGGTTGGTCATGAGGCGCGCAAGCTACACTCGCTGTGTATCCGCCGATCCATTTTCTCGCCGAACGCCTCAGTGGAATGATTTGTCATTTGGAATTTGTCATCTGTCATCGCCCTGAAGGGGCGCTGAACGGCCGCGTCCAATTTAACCCCTCTTCAGTCTTTCCCGCCGGTTTATATTCGCAGCCGATCCAGCCCTCGTAACCGAGTTTGTCGGCCAACCTGAACAGGTGCGAAAAGTTCACCTCGCCGCGATCCGGTTCGCCGCGATCGGGAACACCGGCAACCTGAATATGACCAACGTCAGAGAAAAAACGCTCGGTCCGCCTGGTTAAATCGCCGCCCATGATCTGCGCGTGATACCAATCCAATTGGATCCTGAGTCTCGGATGTTTCAGTGCGGCCAGAATCCCCGCGGCTTCCTCAATCGTGGTCAGATAGTAACCGGGAAAATCACGATTGTTGATCGGCTCGATGAGAAGCTCCAGATCAGTAGTTTGACTAAGTGCAAATTCGAGGTTGGAAAGAAATGTTGCGCGGGCCTTTTCTTGTTCTATCCCGTGGGTTATTCCCGCCATCACATGCAGGCGGCGTAATTCCAAAATGCTTGCGTATTCGAGCGCCAGCTGAACTGAACTGCGGAACTCCTTTTCCCGACCGGGAATCGCGGCAATTCCGCGGTCGCCCTTTGCAAAATCTCCTGGCGGTAAATTAAAAAGTACAGCGGTCAGTCCAGTCTCGCGCAACCTGCTCGAAATCTCGGCAGCGTTAAATTGATATGGAAAAAGGAACTCTACCGCCTTGAAACCGGATCTCGCCGCAGCGTCGAAACGGTCGAGAAACGGCAGCTCTGTGTAAAGCCAGGACAAATTCGCAGCAAACTTCGGCATAAACCTTTCCTAACCACGAATAGACGCTAATGGGCACGAATTAAATCAGTTCATTTTCGTGTCTATTCGCGTGCATTCGCGGTTTCTATTATCAGTGGCAGATTTTTCTAACCACGAATAGACGCTAACGGGCACGAATTAAATCAGTTCATTTTCGTGTCTATTCGCGTGCATTCGCGGTTTCTATTATCAGTGGCAGATTTTTCTAACCGCGAACAGACGCTAATGGGCACGAATTAAAATCAGTTCATTTTCGCGTCTATTCGTGTGCATTCGTGGTTTCCGATATCAGTGGTAGACTTTTCTAACCACGAATAGACGCTAATGGACACGAATTAAATCAGTTCATTTTCGCGTCTATTCGTGTGCATTCGCGGTTTCTGTCTGGATGAGATCCATTGATTGTTTGGCGATTGCGAAGCAGTGTCAATTCGCGGTTTCTATTCTCACCACACGGCGCCAAAGGTCTCTCTCAATTCCTGAATCTGGGTTTCCGTTAGGGTTCGAATCTTGTGTCCGTGCAGAGATAGCATCAGCTTCGCGGTTTCCTCCAACTCCTCGATGGCGTACATCGCGGAATCGAGCTCTTTGCCAGAAACGACCGGTCCGTGGTTGGCCAGCAGGACCGCTGCGTGCTGAGATGCGTGCTTGGCGATTTCCAAAGCGAGCGACTTGTCGCCCGGCCGAAAATACGGAATCAAAGGTAGCTTGCCGACCCGCATCACAAAGTAGGGAGTTATCGGCGGAATACAGCTCATTGGATCAAGTTCTTCCAAACACGAGACGGCCGCAGCGTAGCTGCTATGGAGATGAACGATCGCGTTGCTCTCGGCTCGGTTTTCGTACATGGCGAGGTGAAGAAAATATTCCTTACTCGGTTTGTCGCCCACCAGATGTTTCCCATTCCAGTCCAGTTTTGTCAGCGTCGACGGATCCAACTCACCCAGACAAGAATTCGTCGGGGTCAGAATCCAACCGTCTGCAACCCGGGCGCTGATATTGCCGCTGCTTCCTGGGCTGAGTCCGCGGCGATACAGGCTGAGACCTATCTCAACAATGCGTTCTCGAATCTTGTTTTCTTGGTTCATGCTAGCTGCTCCCAAGCTTTCGTAAAAAAATCCTCACTGCCGAAGTTTCCGGACTTTAAAGCCAAAGCGAGCTGTTTTCCTGGGCCGGTGGCCAAGGTCCACGGGACCCCGGGGTCAATCTCTGGTCCAATCTTGAGTAGGTCCAGTCCTAGTCTTTTTACCACTGCTCCCGAGGTTTCACCGCCAGCCACGATCAATTGGGCGACTCCGTTGTCGATCAATGATGAAGCAATTTCGGCCAGAGCATGTTCGCAAAGTAAGCCAGTCCTTTCGCCACCAAGTTCATTTTGGTTTTTCGTGAGTCCCTCCACCGTCTCGCTGGTATAAATCAGCAGCGGCTTCGGTTCGGTCCGCGTCTCTGTTGCCCATGCCAGTACGTCGCGAATCACCATATCAGAATCTTCTGCCAGATCCCGCACCGAGATTTGGCGATGCCGGCATGCTGCTTTTGCATGTTCGATCTGCCGCAGTGTCATTTTTGAGCAGCTTCCGGCCAGAATGACTCGGCCTCCAGGAAAGGCAGGAACGGAAATCGGAGCTGCGCCGCTGAGCCCGAAATTCGTCGCGAGTCCTAAAGCTAGACCGGAACCACCGGTCACCAATGTGAGATCCTTAACCGAACTACCAAGCGTGATGAGGTCGGTATTCCCGAGACAATCGGTGACCGCGATGCGAATTCCATCCGAACGCAATTTCTCTATTTCTTGGATAATCGCTTTGGGACCTTGGTTGATACGGTCAAACCGAATCAAACCCACTTTGGTCGAGGTCTGCGTGGAAAGAAAACGGACGAGATTCGGATCGGTCATCGGTGTGAGTGGATGATTCTGCATCCCGCTCTCGCTCAGAAGCACGTCATTTACGAAGAGATGACCGCGATAGACAGTGCGGCCGTTGTCCGGGAAGGCCGGGCAAACAATGGTGAAGTCGCTGCCGAGCGCTGCCAGCAAAGCGTCGATAACCGGACCAATATTCCCTCGAGGCGTCGAATCAAAGGTTGAACAATATTTGAAGTAGAACTGTTTGCATCCTAGGGTTCGCAGCCACTCGAGCGCCTCGAGCGATTCCTGCACGGCCTGTTCAGGCGGACAGGTTCGCGTCTTCAGCGCCACCACCACAGCGTCCGAATCGATCGTCGTCTTTGCGCTCCCCGGAATCCCAAGCGTTTGCACGCTTCGAAAACCGGTTTTTACCAAATTGTTGGCTAGATCTGTCCCACCCGTAAAATCATCTGCGATACAACCGAGAAGAGGCATAATCTGTTCCTTATCGCACAGTGCTAGAATCTTGTGTCCCGGCGAGGTTTTTCTAACCACGAATGAACGCTAACTGGCGCGAATGATGGATTTAATTCGCGTCAATTCGTGTCCGTTCGCGGTTGTTTTCGTCGGCTTATTTTTTTGTACTACTGACGTTCAACATCGTGCAATTTCGCGAGGATTCTCCCTCTGTCGGACAAGTCGGCGCGCCTGAGTCTCCGGTCGCCCCTCACTTCTCACCAATCACTTTGGTTGCGGCTTGCCGGGCTGTGATCTTTGCGTCCTTTCGCGGTTATTCCGGAGCCCCAATTACCGCTACGAGATCTCGATTCCTTCCTCGCTAAGATAATCGGCGACAATTCCATCAAAACCTCTTGCGTCGCGGGCGAAGCCGAGCGAGTCCGCTCGCGCAGTATTGAAACGCGCTGGCCAAGTTTCGACAATGGCCCGGACTCTCGGGTCAGGTTGCCAACGAATTCGTTTCGATGCATTCGAGCCGGCGGTCCGTTCCAGAGCCGCTATCATCTCGCGTACGGTGACGGTGATCCCAGGTAAGTTGATAGCGCCAATGCCGAGCTTCTGGTTTGGCAGGTTGAAAGCGTGCTGCAGGCAATCAACAGCAGATCGCGGAGAGATAAGCCATAACTCGGCGTCAGCTTCCACTGGACAGACTGTCTCCTGACCGTTCAGCGGTTCGCGCAAAATGCTGCTGGCGAAGCTCGAGGCAGCTGCGTTGGGTTTGCCCGGGCGAATGCTTACGGTGGGCAGGCGTACGACGCGGCCATCGATGAACCCTTTGCGGGCAAAATCTGCGACCAGCAACTCGCCAATCAGTTTCTGCGTGCCGTAGGATGATTGCGGGATCGGTGTGGTAGCGTCGGGTAACCATTTCCGGTAGCGGCGGTCCAAACACGGCGAGGGAGCTGGTGAACACCAAACGTGGCGGTCGAGGCAGCCGACGGCAAGCTTCCAGCAGCGTGCGCGTGCCATCGAGGTTTACTCGCATTCCGAGGTCAAAATCCGCTTCGGCCGCACCACTGACTACCGCGGCAAGATGGAAGATTCCGTCGGTATCGTCGCTCAATGTCTCCCGAATGAATTCGGGATCAGCAGCATCACCAATGGCCAAGGTCACTCGGGAGTCGGCTATTTTTTTTTTGCGGCGGAGCGAAATCTACCAGGACAAATTGATCGGCAGTCTTTTCGCCGGCTTTGGAGCTCGCATGATCCCGTCGCGACAACTCGCGCGCGAGGCGCTGGCCCAGGAAACCGCCCCCACCGGTGATGACGATCGTTTTCATTGGGTCTCGATGGTAGCGGAACTTGTCAGACAAGTTTGTGGCTGTCTATCATTTTCTTCGCCGCAGCATACCGCGCCAGTCAACTAGTTCTCGCGTTCTTAATCGACTTTTCCGCCCGGCGCCTCTCGTATATCATTGATGTCTGACAAGATCTCTTCCGCCAAGCGGCAACGCCGTTTGCCGGACACTATTGCCGAATATCTGATGGCAACGGTTCGAGGACTAGCTCCTGGTTCAAAGCTCCCATCCGAAAATCAGCTGGCCAAGCAGTTCGGCGTAAGTCGATCGGCCGTGCGCGAAGCGGTTTCGGGTGTGGCGTCGCTTGGTCTGCTGCAAATACGAAAAGGCGCAGGTATGTTCGTCCGCGCTCCCAGCGTTGGAAACCTCGAGTTCCGCGGGCTCGATTCCAGCAATCTCGCCAGTACTGCGAAATTGTTGGAGATCCGCACCGGTCTCGACGCAGCTGCCGCCCGCATCGCGGCGATTCGCCGTACGGCCGAGGAAGTCAAATTCCTTCGCGAAATGAACGCGGCAGCCTCTCGGCCAGATCTCACTATTACAGAGGCCGTAGAAGCTGATCTGGCGTTTCATCTGGCAATCGTTCGGGCGACGCAGAATGAATACTTCGTTTCTATCCAGACCTTTCTACTCGAGCATCTGCGGGCGGGAATTCTCTTCACCCGGACGCTCGAATCCTATTCCAGGGAGATGATGGAGGAGGTCCAGCGCGAACACAGCGAAATTTTCCAGGCGATAAAAGCTCGAAACGCGGATCTCGCTTCACGTTTGGCCGAACAACACGTCCTGAATGCCCGGCGTCGAATGAGGAGTGCGTTTGCCGCTCACGTCATGCCTGATATCGGCTAAGAAGTTTCGTGACGATCCTTTGTTGTCATGTTATCCGAGCTTTGAAAGGGGAAACAGAATGTACGCAATAGTTCTTCGTTACAAACGACCATTGAGTGAAATTGATAAGCATATTGATGCCCACCGGGCGTGGCTCCGCAAAAACTATGCGGACGGCACTTTTCTCGTATCGGGGCGCCAACGCTCCGGGGCCGGCGGTTTCATTCTCGCGGCTGCCATCGAACGCGGGCAGCTTGATGCGACATTGGCCAGCGATCCATTCGGACAGAACGATCTCGCCGATTACGAAATCATCGAAGTGGCGCCGAGTATGGCGGACGAACGATTGTCTTTCTTGATCGAGAAATGAGAAACTTCCGTCTGAACCTGATTTCAGGCAGCCGAGGAAACGGAAGAACTAGTGGCATAAATCGGTGCGTCGCGGAAACGCAGTGATCCAGCAGATCGTCCCGCCAGTACCGCCTGCATTTCCGCGACGATCGATAAGGCAATGCCGGTCGGGCCTTCGGCGCCGATATCGAGGCCGGCCGGTGCGTGCAGGCGATCGATCTGTTTGCGATCCCAGCCGGCATTGGTCCGCTCCAGCTCCGTGACGAGCTTTTCTCTGCGGGGTTTCGGCCCCAGCAATCCGACGTAGCGGACCGAACGGCGGGCGAGACTTTCTAATACCGAAAGATCGCTGAGGAAATTGTGGCTCATGACCAAGATCAAAGAATCGTCTTTGATTAGCTTCAGTGCCTCTTCTGCGGCCAAGAACGCGTCCGCTAATTCCTGTAACTGCACGGCAGCTCCCACCGTTGCTCGCTTGCCCGCTACGGTGACTTTCCAGCCCAAATCTTTGGCTAGCTGCACTACCGGCAATGCATCGCGGCCGGTGCCGAAAACAAAAAGGTGCGGCGGAACCGGTACAAATTCGCAAGCGACCTCGGATTCTACGTTGGCCTGGAGTTTGCACGCCGCACCGAATGATCGTTTTTCAGCGAGCGTGCGTTCGGCTAAGCGCCGGAGTGCGGCCACCACCTCTTTTGGTAAATTTTTCGGATAGACCGACCTGCCTCGGCGCAGACAAAATCTGGTTCCGAGCGCGGGAATTTGAGCGACACTCGTCCGATCGGGCAGGGAAACCCGATGTTCTAAAACCGTCACAATCGCGACTTCTTCATCACTCCTCCGTCCCTCGGCCAAAAAAGCCAGCGGATCATCTCTGCCCAAGGGTTCCAACAAAAGATCCACTTGTCCTCCGCAACCTGTACCGGTTCCCCACAAAATCTCACCGTCCTCACTGGTATCGTATCGCATCATCGTCGGCCGGTTTCCGTTCTTCGCTACGCGATTCCAAGCGGTCTCTAACAGGTCCGTCTCGAGACAGCCGCCGCTGATGGTTCCTTCGTGTTGGCCGTCAGGGGTCAAGAGCAAGCGGGCACCTGGTCTGCGATAGGTGGAGCCCGCTGTGCGCATGATGGTCACCAAGAGTAAGGGCGTGTTCACCGCCTGCTGTCGGTCACGGAAAGTCAGCAACTGAGAAAGATCGCTCATAAGAATTGGTGGAGTAAGAAAATGGAAGGGGGGCAACTCATTGGAACAAGTTGGATCAGGGTGGCCAAAAATTCCGACAAAAAGTGTTGACTATCGATAATCGATAATCGACGCTTTTGCCACGTTAATTTGGTCGCCCCCCCGTTTGTCAGACCCACGTACACCCCGAACGTCTTCGACGCACGAATCGGTTTCGTGCCCAGAGAGAATATCCCGCTATGAGTTTTCCTGACCTGGTGATTCCTGAAACGGTCGATCAAGCAGTCGAGGCACTGTCAGTTCCGGACCGGAAAGCTTTGATCTTCGGTGGCGGTACGTTGGTTCAACCGTTTATCACGCTGGGAATTGATGCTCACGACGTCGTCATCGATCTCGACCACCTCGCGCTGAACCAAGTAGTGCTCGAAAATGATCAGGTTTCCTGTGGAGCCATGGTTCGTCTCGCCCAGCTGGCGCAAGCGTTACCCCAGGACTATATCCAAGCTGCAGTTGCATCGATCAGTGGCCCAGCGGTCAGAAACCTTGCCACCGTAGGCGGAAATCTTTTTGCGAAACCACCTTACGGTGATTTGGCAACACTCCTACTGGCGCTAGATGCAGAAGTGGAGTTAGCCAGTTCGAAAGAAACTCGCCGGCTCTCGCTCAATGACTTTTATCTCCTGCGGGACAATGCCGAGGGATCATCAATGAAAGGAGTTCTGGTAACCCATATTCGATTTAGCATTGATCCGGCACGAAAAGTCGTGTTCCGCAAAATGGCCCGCCGACAACTGAACTCAGGAGCGATCGTAACGGTCGCGCTGTCACTACAACTCGATCGCGGTATTGTACGCAAAGCGCGCCTCGCGCTCGGTGGAGTAGATCATCACCCGATCCGCGCGCTCTCCGCCGAACGTATTTTGACCGGGTCGAATCTCGATAGCGAGGCAATCGCATCGGCCGCTCAGGCTGCGCGGCAAGACTGCAACCCCCAGACCGATGCTTATGCCTCCGCCTGGTACCGGGAACGAATGGTTCCAGTGCAAATCCGTCGAGCTCTCAATTCCCTCGCTTCCTATGAATGATTTCGGTAGGGACGCGCTCCGGCCCGTCCGAACCGGACGGGCCGGAGCGCGTCCCTACCGAACCAAAACAACCAATTGAAAATCCACCATGGCGTCCAAAAACTCTCTGCAACATTTTTCGTTTCTAGTAAATGGCGCGCGCTATGACGTGCTCGCGCCTCCGTTGATGTCACTCGGAGAGGTGCTGCGGGAAAAATGTGGACTCCGCGGTTTGAAGCACGGTTGCCAACAAGGAGGATGCGGCGCCTGTTCCGTCCAAGTAGACGGTCAGTTAATTCCGGCCTGTTTGTTACCGGTAGCTCGAGCGAACGACAAATCGATTGAAACAATTGAAGGACTGGCTCAGGGCGAAAAGCTTCATCCGATTCAGGAAGCGTTTGTGTCGTGTTACGCGACTCAGTGCGGCTTTTGCACCGCCGGAATGATAATGGCGACGAAAGCACTGCTCGAGAGCAATCCTTCTCCATCCCGAGAAGAAGTCTTGGTCGCACTCAGCGGGAACGTATGTCGATGCACTGGTTATCTACCGATTGTTGACGCCGTCTTGGCTGCCGCCAGAAACGCGCGCTCACCTGAGCTATTGTTATCATGAACAACCGCCTGGAAAAACTTTTACCTGTCCAAGATGTCCGGTTGGATGGCGACGTTGATCAAAAAGGCTTGCGCGAAGTCGGCACATCAACTCCCAGACGGGATGCTATATCACATGTTACCGGCCGGACCGTTTATTTCGAAGACGGCACCTTTCCGGGGATGTTGCATTTGAAAATGGTGAGAAGTACGCATCATCATGCGCGGATTCTAGGAATTGATTTTTCTGAGGCGGAAAAGACTCCAGGATTTGTCCGAGTCATCACCCACCGAGACGTTCCATCCAACTATTATACAATTCTCCGATTGATCGGTATTGAACCGAACGATGAACCGGTTTTGGCGGATGATCGCGTGGTCTACTGGGGTGAACCAATCGCTGCGATTCTGGCAGAGAGCCCGCAGGCGGCCGCGATCGCGGCATCCAGGGTGAAAGTTGAGTTCGAACCACTTGACGCCGTATTCGATGTGGAAGAGGCGCTGAAGCCCGGAGCGCCAATTGTCACTCGCCAGGGATTCAACTACTTCCGCTACGAGGGACATCACTGCCGTCGAGTACGGTTCGGCGACGTTGATCAGGGTTTCGCGAGTGCCGACCTGATCATTGAACGCCGTTGGGACACGTCGCCGATTGAGCATGCTCCGATGGAGACAACCGGGTGCATTGCCAAGCCGGATGGAGATGGCCGGTTCACGGTTTACACGAACACGCAAGCGCTCTATTTCTCGCTCGATAACACCGCGCTGATTCTCGGTATCCCAGCCGGTCGCCTGCATTTTGTCGGCGGTACTGTGGGCGGAGGATTCGGCGGGAAAGTGGACGTGATTGTGGAGCCGATCGCCACACTGGGGGCGATGTTGACCAGTCGGCCGGTGAAATTCGTCTACACGCGAGAGGAAGAGATGCGGATCTCATCCACGCGGGCAGCAGAACGATTTTATATCAAAGACGGTGTAATGCGTGACGGCCGAATCGTTGCCCGACAGATCACGCTTTACGTTGACGCTGGAGCCTACTCCCGACACAGTCCCTACGGGACGACCAAGGCGGCAGCTCATATGCCAGGCCCCTACACAATTCCAAATGTCTGGGTAGACGCGCACTGCGTGTACACGAACCGCCAACCCTCCAGCGCGATGCGCGGATTTGGTGTCACCCTGGGAGATTTCGCGATCGAGTCGCAGATGGATGTCATCGCGCATGAACTCCGAATCGATCCTCTCCGTTTGCGGCTGATCAACGCTTATCGCGACGGAGATATGAAAGCGCATCGAAAACGCGTCGAAGGGGCAGCGCTGGTGGAAGTGATTCAGAAGGCTGCGGAACTGGTCGAGCAAAGATTAGATCCAGACCTGGCGGCAATGAGTTCAGCGAGTCGCTAAACTTTTAAATTAATTTCTTATGGCAATAGTCAAAGGTCGCGGGTTTGCTTCAGTTAACTATCCGACCGGCATGAACCTTGGAGGGGACCCGACTCAGGCTCTCATTCATTGTACGACGCTCGGAGACTTTGTTATTACCCTTTCCAGCGTTGATCTCGGTCAAGGGATCAAAACCGTCGGCGCGCAGATCGGCGCTGAAACGCTGGGGGTACCGGTTGAGTCGGTTCGACTCGATCTGGGCGATACTGACACTGGACCTCATTGCATGGGCACATTTGCTAGCCGGCTTACCCATCGAGCCGGCAACGCAATTATCATGGCAGCGAAGGAAGCGCGACAAACCATGCTCGAGGTGGCAGCGGAGGAACTGGAAGTCAATGCGACCGATCTTGAAACTGACGGACGCGGGAGCATTCAGGTGGTCGGAGCACCGTCTCGATCTATTTCCGTAATGGATGTCGCGCTGGCGGCTCATTTTAAGCACGGAAAAACAATTTCTGGCCGCGGCATCTACATGAAACCGAAGAGCGAACCGGTTCCGGAAACCGGAGAAATGGACCCGGATTCAGCCCAGGCTCATGCCTGTACAGTAGCCGACGTCGAAGTTGATACCGAGACCGGCGAAGTACGCGTGGTGCGGCTAATCAGTGCTTACGAAATCGGACGCGCGATCAATCCCAACATGGCGCGACAACAGATTATTGGCGGCGCCTGGATGGGAATTTCGCATACTCTCTTTGAGACTACCGCGCCATATTATCCGAGTCAGGAGCATGCGCCGGGAGACTTTAATGAATATCTGATGCCGGCTTTGGGCGAACTCACCGAGGTCGACGGCGCCATTCTCCAACGGCCCTCCAGCACAGGTCCGTTCGGAGCCAAAGGCTTGGGCGAAATGACAGCCAATCCTCCCATTGGAGCCATCGCGAATGCGATCTTTAACGCCACCGGAGTGCGGATCGATCATTTACCGATAACTCCGGAGCGCGTTCTTCGAGGTATTGAGGCGCTGGCGGCAAATCCCGATCGGGCGCCATCTATCCCGCAAAAATCAGATGCTGGCATAAGCGACGGGCTTATTGCCCGCCCGGTGAACAATTTTTGAATCACATCGTTCGGCGTTTGCCAGCACTCCGGCCGGAACTGCTCTTATATTCGATGTCTCTCCCTCGCTCGATTCAGGAACTTAGTGAGCTGCTCGCGGACCAGAAGTATCTGGCTGACCAAGGACTGGCCACCGCATTGTTTCTCGCGTTGCAGATGGGAAGACCGCTTTTGTTGGAAGGGTCACCGGGAGTGGGTAAGACTGAAGTCGCCAAGGCGTTGGCGGGTGCATTCGGGAAGCGGTTGATTCGGTTGCAGTGTTATGAGGGGATCGATGTTTCCCAGGCATTGTACGAGTGGGATTTTGCTCGCCAAATGGTGGCAATCCGAGCGGCAGAGATTACCGCCACCGGACCGGTTTCCGTATCAGACCAACTATTCTCACGCCGTTTTCTCCTCGAGCGCCCGCTGCTAGCCGCATTGCAGGCCGGCTCTTCTGCGGTGCTGCTCATCGATGAAATCGATCGCGCCGACGATGAGTTCGAGGCGTTTTTGCTCGAGTTCCTGGCTGAATTTCAAATCACAATTCCCGAGCTGGGAACTGTCTCGGCCCAGACTCCGCCAGTAGTGATCCTGACCTCAAATCGAACTCGAGAAATGCACGATGCATTGAAACGGCGCTGCTTCTATCATTGGATCGATTATCCAACCCAGTCTCGGGAAAAGGAAATCATCCTTTTGCGTGCGCCAGAGGTCGAGGCCCTGCTCGCGGAAAAGGTAGTAGCGGCAGTCGCCCGAATGCGCGAATTGGCTCTACTCAAGAAGCCGGGGATTGCCGAATCGATTGATTGGGCGAACGGATTGCAACGACTGCAGGTGCGTGATCTGAAGGACAACGCCGTTGATCAAACGCTTGGCCTGGTACTCAAGGAACGCGACGATCTCGTGCATGTCTTGGAGGAGAAAGTGCTTGGCGGTTAATACCCGCTCTCGCCCTGAGTCAGAATGGCTTCCGACGGTAATATTGGTTTGGATTTTTTCTTGGGTTTTGGACGAGCCCTGCGAGCTGAGGGGTTGCAGCTCGGATCAGCCGAAGTCGAACTCTTTACCAAGGCGCTGGCAAAAGCCGATGTGAAGAGTCTACGGGACATTTATTGGGTCGGCCGGGTTTGCCTGACTGCTTCACCCGAGCAGATTCCGATTTACGACCGCGTCTTTCAACAATGGTTCCAAAATATGGGAGACGCGATCTTTCCAGCAGCGCTTCCGCTTCATCAAGAGGAATCACCTCCGGCTATTTCTCAACCGGAAACCGTCACTATAGAAGTGCCAAAAAAATCGGGACTTACTTCCGGACGAGCGGCCGCTTCGGGCGAGCGCCTGGGACAGAAGCGGAGCCACCCGCCCAATGCGGACGAATTGTCGATCATGCAGTTTATCACCGCCTCTCTTAATGCTTGTCCACCCTTACGCCGCAGCCGTCGATACCGAGCACGCGGTAGAAGCGGACCGCTTCATCTTCGGCGGATTCTTCGGACATCGTACCGTACCGGTGGAGAATTCTTCCGCCTGATCCGTTCGCGGCGTCTGACCAGAGTCCGGCCATTGGTGCTGCTCATCGATGTCTCAAAATCGATGGCGGCACACTCGCGCGCTTTTACTCAGTTCGGGCGGGCTGCTTCGCGCCGAAAAGGTAGAACCGAGGTGTTATGCTTTGGGACCCAACTCACTGCGGTCACCAAACTGCTGAGACCCGGTGATGCCGCCGCTGCGTTAGAGCGGACCTCCGCCGCGGTGCAAGATTGGGACGGCGGAACCCGATTGAGCGGCGCCCTGGAAGAGCTTTTCCGATCGCCGCGCCAGACGCAGTCGGTTCGGGGCGCTATCGTAATTCTCTTGTCGGATGGCCTCGAGAGAGGCTCGTGCGAGATAATGGCAAAAAACATCGGGCGTCTCTCCCGTTTGGCCCACCGGTTGATCTGGATCAATCCTTTGTGCGTTGATCCCCTCTTTGAACCCCGAGCAGCCGCAATTCGAGCAATTTTGCCTTTCGTGGACAAAGTCTACGGCTGTCAGGATCTAGATGATGTTGCTGGTGTTGTTCCGAATCTATTCACCGATAACTGAACCGCAGAGGTAGTCACACTATGGAAATCATCGATGCCCATCACCACATTTGGCAGATGAAGAATTTGCCTTGGCTCCTGGGCGAACCAGTCCCAAGGATATTCGGCGAATACGACTCGATCCGGCGTGATTATCCGATCGAGGAGTATCTAGGGGATATCCGAAAGTGTGGGGTGAGTAAGACAGTCTACGTCCAGGTAAACTGGATTCCCGATCAGGAATTGGACGAGACGCGCTGGGTACAAAGCGTTGCCAGTAAGTTCGGTTGCCCGAATGCAATTGTTGGTTTTGCCGATCTGGCCAAATCGGACGTTGCAGAAACGTTGGCGGCTCATCTCGAAAGCCCTCTATTTCGCGGAGTCCGGCAGCAGTTGCATTGGCATACCAATGCGCAGTACCGATTTGCCACTCGTCCCGATCTGATGAATGACCGCCAATGGAGGCGTGGCTTTGCTCTGCTGGAAAAGTTCGGATTGGTTTTTGAACTCCAAGTTTTTGCCTCGCAAATGGCAGATGGAGCAAGACTGGCCGCAGACTTTCCAGGAACGACTATCGTCCTCGAACACTCTGGGATGTTAGAAGATCGCTCTGAAGCTGGCTGGACCCGATGGCGTACCGGTATGCGACTCCTGGCTAAGAACTCGAATGTGTATACAAAAATCTCCGGTCTCGGCACTTTTTTGCATCGATTCGACCGTGATGCGATCCGGTCAGTGATTCTGGAAACGATCGAAATCTTTGGTGCAGATCGTTGCATGTTTGGAAGTAATTTCCCGATTGAAAAGATTTGGACGGATTATCCAACACTCTTTTATGGTACTGCCTCGATTCTGGACGAGCTGAATGGCACCGAAAAGGCGGCGGTGTTGGGTGATACCGCGAAACGAATCTATCGTCCGGCTTGAGACTAGCCCGCAATGAGCTCGTCGCTTTGGATTTTAGGTGATTTTGTGAGCGAGCGGCAAATATGGTTAAGAGATCGACCCTGAAGGATCAGATCAAAGCACTCCTGATTAAACGGATTCTTGAAGGAGCATACCGGAGCGGCGATCGATTGGTTGAGCTCAGGATCGCACGAGAGATGGGAACAAGTCAGGCGCCAGTTCGCGAGGCACTCCGCGAACTCGCTAGTCTGCGGTTGGTCGAAAATGTCCCCCACAAAGGGACGAGAGTACGGAGTCTGGGAAAGCAGGAGCTGCTGGAGACCTTTTTGGTTCGAGGGGCCCTGGAAGAGTGTGCAACCCGATTAGCTACGCCGAAGCTGAAAACGGCTTTGGCGCCCTTAAGAGCGGCCATCAAGGAGATGGTCTTAGCCGCCAAACAGAAGGATTTAAAGAAAGTGGTCGAGGCGAGTATTCGTTTCCATCGCTTAATTGTCGAGGCTGCTGGTAATCGGATACTTCTCGATACCTGGTTGTCTTTGCATATCGAGGCCCACAGTTTAGTGACGCTGCTGCAATCGCGGCTGGATCTTGCGTCGGTCGCTCCCTCCCATCAAGCGATCGTTGATGTCATCGCAACCGGTGACAGCGAGATGGCCGCGAAGGTTGCACGGGAACATCAGAATTTCTATCTCGTTCACACCGCCGAAGCTGACTCTGCGCTCGGACGCGAACCCAAGCGTGATGGTAGGGCTAATTAGATCCTGCCTTCGCTTGATCTGTTTAGCCCTACCATCACGCCGACACGCCGACACGCCGACCGATCCCAGCGAGGACACTCAGCGGCGACCCCGAAGACGCGCGATCGCGTACGGAGGCAGCAAGACCGCTTCGTTTGAGAATGCATGTTCCAACGAGTCCATTGCCGAAAAGTCCTGGGTCGCTCGCTCGAACTCCGATGCTGATAAGACGGACAAACTACCAACCAACTTCGGCGTCAACTGTATAGTCTCGGTTTGGTCCGTGAGATTGGCGAGCCAAACCTCGATGTCACCGTAGCGTTGAACTGCGATCGCCTGAAGGTCGCGAGGCTTAGAAATAGCTAAATCTACGAGCGGTCGGCCACGCAATGCAGCCAACCCCTTGATCGCCTGGTAAATCGGGTAGAGTCCTCCGTTTTCATCGAACCATGGTTGCGGGTAATCCGCCTTGGCATACGCGATTCCGAGCTCCCCGACAGTCCCGCCAAGGGTCAGCGCGAAAGCGCCGCCCTTTGCGAAACGCGCGACAAATCCCACCGACCAGGCCGCAGCGAACAGTCCACGTTGACGAGGGTCCATTCCGTTCATTGCCTGACGGATATTACCGGGGTTCGCCATGGGAGCTTCTCCGTAGGGGTTCATCCGCAGCCCAATGGCGCTCGGGCCCACGTGATACGGTTTGTCACCGATAAAAGCTGCCACGCTCTTTGCGAGATAGGCGAGCGATTCCAGACCTTCCATCGCCGAACGATCATCACCTGCGTGAAAAATCGTTACCGTCGTAAAGGTCACGAAGTCGAGCAGTGCAACGGGCGGTCGCTTTCGATTCAATTCCGTGAAGAAGCTAAACATACCGCCGCCCAGTCGCGCACCGGGAAAAGCAGCACGTGCCGTCTGGTAGCAACCATCTAACGGTGGACAGGGAGGCCAGGGACTGGCTGGCAAAGTGCATTTGAGATCCGGAGCCGGCGAGAGCATGACGGCGGCAAAAGGATTATCGAGCTCAGTTACCGCCTGGCCGAGATCCCGGATATCTTTTTCAAAATTATCAACGCTTGGAATGACGAACTCCAGCCACAATTCGGCTCTGAGGGCTTTGCCGATAGCGGCCATTCGTCGCAAGTCGGCTTGGTTGTGTCCGAGGCGCGGATCGTAATAGCAGACCAAATGAGACGGCGCGGCTTGTCTCAATGCATCCAAGCTTTGCTCGGCGGCATCCAAATCCTTCGGATCGAGTCCAAGCCCAAGCGGTGGCATTGAGCTTTCGGCGATTTGCTCGCCAACTGCTAATGAAAGACGGCTGTCGACTGACTCGATCTCACTCGCCGTGTCCGACACTGTTAATGTGACTGTCTGGTCGATCTCCTCCCCTTTAGTAATCACGTATGGCCAAGGCAAGGCCAGCGGACGAACATAGGTCTTATAAGAAGCGTCCGTCCAGTTGCGCTGATCTTCCATTTCGAAAGTGTCACCTTCCATGCGACAGTTGACTTTCAATCCGGGCAAAAATTCGTGCGTGATCGCTCGCAGGGCGGTCATCGGTTGGACGGGATCGATTAAAAGCGGAAACCGTGTTTCTTCAATTGTTCCATCGACGTGCTCTATCGTGCACGCGGCGCCGGCGACACCTTCGATCGGATGGAGCACCACAAAGCCGGTCCGATTCGTGACAAAATCCGATATTGCTGTTCCCTTTCCGGAGAAGCGAAGTGAACCGTCGGACTTGCCTTCGATCGCTGCCGAATAGCGAAGTTCCTGCTCATTCTTTCTGACGGTCGCCTCATACGAAACGCGAAATGCCTCCGGCTCTTCGTGAAACTCGAGGTGGACGATCTGCGGTGCGTAAGTGCCCCAGTTTTTGTCGCGCACCACAAATGAAACAGCGCGAATCATTTCGTGCCCGTGATAACGAATATGACGCAGATTGCCGGTTTCGAGTTCGGCCGTAAGCGGACCAGCCTGGAGGACTCGCAGTGGTTCGACTGGTTCATCGGTTCCGTACAACCGAATCGAATCTGAGATCACACTTGGCATAAAGGACGTACTGTTTAGGTTGAATGAGAGAAAGCTCGGGAGGATAGGAGCCGTTCAATCAAAACGGCAGTGATGATAACGGCGCCGATCGCCGACCCCTGCCAGAACGGCGATACATTAAGGAGGTTCAGACCATTCCGAATCATTACCATAATCAGCACCCCGACCAAGGTTCCAACCACTGAACCGCGACCCCCGTACAAGCTTGCTCCACCGATGACTACCGCTGCGATTGCGTCCAGTTCGAGTCCGGTCCCGGCGACTGGATCGATCGACATCACCTGCGCTGACCAATGAACACCGGTGTTCGGTGGTGCGCCTCTCTTAAACAAATCCCGTCATGTCTGACAAGAACAAGAGAAACAAGACAGCGAGACAGGCTGCGACAGCACGAGTATGTTCAGACGTTATTCGTGTTCATTAGTGTCTATTCGCGGTTCCGTCGTTTTGTGCTTTGGAACGGCCGCCCCTCGATATCCGATCGGCCTACTTGAGGTTGCTTGGGGTCTTCGAGGATGGTGATTCGAACAATGACTCCAACGTAGCATACAGAGCGGCTGGACCAGCGATCACGCGATTCCCTTTCCAAAGCCCGTCATCCGAAAGAAAGTCGTTGATCTTGCCGCCGGCAGCCTGAACGATGGCAAGAGCGCCTAGACAATCCCAGGAATTGATATGTGGCTCAACGTATCCGATCAGACGTCCGCACGCGACATAGCAAAGCGTCAATGCACCGGAACCTTCACGATGGAACATCGCCCCGGCTTGGAGCAGCCGGGAAAAGACCGGCAGAAACTCGTCCGGTCGCACCCGCGGCGAGTAGCCCACTCCGACAATGCCATCCGTCAAACGAGTCGCTGTGCTTAGTCGGATTGGCCGTCCATTGAGAGTGGCTCCGGTATGGCGTCCGCCAGCGAACAATTCCGCGCGTGCCGGACTGTAGACCAAGCCCATTTCCAACTTGCCATCGAGCACGAAGGCGATCGACAAGCACCAGCCGCTCAAACCGCTGATAAATGGTTGCGTTCCATCGATCGGATCGACTACCCAGATCCCTTGACCGGAAGAGAACTCCGTGCGCCCCGTCTCTTCACCGAGAAAAGCGTCTTGTGGGAATCGGGCATTGATTCGATCGCGAATAAGCAACTCCGTATTGAGATCCGCTTCGCTGGCCATATCCTGTTGGCCTTTGCTATGCACGACTAGCGTGTCAAACCGCCCAAAATAAT
>Ga0070698_100002829_pt1 | contig 19097 bp, 19 predicted proteins | sample KBSK1502metaG_FD_65477 | JGI IMG/M metagenome (GOLD analysis project Ga0070698, IMG submission 65477) | Corn, switchgrass and miscanthus rhizosphere microbial communities from Kellogg Biological Station, Michigan, USA - KBS K1-50-2 metaG | ecosystem: Host-associated > Plants > Roots >...
ACGGCGCTCGTCTACCACACGTCGTACCAGAAGTTCGAGGGCGACGACGACGTGTGCCTCCTGGTCGGCCGCTACCACGACGAGCTGGTCCGCCACGAGGGCACCTGGAAGATCTCGCGCCTCGTCTTCGAGATCATGTGGGGCGAGCGTCGTGCCGATGCGGCCGGCTACCTCGAGTCCGTCGGCGGCCGCGGACCGCAGGTTCCGATGTGGCCATGACCGATCCCGTCGTCGCTCCGGAGTTCCCGCACCTGTTCTCGCCGATCACGGTGGGCTCCCACGTGCTGCCCAACCGGCTCGTCGCGACGGCTGCGGGCTCCTCCATCATCAGGGACGGGGTGTCGCTGGACGAAGACCACGCGCACTACGTCCGCCAGGCGCGCGGTGGAGTGGGCCTCATCGTGACCGGCGCGATGATGGCCGATCCGGGTGGTGCGGCCAGGAAGCGCTATCTGGTCGAGCCGTTCAGCGACCACGCGCTGCCGTCGCTTGCGAAGCGCGCGGATGCGGTGCATGCCGAGGGGACGAAGATCTTCGGGCAGATCTGCCACCTGGGGCGCGAGCTGCTCGGCGGAGAAGTGGTGACCTGGCCGGTCGGCCCCTCGCCGATCCTGTCGCCGCGCGACGTCTTCCGGCCGAGGGAGCTCGAGGTCGACGACATCGCCGCCATCGTGCGGTCCTTCGCCCGTTCCGCGCGCAACCTCGAGGTCGCGGGGTACGACGGCGTGGAGCTGCACGGCGCCCACGGCTACCTCATCGCGCAGTTCATGTCCCGCTCGGCGAACCAGCGGACCGACACGTACGGCGGCGACCTGCGCAACCGCTTCCGGTTCCTGGGTGAGCTCATCACAGCCATCCGCGAGAGCTGCTCGGCCGACTTCGCCCTGGGGGTACGAATGTCGGCCGAGGAGGAGATCCCCGACGGGATCGACACCGACGAGGCGTGCCGGTTCGCCGAGCTGCTGGCGGAGACCGAGGCGGTCGACTATGTGAGCGTGACGCACGGCGTCAGGGGCGCCTACGTCAAGGACGGCACCCATCCTGACAAGGTCGCGGCTCCTTCGGCTGCCCGGATCAAGGCGGCCAGCGGACTGACGACGCTCGTCGCGCAGCGAATCCGCGACCCGCACACGGCCGAAGACGTGCTGCGGGCCGGCCAGGCAGACCTGGTGGGCATGGCGCGCGGCCTGCTCGCGGACCCGGACCTGCCCCGCAAGGCGCGGGAGGGCCGGGTGGCCGAGATCCGCACCTGCCTGGGCATCAACCAGGACTGCCGGTCGTTCGACGAGCACCTCCACTGCGCGGTCAACGCCGAGGTCGGCCGGAACAGCGAGGTCTTCTCCGCGGCCGAGCGACCCGGCACGGTGTACGTCGTGGGCGGCGGCCCCGGAGGACTGGAAGCAGCTCGAGTGGCCGCGGAGCGCGGACACTCGGTAGTGCTGTTCGAGCGCGAACGGGTGCTCGGTGGCCAGCTGAATGCCGCAGCCGCGGCGCCTCATCGCGGGACTCTGATCGACGTCGTGGACTACCTCACCCGGGAGTTGAAGCGGCTGCGGGTCGACGTGAACCTGGGCGCGGAGATCGCGCTCGAGGACCTCGTGGAGGTCGCCGGTGAGGCAGAGAGCGTCATCGTGGCGACCGGCTCTGCGCCGATCCTCGCCCCGCCCGACTTCGCCGGAGCGCTGACGGTCGAGTCGGTGCTCGACGGGTCGGTGCCGATCGTCCCGGGAAGCACTGCGGTCGTCTTCGACGAGCGCGAGGGCTTCTGGCCGGCCTTCAATGCCGCGGAGAAGCTGGCGCTCGCCGGTGCTCGAGTCTCCTTCGTGACCCCGGCCGTCGGCATCGGCGCCCGGATCCCGCACGAGAGCCTCGGGCCGCTGCTGCGGCGACTCGACGCCGGCGGAGTCGACCTCTATCCCGGGCACGTCGTGGAACGCGTCGACGACCGGCAGCTCGCACTGGTCGCCACCGTCGGTGGCCGGCGCACGGAGCTGACTCCCGACCTGGTGGTGTGGAACACCGGGCGGCGCAGCGCCGACGACCTCTACCGCGTCGGTCGGCACCAGGTGGACGCCGCCATGTACGTGATCGGTGATGCAGTCTCGCCACGCAGGATCGGTCACGCGATCCTCGAGGGCTACCGTGCGGGCGCCGCCGTATGAACCGTGCCGGTCGGGAGGTCCGGGTCCGGCGCTACCCCGCGGGCGCCGTCACCCCGGACGACTTCGAGATCGTCGAGGTTCCGGTCGCCGATCCGCACCCCGGGCAGGTGCTGGTGCGCAACACGTGGACGTCGGTGGATCCTGGGCTGAGGCTCCGGCTGCGCCCCGATGCCCCGGCCGGCTACTTCCCCGCCTTCCCGCTGGGCCAGGCGATGGACGGCATCATGGCTGTCGGCGAGGTGGTCGAGTCACGCGCGGAAGGCTTCGTCCCCGGTGACGTCGTCTCGCACGCCCAGGGCTGGCGCGACTATGCCGTCGTGGACCCCGGGGCCACGCAGCTCGGTGGGATCGGCACCCTCTCGCGCCTCGACATCGGTGACGCCGAGCCGCAGTGGTACCTCGGTGCGCTGGGCGGCATGGGCCTCACGGCGTACGCCGGCCTGCACGTGATCGACGCGTTGGACGGCGGCGAGACCGTGTGGGTGTCTGCCGCGGCCGGAGCCGTCGGCAGCCTGGCTGCCCAGATAGCCAAGCTCCGTGGGAACCGGGTGATCGCGAGCGCCGGCACCGACGAGAAGGTCGACTGGCTGCGCGAGGCGCTCGGTGTGGAGGCGTTCAACTACCGCCGCGGCGACCTCAGCTCCAGTCTTCGAGAACTGGCCCCCGGGGGCATCGACGCGTACTTCGACTCGGTCGGGGGCGACCATCTCGAGGCTGCCCTGGACCACCTGACGGGACATGGACGGGTGGCGATGTGCGGGTCCATCTCGGACTACGAGTCCGAACCGAGAGGGCCTCGCAACCTCTTCCTGGCGGTTTCGAGGAATCTGATGCTGCGTGGCTTCCGGGCCAGCAGCAACCTGCACCTGATGGCCGAGATGCGGGAGCAGCTGTCAGCCTGGCTCGGCAGCGGCGAGCTCGTGCATCGCGAGACCGTGTTCGCCGACCTCGAGCAGGCGCCCCATGCGCTGGCGGAGATGATCTCGGGCCGCACCACCGGAAAGACGCTTGTCAGCATTTGCTGACAAGACATCGGAGCGAGGTGCCCAGATGGCGCAGGCGAGGTCGGAGACCGAGGGCCCCCGCTCGAAGCGAGCAGTGATCCTCTCGGCTGCGATCGACAGCTTCGGACACGACGGCTACGAGCACACCAAGTGGGCCAAGATCGCCGACGAGGTCGGGATCGGCCAGACCGCGCTCTATCACTACTTCGAGTCCAAGGCGCACTGCCTGCTGACCATCATGAGCCTCGAGCTGAGCCGTTCGCTGGCGCTGTTCCGCGAGGTCACGGCCGAGGTGCCCGAGGCAGACAGGGCGCTCGAGCTCGCGATTGCCGCGGCGTACGACGTGAGCCCCCGCGAGGTCCTGCAGATGCGCATCCTGCAGAACCACATGGACCTTCTGGCCACCCCTCGCACCTCGATGAAGGAGGAGGCCGAGCGGCGCAGTGCGCGTGAGCTGGTGCGCGAGATCGAGCGCGAGTGGACCGATCTGCTCCTGCGCGGCATGAAGACGGGGGCCTTCCCGAAGCGCGACGCCCCTGCACTGGCGACGGTCGTGCTGGCCATGATCGTCAGCGTGTGGCGGTGGTACCGGCCTGGTGGGCGGATGTCCAGTGACCAGGTCAGGAACCTCATCACGGAGACCTGCCTGCGCGCCGTCGGTCCCTGACGGCAGCCACTGGACCTCCCGGGAAGGAAGAGGTAATCTCGGCAGGGTCCGCAAACTGAACTTAATTCAGGTCAGGAACTCCGCCATGTACAACTTGATCGTTCTCGCAGCCCGGCCCCAGGACTGGACCCACGACCAGTTCATCGAGTGGTGGCGGGGTGAGCACGCCGAGGTGACCTACCCGCTGCCCGGCCTCCGTCGCTGGTTGCACACCGAGCTGGCCGAGGGCACCGATGAGAAGTCGGCCGGCTGGGACGGGCTCTCCATCCTGAGCTTCGACTCACAGGAGGCGCTCGACGCCGCCCTGGCGAGCGCGGAGTGGAAGGCGGCCGTTGCTCACGTCGGCACGATGCGGGGTCGGCGGATGATCTTCACCGGAGACGAGCAGATCATGGTGAGCGAGCGGCAGGACGCCTGATGTCGGACTGGGCCGCGCCCGGTGCGCATGAGGTGTCCGACGGCGTGTTCCGGGTGCCGCTCAGCATGCCCAATGACGGCCTGCATGCCATCAACGTCTATGCGCTGGAGACCGGTGACGGCCTGGCCCTGGTCGATGGCGGCTGGCGTACGCCGACCGGGCTCGACGAGCTGACGTCGGCGCTGGCCGGGGTGGGTCACGACGTCTCATCCATCCACGACGTCTACGTGACCCACATCCATCGCGACCACTACACCCTCGCCGTGGAGCTGCGCCGCAGGTTCGGCACGCGGGTCCACCTGGGCCGTGACGAGGCTCCGGGACTGCATCAGCTGCTCGAGATCGCGAGCAACGTGCCGGTCACCTCGTTGCAGCAGCTGCGGAGATCCGGTGATCCCGAGCTGGCAGCCCTGGTCGAAGCCATGGCGGAAGGCGAGGCGTTCGACGCCGATGGCTGGGAGAAGCCGGACGTCTGGCTCGATCCCGGCGAGTACGCCGTAGGGGCGAGGCGCCTCGAGGCGGTGGCCACGCCCGGTCACACCAAGGGCCATCTCGTCTACCACGACCTCGATGCCGGGATCCTCTTCGCCGGCGACCACCTGCTGCCCACGATCTCGCCGTCCATCGGCTTCGAGCTCGGTGAGTGGGAGCTCCCGCTGGGCAGCTACCTGGCCTCGCTCGAGGCGATCCTGCAGCGGCCCGACGCCCGCCTCCTCCCGGCCCACGGAGCGCCGGGCCCCAGTGCCCACGCCCGCGCCACCGAGCTCCTCGAGCATCACGACGTACGCCTGGGGGAGACCTCCCGGGTCCTCGAGGAGACCGGTGCGAAGACCGCTTCGGCCGTCGCCCGGAAGCTGACCTGGACCCGTCGGCGCCGGGCCTACGACGAGCTCGACGACTTCAACAAGATGATCGCCACGTGCGAGACGATCGCGCATCTCGACGTCCTCGTGGACAGGGGACTGGCGCAGGTCGCCGCGGACCCGGACGGCGCGCTCTTCTCCCTGGCGTGAACTGTCGGCGAACGCTCAGGCGGCGGTCCAGCCGCCGTCTGCATACAGCTCCGAGCCGGTCATGAACGACGAGTCGTCGCTGACCAGGAACGCCACCACGGCCGCGATCTCCTCCGGCCGACCGAGCCGGCCCATGGGCGTCTTCGCCACCATCGCGTCGTAACGCTCGGTGCCTTCGTAGCGCTCCAGCAACGGGCCGGTCGCGATGAAGCCGGGGTGCAGCGAGTTCACGCGGACGCCGTCGGTGGCCCAGTGCAGGGCAGCGTTCTTGGTCATCGTCCGGACCGCCCCCTTGGCCGCGTGGTAGGCGACGCTGTTCCCCAGTCCGCCGACGGTGCCGAGGATCGAGCACATGTTGACGATGGACCCGCCGCCGTTCAGCTTGATGCGGGGGCCCGAGTGCTTCATCCCCAGCCAGACGCCGGTCTGCCCGACGGCGACGACCCGCTGCCAGTGCTCCTCCGTCTCGTCCTCGACGGTGGCCAGGCTGCCGAGTGCCGCGTTGTTCACCAGGGCGCGGAGCGGGCCGAGGCGGATCTCGACCTCGGCGACCGCCGAGCTCCACTGGCTCTCGGTCGACACGTCGAGACCGATCGCCGTGTGTTGCTCGGCGCCACCCGGCAGCCGGTCCACGACGGCGCGGCAGGCTTCCGGGTCGAGGTCGGTCACGGCGATGCGGGCGCCTTCGGACGCCAGTCGCTGGGCGATGTGTACGCCGAGCCCGCCGGTGGCGCCGGTCAGCAGTACAACGCTTCCGGCCAGTCGATCGGTCGACCCTGTCATGAGGCACCCCACTAAGTTGAAGTCAGTTCAATCTACCGACCGAGGGAGCGGTCCGCCACTGCGACGTCCAATTCCTCGGAAGAAATTTGCCGCTTGTGGTTGCCATCACATCCGCGTCGTGCTTAAACTCGGAACTGAACTGAACTCAACTCAACTTGGAGGTCCTGATGGGTAGGATTCGACTCGCGGCCGTGGTCGCGGCGGCATCCCTGGTCGTCGCTGGATGCGCCGGTGCCGATGGCTCCTCTGGGGGCAATGGCGCCCTCAAGATCGGTGCCTGGTATCCGCTCTCGGGGCCGGTCGCCGCCAGCGGCGTACCGTCCGAAGCCGGCGCCCGCGCCTACTTCGACTGGCTCAACGACAACGGCGGCATCAACGGTCGCAAGGTCGACTTCACCTCGGTGGACACCGCCTTCGACCCGCAGCAGACGCTGCAGGCCGCCCGCCAGCTGGTGCAGCGCGATGGCGTCCAGGCCATCGTGACCGCCAACGGCACGGCCGCCACCGAGGCGACGTTCCCCTTCGTCATCCAGCAGTCGAAGGTCCCGATCTTCGGCACGTACGGCGGTTCGAGCGCGTGGTACGACCCGCCCCAGGACGGCCTGTTCGGCACCCAGGCCCTCTACGAGGACCAGGCGCGGGTCGCCGTCCAGTGGGCCCTCGATGAGGGCGCCAAGCACATCGTGATCGTGCGCGACGACCCCGAGGCGTTCGCCACGGTGGACGATGCCGCGACCGCGACGATCGAGGCCGGCGGCGGCACCGCCGACCGGGTGGTCGCGAAGTTCGGCAGCACCGACTACGGCCCCTATGTCTCCGCGGTCAAGAACAAGCACCCGGATGCGGTCTTCCTGATCCTTCCGGTGCCGGAAGCCGCCGCCTACCTCAACGAAGCCGCACTGCAAGGTCTCGATGCACCCGTCTATGCCTACGCTCCGCCGGCCACCGGGGCACTGGTCGAGCTCGCCGGCAAGAACGCCGAGGGATTCCGTGCGGTGTCGCTGACCCTCCCTCCGACCGCCGACGACCCGGCTGTGGCGGAGTACCGCGAGGCGATGAAGAAGTACGCACCCGAGCAGGAGCCGGACTTCTACTCGATCGCCAACTTCGCCTGGGCCAAGGCGTTCGCCGAGATCGTCAAGACCATCTCGGGTGAGGTCAACAGCGAGAGCATCACCAAGGCCATCGAGTCCGCGTCCGACGTCGAGACCGGCATCGCGCCGCCCTTCTCCTTCACCGACGGTCACCTCGGCACCCACTCCGTGATGCGCGTCGAGGTCAAGAACGGCGAGTTCGTCCCCGTCGGCGACTTCGTCTCCCCGTAGTCCCACCGCGAAGACACGTCGACATGCCCCGGCCCTCGTTCCCGCGCCTCGCCCACCACCCGGGCGGACGCGGGGACGGGGGCCGGTCGCATGCCGACGGGGGAGCCGGCGGCTCGCTGTCGCCGCTCGTGGCCCTGCGGTTCGCACGCTTCCGCGTGCTCGTCCTGCTCCAGCTGGCCAATGCCATCGGGGTCTGGATGCACGTGGTGGCGGCCCAGTGGATCCTGACCGAGGCAGGGCGCTCAGCGACCGAGGTTGCCGCCGTACCTGCGGCGATGAGCGTCCCCTTCCTGCTGCTCTGCCTGCCGATCGGCGCGGTGGCCGGCAGGCTCTCCCCGGTCCGGATGATGGCGGGAGCGACTGCGTTGTCCGCACTCGCGAGCTCCTGCGCCGCGCTGCTGGCCTCGACTCGCCCCGACAGCCTGTGGCTGCTCGTGCTCACGGTGGCGGGCATCGGCAGTGGCCTGGTCGCCCTGGCCATCGCCTGGCAGTCCCAGATCCCCCGTCTCGTGGGTCGGCAGGCGGTCGGCTCCGCCGCACTGGTGGATGGGGCCACGTTCAACCTCGCGCGGGCAGTCGGGCCGGTCGCCGGGGGACTCTGCCTGTCCCTGTTGGGCGCGACTGCAACGTTCGTCGTCACCGCGGTCGTCTTCGCCCTGTGTGCCGGCTGCATCGCGGGCGTGGCTCCCCGAAAGCCGCTCGCGACCTCGACCGGCGAGACTCTCGTGCAGTCGATCCGGGGCGGGCTGAGGTTCACCCGGCACTCCGCGTGGACCCGGCGGCTGCTGCTGCGGCTGTGCCTGTTCGGGCTGCCGTCGGCGGCGCTCTGGGCACTCCTGCCCCTGGTGGTCCACCAGCGGCTCGGGCTGTCGGCGGACGGGTTCGGACTGCTGTTCGGGGCCGTCGGCCTGGGCGCCGTCGGCGGCACCGCCGCCATCACCCCGCTCCGGGCGCGGTTGACGGTCAATCAGTTCGGCTTCGTCGGCTCGACGATGTACGCGCTCATGCTGCTCGGGTTGGCCCTCGCGACCGAAGGGTGGATCGTCGCCGGCCTGCTCGTCATCGGGGGAGCTGCGTGGGTCGGCGTCCAGACCACCTGGATGGCCGCCGCCCATCAGGCGCTCCCTGACTGGGTCAGGCCGCGCATCATCGCGCTCATCCTGTTGGCGTTCCAGGGCTGCCAGGCGGTGGGTGCGCTGCTCTGGGGAGCAGTCGCCGACCTCGCCGGGATCCAGTGGGCGCTCGGCGTTGCTGCCGCGCTGATGGTCCTCGCTGCCCTGGGGTTCCTGAGGCACGGGCTGTATCCCAGTGCCGGCATCGAGCCGGAACCCGCCGCTGCCGCCCGCCCGTCCCTGACCAGCGGCGTCGAACCAGATGGCGCCCTCCGGGTGGAGGTCACCTACGTGCCCTCGGCGGGGCAGCTCCCGGCGTTCCTCGATGCGGTCGATGCCCTGCGTCTGTCCCGGCTCCGCCTCGGTGCGCGTGGCTGGGAGCTGCTGGTCGACCCGGCCGAGCCCGACGCGTACGTCGAGAGCTTCCCCGTCGATTCCTGGGCCGACTACGTGGCCGCCGAGACAGTGCGTCTGACCGTGCCCGAGCAGAGACTCCGCCAGCAGGTCCGCCTGCTGCTGCAGCAAGAACCTGTCACCCGCGTCCTCGTGCGCGAGCTTCACGACCGATCACCCAGAGGAGCAGTCCGATGAACTCAGAACCCCGTCGTTTCGAAGGAAAGGTCGCGCTGGTCACCGGCGGAGCCTCCGGGATCGGTGCCGCCGTGGTCCGCCGCCTCGACGCGGAGGGCTGCGCTCTGGTCGTGGTGGCCGATGTCGACGACAAGGGAGCGGCAGCGGTCGCGGCTGACTGTGCCTCCGCGCGAGCGCACCGCGTCGACGTGTCGGTCCCGGCCGACATCGAAGCAGCGCTGGACCGAGCCCTGGCCGAGCACGGTCGCGTCGACGTGGTCGTCCATGCCGCAGGGGTGGACGACCCGGAGTCGAAGGCGGCCATCGCGAGGTCCCGGGAGGCGCAGGAGCCGCTCGACGTCCTGAGAGGGGTCGGTGACCAGGCCTGGCGGCGGCTGATGGCGGTCAACCTCGACGGGACCTTCCACGTGTTGCGGGCGGCCGCCCGCGTCATGGTTCCCCAACGTGACGGGGTGATCGTCACGGTGAGTTCCTCGGCTGCGTTCGACACGCTGATCGGCTACGGCCCGTACGCCGCATCCAAGGCAGGAGCACAGGCGCTCAGCCAGGCCGCGGCCAAGGAGCTCGCCGCGTTCGGCGTCCGGCTCAACATCGTGGCCCCCGGACCGGTGGACACGCCGATGGCGGGGCGCACTCCGGCCGGCCTCCGGCAGTCAATGACCGAGGCTGGTGCCCGAGGCTATGCCGCGCCCGAGGAGATCGCCGACAGCATCTGTTACCTCGCCTCTCCCGGAGCGTCCAACGTGGTGGGCGCAGTGCTGCTCAGCAACGGCGGCAGGTTCACGGTGTCGTGATGGGACGACTGGCGGGCACCTTCGCGCTCGTGACCGGGGCCACCGGCGGGCTCGGGCGGGCGATCAGCGGGCTCCTCCATCAGGAGGGCGCCACCGTCTACGTCACCGACATCGACTGCGATCGCGGCCACGCGCTGGCCGAGGAACTCGGTGACGGGGCCCGGTTCGTCCAGCTCGACGTGACCGACGAGGAGAGCTGGGCGGCGGCCGTGGCCCTGGTCCACGAGTCCGGCCACCAGCTGACCACGCTGGTCAACTGCGCCGGCGCCGCCCTGAAGAGCGCGTTGGTCGACACGGCCGTGGCCGACTTCCGCAAGATCCTGGAGCTCAACCTCACCGGGACTTTCCTCGGCATCCGCATCGCCGGCCGCCACCTGGTCGACGGCGGTTCGGTCGTCAACATCTCATCGCTCAACGGCGTGCTCCCCACCGCCGGGCTCGGCGCCTACGTCGCCTCGAAGGCGGCGGTCTCGGCGCTGACCCGGGTCGCGGCCCTCGAGCTCGCGGACCGCGGGATCACCGTCAACGCGGTGTGCCCCGGCAGCATCGACACCGCCATCACCGACAGCCAGGACTTCGCCGACACGGACTGGGACGCCTACGTGCGGACGATCCCGCTCGGCCGGCGCGGCGTTCCCGTCGAGGTGGCCCAGGCCGTGCTCTATCTGGTCGCCGGCGAGAGCCGCTACGTCACCGGGACGAACCTGGTGATCGACGGCGGGATCGCGGCGGGCCGTCGTACGCCGACCACCGGCTAGGGCCGCGAGGTCGTCCGCACGTGCATGCTCTCGCCCTGCCTGCTGAACAGGCTGAGGATCTCGGCCGGCGCCTCTCCGGTGCTGCCGAACCAGTGCGGCACCGTCGTGTCGAACTCGGCGACCTCGCCGGGCCCGAGCACCAGGTCGTGGTCCCCGAGGACCAGCCGCATCCGGCCGGAGAGCACGTACAGCCACTCGTAGCCGTCATGGGTCCGCGGCTCGGGTTTGTTCTTGGTCCGCGGGACGACGATCTTCCAGGCCTGCATGCCGTCCGGCTGCCTGGTCAGGGGGATGACCGTGCGCCCGTTGACCCGCCGTGGCTTGAGCCGGATCCGGGGATCGCCCACGTCGGGCGCTCCGACCAGCTCGTCGAGTGGGACTCGGTAGGCCTGCGCGAGGGGCAGCAGCAGCTCCAGGCTCGGTCGCCGCTGGCCGGTCTCGAGGCGGGACAGCGTGCTCTTCGAGATGCCGGTGACCTCCGCGAGCGCGGTCAGGGTGACGCCCCGTTGGGCTCTGAGCCGCCTGAGCCGCGGGGCGACCTGGTCGAGAGCTGCGGCGATCGGCGTCATCGAGTCGTCCATGCGAACGATTCAACGCTGCCGTCCCGGAAACAGCAACAAAGGTTGTCGATCCCGGGAAGCGCGGGCAGTGTCGTGGACATGGACGAATTCGATGTGGTGGTGGTCGGTGGCGGCGCCGCCGGACTGTCAGCGGCGCTGGTGCTCGGCCGATCGCGACGCAGTGTCGCCGTGGTCGACGCAGGAGCACCGCGCAACGCGCCGGCTGCCCGGATGCAGGGCTTCCTCTCCCGGGACGGGACGTCACCGCATGAGCTGCTGGCGCTCGGTCGCGCCGAGGTGACGTCGTACGGTGGAGTCCTCGTCGACGGCCGGGTTGCATCCGTCGAGCGGACCCCCGAGGGCTTCCGCGTCGACCTCGCCGACGGCATCAGCCTCGGCGCGCGTCGGCTGCTCATCGCGACCGGGCTGCGCGACGAGCTGCCCGACATCGCCGGCGTTGCGGAGCGCTGGGGACGCGACGTCCTGCACTGCCCCTACTGCCACGGCCACGAGGTACGCGATCAGCCGGTGGCCGTCCTGGGCGACTTCCCCGACGTCGTCCAGCACGCGCAGCTGGTGCGCCAGTGGTCCGCCGACGTGGTTCTGTTCCCGCACACGGTCGAGCTCACCGATGCCGATCGCGAGCAACTGACCGCACGCGCCATCGGGATCGTCGACGGCCCGGTGCGCCGGCTCGTCATCGAGGACGACCGTCTGGTCGGCGTCGAGCTGGCCGACGGCCGGATCGTGCCGCGCACCGCTGTCTTTGTCCGTCCGCGCTTCGTGCCCGAGCACGACCTGCTCGTCGGGCTGGGCTGCGCCCTCGACGAGGCCGGCTGGGTGAGCACCGACCCGTCCCGCCGCACCAGCGTGTCTGGCGTCTGGGTCGCCGGCAACGCCGCCAACCCCCGCGCCCAGGTGATCACCGCCGCCGGCGAAGGGTCGGCGGCGGCCATCGCGATCAACGCCGACCTGGTCGATGACGACGTACGTCGTGCCGTGGGGGCGCTCCGATGAGGCCGCCCTCCAGGCACGAGCTGGCGCTGATGATCTGGCTCGCGGTCTTCCCGACCCTGACGGTCATCAACCTGCTGGCCGGCAGCTGGCTGCGCACCCTGCCCACGGTGCTGCGCACCTTCGTGCTCGCGACGGTGGCGGTCCCGATCGTCATCTACGGCTTGATGCCGCAGCTGCACCGGGCCCGCGCGCGGCTCCTGGCGCATGCGAGAGACTGACGCCCGAGGACGTCACGCCCACCGCACAAGGAGAAACGCATGCGCTCGGTTCAGGTTGTTGCCCTCGACGGTCCCTCGGGGGTCGCGGTCCATGAGGTCCCTGACGCGGTTGCGGGCGAGGGCCAGGTCCTGGTCGAGGTGAGGGCGCTGGGCATCTCGTGGCCCGACCTGCTGCAGACCCGCGGCGAGTACCAGCTCAAACCCGAGCTTCCCTTCCAGCTCGGCGTCGACTTCGCGGGCGTGGTCCGGAGCGCTCCCGGCGGCAGCGGCCTCACATCAGGGCAGCGGGTCGCCTGCTGCCTGCCGTACGGCGGCGGCGCCGACCTGGTCTCGATCCACCCGGAGTCGGTGTTCCCGTTGCCCGACAACCTGAGCTTCGAGCAGGGTGCCGCGATCCCGATGAACTACCTCACCGCGGAGTTCGCCCTGGTCACTCGTGGCGGGCTCGGTGCCGGCGACACGCTGCTGGTCAACGGCGCGGCCGGTGGCGTCGGCACCGCCTCGATCCAGGTGGGCAAGGGCCTCGGCGCCCGGGTCATCGCCGTGGTCTCGACCGAGGAGAAGGCCGACTTCGCCCGGGCCGCCGGTGCTGATGAGGCAGTGCTCGTCGACGGATTCCTGGCGGCCGTCAAGGAGCTCACCGGCGGCGCTGGAGTCGACGTCGTCCTCGACGTGGTCGGCGAGCCGCTGATGACCGACTCGCTGCGTGCGCTCGGCTCCCTGGGTCGGCTGCTCGTGGTCGGCTTCACCGGTGGCGAGATCCCGCAGGTGAAGGTGAATCGCCTGCTGCTCAACAACGTCGACGTCCGCGGTGTCGGCTGGGGCGCCTATGCCATGGTTCGCCCCGGCTACATGCAGGCCCAATGGGACCGCCTGCTCCCGATGATGGAGTCCGGCGTGATCGACCCGCCACTCGGTCACGTCTACCCGTTGGACCAGGTCTCGGACGCGCTGGCCGAGATGGATGCTCGTCGTACCCTCGGGAAGTCGGTCGTCAGCTTCTGAACCGCCTCTTGAAACTTCCTATAAATGGAAGATATCTTTCAGGTATGCGTAGTGACGGGCCGGCCCTGCTTCCGGTGTTTCGGTCGCAGCACCAGGCGGAGCTGCTGATGTGGCTCATGCTGCACCCCGATCAGGAGTTCGGTGTGAGTGATCTCGCCGCGCGACTCGGTGTCCCGCTGTCCACGCTGCACCGCGAGGTCGTACGCCTCGATGAGGCTGGACTGATCGCCAGCCACGCCCTCGGCCGCAACCGGATGCTGCGTGCCAACCTGAGTCACCCGGCTGCTCCCGCCCTCACCCAGCTCCTGGAAGTCACGTTCGGCCCGAAAGTCGTCGTCGGCGAGGAGTTCGCCATCCCGGGCGCCGAGCAGGTGCTGATCTTCGGGTCGTGGGCTGCGCGGTACGCCGGAGAGGCCGGTCCGCCGCCGCACGACATCGACGTGCTCGTTGTGGGCAAGGTTGACCGCGCTGATCTGTATGAGGCGGCTGACCGCGCCCATGCCCGCCTCGGGATCGAGGTCAACCCCGTCGTCCGCACGGCGAAGCAGTGGGAGCAATCAGCTGACGCGCTGGTCGCCCAGATCAGGGCTTCGGCGTTCACCGTCGTGCTCGACAATCCTGAGCGGAGAGGCGCCTGATGGCTCGCTGGAAGCGTGGTGAGGCCGAGGTTCAAGCCCTCCTCGGCGCCGGAGACCTGCAGCAACTCATCGGCGAGGCAGCCAACGGCGAGCGGCTCATCGAGAAGGCGGCCGTCACCTTGGAGACAGCAAGGTCAGCGATTGAGCGCGACCCCGACTCGGCTTTCGTGCTTGCGTACGACGCTGCCCGTCAAGCGCTCACCGCCCTCCTCGCCCACCAGGGTCTCCGGCCCACCACGAAAGGTGGTCACTACGCCGTCGAGCGGGCTGCCCGCGCGCAGTTCGGTCCAGGGGTCCGCCAGTTCGGTGCGCTCCGGCGCCGCCGGAACGAGTTGGAGTATCCCGAGCGGCCCGGCGACGATGCCACGGTCGACGAGGCGAGCGAGTCCGTGGAGCACGCTCAGCAGATCATCACTGCCGCGGAGGGCCTGCTGGACCAGTTGGGTCTGTTCTGATCGCGGGCGATCAGCGACCGGCGCGCAGCATCTCCTCGCGGTCGACGACCTTGACCCGGACCCGGCCGGACTCCTCGCCCAGCGCGATCTCGTGCTGGTCCAGGCGCTCCCAGTCGGCGAACCTCATCACGTCGACGCCGCGCTCGGTGAGGTACGACGTGAAGGCCTCGGGGTCGCGCTCGGGCGCGGTGGCTACCGTCTGGGCGAGCAGGTGCTCGACGGTCTCGGCGGCGTCGCTCTTGGTGTGGCCGATCAGACCGATCGGGCCGCGCTTGATCCAGCCGGTGACGTAGGCGCCGGGCACCGGGTCGCCGTCGAGGTCGAGGACCCGGCCGCCGTCGTTGGGGATCACCGCGTCGTGGTCGTCGAAGGGCAGCCCCGGCAGCGGCGTGCTGCGGTAGCCCACCGCGCGATAGACCGCCTGCACGTCCCAGTCGGTCAGCTCGCCGGTGCCCGCGACGCTGCCGTCGCCGACCAGCGCGGTGCGCTCGGTGCGCAGCGTTGCCACCGCGCCGTCGCCCTCGATCGCGACCGGCTGCTCCAGGAAGTGCAGGTGGATCCGGTGCGGCTTGCCCTTGGGCTCGCGGCCGACCCAGTTGGCCAGGGTGTCGAGCACCATCTTGGCCTGCTTGTTGCTGGCGATGTGCTCCATGCTCGCCTCGTCGACCTCGAAGCCCTCCGGGTGCACGAGCACGTCCACGTTGGGCGAGTGGGCGAGCTCGCGCAGCTCCAGCGGGGAGAACTTCGCGTACGCCGGTCCGCGGCGGGCGAACACGTGCACATCGGTGGCCCGGTTGGCCCGGAGGCCGGCGTACACGTTCGCGGGGATGTCGGTGGTCAGCATCTCGTCGGCGGTCTTGGCCAGGACCCGGGCGACGTCGAGGGCGACGTTGCCGGCGCCGAGCACGGCCACACTCCGGGCCTCGAGCGGCCAGGTGCGCGGCACGTCGGGGTGGGCGTCGTACCAGGAGACGAAGTCGGCCGCGCCGAACGAGCCGGGCAACTCCTCGCCGGGGATGCCGAGTGCGCGGTCGGTCATCGCACCGGTGGCGATCACGACCGCGTCGTAGAACTCGCGGAGGTCCTCGAGCTTGACGTCCACGCCGTACTCGACGTTGCCGAGGAACCTCACCTCGGGGCGGGCGAGCACGCGCTGCAGTGCTTTGACGATCTCCTTGATCCGCGGGTGATCGGGGGCCACGCCGTAGCGGACCAGGCCGTACGGCGCCGGCAGCCGCTCCAGGATGTCCACGGAGACATCGACCTCGGACTTTGCCAGCAGGTCCGCGGCGAAGATGCCGGCCGGGCCGGCGCCCACGATCGCAACACGAAGAGTCATGTCTTCAGTCTGGACAGGCAACCGCGGTGACAGAACGAGGTTGTGGTTGTCTTGTCACAAGGTAGCCTTGTGACCCATGTTGGGACCCCACGTGCCGGAGCTGCGCGCACTCGAGCTTCTCGTCGTCGTCGCGCGCACCGGCAGCCTGAGCTCCGCGGCCGCTGAGCTCGGGATCAGCCAGCAGGCCGCGTCGTCGCGAGTGCGCACCATGGATGGCCTGGTCGGCGCCACGCTGCTGGCCCGGACCCGCCGCGGCTCGGAGCTGACGCCGACGGGCGAGCTGCTGGTGCAGTGGGCGAGCAAGGTGCTCGATGCCGCCGAGCAGCTCGACGCGGGCATCACCGCGCTGCGCCAGGACCGGCGCGGCCATCTCGCCGTCGCGGCGAGCCTGACCATCGCCGAATACCTCCTGCCGGGATGGCTGGTGGCCGTGCGGACCCAGCAGCAGCGGCTCGGTCAGGTGCCCACGGAGTTCACGCTGACTGCGACCAACAGTGAGAAGGTCGCCGCGCTCGTCGGCTCCGGCGCGGTCGACCTCGGCTTCGTCGAGGGGCCCGAGGCCCCGAGCGAGCTGCGGCACCGCCTGGTCGGCATCGATGAGCTGGTCGTGGTCGTCGGGCCGTCCCACCCGTGGGCCCGGCGGGCCAGCCGCCGGATCAGCGTGCACACCCTGGCCGCCACGCCGCTCGTGGTCCGCGAGGCCGGGTCCGGCACCCGCACCGTGCTCGAGCGGGCGCTGGCCGACCTGCCCGCCGTACCCCCCTCACTCGAGCTGTCCAGCACCGCCGCCGTCCGGGCCGCGGTCGCCGCCGGAGCCGGTCCCGCGGCGCTGAGCGCGCATGCGGTGCGCGACGACCTGGCCTCCGGGCGGCTCGCGCTGATCTCGGTGACCGGACTGGACCTGTCCCGCCGGCTGCACGCCGTCTGGACCGGCGGCGCTCAACCGCCGGCGGGCCCGACCCGGGACCTCGTGGAGTGGGCGGCCAGGCGCGGCGCCTCAGGAAGCCCCAGAAACCTGTGAACCCCAGAAACCTGTAAACCCCAGTGTCGGACACCAGTGTCCGCACACCCGTTCGGATCATTGAAACCCGCAGCAACCCCGTCCTACCGTCGAGGTTGGCCGGGGGGTCGCCGCACGCATGCGGTTGGGAAAATGGGGAAGGACCCGATGAACTACCCACAGATCCTGCCGAGCCGTCGCCGTCTTGCCTCGGCACTCGCGGCTGCGGTCGTTGCCGGCACAGCGCTCGTGGCCGTGAACCTGGCCTCGTCAGCTGCTTTGCCGACCGCAACCCAGATCACGATCGCTCAGGTGTACACACCGTCGATCACCGTGCCGAACACCCCGGGCGCCGGCGCTCCGTACGTCGTGAAGGCGGTGCCGTTCAACGTCGACATCACCACCGACTACCCCCTGTCGTACAACAAGGCGGTCACGGTCGTGGTGACCGTGACCGGTCCGGACGCCGGCGTGACCTCGGTGAGGTACGACGTACCGACCGGGGCGACGTCGGCGACCATCCCCGACATCGTTCTGCCGACAGCAGCCAATGGCGTGACCATCAAGGTGGCGGTTGATCTCAGGAAGACGGACGTGGCACCCGGCACCCGGACCATCGACGTCCTGAAGACGTCGCAGACCGCGCCAGCCAACTCCCAGCTCACTGGCTGGGGCGGTGGCGGTGGTCCCGGGGTACCTTGCGAGCCCACCACGGACGACACGATCTGCGGCGACCTGGTACTGCCGGACTCGAGCGGTGTTCTGAGCCCGCAACTGCTCAGCCAGGGCGTCGGCCACTCATTCATTCAGCTGCTGGTTGCCGTCGACCCGAACGTCTACAACGCCCAACACCCGATCCTGGTCATCGCCAAGTGCGACAAGACGATTTGCAAGGGCAAGGGCATCAGGACCTACTCGGTGTCGGTACAGATCTCGCCGGACAGCCCGGCCGTGCTCTCGCCGGCGTGCACCTCCAACGGCGTCATCGACACGGGTGACTTCTGCACCGACTACGTGCACAGCACCCGGGACAACGCGGGCGACCTGTTGCTCAGGATCCTGCTCCGGATCGACGCCAAGATCATCTTCTAGATCGAACGGCCCCATGGGGGCACGTCGACCACGCCGAGCTGGGCCAGGACCCGCTCGGCCTGGTCGGCGTGCGCGTCCGATCCGGTGAGCCGCGCGAGCCCGAGCTCTGACGCGGCGACGCCGAAGCTGGGGCGCTCGTAGGCCAGCCCGCTCTCGAATGCCTCGCGCGCCTCGTCGTTCCGGCTCAGGGCGAGCAGCCCGAAGCCGCGCAGCGCGGGCAGCGCTGCCGGGTCGCCGAACTCGGCGTCGACGAGAGCCTCGGCGAGGGCCACGGCGGCCGCTGGGTCGTCAGCGATCAGCAGCGCCTCGACGCGGGCCAGGTCGGTCAGCTCGACCTCGTCGGGAGCATCGATCTCGTCGAAGACCGCGCGCGCCTGGGTCAGGAGCTCGAGGCCGACGACCGGCTCGCCCATCCGGGCCCGGGCGCGGCCGAGCTGGCGCTCGACCAACCCGATCAGCTCGTCGTCGGAGACGGACCTGGCCGTCTCCAGGGCCTCTGCCAACAGGGGCAGGGCATCGGCGCACCGGCCCTGGTTGACGAGCACCTCGGCGTGGTTGCAGGTGGCGACGCCCTCGTTGTCGGTGTCGCCGAGTCGGCGGTAGAGGTCGACCGCCCGCCCGAACATGGTGGCCGCCTCGTCCCAGCGGTGGTTCTCGAGCGCCTCGACGGCCAGGTTGTTGGTGCACTTGGCCTGACCGGACAGGTCGTCGAGCTCGACGTACGCCTCGAGCGCGAGCGTGCCGAGCGAGCGGTAGCTGTCGTCGCGGCCGGCCGCGAGGTAGATGCCGTGCAGCATGGCGTACGCCGGAGCCAGCGCCTCCGGGTCTCCCGAGAGCTTGGCCTCGTCGACCGCGCCGGTGCCCCAGGCGATGGCATCGGCCATCCGGCCCTGCCCGACCCTGCTGATCGCGTAGCGCACCTGCAGCCGCGAGCGGGCGTGGTGCGCCGCCTCGCCGGGCAGCCCTTCCAGTCCCCGCAGCTCGGTGGTCAGCCGTCGCATCGCCTGGGGGAACTTGCGCAGCCGTTGGTCGACCATCGCCTCCTTCGCCACGATCCGCGCCGACTCGTAGCGGTCGGCCCGGGCCTGGCGGTGGGCCTGGCGATAGGCGTCGTACGCCGCATCGGTCAGGCCGATGGTGAACCAG
>Ga0070698_100002830_pt1 | contig 19094 bp, 17 predicted proteins | sample KBSK1502metaG_FD_65477 | JGI IMG/M metagenome (GOLD analysis project Ga0070698, IMG submission 65477) | Corn, switchgrass and miscanthus rhizosphere microbial communities from Kellogg Biological Station, Michigan, USA - KBS K1-50-2 metaG | ecosystem: Host-associated > Plants > Roots >...
AGCAGGGCCGGGCTGGCTTCCGCCCCGTCCGGGGTGCGGCTGTCGCCGCGCGCCCCGGCGGAATACGGCGGGCCAGGCGGCCGCAGCTCGTCCATCGGGAAGGCCAGCACGTCGGCGGGCCCGGGCTCGCCCATCCAGCGCTGGTGCAGGTCGGCCATGACCTGCTCGTCGACCAGCAGCACCGAGAGCTCGGCCAGCGGGTGGATGCGCAGCTCGTCGAGCACGTGCCGGGCGACGGCCGCCAGCGCGACCTCGTCGACGGCCGCGCCGGACTCGTTGGCGATGTCCACGCTCATTGGTCAGCGGCCGGCCCTTCGGGTTCCGCGCGGGTCGCCGCGCCCGTCTCGGGCTCCGCGCGCCTCGCCCCGGCCGTCTCGGGCACCGTGCGCCTCCTGCCGCGCGTCGTACCGCGCGTAGGCGTCGACGATGTCGGCGACCAGCCGGTGCCGGACCACGTCGTGGCTGGTCAGCCGCGCGAAGTGGATGTCGCCGACGCCGTCGAGTATCTCCTGGACCTGGCGCAGCCCACTGGTCTGGCCGTGCGGCAGGTCCACTTGGGTGACGTCGCCGGTGACCACGACCCGCGAGCCGAAGCCCAGCCGGGTGAGGAACATCTTCATCTGCTCGGGCGAGGTGTTCTGCGCCTCGTCCAGGATGATGAACGAGTCGTTCAGCGAGCGGCCACGCATGTATGCCAGCGGGGCGATCTCGATCGTGCCGGCCGCGGTGAGCTTCGGGATCGAGTCCGGGTCGATCATGTCGTGCAGCGCGTCGTACAGCGGGCGCAGGTACGGGTCGATCTTCTCGAACAGCGTGCCGGGCAGGAAGCCGAGTCGCTCGCCCGCCTCCACGGCCGGCCGGGTCAGGATGATCCGGTTGACTTCCTTGGCCTGCAGCGCCTTGACCGCCTTGGCCATCGCCAGGTAGGTCTTCCCGGTGCCCGCCGGGCCGATCGCGAACACGATCGTGTGCTTGTCGATCGCGTCGACGTAGCGCTTCTGGTTGAGCGTCTTGGGCCGGATCGTGCGGCCGCGCGCGGACAGGATGTCCACGGTCAGGACATCGGCCGGGCGCACGCCGGATTTGCGCCGCAGCATGCCGAGGCTGCGCTCGACCGTGTCGGCGGACAGCTCGGCGCCGCTGCCGAGCAGCACGATGAGCTCCTCGAACAGCGCGGTGATCAGCGTGTTCTCCGTCGGCTCGCCGGTCACCGTGATCTCGTTGCCGCGCACGTGGATGTCGGCGCCGAACGCCTGCTCGATCACGTGCAGGAGCTCGTCGCCCGAGCCGAGAAGGCTCACCATCGGGTATTCGTCCGGGATCACGATCTTGACCTGGGAACGGCCATCGGCGCGCGGCTCGGCGCCGCCGCTGCGGTGATCTGAGGAAGTTTCGGTCAATTGCTCCCCTTCGGGAGGTCCTGCTCCCCTGGGGGAGTCGGGGTTATCCGCGCCGGGCGGGCGATGTTCGCACCCTGGAACCCGGGCGCGGCGCCCTGGCCGCGGCTGCGGGCCAGGGCCGCCGGTGTGGACGCACCCACTTGTCACTCCATGCTATCCGCCGGCGTTCACCAGGGGTTACCTCACGGCGCGGGTCGGCCGGGTGGCGGTCGGGGTCAGCCGGGCGGCCAGCCGAGCGGGCGGCCGCCGAGGACGTGCGCGTGCACGTGCCCCACGGTCTGCCCGGCCTGCGGCCCGGTGTTGAACACGACACGGTACCCGGACTCGTCGATGCCCTCGGCCACCGCGATCCGGTGCGCCTGCGCGGCGATCTCCTCGACCAGCCCGTCGCCCGCCTGGGCGGCCATGGCGAGGTTGGGGTAGTGCTCCCTGGTGATAACCAGCACGTGGGTCGGCGCCTGCGGGTTGATGTCGCGGAAGGCGATCGTCCGGTCACTGTCCAGCACGAGGTCCGCTGGTATCAGCCCGGCCACAATCCGGCAGAAAAGGCAGTCAGCCACCCAAAGATCTTAACTCGCGGCCCTCCCGGGGCTATTGTTGGCGGTGCGTGGCCCCGCCGCTCCGGCACACGCGTGCGCCCGCCAGGCGCAGGCGCACCGCACGGGTGTAAATCACCTGATAGCGGGCTGGTTTCCAGGCCGGGGCGGCCGCAGTTGGCGGGCTCTCCAGGGGTGGACTGTGGGTGCTGAGGGTTGGGGCTGGGCGCAGGCACGGGGGCGTAGCGGTGAAGAAAACTATGACCGCCGGTGAACCTGACGCAGTGCCTACGCGTCCAATGCACGTGATCGAGACCCTTGTCGTGGCAGAAGCCGCTCTGGGCTCGGTAGAAGCTGACGCGGACGCGGAGGCCGCGGTGACCGCGCTGTACGGGACGCATTACCGCCCCCTCGTCCGGCTGGCCGCGCTGCTGGTGCGAGACGTAGCCACGGCGGAGGAGGTGGTTCAGGACTCGTTCGTCGCCATGCACGCTTCCTGGCGCCGGCTGCGCGACACCGACAAGGCGCTGTCCTATCTCCGTCAGTCGGTGGTGAACAAGTCCCGCTCGGTGCTGCGGCACCGGGTGGTGGTGGACAGGAACGCCCCCAAGCCGCCGCCGCTGGCACCCAGCGCCGAGCAGGGAGCGATCTCCGAGCTCGAGCGCTCGGCGGTCGTCTCGGCGCTGCGCAGGCTGCCGGCGAGGCAGCGCGAGGCCCTCGTGCTGCGCTACTACGCTGACCTGTCGGAAGCTCAGATCGCCTGCACGATGGGAATCAGCAGGGGCGCGGTGAAGAGCCACACGGCGCGCGGCATGTCCTCGCTGCGTGCCGTTCTGGAGATGGAGGTCTGAGCAGACCGGACGACGCGGACCCGACAAGGCGGATGCCAGCCCTACGACGACACGACAGGACCTCGCCTGGACCTGGAGCGGGAGTGATGACGGAACCGGACGGCAAGTTCGAGGAGGAGATTCGCCGCGCGCTGTGCACGGCGGGCGACCTCGTCGTGCCCGCCGGCGACGGTCTGTCCAAGATCAGAGAGCGGACCGTCTACCGGCCGCGCCCGCTCGCCTGGCTCTTCGCGTACGCGGCTCACGTGCTGAGCCGTCCTCTTGTCTGGCTGCGGGTGGCGGGCAGCGAGATCGTCGCGACAGCGCGCGGCCACTCCAGCCTGAGTCCGGTGCTGCGGTCGGCCAGGCACTGGCCGGGCCTGATGCGCGCGACGCTGCGGTCGGCCAGGCACTGGCCGGGCCTGGTGCGCGCGGCGCTGCGGTCACCCCGCGGGTGGCTGCGCCCGGTGCTGTCGGCGGCCGCCGCTGTCATCATCGTGCTCGGGGTCGCGCTCGTGATCCCGAAGCTGCGCAGCGAGGTCACCGCCTCGCTCGCCGGGTCCGGCAGCAAGCCCGGCCACGTCCAGGGCGGTGGACCGGGCGGCGGCCTGCCCGGCCCCGGCGCCGCGCAGTCAAGCGGTGCCACGAGGTTCCCGCTCGCCGCCCCCATTCCGGGGCAGCCGTACGACGCGACGATGGCGCCCGGTTCCCTCCGGTGCGGCGCTCGTCAGCTGTCGTCCGTGACCCCGTTCGTTCCCCTGGCGCAGGGTCCCGGGCCCAGCCAGTCGGCCGCCGCCGGCCCGGTCTCCCCGAACGGGACGGCCGCGGTGATGGGCACCGCCGGCTCGCTCGGGTTCATCCAGACCGCGTCGTGCACGCACGCCAGCCCGTCGACGTCGCCGTCCTCCAGCCCATCGACGTCGCCGTCCACCAGCCCGTCGACGTCGCCGTCCACCAGCCCGTCGACGTCGCCGTCCACCAGCCCGACGTCGCCGCCGCCTACCTCGCCGCCTCCCACCTCGCCGACGTCGTCGGTTTCGCCCTTCGCCTCGCCCAGCGGCTCGGCGTCGCCCGGCTGAGTTCCGCCCGGCTGAACACCGCATGGCCCGGCTGGGTTCCGCCGCGTTCCGCCGTTCGTGCTACCAGCGGCCGCAGCGGCTGAGCAGCACGGCCGCGGCTGCGGCGCCCGCCGATGAGGTGCGCAGCACCGTAGGCCCCAGCCGTGCCGAGACGGCACCGGTGGCCGCGAACGCGGCGGATTCGGCCGGGCTGACCCCGCCTTCCGGGCCGACGACGAGGATGATCTCCCCGGTGGCGGGCAGCGGCAGGGAGCCGATCCCGGCACTCGTGCCGGGATCGAGGACGATCACGCACGCGGCCGCGGCGGCCCGGTCCAGCACGCCCGCCGTCTCGGCCGGCGCCGTCACCTCGGGTATCCGGGCGCGGCGGGACTGCTTGGCCGCCTCCCGGGCGGCGGACCGCCAGCGGGCGAGCGCGCGCTCGGGTTTACCCGCCCCGCCGCCCCAGACGGCGACGCAGCGCTCGGCGGCCCAGGGCATGATCACGTCCACGCCGACCTCGGTCATCAGCTCCACGGCCTGCTCCCCGCGGTCGGTCTTGGGGATCGCCTGCACCACGCAGAGCCGCGGCTGCGGCGCCGGGTCCTCACGCCGGGCGAGGACGGACAGCTCCAGCAGGCCGGGCCGCGCGGTGACCACCACGCACTCGGCGATCATGCCGTCGCCGTCGATCAGGTCCGCGCGCTCGCCGGGCCGCAGCCTGCGCACGGTGCTCGCGTGCCGGCCCTCGTCCCCGGACAGGACCACCACGTCCCGCTCCAGGCTGGCGCGGTCGGCTACGAAGACCGGAGGTCGGCCGGCGGGGCCTACCATGTCAGCCGCGGGCCGTCACGGCGCAGGCCCTGGCCATCGGGGCAGAGGCCATCGGGATGGAGGCCATCGGGGCAGAGGCCGTCGGGGCGGAGGCCATCGGGGTCAGCGCGCGGCGTCAGCGGCCGTTGAACGCGTCGCGCAGCCGGGAAAAGAAGCCCTGCTGCCCGGGGGCGAACCGGCCCGGGGGCGCCTCCTCGCCGCGCAGCTTGGCCAGCTCCCGCAGCAGGGTCTCCTGGTCGCCGTCGAGCCTGGTGGGGGTCTCCACGGTCACGTGGATGACCAGGTCGCCGCGGCCGGAGTCGTTGAGGTGCGCGGTGCCGAGCCCGTACAGGGGGATGACCTGGCCGGACTGCGTGCCGGGCCGGACGTCCAGGTCGCGCGGGCCGTCCAGGCTCTGCACGGTCAGCGTGGCGCCGAGCGCCGCCGCCGCCATCGGGATCGTCACCGTGCAGTGCAGGTCGTCGCCCTGCCGCTCGAACGTGTCGTGCGGGCGCTGGAAGATCTCGAGGAACAGGTCGCCGGCGGGGCCGCCGCCGGGGCCCACCTCGCCCTCCCCGGCCAGCTGGATGTGCGTACCGCTTTCCACCCCGGCCGGAATCCGGACCTTCATGGTGCGGCGCGTCCTGACCCGGCCGTCGCCGTCGCACTCCGGGCATGGCCTGCGGATGATCGTGCCGTTGCCGCCGCAGCCGGGGCACGGCCGCGAGGTCATCACCTGGCCGAGGAACGAGCGCGTCACTTGGCTGACCTCACCGCGGCCGCCGCAGATGTCGCAGGTCTCCGCGTGGGTGCCCGGCGCGCTGCCCTCGCCCGAGCAGGTCGGGCACACGACCGCCGTGTCCACCACCAGCTCGCGGGTGGTGCCGAACGCACACTCGTTGAGGTCCAGCTCGACCCGGATCGTGGCGTTGCGGCCTCGGCGCGCCCGGCCGCGCGGCCCGCGGGTGGTCGCCCCGGTGCCGAAGAACGCGTCCATGATGTCGCTGAACGGGAAGCCGGCCCCGAACCCGCCGGCGCCGGCACCGCCGGCACCGCCGGCCGCGGCGAACGGGTCCGCGCCCAGGTCATACATCTGCCGCTTGTCCGGGTCGGACAGCACCTCGTACGCCTGGGTGATCTCCTTGAACCGGTCCTGCGTCTGCGGGTCGGGGTTGACGTCCGGGTGCAGCTCGCGCGCCAGCCGCCGGTAGGCCTTCTTGATCTCCTCCGTGCCCGCGTCGCGGCGGACGCCGAGCACGGCGTAGTAGTCCGTCGCCACTAGGACTCCGCCAGGATCTGGCCGACGTAACGCGCCACCGTGCGCACCGCTCCCATCGCTCCCGGGTAGTCCATCCGCGTCGGGCCGAGCACGGCGAGCTTGGCGAGGACCTGGTCGCCCGCGCCGTACCCGGTGGACACGACGGAGGCGTTGTGCAGCCCCTCGACCACGTTCTCCGCGCCGATCCTGACGGTGAGCAGGGACGGGTCATCCCCGGATTGGCCGAGCAGCCGCATGAGCACCACCTGCTCCTCGAGCGCCTCCAGCACGTCCTGCAGGCCCTTGGAGAAGTCGCGCGCCGTCAGGTTGGCCGCCCCACCGAACACGATCTTCTCATCGTGCCGCTCGACCAGGCTCTCCAGCAGCACGGACAGCACCGCGGCAGCGTTCGGCCGGTCGCTGGGATCGATCGTGGCCGGCAGGTCGGCGATCACGCCGGCCGCGTCGCCCAGCGGCCGGCCGTCCAGGCACGAGTTGAGCACCGCGCGCAGGTGCGCGATCGAGTCCTCGTCGATGCCCTGCGGCAGCTCGACGACGCGCTGCTCCACCCGCCCGTTGTCGGTGATGAGGACGAGCAGCAGCCGGCCGGGGGCGAGCGGGACGAGTTCCACGTGCCGGACCGACGAGATCCGCAGCGAGGGGTACTGCACCACCGCCACCTGGCGGGTCAGCTGGGCGAGCAGCCGCACGGTGCGGGTGACGATGTCGTCGAGATCGTAGGCGCCGGCCAGGAACGTCTCGATGGCCCGCCGCTCGGCGGCGGACAGCGGCTTCACGCTGGACAGCCGGTCGACGAACAGCCGGTATCCCTTGTCGGTGGGGATGCGGCCGGCGCTGGTGTGGGGCTGGGCGATGTAGCCCTGCTCCTCCAGCACCGCCATGTCGTTGCGGATCGTGGCCGGGGACACGTCGAGCTTGTGCCGGTCGACCAGCGACTTCGACCCAACCGGCTCGGTCGTGGAGACGTAGTCCTCGATAATGGCGCGCAGCACGGCCAGCTTGCGGTCATCGAGCACGCGTCACCTCCCGAGGCCCTGGCACTCGCTCAACCCGAGTGCCAATTCTATGGCCGCGCGGGCATGACACGGCACAGCCTGGCGCACATCGTGACACGCGGGAGGAGAAATGCGCCGAGATTACGGGCGCGACGTCCTGGCCGGCGACCGGCGCACGACCCGGCGGCCGCCGCCGCCAGAGGTCGAGGCCGAGCGCGGGCTGGTCGTGGAGACCGCGGACGGGGCGTTCTGCGGCGCGGTCGTCGGCTGCGAGAAGCTGGGCGTGACGCTCGAGGACCGGGGTGGCAGGCAGCGGCTGTTCCCGCTGGACCGCGGCGCGTTCCTGCTGGAGGGCAAGCAAGTCACGCTGGTGCGCCCGGCGCCGGCCGCGCGGCCGGCCGCCCCGGCCAGGACCGCCTCGGGCTCGGTGGCCGCGCCCGCGGGGCAGGCCGCCCTGGTGGCGCGGGCCAGCCGCATCTACGTCGAGGGCAGGCACGACGCGGAGCTGGTCGAGCAGATCTGGGGCGACGACCTGCGCGACGTCGGCGTGGTCGTGGAGTACCTGGAGGGGATCGACCACCTGCCCGGCATCGTCGCGGAGTTCTCGCCCGGCCCGGGCCGCCGCCTCGGCGTCCTCGCCGACCACTTGGTCCCGGGGTCGAAGGAGAGCCGCATCGCCGCGGCGGTCACCTCGGCCCACGTGCTCGTCACCGGCCACCCGTTCGTCGACATCTGGCAGGCCGTCAAGCCGTCCGCGGTGGGCATCGCCGCCTGGCCGCAGGTGCCCCGGGGGGTGCCGTGGAAGGAGGGCGTGGTCCGCGCGCTCGGCTGGCCGCAGGACACCGCCGCGGCCTGGCGGCGGATCCGGCGCGCGGCGCGCAGCTTCGCCGACCTCGAGCCCGCCCTGCTCGGCAGCGTCGAGCACCTCATCGACTTCGTCACCGATCCAGGCAGCGGCTAGTCGTGCCGTCCGCGCTCGGTGATCCCCGGGCCACCGTTCGGGATAATCATGGGATGATCGTGCCGGGCGGTTATCGCCGCTCATTCGGTCAGGCCGCGGATGACCGCGTCCGCGAGCAGCCGCCCCGCCGGGGTGAGGACGACCCGCCCGGCCGCCCACGCACCGCGCTCGGCCAGCCCGTCGCCGACCGCGGCCTGCGCGGCGGCCCGCCCGGGGCCGGTCAGCAGGCCCGCCGGGCAGCCGGACGCCAGCCTGGTGAGCAACATGATCTCCTCGGTCCGCCGCTCGTCGCTCGTGAGCACCTCGCGGGCCTGCCCGGGGCTGGCCCCCGCGGCCAGCCTGGCCGCGTAGCCGCGCGGGTGCCGGACGTTCCACCACCGGGTACCGGCGACGTGGCTGTGCGCCCCGGGCCCGACGCCCCACCAGTCCCCGCCGGTCCAGTACAGGAGGTTGTGCCGGCACCGGGCCGCCTCGCCGGCCGCCCAGTTCGAGATCTCGTACCAGCCCAGCCCGGCCGCCGTCAGCGCCTCGTCGGCGGCCAGGTACCTGTCCGCCATCGCGTCGTCGTCCGGCCGGGCCAGCTGTCCCCGCCGGATCCGCGCGGCCATCCTGGTGCCGTCCTCGACGATGAGCGAGTAGGCCGAGATGTGGTCCGGCCCGGCGGCGATCGCGGCGTCCAGCGACCGCCGCCAGTCGGTGTCCGATTCGCCGGGCGTGCCGTAGATCAGGTCGAGGCTGACGTGCCCGAAACCGGCCGCGCGCGCCCACGCCGCGCAGCGCGCCGCCCGCTGCGGCGTGTGCACCCGGTCGAGGGTGGCCAGCACGTGCGGCACCGCGCTCTGCATCCCGAACGAGATGCGCGTGAAGCCGGCCTCCCGCAGCTCGCCGAGCGACCGGTCGTCCACCGACTCAGGGTTGGCCTCGGTGGTCACCTCCGCGCCGGGCGCGAGCCCGAACTCGCCGTCGATCGCGCGCAGGATGGCCGCCAGCCGCGCCGGCGGCAGCAGGGTCGGCGTGCCGCCGCCGAAGAACACCGTCTGCACCCGCGGCGCGGCGTCGCCCGCCACCCGCCGGGCCAGCCGGATCTCGGCGACGGTCAGGCCGGCGTAGGACTCGCGCCCGCCGCCGCCTGGCTCGTCCGCGGTGTAGGTGTTGAAATCGCAGTAGCCACAGCGGGTCGTGCAGAAAGGGATATGAACATAGATTCCGAACGGCTTCGCGCCCAGCCGGGACGCCGCGCCCGCAGGCAGTGCTCCGTCCGCCGGAACCGGATCACCCTCGGGCGGACGGCCCGCCACCGCGCCTCCTCACCGGGCTGCCTGCTCCGCGAGACACCCGGTGGCGAGCCACTCCTCCGCCACGCGATCCCACCTGCTGGAGTGACCGGCCACGGCGGTCATGCGGCGGACGACCGCGACGTCGCGGGCGTAGTAGGCATCCAGCACCTCGGCCACGGTGACGCTGCGCTCGGGGCGGGACAGCCGCTGCGCCGGGTCCCCCGCCGCGACGAGGCCGGGCCGGAGCACGCGCAGGTAGCAGCCCGGCCGGCGAGCCTCGCGGAACGCCTTGATCCAGCCCTTCTCGTCAATCCAGTTCCGGAACACGATGCACGGGATGCGCGGCGAGGTCACCTGCACCACGACGCCGCCCAGTTGCCAGACCTCGCCGATGAGCGCGCCGTTCGGGTCCAGCCCGGAGGTCGTGATGTTCTCGCCGAACATCCCGCATCCCAGGTCGCGGCCCACCCGCCCGGCCCAGAAGTCCAGATCCTCCCGGGCGTAGGCGTAGAGGGCCTGGTCATGACCGCCGTGGTGTTCCTGGTCGGCCTGCTCATCACCGGCCAGGCCGAGCCAGCTGGCGTGCACCGGCTCGGTGACCGGGCGCTTGTCGATCGCGGTCCGCCTGATCTTGCCCGCCCAGGGCGCGGCCGTCTCGCGGCCGGCGTTGACGGAGACAACCCGTGCGTTCCCCATGACGTGCACGCTAACCGACCGGCTGCGCCCGGGCTAATTCTTTGCCCGGCGGCGGGGCTGGCGGGCATTCGCCCGTGCGGCGCGGAGTTAAGCTGAATGTTGTCCCCTTGATGCGGAGGCGCTGATGACGGCAGGGCGGGGTTACGGGTCACCTGCGGGCTCGGGACGCTGGGTGTCCGGCGCCGAATACGCGCGGCTGCGGGTGTCGGACGCCGACCGCGAGCGGACGGCAGACGTGCTGCGCAACGCCTTCGTCGAGGGCAGGCTCACCCAGGACGAGCTGGACACGCGCCTGGGGCAGGCGTACGGGGCGCGCACCTACGCCGACCTCACCGTGCTCACCGCTGACCTGCCCGCGGCCCAGCGGCCGTTCCCGGGTCCGCTGGCCGTTCCCGCGCACCAGGCGCTCCAGCAGCGCCCGGTGGCGCGCGCCGAGCCCACGAACGGGATGGCGGTCGCCTCGCTCGTGTGCGCCCTGATGATGGTGTTCTCGCTAGGGCTCACCGCGATCCCGGCGGTGATTCTCGGTAACGTGGCGCGCGGCCAGATCCGCCGGACCGGCGAGCGCGGCCGCGGGATGGCCACCGCGGGGCTGGTGCTCGGCTGGCTGGGCATCGCGTTCTTCGTGCTCATGGTGGCCGGCTTCGCGGCCATGGCCTCCACGCACGGGGGGATCAGCATCCAGTCGCCTGTCCCCGGCCACCCGTGACGCGGTGCTGCTGACCCGGCGCCGCTGACCCGGCGCCGTTGACGCGGACCCGGCGCGGCTAGCGCCTCTTCTCCGCCGTGGACAGCGCGGCGATGAAGGCCTCCTGGGGCACCTCGACCCGGCCGATCACCTTCATCCGGCGCTTGCCTTCCTTCTGCCGCTCCAGCAGCTTCCGCTTGCGGGTGATGTCGCCGCCGTAGCACTTGGCCAGCACGTCCTTGCGCAGCGCGCGGATGTTCTCCCGGGCGATGATCTTGGATCCGACCGCGGCCTGGATCGGCACCTCGAACTGCTGGCGCGGGATCAGCTCGCGCAGCTTGGCGGTCATCGCCACGCCGTAGTCGCGGGCCTCGTCCGCGTGCACGACCTGGCTGAACGCGTCCACCGGCTCGCCCTGCAGCAGGATGTCGACCTTGACCAGGTCGGCCAGCTGCTCCCCGGCCGGCTCGTAGTCCAGCGAGGCGTACCCGCGGGTGCGCGACTTGAGCTGGTCGAAGAAGTCGAAGATGATCTCGGCGAGCGGCATCGTGTAGCGGATCTCCACCCGGTCAGCCGACAGGTAGTCCATGCCGAGCAGCTGGCCCCGCCGGCCCTGGCACAGCTCCATGATCGTGCCGATGAACTCGCTGGGCGCCAGCACGGTGGCCCTGACCACCGGCTCGAAGACCTGGCTGACCTTCACCCCGGGCTGCCCGGACGTCCCGCTGCTGCTGTTGGGGAACTCGCTCGGGTTCGTGACGATGATCTCGCGCCCGGCCTCGGTGATCACCCGGTAGACGACGTTCGGCGCGGTGGAGATCAGGCTCAGGCCGGACTCCCGCTCCAGCCGCTCGCGGACGATCTCCATGTGCAGCAGGCCGAGGAACCCGCAGCGGAAGCCGAAACCCAGCGCCAGCGACGTCTCCGGCTCGTAGACCAGCGCGGCGTCGTTGAGCTGCAGCTTGTCCAGCGCGTCCCGCAGGTCGGGGTAGTCGTCGCCGTCGAGGGGGTACAGCCCGGAGAACACCATGGGGCGCGGGTTGGCGTACCCGGCCAGCGGCTGCGCCGCCGGGCTGGCGGCGCTGGTCACGGTGTCACCGACCCGCGCCTGCCGGACGTTCTTGACGCCGGTGATCAGGTACCCGACCTCGCCGGCGCTGAGCCCCTCGGTCGGCGTGGGCTCGGGCGAGATGACCCCCACCTCGAGCGTGTCGTGGGCGGCGCCGGTCGACATCATCAGGCTCTTCTCCCGGCGCGACAGGTGCCCGTCCACGACCCGGACGTAGGTGACCACGCCGCGGTAGGTGTCGTAGACCGAGTCGAAGATCAGCGCGCGGGCTGGGGCGGCCGGGTCGCCGCCCGGCGCGGGCACCTGGGTCACGATCGCGTGCAGCAGCTCGGGCACGCCCTCGCCGGTCTTGGCGGAGACCCGCAGCACGTCTGCCGGGTCGCCGCCGATGATGTGCGCGATCTCCCCGGCGTACTTGTCGGGCTGGGCCGCGGGCAGGTCGATCTTGTTCAGCACCGGGATGATCTGCAGGTCGGCGTCGAGCGCGAGGTACAGGTTCGCCAGCGTCTGCGCCTCGATCCCCTGCGCGGCGTCCACTAGCAGGACGGCGCCCTCGCACGCCGCCAGCGACCGGGACACCTCGTAGGAGAAGTCCACGTGCCCGGGCGTGTCGATCAGGTTCAGCACGTACCGGCCGCCCTCGGGGGTCGTCCACGGCAGCCGCACGGCCTGGCTCTTGATCGTGATGCCGCGCTCGCGCTCGATGTCCATCCGGTCCAGGTACTGGGCGCGCATCTGCCGCTCACCGACCACGCCGGTGAGCTGGAGCATCCGGTCGGCGAGCGTGGACTTCCCGTGATCGATGTGCGCGATGATGCAGAAGTTGCGGATCACCGCGGGATCGGTGCGGGCACGCTCAGGCATGGGTGACATGGTCGCATGTGAGGGTACCCGCCAGCCCCCGGGCGTCGTCCGATCTCTGCGGGCCCAGCCCTGGTTTGGGGATGCGTCGCTGACTCGGCTATTCTTCACTGTCGCGGCCCGGGGACGCCAGCGGCGTAGTCTTCCCGGGCAGGCGCACGTCATTGTCGGTCTCACCGGCCTGATCGGCCCGACCGGCCCGAACAGATCTCGAGCGAGGCTTCCGCGTGGCGAACATCAAGTCCCAGATCAAGCGCAACAAGCAGAACGAGAAGGCGAGGCTCCGCAACAAGGCGGTCAAGTCCTCGCTGAAGACGTCCATCAGGAAATTCCGCCAGGCCGCCGAGTCCGGCGACATGGACGAGACGGGCGTGGCGCTGCGCGCGGCGTGCCGCCAGCTGGACAAGGCCTCGAGCAAGGGCGTCATCCACAAGAGCCAGGCCGCGAACCGCAAGTCCGCCATCGCGAAGACCTACGCCCAGCTCACCCGCGACGCCGCCAGCTGATTCGCGGCGCCGCCAGCTAACCCGCGGCGCCGCCCCGGCACGCCACGATGCGGCAGACAGCGCGCTCGAGCGCGTAACCCGCGCTGGCTCCCTCGCCCTTGACCTGGGCGTCCGCCTCCGCCACCGCCTGCAGCGCGCCCGCCACTCCCGCCGGGGTCCAGCCGCTCAGCTGCCGGCGGACCCGGTCGATCTTCCACGGCGGCAAGCCGAGCTCCCCGGCCAGCGCCGCGCTGCTCTTGCCGCGGGGCATCGCCCCGACCTTCCCGAGCGAGCGCACCCCCTGGGCCAGCGCGCTGCTGATCAGCACCGGAGCCACCCCGGTGGCCAGCGCCCAGCGCAGCTGCTCCAGCGCGTCACCGAGCCGGCCCTCGACCGCGCGGTCCGCCACGCTGAACCCGGTCGCCTCCGCCCGGCCGCGGTAGTACCTGGCCACCGCCGACTGGTCGATCGCGCCGCTGATGTCGGCGGCGAGCTGGGCGCACGCCGCGGCGAGCTGGCTCAGGTCGGTGCCCACCGCGTCGATCAGCGACCGGACGCTCGCCTGATCGGCCTTCCGGCCGAGCCGGCGGAACTCGGACCGGACGAATTCCATCCGCTCGTCCGACCTGGTGATCTTGGGACACCGGATCACCCGGGCCCCGGTGGCGGTCAGCGCGGTCAGCAGCGTCTTTCCCTTGGCCCCCCCGGCGTGCGTGAGCACGACCACGGTGTCCGGCGCGGGAGCGGCCGCGTAGCGCTCCAGCTCGGCTGCGACCTCCTTGCCCGCATCCTGGATGTCGCGGATGACCACGGCCCGCGCGGCCCCGAACAGCGACGGGGAGACCAGCGCCGCCAGCTCCCCGGGCGCCAGTTCGGTCGCGGCCATCTCGCGGACGTCGGCGTAGCCTCGCGCGGTCACCTGGCCCGCCTCCGCAGTCCCGGCCACGAGGCCGGCGACCGCCCGGTCGACGAGGAGCTCCTCGTCCCCCACGACGAGGTTCAGGCCAGCCGCGGCCGGCGTGGCGGGAGATGACGGCTGCACCGGCTCAGCTTAGGACATGTCTCGCAGATCTTCGGCGGCGCGGATCGGCGCCCAGACGACGACCGCATCCACCAAGATCCACGAGACACGCCCTAGTTGGTCGCGGTGCCGCGGGACCGGATCGCCGGATGGCCACAGTCGCCTGTCTTCCCCAACCGCACCGCGCCGCGGGGCGTCCTGGAGGCCGCAGGTCGTGACCAGAGAGGTTGGTGCATGGTGCTCGTCAGTCGGTTCCTGCGTGGCGCGATGAGCAGGAAGGGGAGGTTCGTGGCCGCCGCTGGCACGGCTGCCTTGCTCGCCGCGGTGACGATGCCGGCGGCGGCGGCCACAGTGACCGCCGCCGTCGCGGTCACGAGCCGGGCGGCCGCCAGGAGCGGCGCCCAGGCTCCAGCCCCGAGCAGGGCACCGGTCACGAGCCGGGCGGCCACGGCCGCCGCGCGGTCCCGCGCGCCACTCGGTGACCAGCCCGCCGGCTTCTGGTACGGAACCGACAGCTGGCCGGTCACGATCGGCGGGAATCCGCCGTACCAGGAGCCGGCGATCGGCGGAAGCTACGGCGGCTATATCGGTATGGCGGGCAGCTGGGCCTGGTGGGAGGGCTGCCATGGCAAGATCGCGTGGTCACCGGCCAACAGCCAGCAGGCGAACGTCAACTTCACCAGCTATCACCTGGGCATCGGAACCGGCGTGTACTGGTTCATGGGCGGACCGGGGGTCGACTCCCATTACAACGGCACCACGTCGGAGGCCTACGCGTTCGGCGAGAATCAGGCGCGCAAGACGCTCTACGAGCTCGGGCACATGCAGATTTCGCTCACCTATCCGGTTATCTTCGAGGACGTGGAGGAGCCGGAAATCGCGCCCGCACCCGACAACGGCTGGAAATCGGTCTACACCTCGCCGTGCAGCGGCACGATAAGGAGCAACAACGTCTCCTCCGATCTGGACCGCGCGGACTTCAACGGCTTCGCCGCGTACATCACCAGCCATTCTTCCTACAAGGTAGGGGTGTACTCGGCGCCGTCGATCTGGGCCAACATCATGGGCACGGGGGTTAACTCGCTCATTCCCAACACCTACCAGTGGACCTACAACGCCGATACGAGCAGCCTCTCGCACGTGCCGAACGGCTGGTGCCTGTCCGGGGACCTCGACCTGCGCGCAGTTCTTCGGCGGGATCACCCAGTCCAGCTCGTACGCCCTCATGTGGCAGTGGTCCGGGGGCGGCGGGACGTGCAACGGGTACGGCGACTTCGACCAGATCGACGCAAGCCGGACGCCCTAGCCTCGCGGGCTGCGGGTGGCCTGCGGAGCGTGCGTGCGGGCTCAGGGGACGACGGGCTCGGCCCCGCGCCAGATCCGCAGCGGCTTGAGGCCGTAGGACCACGCGAACGCGCCCTCGTGGTCGGCGTCCCAGAGCACCATGTCCGCGTACCTCCCGCGGACCAGCGCTCCCCTGTCCGGCGCGCGCAGCGCGTGCGCGCCGCCGATGGTCGCCGCGCGGAGCGCCTCGGCCACGCTCATCCCGAAGTCGGCGATGGCGAGCGCCAGGACGAGCGGCATCGACGTGATCCCGTTGCCGCCCGGGGTGTGGTCGCTGCCGAGCGCGACGGCCACGCCCTTGTCCAGCAGCGCCCGGACCGGCGGACGCCGGCCCGTCTGCATGGCCGTACCCGGGCAGACCACCGCCGCCACCCCCGCCTGCGCGAGCGCGGCGACGTCGTCGTCGTCGGCCTCGTGCAGCAGGTCGGCCGACGCGCAGCCGAGCTCAGCGGCCAGCCGGGCAGCGCCGGTGCGGGACTTGCCGCAGGCGTGCAGCCTGGGCAGCAGGCCCGCCGCGCGCCCCGCGCCGAGGATCCAGCGGGCCTCGTGCTCCGTGAACCGGCCCTCTTCGCAGTAGACGTCGACGCTGTCCGCGCCCGCGGCGGCGGCGTCTGAGCACCACGAGCCCACCGCGTCCACGTAGTCGTGCCTGCGGCCGAAATACTCCGGCGGCACCGAGTGCGCGGCCAGGAACGTCACGTGTATGCGCGGGACGGCCACCTCGTTCTCCAGCGAGCGGAGCAGCCGGACATCCGCGAGCTCGCCGTCCCGGGTCAGGTGATAGCCGGTCTTGGCCTCGATCGTGGTGGTGCCCGACAGCAGCCAGTCGCGGAGCCTTTCCCGCACGCCGTTGCACAGGGTCCACGGGTCGGTCCCCCGGGTGACCGTGACGGTCGAGGCCATGCCGCCGCCGGCGGCTGCGATCTCCGTCGCCGACGACCCGTTCGACCGCATCGCCAGCTCGGCCCACCGGTTTCCCGCGTAGACCGGATGCGTGTGCGCGTCGATCAGGCCCGGCGTGACCAGCCCGCCGCCCAGGTTCTCCACGTGGTCGACGTCGACGATGTCGTCCACGACGCCGGGGATGCTCTCGGGCAGCTCAGCCGCCGGCCCGACCCAGGTGATCCGCTCGTCCAGGGTCAGGATGGCGGCGTTGCTCAGGATCTCGGAGCCGGTCCACAGGCGGCCGATGTTGGTCAGCAGTCGTACTGTCACAGGAATGCCGTGCCTCGTGAGCAGGGACCTGAGTCCGGTGTCCCGTGCCTCATGAGATCACCTGCCATGGATCGTGCCCGCCGGCTGTTTACCAGCGGGCGTCCAGTGAAGTGAATCGTACACTCGGCGCGCAAGGTGGCGTTCGGCAGATGCGCGAGCCAACATATCAGTTCAGCTACGGTAATCCACAGTAAGCAGCATGTACAGACCGATTGCTCAGAACCAAGGGCCTAATTCCGCGTTAAGGCCGTCCGGCCGGCCGGCGGCGGGCGCCGCCGGACCTGCTGTGACCAGGTTATCTCCCGGTGAAAGATGGCGACCGAAACTGCTCACGGACAGTATCGGACGACGGCGCAGAGTAGTCGCTGGGCGAAGTCGTAACGCTCTGCGATCGAAATGCAGAATCGTGCCGCCGCATTCGGAAAGCGTCGCGGAAACGAACCGAACATTCGGACCGATCTGCTGCCTCACAATCGGTAAAACTGGACATGAGTCCAGCTACTGTCCGTTCGGCCCCGGGCGGCTCCACACATCATCATCACTGTGCGTGATGTTGCTGGCAGGCTGTCCGTTCCAGGCTTCCCTGTCCGCAACCGCGTCGCCGACGCGCTCGAACTCCGCGGCGAGCGAGAGCGGCACCCGCGCCCGCAGCAGGGTGCCGTTCGCCTCGTGCCGCAGGTCAAGGACCTCGCCCTCTTCGTGCGCCCGCGCGAGCAGGTCACCGCGCTCGTAGGGCACGACCGTGCGCACCGCGACGTCGCGCCGGGGAAGCGCCTCCTCGACCGCCGCGAGCAGGTCGTCGATGCCCGCCCCGGTCCGCGCCGAGACCACGACGCTGTTTCGCTCCCGCAGCGTCACCGTCTCCACCGCGATCGGGTCGGCCGCGTCCGACTTGTTCACGACCACCAGCTCCGGGACGTCGGCGGCGCCGATCTCGCGAAGCACCTCGCGCACGGCGCCGATCTGCGCCAGCGGATCGGGATCGGAGCCGTCCACGACGTGCAGGATCAGGTCGGCCTGCGCGATCTCCTCGAGCGTGGCCCGGAACGCCTCGACGAGCTGGTGCGGCAGGTGCCGCACGAAGCCGACGGTGTCGGTCAGGGTGAACTGCCTGCCCGATGGCGTGCGGGCCCGCCGCACGGCCGAGTCCAGCGTGGCGAACAGCGAGTCCGCCACCAGGACGCCGGACCCGGTCATGCGGTTGAGCAGGCTCGACTTGCCGGCGTTCGTGTAGCCCGTGATCGCCACCGACGGCACTTCGTGCCGCCGCCGCTGGCCGCGCCGCACCTCGCGCCCGGTCGCCATGCCCGCCAGCTCCCGGCGCAGCTTCGCCGTGCGGGCCCGGATCCGCCGCCGGTCGGTCTCGATCTTCGTCTCGCCCGGGCCGCGCGCGCCGATGCCGCCGCCGCCCGCGACCCGGCCGCCGGCCTGGCGGGACAGCGACTCACCCCAGCCGCGGAGCCGCGGCAGCAGGTACTCCAGCTGGGCCAGCTCGACCTGCGCCTTGCCCTCCTTGCTGCGTGCGTGCTGGGCGAAGATGTCCAGGATCAGCGCCGTGCGGTCGACGACCTTCACCCGCACGACGCCTTCGAGGCGGCGTAGCTGGCTGGGGCTGAGCTCACCGTCGCAGATCACGGTGTCCGCTCCGGCCGCGGTCACGATCTCCGCGAGCTCGGCCGCCTTCCCCGCCCCGACGTACGTCGCCGGGTCCGGCCTGCCGCGGCGCTGGATGAGCCCGTCGAGCACCTGGGATCCCGCGGTCTCGGCGAGCCGGGACAGCTCGCGCAGCGAGTTCTCCGCGCTGGCCAGCGTGCCCTCGGTCCACACGCCGATGAGGACGACCTTCTCGAGCCGCAGCTCCCGGTACTCGACCTCGGTGATGTCCTGCAGCTCCGTGGACATCCCCGCGACCCGGCGCAGCGCGGCGCGGTCCTCGAGATCCAGTTCCCCGGGGTCAGGCGCGGCGGCCAGCCCGGCACCTGGCCGGTCAGCCAGCGCGCGCGTTAGTTTGGTCATCGTCCTCCAAGTCACGGAGCCAAGCCGGGCATCATCCCGCCCCGCACTTCGCCCCGATAGTGCCACGCTCCGGTTGCGCTTACACCTCATTAACACTCAGCCGGCCTCGGATGTGCCCGCCCGCCGCCGCTGCCGCTGCCCGGACGGGCATCCGGTGCCGGGCCAGCGGGTCTCAGGCGGTCGCGGGCAGGGCACCAGCAGGCCCAGCCTCGCCGCGGCTACTAGCGCGATCGCCGGACCGCCCGAGTTAGGCGGTCGCGGGCAGCGCCCGCACCTGAGTGTGGCCGGCCCGCCCGGCATCCAGCGCGCCAACCAGTGGCGCCATCGGGCCGGGCTGCCCGGGTCAGGCGGTCGCGGGCAGCGCCCGCACCCGAGGCTGGCCCGCGGCCCGGCCGGCCTCCAGCGCGGCCCTGATCGCCGCGACCACCTGGGCGGGCTGCCCGGGTCAGGCGGTCGCGGGCAGGGCACGCACCCGAGGCTGGCCCGCGGCCCGGCCGGCATCCAGCGCCGCCTTGATCGCCGCGACCACCTGGGCGGGCTCGGTCCTGAT
>Ga0070698_100002831_pt1 | contig 19089 bp, 18 predicted proteins | sample KBSK1502metaG_FD_65477 | JGI IMG/M metagenome (GOLD analysis project Ga0070698, IMG submission 65477) | Corn, switchgrass and miscanthus rhizosphere microbial communities from Kellogg Biological Station, Michigan, USA - KBS K1-50-2 metaG | ecosystem: Host-associated > Plants > Roots >...
GAAGACGACCTGGTGCAGGCCGGACGCCGTCGTGCCGTCGGGGAAGCGCAGCGCGCCGTCGAGCAGGTAGATGAACGCGTTGTGCGCCGTCGGCAGCGCGATCTCGATGGCGCCGTCTTGCCTGGCGTCCACGGTCGCGGCATTCACCGGGCTCAACGTGCGGATGGGTCCCTTGACACCGCCAAGCTCGCCTGCGATGACGTGAAGCGTCACGAGGCGATCGGGGCTGATGCTCGCGGGCGTCGCGTCCGGCGTGAGCGGGTGATACGACGGCCGGTCCATCTTGTGGAGCGCCGGCGAGTTGATCCAGAGCTGGATGATCTCCGTTTCGCCCGCCAGCGGCGTCTCGTCGTGCAGCACGCCGCTGCCCGCGTGCATCCACTGCGTGCCGCCGGCCATCACCGTGACGTCGTTGCCCTCCGTGTCGCGGTGACGGATGCCGCCCTTGAAGATGAAGCTCACGGGGGCGAACCCTCGATGTGGATGCCAGCTGACGCCGGCGCCGCCGGAAAAGTCCTTGGGCGGCGCGTGGTGCAGCAGGACGAACGGGTCCAGGTAGGGAAGCTGCTCGGAGGGGAGCGGCTGCCTGACGGTGAGCGGCCCCATCTGGTGAGCCGGCGCGAAGATGACCTGGGAAACGGATCGAAATGGCATTTTGTTATGACGCACGGTACGGGGCGCCGGGTCCGCGACGCATGGGCATGCATCGCGTCGCGGGACCCGGCCTACTTATGATTGTTGCGTGAGACCGCTCGTCCTCGCCGTCCTGGGCCCGACCGCATCGGGCAAGAGCGCCCTGGGGCTGTCGCTGGCCGAGCGGCATGGCGGAGAGATCATCAACTGCGATTCCACGGCCGTCTACCGCGCCTTCGACATCGGCACCGACAAGGTGCCGATGGACGCCCGGCGCGGCATCCCGCACCACCTCATCGACATCGCCGATCCGACCGAGGTCTACACGGCCGCTCAATTTGCGCGCGACGCTGCGGCCGCCATCCGCGACATTCACGCGCGCGGCAGACTGCCCATCCTGGTCGGCGGGACCGGCTTCTACTACCGGGCGTTGACGCGCGGGCTTTTCCCGGGCCCCGGCGCGGACGAGGCGCTTCGCGAGCGGTTCGGCGACATTGCACACGTGCGCGGTCCCGAGCGGCTGCACCGCCTGCTGGACCGCGTCGATCCCGACTCGGCGGCACGCATCATGCCTCGCGATCTGAAGCGGATCGTCCGCGCGCTGGAGGTGTACTACACGACGGGCCGGTCGCTGACGTCGCACTTCGCGCAGACCGCCTCACCGATTGCGGATTGTGAGGTCTTCGCGATTGGGCTGCGGCTGCCGCCGGCCCTGACGGCGGAGCGCGTCGCTCGCCGCGTCGACGAGCAGTTCGCGCGCGGCATCGTGGCCGAAGTGCAGGGGCTGCTCGCGCGCGGCGTTTCGCCACACGTGAGACCGTTTGGCGGTCTCGTCTACCGGCAGGTGATGGAGATGCTGCGCGGTATGCGCGGCGAGGCGGAGACGCGCGCGCTCATCGTGCAGGAGAACCGCCGATACGCGCGCCGCCAGTTGATCTGGTTCCGTAAAGAGCCTAATCTTAAGTGGTTTGAAGGCCCCGGTGAGCGCGACGATGTACTTCGACTCGTGGAAGATGCGCTCGCCACGCAGGCTTCGCGAGGAGTGCTTCCCTGATGGCGCAGGTCACTGAACAGCGATCGTCCCCGGCGCAACCCAACATCCAGGATGTCTTCCTGAACTACGCGCGCCGCGACCGACTCGCGGTCGCCATTCACCTGCTCGATGGACGGCAGTTCGACGGCCGCATCAAGAACTTCGATCGCTTCGCCGTGATCGTCGAGGTCAATGGCGCCGACCAGCTCGTGTTCAAGCACGCCATCGCCACGATCAGCACCCAGCGATCGGTGGCGAACTACTTCGCCACCCACCATTCCTGATTGGTTTTTCCCCGCGTCATCGTCATCGTGCTCGACAGCGTCGGGATCGGTGAGCTACCCGACGCAGGAGCATACGGTGACGAGGGGAGCAACACCCTCGGCAACATCGCGCGACAGATTCCACTCAGGATTCCCACGCTAAGGTCGCTGGGATTGGGGCAGCTGGTGTCGCTGGACCCCCGTGGTGCGCACCCTGGCGGGCACCCGTCGCCGCTCGAGGGTGCGTACGGCCGAATGGTCGAGGCATCACCCGGGAAGGACTCGGTGACGGGTCATTGGGAGATGATGGGCATTGTGCTCGATCGTCCGTTCCCGACGTTCCCGCACGGCTTTCCGGCGGAGTTGATCGCCGAGTTCGAGCGGCGCATCGGCCGCGCGACCATCGGCAACGTCGTGGCGTCGGGGACCGAGGTCATCGATCGGCTCGGGCCGGAACACCTGCGGACGGGCCGGCCGATTGTCTACACGTCGGCCGACAGCGTCTTCCAGATCGCGGCGCACGAAGACGTCATACCGGTTCCCGAGCAATACCGTATCTGCGAGATCGCCTTCGATCTCGTCGGGCGCGGCATGGGCGTCGGCCGGGTGATTGCGCGGCCATTCATCGGCGCCCCCGGCTCGTTCAAGCGGACCGCGAATCGTCACGACTACGCGCTCGAACCGGCCGCCGAGACGCTGCTCGATCTGCTGACGCGCGGCGGGGTGCCGGTCACCTCCATCGGCAAGATCAACGACCTGTTCGCCGGACGCGGCGTCGCGCACTCGATGCACACGGCCAGCGACGCGGAGGGCATGGAGCGGCTGGCGGAGACGGTCCGCGAGGCAGAAGACGGCTTCGTGTTCGTCAACCTCGTGGACTTCGACACCGTTTACGGTCATCGCAACGACGTGCCCGGCTATGCCGCGAACCTCGAGCGCTTTGACGAGGCGCTCACACGGCTGCTGCCGGCGCTGCGCGAGTCCGATCTGCTCATCGTCACCGCCGACCACGGGAACGATCCCAGCACGCCCAGCACCGATCATTCGCGCGAGTACGTTCCCGTGATCGCGACGGGCGCGCGAGTGAGGCGAGGTGTCGACATCGGAACCCGACGGACGTTCGCCGATCTCGGCCAGACGCTGGCCGCCAATTTCGGCGTCGGCCCGCTCGCGCATGGCACGAGCTTCCTGGAGGACATCGTTGTCCACCATCCGTGAAGGGCTCGAGCAGCGCGAGCGCGAGACGCTGGCGCCGGAGTCCGCCAAGAGCGCCGACACCCGAGGCCGCCTGAAACCGGAGCGCGAAGACGATGTACGGCCGGCGTATCAGCACGATCGCGACCGCATCATCCACAGCAAGGCCTTCCGGCGCCTGAAGCACAAGACCCAGGTCTTCTTCGCGCCCGCCGGCGACCACTACCGCACGCGCCTGACGCACACGCTCGAGGTCTCGCAGATCGCCCGGACGATCGCGAAGGTGCTGAGGCTGCACGAAGAGCTGACCGAGGCGATTGCGCTCGGCCACGACCTCGGTCACACCCCGTTCGGCCATACGGGCGAGCGCGTGCTCGACTCGATCGTGCCGGGCGGCTTCCGCCACTACGAGCAGAGCCTGCGTGTCGTCGACGTGCTCGAGAACGACGGCAAGGGCCTCAACCTCACCTTCGAGGTGCGCGACGGCATCGGCCGCCACTCGAAGGGGAAGGGCGGATCGCCGGTCGGCGTCGATGCCTCGCAGCGTGCCGTGACGCTCGAAGGGCAGATCATGCGGGTCGCGGATCTCATCGCCTACGTCAACCACGACATCGACGATGCGGTGCGGGCGGGGGTGCTCAGGGAAGGCGACCTGCCGCGCGACGCGGTCGCCGTGCTCGGCGCGAGCTCCTCGGCGCGCATCGCCGCGATGGTGAAGGATGTCGTCACCGAAACGCAGCAGGGCGCGCTGACCGAGATTCGCATGAGCGAACCGATTCTCGAGGCCACGCTGACGATGCGCAGCTTCCTGTTCGACGCGGTCTACGAGAACCACGAGGCGACCGCCGAGTTCCGCAAGGCGACCGGCATCCTCAGCGGGCTCTGGGAGAAGGTGCGCGAGCGGCCGGACGAATTCCTCGATCGCCGCATCGTCGAGACCGACGGGCTCGACGTCGCCGCGCGCGATTTCCTCGCCGGCATGACCGACCGCTTCGCCGTCACCCTCTACGAGCGGCTGTTCATCCCCAAGCCGTGGGTCGGGCCCATGGCATGGGATCAGCTATAATCGAGGGTCTGTCTTTCGCGAGAAATTCGCGATAGAAGGGCCATGCAGCTCGATCTCACGCGGTATCGCGCGCCGGTCAGTCACTTCGGCCGGATATTCCAGCCCGGCGACGTCAGCGGCGAGTCGGACGCCTATCAGATCGTGGCGCCCGTCGAGCTCGAGTTCGACATCCACAAGGACAAGGGCAGGTTCCGCCTCGTGGGACGCGTGCGCACGGAGCTCGAGCTCGCCTGCAGCCGCTGCGTGGAGCCCTACAGGTTTCCGATCGATGCCGAGTTCGACCAGCGGTATCTCCCCTCGTCCGAGGCGTCGACCGAGGCCGAGCGCGAGGTTGAGGACGACGACCTGGAGACCAGCTATTACTCGGACGACCAGATCGATCTGAGCGAGCTGATGCGCGAGCAGTTCTATCTCGCGCTGCCGATGAAGCCGCTGTGCCGCGAGGACTGCAAGGGCCTGTGCCCGCAGTGCGGAACGGACCTGAACAGCGGCACGTGCGATTGCGCGCCGGTGTGGGAGGACCCGCGGCTGGCGGCGCTGAAAGCGATCAAGGGAAAAAATGCCTAATCCAAAACGCCGACATTCCAAGACACGGACGGCCAAGCGCCGCACGCACGACGCGCTGCAGCCGGCCGCGACCAGCCTGTGCCCGCAGTGCCACGAGCCGAAGGCACCTCACCGGATCTGCCCGCATTGCGGCTACTACAGGCAGCGGCAGGTCAGGGCGGTTGACGAGGAGTGATCCATCCACCATTTCCATGATTCGCATCGCCGTTGACGCGATGGGCGGCGACCAGGCGCCGGCGGCCATCGTGGACGGCGCGGTCGCGGCGGCCCGACACCTCGACATCCAGATTGCACTCGTCGGCGTCCCCACCCAGGTCGAGCAGGCGCTCGATGCGCATCCGGACTGGCGGAGCCTGCCGGTCACCGTTGTCGACGCGCCCGACGTCATCGAGATGACCGATTCGCCCGGAACCGTTCGCCGCAAGCCGGGCGCCTCGATTCGCGTGGCCGCCGGCCTGGTCGCGCGGCACGAGGCCGAGGCGCTTTTCAGCGCCGGCCACACCGGCGCGACCGTGGTCGCCACGCACGCGGCGCTGGGGATGATGGCCGGCGTCGATCGCGCGGCGCTCGCGACGACGATTCCCACACGCGGACGGCCGGCGGTGCTGCTCGATGCCGGCGCCAACGTCGAGTGCCGGCCTCAGCACCTGCTGCAGTTCGCGATCATGGGCGGCGTGTTCGCGCGCGTCGCGCTCGGCGCCGACACGCCGCGCATCGGACTGCTCTCCATCGGCGAGGAAGAGACGAAGGGGAACGAGCTGACCCGCGAAGCGCATCGCCTCCTCAAGGCCGCCCCGATCACCTTCATCGGCAACGTCGAGGGCCGCGAGATCTACAGCGGTGTGGCCGATGTCATCGTCTGCGACGGCTTCACCGGCAACGTCGTGCTCAAGACCAGCGAAGGGCTCGTGGAGGTGATCGAGACGCTGCTGGGCGACGAGCTGCGCGGGACGTTTTCGAGCCAGGTCGGGTATCTGCTGTCGCGCCGGGCGTTCCGCCGGTTCCGGCGGCGCGTCGACTACTCCGAATATGGTGGAGCGCCCCTGCTGGGCGTCGGCGGCCTCGTCATCGTCGGTCACGGCCGCTCGTCGCCGAAGGCGGTCCGCAACGCGATTGCGATGGCCTACCGGTTTGCCGCCGGGGATTTCATTCAGCGCGTCGAGCACGAGATCGCCGCCGCGACGGTGTCGCATCATTGATCGCGTTCGTGTTCCCGGGTCAGGGTTCCCAGAAGGTCGGGATGGGGCGCGCGCTCGCCGACGCCTATCCCGAAGCCCGCGCCGCGTTTGACGAGGCGGAAGCGGCGTTGCCGGGACTCACGAAGGTCATCTTCGACGGTCCTGAGGACGAGCTCGTCCTGACACAGAACGCGCAGCCGGCCATCCTCACCGTGAGCATTGCGGGGCAGCGTGTGCTCGCCGCCCGTGGCATCGAGCCGGCCTTCGTCGCCGGCCACAGCCTCGGCGAGTATTCGGCGAACGTCGCCGCTGGCACGATGGCGTTTGCGGATGCGGTGCGCGTGGTGCGGAGGCGCGGCCAGTACATGCAGGAGGCGGTGCCGGTAGGCGCCGGGGCGATGGCCGCCATTCTCGGCCTCGACAGCGAGACCGTCGCCCGCGCGTGCGAGGAGGCGGCGCAGGGAGAGGTCGTCAGCCCCGCCAACATCAACGGCGCCGGGCAGGTCGTCATCGCCGGCGCGACGGCAGCCGTGCAGCGGGCGGGTGAGCGCGCGAAAGCCCTTGGCGCGAAGCGGGTGATTCCGCTCGCGGTCAGCGCGCCGTTCCACTGCGCGCTGTTGAAGCCGGCGGAGGAGCGGCTCGAGCCCGACCTTCGCGCGCTGCGCGTCCAGGATCCAGCGGTGCCAGTCGTCGCCAACGTCGATGCCGAGCCGAAGCGCGACGCGGCGGCCGCCATCGACGCGCTCGTGCGGCAGGTGTCGGCCCCGGTTCGATGGGAGCAGGTCGTGCGTCGCCTTGCGTCGGAAGGCGTCACCAACTATGTTGAGGTAGGCCCCGGCACGGTGCTCAGCGGTCTCGTCAAGAAGATTCACAAGGACGCACGCGTGTTCAACTTCGCCTCGCCGGACGATCTCGCGGGGGTGGAAGCAGGCCTGCGTGCTTGATCTCACCGGCAAGGTCGCCATCGTCACCGGCGGGTCGCGGGGGATTGGCCGCGCGATCGCCATGCTGCTCGCCTCGCGCGGCGCGCACGTGGTCGCGGCGGCGCGTGGCGACAACGCCGCCGGCACGGTCGCGGACATCGAGGGGGCCGGGCGGAAGGCCGAAGCGGTCCCGCTCGAGGTGACCGATACCGCGTCGATCGACGCGATGATCTCGGCCGTCCTTGCGCGCCACGGGCGCATCGACATCCTGGTCAACAACGCCGGTATCACGCGGGATCAGTTGATGCTGCGGATGAAGCGCGAAGACTGGGACGAGGTGATTGCGACCAACCTGACGCCCGCCTTCGCGCTCGTGCAGGCGACGCTCAAGCCGATGATCAAGCAGCGCACCGGGCGCATCATCAACATCAGCTCGGTCGTCGGGCAGACGGGCAACGCGGGGCAGGCGAACTACGCGGCGTCGAAGGCCGGGCTCATCGGGTTCAGCAAGGCGCTGGCGCGCGAGGTCGCCTCGCGCAACATCACGGTGAACGTCGTCGCGCCGGGGCTCATCGCGACCGACATGACCAAGGCGATCACCGAGAAGGCGCAGGGCGACTGGGCGGCGCAGATCCCGCTGGGACGACTCGGCACTACGGCCGATGTCGCCGCGGCGGTTTGTTTTCTTGCCTCGGATGAGGCGTCGTATATTACAGGTCAGGTTCTTGCCGTCAACGGCGGCATGTACATGTGATCCTGGTTGGTGGTTCGAACCACTCACCAGCAACGGAGGCCAAATGGCAGTTTCAGACAAGGTGAAGAGCATCATCGTGGAGCAGCTCGGCGTCGATGAAGAGGAAGTGACGGCCGATGCCTCGTTCGTCGACGATCTCGGCGCCGACTCGCTCGACACGGTGGAGCTCGTGATGGCGTTCGAAGAGGAGTTCGGAATCGAGATCCCGGACGAGGACGCCGAGAAGATCACCCGCGTCAAGGAAGCCATCGACTACATCGAGGCGCACGCCAAGACCAAGAAGTAGGAAGAGCAGGAGCGAGCCAGAAAGAGGCGCGGAGGGAGCGGTGAACAGGCGTGTCGTCGTAACCGGCATCGGACTCGTGTCGGCGCTCGGCATCGGGACCGAGGAGACGTGGTCGGGGGTGCGGGCCGGTCAGAGCGGTGTCACCCGGATCACGCGGTTCGACATCTCCGGCTACGCGACGCAGATCGCGGCCGAGGTGACGGGCTTCGACCCGCTCGCCTTCATCGAGAAGAAGGACATCAAGAAGATGGACCTCTTCATCCAGTACGCGATTGCGGCGGCGCAGTTCGCGATGGATGACAGCCGTCTCGACATCACCGCGGACAACGCGCCGAACGTCGGCGTCTACATCGGCTCCGGCATCGGCGGGTTCATCACGATCGAGCGGGAGCACGAAGCGCTGCTCAACGGCGGCCCTCGCAAGGTGTCGCCCTTCTTCATACCGTCGGCCATCATCAATCTCGCGTCGGGCCAGGTGTCGATCCGGTTCGGCGCGAAGGGACCCAACTCGGCCACCTGCACGGCCTGTTCGGCCTCGGCGCACGCGATCGGCGACGCCTACGAGATCATCAAGCGCTGCGACGCGGACGCGATGATCGCGGGGGGCAGCGAAGCGGCGATTTGCCCGATGAGCATCAGCGGCTTCGGCCAGCTCCGGGCGCTCTCCACGCGCAACGACGAGCCGGCGCGCGCCAGCCGCCCCTTCGACAAGGATCGCGACGGGTTCATCATCGGCGAGGGCGCGGGCGTGCTCATCCTCGAGGAGCTGGAGCACGCGAGGCGCCGCGGCGCGAAGGTGTACGCCGAAATCGTCGGCTACGGCATGTCGTCCGACGCCTACCACATGACCGCGCCATCGGAGGACGGCGACGGCGCGCGTCGCGTGATGGCGATGGCCATTCGGAAGGCCGGCATCTCGCCGTCCGACGTGGACTACATCAACGCCCACGGGACCTCGACGCCGTACAACGACAAGCTCGAGACGCTCGCCATTCACAACTGCTTCGGCGACCATGCCGGCAAGCTCGCCATCTCGTCCACCAAGTCGATGACGGGCCACCTGCTCGGCGGGGCCGGCGGGCTCGAGGCCGGCATCACGGCGCTCGCCGTGCAGAACCAGGTGGCGCCGCCCACGATCAACCTCGACGATCCGGACCCGGAGTGCGACCTCGACTACGTGCCGCACCAGAGCCGGAAGATGCCGATTCGGTACGCGCTGTCGAACTCGTTCGGCTTCGGCGGCACCAACGCGGCGCTGCTGTTCAAGCGATTCGAAGGGTAGACCGCTGACACGAGCCACGGAGACGCGGAGACACGGAGATTTCTTTTACAAATGGGTCTCCGTGCCTTCGTGCCTCCGTGGCTTGTGTCTGTGAGAGTTGTGGCGACGATGAAGATAGCCGTCTGTATCAAGCAGGTGCCCACGCGCGAGTGGCAGCCACGCCTGAACGATGCGAAGACCTGGATTCGCGAGCAGGACATCAGCTACGAGATGAACGAGCCCGACGCCTACGCGCTCGAAGAGGCACTGCGGCTGCGGGAAAAGCACAGCGGGGAAGTGGTGGTCTGCTCGGCCGGCCCCGCCCGCGTGCAGACGGTCATCCGCGAGGCGCTCGCGCGCGGCGCCGATCGCGCCATTCACGTGGAGCACGACAGCCTCGGCTCGGCGGACGCGTTCGTCCTGGCTGATGCCCTGGCGGCTGCGATGAAGGACGAGCAGTTCGATCTCGTGCTCACGGGCCTGCAGTCCGACGACCAGGGGCACGGGCAGACCGGCGTGATCCTTGCCGAGCGGCTCGGCATCCCCTCGTCCACGATCATCATGGACGTGCAGATAGACCCTTCGACAGGCTCAGGGCAAGCGGCAACGCTGCGCGTGAAGCGCGAGCTCGAAGGCGGCTGGTTCCAGTGGATCTCGATGCCGCTGCCGGCACTCCTGACGATCCAGAGCGGCATCAACCAGCTCCGCTACGCGACGCTGAAGGGGATCATGGCCGCGAAGAAAAAAGAGATCAGGAAGGCGGCGCTGCCCGATGGTGTGCAGCCGGCGCAGCAGATTGTCAGCCTCGCCGTGCCGACGCGCAGCAAGCAGACGCAGATGATTGGCGGTTCGCCGGCGGATGCTGCCAAAGAGCTGGTCCGCCGCCTTCGAGACGAGGCCCGCGCGCTGTGATTCTCGTCATCGCCGAGCAGCGCGACGGCAAGCTGAATCGCGCAACGTGGGAGACGGTTGCCGCCGCGCAACAACTGGCCGGCGGGATGCCGATCCGCATCGCGGTGCTTGGGGCCGCGACGGGCGGTGTCGCGCAGGAGTTGGCGGCCGCCGCCGTGGCCGAAGTGGTCGTCGCGGAGCACCCCGCGCTCGACCCGTACACACCGGACGCGTATGCCGCCGCCGGCAGCGCGCTGATCGAGGCTGCGAAGCCGACCTTCGTGCTGCTGCCGCACACCTATCAGACACGCGATTTTGCGCCGCTGCTCGCCGCGCGCCTCCGCAAGCCGCTTGTCACCGACGTCACGGGCATCGAAGGGACCGGCGCCGGCGCCACGTTCGTCCGGCCGATGTTCCAGGGGAAGCTCGCCGCGCATGTGAAGCCGCAGGGCGGCACGCCCGCGCTCGTCACGATCCAGATCGGCGCGTATCGCGCGGACGCCGCCCGGAAGGGCTCGGCCGCGGTGACGAAGGCGGACGTGCAGATCGACGCGGCCGCCATCCGCCAGAAACCCGAACCGCCGTTCCGCGAAGCCAAGCAGGCGGTCGATCTCGGCCAGGCCGAGCGGATTGTGGCCGTCGGCCGGGGCATCAAGTCGCAGGAGAACATCCCGCTGGCCGAAAAGCTCGCGAAGGCGATGGGCGCCGAGGTTGCTGCGTCGCGCCCCATCTGCGACAACGGGTGGCTCCCGATGGAACGGCAGATCGGCAGCTCGGGGCAGACGGTCGCCCCGAAGCTTTACGTCGCGCTGGGCATCTCGGGCGCCATCCAGCACCTGGTCGGCATGAAAGGCTCGCGCACGATCGTCGCCATCAACAAGGACGCGGAAGCGCCCATCTTCGAGGTCGCCGACTACGGCATCGTCGGCGACCTGTTCGAGATCGCGCCCGCAATCGTCGCCGAACTGGAAAAGTCCTAGGAGAGAGGTCATGGAACGACGGGCGTTTCTCAAGTCAGGCGCGCTGGTGAGCGCGGGCGTCCTTCTCGACCCGTGGGAGCGGCTGCTTGCGCAGGACGTTCGCGGCGCCGCGCAGAGCGGCATCGTGAAGACCATGTCCGGCCCCATCCGCGGCGTTGTCTTCGACCGGGTCAACGCCTTCTATGGCATCCCGTACGGCGCAACCACCGCTGGCGATGCGCGTTTCATGGCGCCGGGCAGGCCGCAGGCGTGGACGAGCGTGCGCGACTGCGTCGAGTACGGCCCGCGATCCCCGCAGGGTCCGTCGGGCCTGATTTCCGAGGTCGCCGCTGTGGACCGCCGGGAACCGGCCGGCGAGGACTGCCTGCGCCTGAACGTCTGGACGCCGGCGCCCGGCAACGGGCGCCGTCCCGTGATGGTGTGGCTGCATGGCGGCGGCTACTCGCAGGCGTCGGGCAGCTTCATCATCTACAACGGCGCGAACCTCGCACGCCGGCGCGACGTGGTCGTCGTCACGCTGAATCACCGGCTCAATCTGTTCGGCTATCTCTACCTCGGCGAGATCGGCGGCGAGAAATACGCCGATTCGGGCAACGCCGGCATGCTCGACATCGTGTCCGCGCTCGAATGGGTGCGCGACAACATCGCCGCGTTCGGCGGCGACCCCGGCAACGTCACGATCTTCGGCCAGTCGGGTGGCGGCGGAAAGGTCTGCACGCTGATGGGGATGCCGGCCGCGAAGGGGCTGTTCCACAAGGCCATCGCGCAGAGCGGATCGAACCTCGCCGGGACCTCACGGGCCAATGCGACGCGCACGGCGCAGACGTTCCTGGAGCGCCTGAACGTGAAGTCGAACCAGGTGGGCGACCTGCACAAGGCGCCGGCGGATCAACTGCTCGGCGCGATTCGCGGCCTGAATTTCTCGCCGGTGGTCGACGGAAAGAACCTGCCGTCAGGTCCGTTCGATCCGGTTTCCTCTCCGCTATCCGCGAGCGTGCCGCTGCTCTGCGGCTCGAACGAAACAGAAGTGGCGTGGACGCGCGGCGCCGTCATCGACGACATCGATGACACGGCGCTCAAGGCGCAGGTCAAGCAGGACGTCCGCGGTGTCTCCGATGCCGACGCCGGCCGCCTGATCGCCGCGTACCGGAAGGCGCGCCCGGGGATCAGCAACGTCGACATCCACCTGATCCTCGCATCGGACAACAGCGTCCGCAGCGGCATCCTGACCGTCGCCGAACGGAAGGCCGAGGCGAAGCAGGCGCCCGTCTACATGTATTACTTCACGTGGCGCTCGCCGGTGCACGACGGCAAGCTGAAGGCCTATCACACGCTCGACATCCCGTTCGTCTTCGAGAACGTCGACCTGGCAACCGCGATGACCGGCGGCCGCCAGGAGCGATATGCGCTGCAGGACCGCATGAGCGCTGCGTGGACCAGCTTCGCGCGCACCGGCAATCCGAACGTGAAAGGCCTGCTCCCCGAATGGCCGGCATTCGACACCACCAGGCGCGCGACGATGGTCTTCAATAACGAATGCAGGGTCGTCAACGATCCGAACGGCGACGAGCGCCGGGCGCTGATGGCGGTGAGAAAAGCCGGCGGAGCGGACAACGTCGACTAACCGCGAGACGCTCGAGGTCGACGTCCTGATCGTCGGCGGAGGCCCGGCCGGGCTGTCGGCGGCGCTTCGTCTGTCTCAGCTCCAGCAGGCGGCGGTGGGCGGTGCTGAAGGTCCGCCCCTACAAATCGCGGTGCTCGAGAAGGCGCGCGAGGCGGGCGCGCACATGCTGTCCGGCGCCGTGCTCGATCCATCCGCGCTTCGCGACCTCATCCCCGACTTCAAGGAGAAAGGCGCGCCGCTCGCCGCGGACGTGCACGACGAGGACGTCTACCTCCTCACCGAGTCGAACAAGCTCGCGCTGCCGATCATCCCGCCGCCGCTGAAGAATCACGGCAACTACATCATCTCGCTCAACCAGTTCGTCCGCTGGCTGACGGGCCAGGTGGAGGCGGCGGGCATCGATTTCTTCACGGGGTTTGCCGGGCAGGACGTGCTCATGGACGGCTCGCGCGTCATCGGCGTGCGCACCGGTGACCGCGGCATCGGTAAGCACGGCGAACGCAAGCCGACGTTCGAGCCGGGCGTCGACATCCTCGCCAAGGTCACCATCTTCTGCGACGGCGTCCGCGGCAACCTGACGAAGGAGCTGATCCGCCGCCTGCAGCTCGGCAGCGCGGCGCATCCGCAGCAGTTCGCCATCGGCCTCAAGGAGCTGTGGGAGATCCCGCGCGACCGGCTGAAGGCGGGAACGGTGATCCACACGCTCGGCTACCCGCTCAAGCACGAGGAGTTCGGCGGCGCGTTCATGTACGCGATGCCCGACGGGCAGCTGTCGCTCGGCTTCGTCGCCGGCCTCGACTACCCGGATCCGCTGTTCGATCCGCACATGGCGTTCAACCGCTTCAAGCAGCATCCGTTCGTCTCGGCGCTGCTCGAGGGCGGCCAGATGATCCGCTACGGCGCGAAGGCGCTCCCGGAAGGCGGGTGGAACACGATCCCGCGCGTCTACATGGACGGCGGGCTGATTGCCGGGGACGCCGGCGCATTTCTCAACTCGATGCGCCTCAAGGGGATTCACCTCGCGATGCGGACGGGGATGCTGGCGGCGGAGACCGCATACGACGCCGTGCGCGGCGGCGACACGTCAGCGCCGGCGCTGAAGGCGTACAAGGATCGCATCGACCGCAGTGCCGTGCGCGACGAGCTCTACCCGGTGCGCAACGTGCACCAGGCATTCGGCTACGGGCTGTTTCCGGGGCTGGTGTTCGCCGGTCTCGCGGTGGCGACGCACGGGTGGTTGCCGGAAGACCTGCACGGGCATCCGGGACACGAACGGATGAAGAGGCTCGCGTGGTACTACGGCTCGAAACGGGTCGCGTGGGAGCAGGCCAGCAACGCGACGTCGGTCGATCGGAAGCTGACCTTCGACAAGGTCACCAACGTCCACTTCTCAGGCACGTCGCACGACGAGGATCAACCGCCGCATCTCCTGGTGCACACCGAGGTCTGCAGCTCGATCTGCGGACCGGAGTACGGTCATCCCTGCATACGGTTCTGCCCGGCGCACGTGTACGAGATCGCCCATGAACCCGATGGGACTCCGCGCCTGCAGATCAACGCGTCGAACTGCGTTCATTGCAAGACGTGCGACATCATGGATCCGTATCAGGTGATTACATGGGTACCGCCCGAAGGGGGCGGTGGTCCGCAGTACAACGGTATGTGACGTCCCTCGACTCGCTCGCTCGGGGCGTACGGTCGAGCCCCATGCGGCTCAACGGCCGCGACCTCATCGTCACAAGGATGCGGATTCTGGCGGGCCTGCGGCCGGCACGAACCGTGCTCCAAACAACTACATCGACGACACGACAACTCGACGCTGAAAGGAGGCGCCATGTCCAGAACACGGAATGCGACTCTCACACGCGTCAGCGGTCTGATCGTGGCCACGGGGTTCTGCCTGTTGTATCTCGCGGCACCGGCAGCCGCCGACCAACGTATCAGCTGGACGGCCATGCGGAACGTCGCTCTCAACGGTGACGTCCTGCAGAAGAACGCCGGCTGTCAGGGCTGTGAGGATGCCGGTGCAATCTCGCAGCAGATGCTCTCGGGCGACGGCTCCGTCCAGTTCTCGCCAGGGGAAACCAACACCTTCTGGTATGCGGGCCTGACGCGGCGGACCGACGCCGCGCAGCACGCGGATATGGACTTTGCGTTCCGCTTCAACGGCGCGGGGCGGGCTGACGTCGTTGAAAACGGCACGTACAAAGGCGGAGACACGTCCTATGCGCCAGGGGACCAGTTCCGCATCGCGATTGTGGCCGGCCGCGTGCAGTACCTGAAGAACGGCGCGGTCGTGTACGAAAGCCAGCAGCAACCGCGTGTCCCGCTGGCCTTCGCGCTGTCGCTCGGTACGCCCGGCGCCACGGTTCGCAACGCGCGCATGGAGCAGGGCACGTTCAACACGTCCAGCTACGGCACGAGCGCCCCGTACTCCGATGAGGGCTACGGGCCGACGTTCGTGGTGCCTGCGACGCGACAATGGACCGACACCGGCATCGACGTCCGTGCCGGCGACACGATCACCTTTGACGCGTACGGCACGGTCCGCCTGAGCGCCGATCCGAACGACGTGGCCGATCCGCTCGGTTCGCACCAGGGACGCCGCGCCGCGGATGCGCCGCTCCACAACTCGCCTGCGGGCGCGCTCGTCGCACGCATCGGCACCGCGACGATCCTCGTCGGCGATCACCGGACGATCGCGCGGTATCCGTTCAGCGGGCGGCTGTACCTCGGCGTCAACGACGACTACCTGAACGACAACTCGGGCCAGTACACCGTGGCGGTGACCGTGGAGCCGTATCGGAGGTAATCGTCCCGGAGGCACGGAGGTAATATTGCGTCCTCCGTGCCTTCGTCTCTCCGTGGTTCGTGGCGGTGAACGCCGTCTCGTCGAAGGATTGGCGTTCATCCGCCTTCAAGCGCGCGCAGATCGCGGCGATTGCCGGACTCGGCTATCCACTCATCAACGCGCTCGGGCATACGCTGCGGTGGCGCGCCGAAGGGCTCCACCATTACGACGCCATCGTTGCGTCCGGCCGCCAGCCCGTGATGGCGTTCTGGCACGGGCGGATTCTTCCCGCCACCTTCTACTTCCGCCGCCGCGGCATCGTCGTGATCACCAGCGAGAATTTCGATGGCGAGTGGATTGCGCGGATCATCGAGCGCTTCGGCTTCGGGACCGCCCGCGGCTCCTCGTCTCGAGGAGGCTTGAAAGCGATGCTGCAGCTGGTTCGTGACATGGAGCAGGGGAGGCCGGCAGGCTTCACCCTCGACGGCCCGCGCGGCCCGGCCCGCATCGCGCAGCCCGGCGCCATCTGGCTGGCGCGTGCGACCGGCAATCCCGTTCTGCCGTTCCACCTCGAGTCGTCGTCTCACTGGACGACCAACAGCTGGGACCGGACGCAGATTCCGAAGCCGTTCAGCACGGTGGCGCTGGTCGTCGGTGAGCCGTTCGACGTGCAGGCCGACGCCACCGACGATCAACTGGAAGCCGCGAGACGCGAGCTCGAAAGGCGGCTCGAGGTGTTGGAAAGCAGGGCGTTGCAGATCCTGCGATGAATCGCCGGCAGCGGCGATGACCTTCCTGCGTACTTCGGCGTGCGTCTCGAGAGTTCGACCAGTAAACACGCGTGTTCGTGACGTGGCATGACGTTGGCTCGTTCGCGTCTACAATGAGCCGATGTCCGGAGAGGAGCAGATGAAACCGGCGCCGGGCGTGAAGCTCACGTACCAGGACTTGCTGCTGTTTCCCGACGACGGGAAGCGGCACGAGCTCATAGACGGGGAGCATTACGTGACGCCCGGGCCAAACGCAAAGCATCAAGCGATTGTCGTGAACCTCACCGGGATGATGTGGAGTTATCTGCAACAGCACCCTGGTGGCCGTGTTTTCACCGCGCCGTTCGATGTCATCTTCTCCGAGTTCGATGTTGTCGAACCCGACCTCTTGTTTATTGCGGGTGAACGAAAGAATCAGATTCTGCTCAAACAGCATGTGCGCGGCGCACCGGACCTGGTAATTGAAATTGGATCGCCGTCGACGCGAAAGCGCGACGAAACCATCAAGCGGCATCTATACGAGCGTTTCGGCGTATCTGAATACTGGGTCATCGACCCGGAGCTCGATACGATCAAGGTCTATCGGCGTGTTGAGGAGCGGTTTGTACGCATTGCCGAACTCTCTCTCGAGAACGGCGATGTCCTGACTACGCCGTTGCTGGTCGGGCTCGAGATGCCGCTCTCGAAGATCTTTGAGAACTGACCTCACCGTCTTCACATCCGATCGGTTTGCCGATCACCTGAACCCGCCCGGCCATCCTGAACGGCTCGAGCGCGCCGAGGTGATGCAGGTGGTTGCCTCCGAATTCCGCCAGCGTGGCGGCGACGTCCGCGAGCCGCGGCCGGCCACCCGCGACGAGCTGGCACGCGTGCACGACCCCGAATACGTGTCGCTCGTCGCCGAGACCGCCGGGCGGGCGACGGCGCTCGACGCCGACACGTTCACATCCCCTGATTCGTACGAGGTGGCGCTGCTGGCGGCGGGCGCCGCGATCGGCTGTGTCGACCACGTCCTCGATGGGCGCGGCCGACGCGCGCTCGCGATGGTGCGGCCGCCCGGGCACCACGCGGAGCGGAACCGCGCCATGGGCTTCTGCCTCTTCAACAACATCGCGGTTGCCGCCGCCCACGCGCGTGCCCGCGGCCTCGGGCGCGTCGCGATCGTCGACTACGACGTGCACCACGGCAACGGCACACAGTGGAGCTTCTACGACGATCCGTCGGTGCTGTTCATCTCGTCGCACCAGTATCCGTACTATCCGGGGACGGGCGCGGCCACGGAGACGGGCACGGGGAACGGCGCCGGGTTCACGGTGAACCTGCCGATGGATGCCGGCGGCACCGACGCCGATTACGAGCTCGCCTACGCCACCGTCGCGTTTCCGGTGCTGCGCCAATTTCGACCCGAGCTGATCCTGATCTCTGCAGGCTTCGACGCGCTCGACAACGATCCGCTCGGCGGCATGCGGCTCACGTCCGGCGAGTTCGCACGGCTGACCGCGGCCATCACGGAGATTGCGCGGGACTGCTGCGAGGGTCGCGTAGTGGCGATCACCGAGGGCGGCTACGACCTCGCAGACCTGGCAGCCTGCCTGCGCGCGGTTATCCCCGTTCTGGCGGGCGATCCGCTCGAGGGTGCCGCGCCCGGCGGGGACGCGCGGCGCGGCCGCGCCGCGATCGAGGCCGCGCTTCCGGGCCTCCGCCGGTACTGGCAGCTATAATCGAATTCACGGCGGGTCCGCGACGCGTTTGCACCTGACGCGCCGCGGGACCCGCCCCACGTACCTAGGCCGGGTGCCGCGACGCGGCCGGTTCCTGCGCGTCGCGGACCCGGCAGAACTGATGACTGAATACCACCCGCAAGAGCTGGACAAGAAGTGGCAGCAGCGCTGGGCGTCCACCCGCGCCTTCGAGGTGACGGAGGATCCGTCGAAACCGAAGTACTACTGCCTCGAGATGTTCGCGTATCCCTCGGGACACGCGCACGTCGGTCACGTCCGCAACTACATCATCGGCGACGTGATGGCGCGCACCAAGCGGATGCGCGGCTACAACGTGCTGCACCCGTTCGGCTGGGACGCGTTCGGCCTGCCGGCCGAGAACGCGGCGATCGCCACCGGCACGCATCCCGAGACCTCGACGCTCGCCAACATCGCCCACATGAAAGGGCAGCTGCAGCGGCTGGGGATCAGCTACGCGTGGTCGCGGGAGATCGCGACGTGCCTGCCGGAGTACTACAAGTTCAACCAGTGGATCTTCCTGAAGATGTTCGAGCGCGGGCTGGCGTACCGGAAGCGCTCGACCGTCAACTGGTGCCCGAAAGACAACACCGTGCTCGCGAACGAGCAGGTGATCGACGGCACGTGCTGGCGCTGCGGCACGACCGTCGTCGCGCGCGAGCTCGAGCAGTGGTTCTTCCGCATCACGGAGTACGCCGACGAGCTGCTCGCCGGCCTCGACACGCTGAGGGACTGGCCGGAAAAAGTCGTCGTGATGCAGCGGAACTGGATCGGCCGATCCGAAGGCGCGCGCCTGAAGTTCCGCGTCGCCGCCTCCGAGCGGGGCGACACGATCGAGATCTTCACCACGCGCATCGACACGATCTACGGCGCCACGTTCGTCGTACTCGCGCCCGAGCATCCGATGGTCGATCAGTTCGCCGCCGAGAGCAAAGACTCGGCGATATTCCGCGAACGCGTGGCGAAGTTCCGTTCGCTCGACCGCGAGGCGCGGCGCGACGGCTCGATCGACAAAGAAGGGTTCGACACCGGGCGCAAGGCGGTGAACCCATTCAGCGGCGGAGAAGTGCCGATCTGGATCGCGAACTTCGTCCTGGCGGAGTACGGCACCGGGGCCATCATGGCCGTGCCGGCCC
>Ga0070698_100002832_pt1 | contig 19085 bp, 23 predicted proteins | sample KBSK1502metaG_FD_65477 | JGI IMG/M metagenome (GOLD analysis project Ga0070698, IMG submission 65477) | Corn, switchgrass and miscanthus rhizosphere microbial communities from Kellogg Biological Station, Michigan, USA - KBS K1-50-2 metaG | ecosystem: Host-associated > Plants > Roots >...
CGATGTAATAGGCGGTCGAACCGAACTCGCCCTCTTCACAGACGATCTCGCCTTTGCGATAACGATGAAGGACGGCCGCACCTTTGGCCCAGTTCTCGAGCTGAGCGCGCGGGATTTCCTTTAGTGCCGGAAGATAGTCGAGAAGCTGATCGATCGTCAGCGGTTCGCCCGTCGTCAGTTTTTCAACCGTGTCGGCCATGGGCAATGCAAGCCAATGATAGGGCAACGCTCAACCGCGTTGGAAGCAATTTCCCCGCGGCGAGAACCCGGACTGTCGCCCTTGCGACTAGGTCGTGGTTGTCGCCAGCGGTTTGTAAATCGCGCCGACCAAAGCGCCCATGATGGCGAAGCAGATCAAATCACCGGCGAACCACATCAATAAAATATTCTTCGTCAGCGGTTCAACCGCGAACCGGATGATGTTGATGCCGCACGCCAAAATCCCGAGAACGATGCCGTAGCCGAAACCGGTGCCGGCACTATTGATTCCAACTTTGCACACGTAAAGACCGGTGAATGCGAACGCGACCACGGCGTGACCGAGAATGAGAATCGGAAAGTGACTGTTAAAGTCCGCTTCGGCCCGCCAGAGCGATGCCGTCGCCGCGTACATCGGCTTCATTAAAATCCCGTGCCAGACGTAGCCGAAGAAAAACATAAAGACGAATGCGACCAGGAATGCCAGGAAACCTCGTTTGTGGTTCATGCGCTCTTTTATTTGGATTTGTTAGGGCTTGTCGATGGAAAATTAGGGTTTCTCCAAGCCTGGAATGTGGCCATACCCGATGAAGGTTGGTCGCAACTTTCCTTCGTCGTTTTTTCCGGAACGCTCAATTCTAAAATCAAAGACGCTCACCCCATAGCGCGATTCCTCCTGATAAACGCGGCCATCGCTCGCGCCCACCATAACGCGTCGTCCGGTCTTTTTCTCGCGGCCGAGATAAATCATCGCGTGAGTAATCGGCGGGTCGCGCTCGATCGAATAAGTTCCGGTCCAGAAAAGCAGGTCGCCCGGCTTTAAGTCTTCCAATTCAAAGGAGTTGTCCTTTTGACTCAGCACCGACTCAAACTGATGGGCTCGGCGGACCCAGGAATATTGTTCGCTCGAGTCCCGCGGCACATCGCCAATGCCGTTTTGTTTAAGGACGAAATAAACGAAACCTGAGCAATCCATCCCGCCGGTGGCAGGATCGGCGGAGCCGTATTTGTAATCAAGATTGCGCGTGGTGAGGTCGAGCGCGCTGGCGAGAAGCTTCTGCACGTTTGCCGGATAATTTTCAAAGCCTTTGATTGCGTCGGGCAACAAGGTCGCATTCGGCGCGCCGTGTTTTTTCGGCGGAGTCAGCGATGGCGATTCCTCCGGCGTCATGGACGGCGTCGGCGTCGGTGTTTCCGGTGCGGATGGTGATCCGGCCGGTGTTTCGAAAGGCTGAGGCGATGGAGAAGTTTTCTTCTTTCGATGCGGCGAGGTGCTCGGCGATGGCGTTGGCGTCGGTGAAGTTTTTTTCTTTTTCGGAATGGGCGAGGGCGATTCCTCTGTCGCAGATGGCATTGGCTTCTTTCTCGGCGAAGGTGTTGCCGACGGAGCCGGCGATTCTTTCTCCCGTGACGTTGAGGATTTCTTCGGAGTCGGCGTTGGAGTTGGCGATTTCTTTTTCGTCGCAGCAGTACTCTTCTTTTTTCGCGGCCTCGGCGTCGGAGTCGGCGTGGAAAAGATTTTCTTGATCGTGTCGCCGAGCGACCGTTCGGTCGCGGGCGACGGCACCGGAGCGGTAACCATCAACACGAGCGCGATAAGAATTCTAATCAACATTACGTTTCTTTTGACGGATCAGGCTGCGATTCCCTTGAACGCAGATTCTAGCAGTATCTTGCATATCCAGTAACCTTTCGACCATGAGATCAATTCGCGTCTTCGCTCCTTGCGTGGTCTTGATTGCATTTTCCGCGATCTCTTCCGCCCAAATCGATCGAATTACCGGGAAAAAATTTGCAACGCGCTCCGAAGTCCTGGCCGGGCACGGAATGGTTTGTACTAGCGTGCCGGCGGCGACGCAGGTCGGGATCGACATTTTAAAACGCGGTGGCAGCGCAGTGGACGCCGCAATCGCGGCGAACGCAACACTCGGTTTGATGGAACCGGTTTCAAATGGAATTGGCGGCGATTTGTTCGCGATCGTTTACAGCGCAAAAGAAAATAAACTTTACGGAATCAACGGGAGCGGGCGTTCGCCACTCGGTTTGAGTTACGAGCAAATGAAAGTCGAGCTCGACAAAGTGAATCGAAAGACGATTCCGCCACAAGGCATGTTGCCGATTAGCGTGCCGGGAACGGTTGATGCTTGGGCCGAGCTCCACAAAAAATTCGGGAAACTGAAGTTCGCGGACGATCTCGCGCCAGCGATTCGTTATGCGGAAGAAGGTTTTCCAGTCACAGAATTGATTGCGTATTACTGGGCGTTCGGGCCGCGACTCTATAAAGGACTTCCAGGCGCATTTCTCGAAACCTACACGCTCGATGGTAAAGGTCGCACGCCGGCGAAAGGCGACATTTTCAAAAACCCGGCGCTGGCGAAGACGCTCCGATTGATCGGCGAGAAAGGTCGCGATGCTTTTTATAAGGGCGAGATCGCGGACAAGATCGACATCTTTATGCAGCAGAACGGCGGATTTCTGCGGAAAGCGGATTTCGACAAGCACACGAGCACATGGGTCGATCCGGTCTCGGTGAATTATCGCGACTACGACGTCTTCGAATTGCCGCCGAACGGACAAGGGATCGCGACGTTGCAGATCTTGAACATTCTCGAGGGATTCGATTTGAAAGCGATGGGCCGCAATTCACCGGAAACGCTACATGCGATGATCGAAGCGAAGAAAATCGTCTGGGCCGATCGCGCGAAATATTATGCCGATCCCGCGTTCGCGAAAATTCCGTTAACAAAATTGCTTTCGAAAGAATACGCCGCCGAGCGTCGCAAGCTGATCGATCCGAGTCGCGCCGCGAAAACGGTTGCCGCTGGCAAGATCGACAATGGCGACACGATTTACATGTGCACCGCCGACGATCAAGGCAACATGGTCTCGCTGATTCAAAGCAATTATCGCGGGATGGGGAGCGGCATCGTCGTACCGGGGCTCGGATTCATGTTTCAGGATCGCGGTGAGCTTTTCTCGATGGAGCCGGGCCACGCGAATGTTTACACGCCCGGGAAACGTCCATTTCACACCATCATTCCGGGATTTGTGATGAAGGATGGCAAACCGTGGGAAGCGTTTGGAGTGATGGGCGGCGGCATGCAGCCGCAGGGCCATGTCCAAGTGTTAACGAATCAAATCGATTTTGGTTTGAATGCTCAGGAAGCGGGCGACGCGTCGCGCTGGCAACACGAAGGCGACAACGAACCGACCGGAGAGAAAATTGAGAACGGCGGTTACGTGAATCTAGAGAGCGGAATTCCGGCCGAAACCCAGCGTGAATTAAAGAAACGCGGGCACGATGTGCGCCTCGATGTCGGCGGTTACGGCGGCTATCAAGCGATCAAAGTAGAAATGCGCGATGGCCAGCGCGTTTACGTCGGCGCGAGCGAATCGCGCAAAGACGGGCAAGCTGCCGGCTATTGATCCTAATTCTTTTGCGATTTGAGCTCGGCGAGTTTTTGGACGGCGCGTTCGACGTCGGATTTTCGCGCGCTCCCGAAAGCGAGCAGTTTTTCCTGGCGATGCACGTTAGCCTCGGCCGCATCGAGATCAGCCTGCTCGCGTTTTACGCCCGCGGCATGGGCCGCTTCAATCGCATGCGCGAGACCTGTCTCCGTCTGCGCAATCTCGGTCTTTGCAATTTCGCCGGCGCTCAGCTGTTTTTCTTTCTCCAACATTTCTTCCTTCGCGCAGACTAACCGAGCATTCGCGAGATCAAATTCGAGGTGGATGCAGCGTAGAACTCGCTGCTCCGCTTCCAGTTTGGACAGCGCACCGATTTTACAGAGGCGTTCCGCGCTAGCAGCATTTCTTTTGACCCGCTCAAATTCTTTTTCGAGCTTGGCCAGATCGACATCCCGCGCCGGAGACGGCGCGGCTTTCGCATGCTCCTCGCTGTCGCGATTTGGAATCAGCAACGGCGGCTCAATGTCGAACGAATCTGGATCTTTGCTCGCGTCTTGCGCAAACAGAGTTGTCGCGACAAGTCCAAGAAGAAGCGCGGCCGCGCGCAGCATGCCAAAATTATATCACCTTCCGCCGTTCAACGAAGCAGCTTTAGCGATGTCCCAAACTGAGCCCGCCAAGTCCGGCGCCGAGTCCTCCGAGTCCTCCAACGCCGCCAATAGCGCCAACGCCACCAACCGCACCCCAACACCACCGATGCCGCCAATGCCGCCGATCCCGCCGCCCATCATCATCTGATTCGACGCGCGAACGGTATTCATCTGACTCTGGTTAGCGGTTTGCTGGGCCGATTTGGCAGTTGAAGCCGCGCGCGTAGTCGTCGTCGGGAGTTTTTGCTTCGTCTGAAAAACCTTCTGCCGGGTCGAGCTGGTTGTGCTCTTCGCCGTTCGAGTCACCGTCGTATTTGGCGTCATTGATATTGGCGTTCGATAGAACGATTGAAACAACGCGTCGGCACCAGGCGGAAGTACGTTCAATCCGCTGACGAGCGAAGGTACGTCGGGAAAAAGCGGGGCGCCGGAGGGGGGCCCGCCGGATCCCGTTGGGTTCGCCGCATCAATTGCGGTCGCCGGTTGTGCTAGGTCCACCGGCCGGACATTTTTTTCCGAAGAACTTTGCGCCGCCGCGTCGGTCTTGCTCGATCCGCTTGCGCTTTTAGCAAACTGATCGACCGGATTCGGCTGCTGCCCGATGTCGATCTTATCGGTCGAAAACGGACGCGGATAAAGAAACTCCTTTGGCCAGGCCGCCGCTGCGCGCAAGAGCTCGCCGCCATTAAAAAAGTAAAACGCGCAGACAAGTCCGCCGAGCGAAGCAATTGCGACGAAGACGATATTTGTCCAAGTCGATCGATTGAGGCGCACGCCGCGCAGCAAAGAATTCCTAGTTTGGTTGGCTCGCGCCGCGGCTGAAACGGCGGCGACAGTCGCGGCCGGAGAAGCACGTTTTTCTGCCCGGGCCGAGAGTGCTTCGCGGAAATCGAGTTGGGGGCATACTCTTTGTCATTCGCCGGCGGACGATATTTATACGGCATAAATTATCCCGCAGCCACATCGCAAGGGACTTCGAGAAAAGGCTTTTTACAAAGTGCGGCCAAGTCGATTTTTTCCTTGGCAAGGCCAGTTCTTGTGGCATAAGACACGCTCCGAAATCGGTCGTGTATACCGTGAGCCTTAAAATTCTAGTTGGCGCGGCTGTCTTGGCCGCAAACCTATCGTCCGCGAACGCGAACATTTTTCCGTCGTCCGGCCCAACCGTGCCCGGAACGCGGGCCCAACTTCGTTTCGGACAGGCAGCTGCACCCGAAGGTGCGCCCATCGCGGTGAAGCGCGCCATCTGGGCCGCTAACCAACTTCATCGCAAACCCTACATTTTCGGAGGAGGCCACAAATCATTTATTGATTGCGGTTATGATTGCTCGGGCACAGTTTCCTACGCTCTCGGCGCCGCCGGCTTGCTCAAATCGCCGATCAGCTCCACCGAGTTTCGCAACTTCGGCGAACGCGGTCGCGGGAGATGGATCACGATCTACGCGCGCAGTGGTCACACTTACGCCATCATCGCTGGGTTGCGACTCGATACCACGCCTTATCTCACCGCCCACGACCGATGGCAGCCAGGCTGGCAAGTAGCTGAGCGGGTGCCGGCCGGCGGCTTCGAAGCGCGCCACCCCGTCGGCTTGTAATCACTTCGATTCGGGCCGTCGTCGGATCAATTACCGACCTCACCCCAAGATTCAATTGGCCGGAAAGCCACGATGACGCGCTCAAACAAATCTGCTCAACGAAAAACCAGATCGATTTCTCCTAATCACAATCTTGATTTCAGTCCTGCCGAACTGCGAGTCCTCCGCGGCTTAAAAACGCCCGCCGGCGTGCAGCATTTTCTGGATGAGCTGCTTTATAATCTTGGCTACACCGCTCGCTCGCCGAAACGTGTTTTGCGCGAGCGCACCGCATCTTGTCTCGAAGGCGGGGTTTTTGCGGCGGCCGCACTTCGTGTCCTCGGCTTTCCGTCGCTCATCTTCGATTTGGAAGCGGAGCAAGACACCGATCACGTAGTCGCGATCTTTAAGGTGCGCGGACATTGGGGCGCAGTGGCAAAATCCAACTTTTCCGGCTGCCGTTATCGCGAGCCAGTCTATCGCACATTGCGCGAGCTAGCGATGAGCTACTTCAATACTTATTTTAATCTGCGATTCGAGCGCACCTTGCGTCGCTACTCGCGCCCGGTGAACCTGGCGCGTTTCGACCATCTTAATTGGATGACAACCGAAAAGCCGGTCTGGTTTATCGCTGAACATCTTTGCGAGATCCCGCACATTTCGTTGCTCACATCGAGGATGAAAAAAGATCTCACCCGGCTCGACCCGCGCAGTGTCCGCGCCGAAATGGTCGGCCATAGAAAAAAGTAAGTCCGTTCATCTGTTTATTTCGATCGCAGTAGACCAGCGCCCGGTGCATCGTGGGCAGTAATCCGTTGCATGCCGGCGAAAGCGAGGACTCTACTTCAACTGAAACGCGCGACGGGTGTCGAGAAAGTTCCAGTCAGGCCGAGCAAACTCGCGCTGCAGTCTCGATTGCTTCCAATTCCAAAGGCGCATTCGGATAGCCGACGGTTGCACATTGGAAAATGTAAGTCTGAAGAAACGGTAATATTCCGCCGAGTCTTTGAAATTGCGCGGTGTGCACCAGCTCGTGAGCAATGAGCTGCCGATCCCGCCAGTGATCAGCGCGAACAAAAATTCCGTAGTCCAGCGCCAGACCGCGCGGCGCGGCAGTTAGAAAATTAATTGAAGCAGCCGCGGATCGCAGCATTGGATGCGCCGGAACCGGGACCGCGTCGACTCGCAACAAGCGGACTCGCTCCGGATTGCGCACCCCGATGGCTTTGGCGTCGGCCAGTTCGACTTTAGAGAGTCGCACGCCTTGGCACAGAACACCGCGTTCTTGTTCGGCCGCCCACTGCACTGCGAGTGGAAGAAGCTGTTCCAATTGATCGATGGTTGTTTGTCGATCCATGTCCTTTGGGAAAGCAGAAATCTAGCCGAGTCCGAAAAAATTAAATCACCGCAAAGACTGTAGTTTCGTTCCGACCAAACTGTTTATGTCCAACGTGATATCACGGCTGATTAGCGGGGCAATCATTCACGACTGGCGCTCAGTCGCGCGATTTTGATTCCGTTCAATCGCGCAAAAAACGTGCGGCCCTACGGTCCGTAGGGCGACCAAAAACCGGTGCCGGCCACATCGGACAAGACCGTGTAATCGGCCGGCGGCACTTGCGGGAGCGTGTCAACAGTTTGAGGACCGTAAGCGGTGCCCAGAAGGCTGTTCCCGCTGTTATAAAGGAGCGAACCTTTCTTGAGATAGTTCGTCCAATCCGCCACCGCAACTGTGTCGCCGGTGTGCCGGTTGGTTTCGATCGCGTACTGGTCGCACGCGGAATCGATCATGCGCAGATCGTTCAGGATTCGGCTGGCCTGCGAACGCTTGCGCGCGCGGAGGAAACCCGGAACGGCAATGGCCGCCAGTAGAGCGATAATGGCGACGACGATCATGATCTCGACCAGAGTAAATCCTTTGTGCGACTTTGCCGCCAACGTATTCATATATAAATATATATAGAAAGACGAGCAGCCGGCATGCCAACGTATCGACCATCGATATTTTGTCGGATAAAGTCCGGTATCTGATTCACCATGGTCTATTTGCATCCGGACGATTACGAGGCGCTGGCCGAGTTTCGTTATCTGCTTCGCAAATTCCTTCGCTTTAGCAAAGATCTCCTTCGCACCACGGGCGACCTTAATCCCGAGCAATATGAAGCGCTGCTTGCAATCAGAGCTTTCGCAGCACCGGACGGCTTGACCATCTCGCAGCTGAGCGAGCGCCTTCAGATAAAACACCACTCCGCCGTCAACATTGTCGATCGCTTGGTTGAAGCAAAACTGATCACCCGGGAAGCGGGCGCGACCGATCGGCGCCAGCGGCATGTTCAACTCACTGCCAGAGGCGAGGAGCTGATTGAAGAACTGGCCACCGTGCACCGAAAAGAGATGCGCTTGCGAAGTGCGGACATGATTAAGACTTTGGAGCGGCTACGAAAATGAGCGTGCAAGTTTACGGATGTAATCACGTTGCGATCGAGGTCGATGACATCGAGAAGGCGGTCGCGTTCTATCAGGATGTTTTCAACCTCGAAAAACTCGACCGCGGTGAGGGCGACGCATTCTGCAAACTGGGCGAGCATCAGTTCCTCGCCATCTTCGAAGTCGAGAAATTGCAACCGGCGAACATGCGTCATTTCGGAATCATGGTACGCGATGAGCAACAGCTAGCCGAAGTTCGGAAAAAGCTAACCGATAAGTATAAATTGAAACTCGAACCGCCGTTTCGCTGCGATTTTCGCGACCCCTGGGGCAATCGCATCCAGGTTGTCGATCTTCACGACGAATCACTCATCTGGCTTCTGCCTTACCGCGAAGCGCAGAATGCTGGCGTGAAGTTTGTCGAACCGAAACCTGAGGAATGACGGGCTCAGTATTTCGCGCGAGATACGGCGATAAGGAACGGATGACTCTTCAGAAATCAAGCAGTTACCGTTTGGGGACCAAGAAAGCTACAGTCGCGCTTCTACCCAACTAAGGTGTTTCCGAGTCCAAAGATGCACGCGAATGAACGGCCGCTAAAGTAGACGCGTGCTTTCATTCGTCGTGCCTTCTTACAACGAGGAGTTGGAACTTCCGGCGACCATCACCGCGATTCACAAAGCTGCTCAAGCTCGACAATATGAAATCATCGTGGTCGATGACGCATCGACTGATCAGACCGCTCGGGTCGCGAAGAATGCTGGGGCAGAAGTCGTTTTGATCAATCGCCGGCAAATCGCCGCGGCCCGCAACACCGGCGCGCGGACAGCGCGAGGCGACATTTTATTCTTTGTCGATGCGGATACCCGGATCAACGAAAAGCATGTCAGCGGCGCAATCGACGTGCTTGAAGAAGGTTGCGCCGGAGGCGGCGCGCGGGTTGTTGTCGGGGGAACTATTCCGGTGTGGGCGCAGATTTTCACAAAGGCTTTCTGCGCATTGTACTTTGCGCTCAACTTCGGTGCCGGCGCGTTTCTGTTCACCACGCGAAAAAACTTCGACGCGGTCGGCGGATTCGATGAAAAGCTCTTCATCGGAGAAGAAGTTTATTTCAGTCTGGCGCTGCGAAGGCTTGGACGGTTTCGAATTCTGCGTGAACCGATCGTTACTTCCGGTCGCAAGCTGCGAATGTATTCCGCGCGCGAGATCTTGGGGAATTCTCTGAGCGTAATTCTCCGCGGGCCGCGCGCCGCCCGTTCCCGCAATGGGCTTCATATTTGGTACGATGGGAAACGCGAAACAAGTCCGCCGTCGGACGGACTCGTCCTGCGGCGAGATCGACGTCGACGCCATGAGAGAATCACGCATCGCTAACGCAACCACGCCTGAAGAGATTCGGCGCTGTCATCCGGTCATGCGCGAGTTGCGTCCCCTGTTTCAAGAACCGGCACAATTTGTCGAACGCGTCCTCCGCCAGCACAAAGAAGGCTACCGGCTCGGGTTTCTTGAATCCGAAGGCGAGGTTTGCGCCGTCGCCGGTTATCGGTTTCTCGAATCGCTCTTTTCCGGCAAATTCCTCTACGTGGATGATCTGGTCACGCGTGAAACCGACCGATCACGCGGTTTTGGCGGGCAACTGCTTGACTGGTTAATAGAACAAGCGCGCGCGCACGGTTGCGAAAATCTTGAGCTCGATTCCGGAGTCCAGCGGTTCGACGCGCATCGCTTTTACTTTTCCAAACGAATGAGCATTTCATCCTACCATTTTCGGATTAAGATCGAGCCGAACGATTAATTTATGAAAAACGACAATCCCTGGATCGCGATTTGTCCCGGCATCAAACGGCAGACGGTGGCGAGTGGAAAAACGATGTATCAAATGCTGGCCACACTCGAGCCGGACAGCAAAATGCCGGCGCATCAGCACCCCCAGGAACAGATCGTCCACATTTTATCCGGACGAATGAAATTAATTGTCGAAGGAACACCGCACGAAATGAAAACGGGAGATTCCTTCTATCTCGCCGCCAATGTTCCGCACGGTGTCGAGACCATTGAAGAAACGAGAGTGCTCGATACTTTCAGTCCGCCGCGCGACGAATATCTGGCCATCGACGAAGCAAATCGCCAGCGCAAGTAGATGCATCCCAAGTCGCAGCTTCAGCGGGTCGATCTACCGGTGAGAAAAGGATGGATTTTGAGCCATCCACCTGCTTAGCATCAACCTCATGTTACACATCATTTGGTCGATCATTATCGGTTTCATTGTCGGATGGATGGCTCGCGCCATTATGCCGGGTGTGCAGCATCTCGGATTCGTCATGACCACACTTCTTGGCATCGGCGGATCTATTGTCGGAGGTTTGATTGCCCGGCTCTTCTCACGACCAGCACCCGGATCAGCATTTCATCCGGCCGGATTCATCATGTCGATCATCGGCGCACTTATTTTGCTCTGGGCCTGGGGCAAATGGGGTGGCGCGATCGTTCATTGAGAACGCCGGATTTTGCCAGCGACGGCGAAGTCGCAGCCCTCGTTTCTGCATTCGAAAACGCGACTATTCCGGGATCTGAATTCACTGACGCCGCGCACATCGCGGTCGCCCTGAGCTATCTCGACTCATTTCCACCGGAGGAGGCGCTGCGCCATAATGCGCGAGAAGATTCGTTTCTTCGCGGCGCATCATGGCGTCACCAATCTCTATCATGAAACGCTAACTACCTTTTGGATCCGGCTGCTCGAACATGTTGTCAGCACTTCGACTGTCGATCTTCCACTTTGGCGCCGGATTTATGTAATCGTCGAACATTGGACCAAGCGCCGTCCGGTCGAAGCCAATTACTCGAGCGACCTGATCAAGTCGCAAGCAGCACGCGAGAAGTGGGTTCCACCTGACTTGTTACCAACGCCGTTTTAGCTCACGGCATGGCCTTGCGATTCCGTAGTCTTGGTCTACAATAGGCGCTTCGAAATGGCTGAGAACACGGAAACGTTGGATATCAAGCAGTTCCAGTTGCACGGGAAGGACACCGGCAGCGCAGACGTCCAGGTCGCGCTGTTGACACGCCGGATCGGGGAACTGACCGAACACTTGAAAAGCCACGTCAAGGACCATTCTTCACGCCGCGGTCTCCTTAAAATGGTGGCCCAGCGCCGGAGTTTGCTCGATTATTTGAGCCGGTCCCAAGCCGAACGCTACAAGAAGTTAATCGACGGACTGAACCTGCGGAAATAGCCGCGGGTCGGATGTCGGTCTTAGCGTCCGCGTTTCAGTGCGACGCCGATTCGAAAATTAAAAACGCGACTACCAGGTCGCAACGCACCTTGAATTTAGGTTTTAGGTCCGCCCGTCCCGCAACCGCGGGATCGGAGTTAAAACCTACAGTCAGGGTGACCGACCTGGAATTCGCACATCCAGGAAATTACTATGCAACAGAAGGTCACAGCTCAAATTGGGTCTAATCAGATATCGATAGAGACAGGCAAAATCGCCAAACTCGCCGACGGCGCAGTCACCGTTTCGTGCGGCGACACGATGGTGTTAGTGAGCGCAGTCTCCGCCACCGCTATCAAGGAAGGTCAGGATTATTTTCCGCTCACGGTCGACTACCGTGAAAAAGCGGCCGCCGCTGGAAAATTTCCCGGCGGTTACTTCAAACGCGAAGGCCGACCGACCGAAAAAGAAACACTCACGTCGCGGATGATCGATCGGCCGCTGCGGCCGCTCTTTCCAAAGGGCTATTTCTACGACACCCAGATCATCTCGATCTTGCTCAGCGCGGACGGCGAGAACGATCCTGACATACTTGCGATCAACGGCGCTTCGGCTGCACTTTCCGTTTCGGACATTCCATTCGCCGGTCCGATCGGCGCGGTGCGCGTCGGTCGTGTTAACGGCCAGTTCGTGGCAAACCCGACTCATAGTGAGCGACAACAGAGCGATCTCGATCTGGTGTACGTCGGCACCGAAAACGACGTCATCATGATTGAAGGCGCGGCCAACGAAATCCCGGAAGAAGATTTCGGGAAGGCGCTGGAGTTCGCGCATGGCCAGACCCGGGAGATGATTCGCATTCAAAAAGAGCTCTGCTCGCAAACTGCCAAACCAAAACGCGAGATGCCGCTGCTTAACGTCAAGCCGGAGTTACTCGAAATCGCCTACCAAGTGGCCGGCGATCGAATCGAAGGCGCGCTTTATACGCCGGGCAAAGTCGCCCGCGCCAAGGCGATTGAAGGGCTGCGCGAAGAAGTGAAGATGTCGATTCTGGAAAAACATCCCGAGACCGATGCGTTCACAATCTCGCAGGCATTCGATCACGTCCAGAAGAAAGCGTTTCGGATCAGCATCCTCGACAAGAAAAAGAGAGTCGATGGCCGCGGTTACCAGGATTTGCGTGCGATCACGTGCGAAGTGGGCGTGATCCCACGCGCGCACGGCTCGGCAATTTTTCAGCGAGGCGAAACGCAGGCATTAGCGCTTGCCACGTTGGCACCAATTGAAGAAGCGCAAAACATCGACGCCTACGGTGGCGGAGTAACTTCGAAGCGTTTCATTTTACATTACAATTTCCCGCCGTTCAGCGTGGGCGAAACCGGAAGAACCGGTGGCCCCGGACGGCGCGAGATCGGTCACGGAGCTTTGGCGGAGCGGTCGATCGAGCCCGTTGTGCCAAGCGAAAACGATTTTCGATACGCGATTCGCATTTCGAGTGAGATCATGGAATCAAACGGCTCGACTTCGATGGCGAGCGTGTGCGGCGGAATGCTGGCGCTCATGGACGCGGGTGTTCCAGTCAAGGGGACGGTTGCGGGAATTTCCGTCGGGCTTGTGACTGAACATGGCGAAGATCGACAATTGAAACGTTACGAACTACTGACCGACATCATTGGTTCGGAAGATCATTTCGGCGACATGGATTTCAAACTCTGTGGAACCGACAACGGCGTCACCGGTTACCAGCTCGACCTGAAACTGCCGGGCATCAGCCACAAAATCCTGGCCGAAGCGATTCAGCGGGCGAAAGAAGCGCGGACGAAGATCCTTCAGATTATGCGGGGTGTTATTGGCCAACCGCGCGCCGAGCTTTCGAAGTACGCGCCACGAATCGAGACAATCAAAATCAATCCCGAGAAAATCGGAGCGCTCATCGGGCCGGGCGGCAAAACAATCAAGGGGATCGTGGCCGAGACCGGTGCGGAAATTAACATCGAAGACGACGGCTCAGTGCACATTTACGCCACGAGCGGCGAATCGATGGCGCGCGCGAAGGAAATCATCGGCGGGATGACCAAGGAGATCGAGATCGGTCAGACTTATCAAGGCCGCGTCGTTTCCACGAAAGAGTTCGGCGCATTCGTCGAAGTTCTTCCAGGCAAGGAAGGGCTCGTCCATATTTCCGAGCTGGCGGATTTCCGAGTGAAACGGACCGAAGATGTGGTCAAAGCGGGCGACACAATCTGGGTGAAGTGCATCGGGATTGATGACAAAGGTCGCGTCAAACTTTCGCGCAAAGCCGCGTTGAAGGAACGGGCCGAAAAAGAAACCGGGCAACCGGCTCCAGCCGAGACGCACTGATTCTTCTGTTGTTATTCCAAAATGAAGTGAAGAATTTCACTTCGTGAAGGCTGTAATAACAACAGCTAGCGGAGGCCGATCATGTTAACGCCGAGGCGCATCTCCTATGCCGTACTTGTTTTCATGCTGGTGCTGGCAGGATGGTTGCATCTAGGCCCGCCATTATTGGCAATTCTGTTTTCCTATTTTGCCTTGTCCAAACTACTGGCACTTACAAAGAAAAAGTGGATCGCGTTCATTTTGTTTGTGCTTGTGGTCGTTGGAATCGCCTGTGCCGCGGCGTTCTTTACGCGGACTGCGATCCGCGAATTGCCCGAGGTTGCCGACAGTTCTCTTCCATCGGCCAGCGCGTGGGCTCAGGCGCGACAAATAGAACTGCCTTTTACCGATTTCGATAGCCTGAAGGCGTTCGTGATCGGCGCGTTCAAGGAAGAAACAAACTATCTCAAAGACGTCGCCACCTTCGCCCGGAACGCGACCACGTTCCTCATATTCGTCGCAATCGGAATTGTCGCGGCGGTGAGCCTGTTCCTTAACAGCCAGCTAGATCTTTCTTGTAATGTTCCCGCCTCCAGGAACAATTTTTATTCGGTCTTTTGCGGCGAACTTTCCGACCGTTTCCGCGATTTCTACGAAAGCTTTGCCACGGTGATGGGCGCACAGATCACGATCTCGCTCATCAATACCGTCCTGACTGCGATTTTTGTCCTCGGAGTTCAGTTGCCGGACGCGCCGTTACTGATTGCGCTAACATTTCTTTGCGGCTTGCTCCCCATCGTCGGCAACCTTGTCAGTAACACGATCATTGTCTGTGTGGCCTTCACCGTTTCGTTGAAGATCGCGCTGATAGCTCTCATTTTCCTGATCGCGATTCACAAATTGGAATATTTCCTCAACAGCAAGATCATCGGTCATCGCATCCGCAATCCGATCTGGCTGACGTTGCTCGCGCTGATTATCGGAGAACGCCTGATGGGTATCCCCGGAATGGTGCTTGCGCCGGTGATCCTGAATTATCTCCGCGTTGAGATGTCCAAGATTGAAGTTCAGCCAGAGCCATGAAAGCGGGGTTCGTTGAGAAGCTAATTGGCCGCCTCGGTAAAATCGGGCCAGAGGACGTGCAGAATTATTTTCTGCGACTGGCGCAGGAGAAAGGTTTTCTCGAGACGGTTTTTAATTCCATCCAGGAAGGCATCATCGTGACCGACGCCAAAGGCCGAATCACCTACTTGAACGACGCGGCCTGCCAGTTGTTCGGATTGGAAGCGGAAGATTCACTCGGACAACGTCTGGACGAGCGCGTTCGTGGCCTGGATTGGAACGCCCTGTCGCGTGAAGGTGCGGTCAGTCGCGACATGGAGATCTTTTATCCCACCAATCGATTCATTAATTTTTACAGCGTCCCGCTCGTGATCGAGCGACAGCCGAGCGACGATAAGATCGATTCGCCTTCGCAAAGTCCCGGCGTGACAGACAACAACGAGATCGACATCTCAGGCGAGCAAGTCGGACATGCGATCATTTTGCGCGACATTACTGAAAGTCGGCGCAGTGAACAGCAAACCATCGAGTCGGAACGGTTGAACGCGCTGACCTTGCTCGCCGCCGGCGTCGCCCACGAAATTGGTAACCCGCTCAACTCGCTCAACATTCACTTGCAGTTGATCGAACGCGAAGCGCGAAAACTCGACGGGGCAAAGCGCGCTCAGCTTCAGGAATCGGTGGAAGTAGCGCGCGCCGAGATTAATCGGCTCGATTCGATCATCAGTCAGTTCCTGCGCGCGATTCGCCCAACTCGACCGCAGCTGCGCCCCGAAAACATTAATTCAATTGTCGAAGAAGCAGTTCGCTTTTTCGCCCCGGAAATTAAAGACCGCGACATCGTCGTCGAGCAGGAACTCCGTTCCGATCTGCCGCTGCTCGAGCTCGACCGCGACCAGATGAAACAGGCGTTTTACAACGTGATCAAAAACGGTTTCGAGGCGATGAAGGCCCGCGGCATTTTACGGATCCGCACCGACATGGATGAATCACACGTGATCGTGCGATTCACCGACACGGGCGGCGGAATTTCAGCGGAAAATCTCAGTCGCGTATTCGAACCTTATTTCACAACCAAGACCAGTGGGACCGGACTGGGCCTTTTGATTGTTCGCCGAATTGTGCGTGAGCACGGCGGCGAAATGTCGATTGAAAGCAGCGAAGGAAAAGGACTCACGTTAACGATACGTCTTCCCTACATCGACAGGCGCGTGCGAATGCTGGAAGCGGGAGATTCGAAATCGACCGCAAACTGAATGGCGAAGTCTGAGACAGGAAAAACATCGAAGACTTCGCAGCGGATCTGGCTCTTCAGTCTTGCGCTAATCGTTGCGATCGCGCTCGCATATTCTCCAGCGTGGACTGGCAAACCGATTTGGGATGACAACGCTCATATCACCCAGCCGGAATTGCATTCCGGGCATGGTCTGGTCGAGATCTGGACCCGACTCGGAGCAACGCAACAATACTATCCGCTGGTCCACAGCGTCTTTTGGTTTGAGCAAAAGCTTTGGGGCGATTCGGTCGTCGGCTATCATCTGGTAAACATTCTCCTCCACGCTTTGGGCGCGGTCGTTCTGCTCCAGATTTTGTTGCGCTTGAAAGTTCCGGGCGCATGGCTGGCCGCCGGATTGTTTGCTCTGCATCCCGTTCAAGTGGAATCCGTGGCCTGGATTTCGGAGCTCAAGAACACGCTCTCCGGTTTCTTTTTTTTCTGCTCGATTCTCGCATACCTCAATTTTGACCAGGACCGAAAACGCCTCTTCTACATCGCATCCCTCGTTCTTTTTCTTTTTGGATTGTTGTGTAAGACGGTCATTGCGCCGTTGCCCGCTATCATCCTCGTTATCTTGTGGTGGAATCGGGGTCGGCTTCGCCCACGCGAGGACGTTGCGCCATTATTGCCATTCTTCGGTCTTGGAATTGGCGCAGGACTTTTCACCGCCTGGGTGGAACGAAATTTTGTCGGCGCACACGGTAGCGTCTTCAATTTGTCGATCGGGCAACGATGCCTGATTGCCGCGCGCGACTTTTGGTTCTATCTCTTTAAACTTTTCTGGCCCACCAAACTGACTTTCATTTATCCACGCTGGCAGATTAGCAGCGCAGTCTGGTGGCAATACCTTTTCCCGTTAGCGCTTGTTCTGTTGTTGGCACTGATTTGGCGACTCAGAAACAGTTTTAGAGGACCGCTTGCGGCCGCGCTTGTTTTTCTCGGTCTCCTTTTCCCTGCGCTCGGTTTCATCAACGTCTATCCGTTTATCTATTCTTTTGTTGCCGACCATTTCCAGTACCTCGCCTGCGCCGGTCCACTGACTCTATTCGCGGCTGCACTGACGATGGCACTGGATTCAGTTGCACCCGGCAAAGTTTTTCTGCGACCGACGGTTTACACTCTTCTGTTGCTAACGCTGGGAGCCTTGAGCTGGCGCCAGTGTCGCGACTACCGCGACATTGAAACGCTCTGGCGGACAACGATCGCGCGCAATCCTGATTGCTGGATGGCCTATAGTAATCTTGGCTCATTTTTGTCCGCGCGCGGCAACCCAAACGAGGCAATTTCCGATTTTCAAAAAGCGCTGGAAATCTGGCCGAACCAAAGCAGGGATCACAACAATCTCGGCAAGGCGCTCGTTCAGAAAGGTCGGATGGCCGAAGCGATGGACCATTTTCAAACCGCTCTCCAAATTTCTCCCGACGATCCGGACACGGAGAGCAACATTGCGGCGGCCTTCTTGCAACAAGGCGATGCGGACGAAGCGATCTCTCATCTCCGCCGAGTGGTCGAAAAGTGGCCGCGGCACGCCCAAGCGCGCATGAATCTAGGCAATGCGCTTTTGCAAAATCACCAGACCGACGCCGCCATCGCGGAGTATGAGAAGACGTTCGCGCTTCCATTCGATCATGCCGAGAGCCATTACAGCATTGGCAACGCGCTCCGTCAGAAGGGAGAGATCGAGGAGGCAATCGTCCATTATCGCAAGGCAATCGAGCTGCGACCTGATTACGCGAATGCGCATAACAATCTCGCAAACGCTCTTCGCCGGCAGGGACGAACTGAAGAAGCCGTGCGCGAGTACGAAGCCGCTTTGAAAAGCGAGCCCGATTCCGTTCTCGCCGAAAACAATCTGGCGTGGATACTGGCCACTTCTCCGAATGCATCGGCGCGCAACGGGGTCAAAGCAGTGCAGCTGGCGGAGCGGGCAAATCGATTGTCCGGCGGCGGTGATCCAATAATTCTACATACGCTCGCCGCGGCTTACGCCGAAAACAGACAATTTCCCGAAGCGGTCGAAACTGCTCAACGCGCGCTCGACCTTGCGGAGGGCAATGGCATCACTTCACTTACCGAATCGCTCCGCAGCAAACTTGCGCTCTACCAAGCCGGATCGCCTTATCACGATTCGAGGTGATGATTGCTCAGGGATTGATCAGCTTCAGGGAGCTGATAAACCGCGTGCACTCGACCGGTTCGTCCGCAGTTTTGTAAACCGTCACCGTGCAATAAACGCGGTGATCAGCCTTGACCATGAGGGCGTGGAAGTTGGCTTGTTCGCTCTTGGACTTAAATTCGACAGCCGGAAAGCCTCCGTACTGGCGACGTTCTTCGGAGACGACCGTCCCGCTCACTTCTTTGTTAAAATTATCGCGGTCTGCAGTTAGCTCCTGCTGATCATCCAACGGAACTGAGGGCGGATATTGAGTCAGGCCCGCAATAAAAGCGTTCGATTGAGTGTTGGCGACATACGTATCAGTCACAATCGGCCCTTCTGTGTGACTTTCGTCCTTTTGGGTTTGGTGCTTTGGCTCGCCCGGCACCAGGACGGAAAAACGACCGGTCGGGTCCGTGAACGTGTGCCAATCGGCGCTGTTCTGTTGCGCAACCGCCGTCAGAGCAAGAGCCAGTGAGGCTGCCAGACCACTCTTGAATCCAAACCGACTAAACATCGGCACATTCATTGCCGGAGAATAGCATGCGCAATTACCGAATCCACTTTGCCGATTTTTCGCCTGATCTACCAGGCAACATTCACCGGACCCGCGCGCGATTCGATTCGTTCAGACATAATTGCCGACATTGCCACCAATATCTTCTTCATTGAGAGATCGCGTGATTGAGTGAGAATAAATGGCGCATTCGCCCTTGCCGAAACCTGTTCATGGATTCCATCCAGCCCATCATCCTTATCGTTGATGACGAAAAACATACG
>Ga0070698_100002833_pt1 | contig 19082 bp, 15 predicted proteins | sample KBSK1502metaG_FD_65477 | JGI IMG/M metagenome (GOLD analysis project Ga0070698, IMG submission 65477) | Corn, switchgrass and miscanthus rhizosphere microbial communities from Kellogg Biological Station, Michigan, USA - KBS K1-50-2 metaG | ecosystem: Host-associated > Plants > Roots >...
AGCAGCACGCCGAGCTCGTGTTCGAGCGCACCGATCTGCTGCGATACCGCCGACTGCGAAATGTGAAGTTTCTCAGCGGTCTTTCGAAAGTGCAGCGACTCGGAGAGCTCGCGAAACGTGCGTAGGCGGTCGAAGTTCATGTTTAGTATTACTTATCATAATCATCATAAGCGCGACGTTTCGAAATCGATGGCCGTCCTAACGCACGAGCGGAGGCGGGCAGCCACCTGGTGCGAATTGGTACAGCTCGATCGCGGTGAGGTCGAACGGATCCTTCGCGAAGCGAACACCCGCGCCACCGTCGGGCACCGCCGAGTAGACGGTGTTTAGCGGGAAGTAGTTCGCCCCGACGCCCCAGTCGACGCGACAGTTCACCGTCGAGACGCCGGCCAGTGGATTTGGCACGACGAGGCGGAAGACCGAATTGTCGCGCACGTGCGCGCTGAGGCGGAGGTACTGGCCTTGGCCGGCGGTGAGGTCCATCGCGAAAACCAAGAATGCGGGTTGATCGATGTACAGCTCGAGCCCGCACGTGTAGCCCGCAGTTGCCGATGCGGCGCGCGACAATGCTTTGACGGTGCCCGTGACCACGTGCGCCTCGCCGAGGACGATTACGTCGAGGAGCCCACGGATCTGCACGCCGCTGTCGTCGAGCGCGACAATCGATGCGTTCGTCGGCGAGACGAGCTGCACGTGCCGCGGCTCGGCAATGATCTGCGGACTGCCAATCGTCATCCAATGGCTCGCGAACGTGCTCGGATCCGCGAACGTATCCTGCAGTACGAGGCAATCGCCGCTGAGCGATGGATGCGGATCGCATGCATCGCCGACGTCGTCGGTGTCGCCGATGTTCGCTTGCGTCGCATTCACGACGAGCGCGCAGTTGTCACACGCGTCCCCAACACCGTCGCGATCGGCATCGCCCTGCGCGGGATTCTTCGTCTCGGGACAGTTGTCCGCGGTGTCACCGACGCCATCGCCGTCTCGATCGCCTGAACTGTCGGGGTCCAGCTCGGTGCGCTCGACACCGATCAGGGAGTTGCAGCCGGCGCACGCGATTGCCAACAGCGCGAGCCTCATCACCGCACGCGGCAAGCAGCAGGGTCGCCCCCACGAGCCGCATCCCACCATCGTAACAGATGGCAGCACGAGGGTCTCCTTCGAGCCTATACTCGCCGGATCACGGAGAACCTAGTGCTAAACGCCAAATGGCTTGTGCTCGCCTTTTCGCTCGCCGGGTGCGCGAGCGTGACACTCGATCAAGATGAAGGGACGGCGGCGCCGACGGTCGAGTTCGATCCGGCGAACAAGATCGTTCCGTTTCCGAACAACCTGCTGCTCGATCCGGCGACGGGGAAAGTCGCGTTGCCCGAACAATGCAACGAGAGCGCTGCATCGGCGGCGACGCGCGCAGCGCTGAACAAGCTCGATGGCTTCGGCACGTTCGAGACCGCGATCAACGTGACGTTCACCGAGCCGGTCGACACGGCATCGCTTGCCGGGCACGTGCTGCTGTTCCAGCGCAAAGCCGCGGGGCAGGCGATCGATCCGTCAACGGCGTTCGCGATTCCAGTCGTCGCGATTCCCAGCAAGACGATTCGATACCGCACCCAGACGGATATCAAGGCCTGCACCGATCCGGTGATGGTCGATCAGGTCACGTTCATTCCGACGCTGCCACTCGACCAGAAGTCGACGTACACCGTCGCGTTGCTCGCCGGCATCAAGACGGCGGGTGGCGATGACTTCGCGCCATCGTTTACGTGGTCGCTAATTCGCCAGCCCGAACCAGTCGTCGGCTTCGACATGAGCGGCAACGTGATCGTCAATCATACGCCGCTCGATCCGTACGATCCGGCGGATCGTCTGCAGCTCATCGGTATTGATCTGCTGTGGAAGACGCACCACGCAGCGATCGAGTTCCTCGCGGCTACCGGGCATGACAGCGCCGACCTGCTGCTCGCGTTCGAATTCAACACGCAAACGACAACCGACCCGCTCGATCCCGCCGTATCAGGATCGCCGGCATCGTCGCCGACGCTGCTGCCGCTGCTCGGCAATCAGTCGCAGACCGCGCTCGCGACGGCGCGCACGGGCTTGTTCGCGCAGTGCCTTCCCGACGATCCGATTTCTGACACGCAGTGCTTTCTGCGCGTCCTGCTCGGTAGCGGCAACTATGCCGTCGGCAAAGCGACGTGCGCCGTCGCTGGCTGTGCGGCGATCAACGACGTGCTCGGCTCGCTCTTGCTCTCGAAGCAGTACCAGGTCGACGTTCCCAACATGCACTACACGGGCACCGGCACGCGACCGATTCCGGGCGCGTGGACGGATCCTGTATCGCCGACGGTCGTGCACGACACCAATAACGCGAACCCGCTCGCGAACGATCCGCAGGCACAGCTCAGCGTGCTCGTCGTGATCCCGCAGGGAACGCCACCCGCGGCCGGGTTCCCGACGGTGATCTTTCAGCACGGCATCACACGCGCGCGCACGGACGTCTTCGCGATCGCCGGTGGCCTCGCATCGCGCGGCTTCGCCGTCGTCGCGATCGACGCGGTGGATCACGGCTCGCGCGCGGTGCGGATCTCGAACGATCCAGCGCTCGCATGCGGCGACGTCACGCTCGGGATCCCTGGTCCGCGCCCCGATTTCGGGCCCGATCCGACGACGCACTCCAACTGTTACGCGCCCGTGTTCTCCGCAGACCTCGCCGCGACGCGCGACGGGTTTCGCCAGACCGTGCTCGATATCGAACAGCTCGTGACATCGCTCAAGGCATGCGGCACGACGAGGTGCGGCAAGCTCAAGGTGGATCCGACGAAGATCGCGTACGTCGGCCACTCGCTCATCGGCGGCAGCCTCGGTGCGATCGCGCTTGGCTTCGTCGACATCGATGCGGGTGTGCTCAACGCCGCGGGCGCGGGCTGGCTCGACATCATCGAGAACACCGATCAAACGGAGGCGTTTCAGTGCCCACTCGTCGACGCGTTGATCGACGCCGGCATCCTGATGGGTGCCAAGTACGACAAGGCATCGGGCACCGGCCTCTGCACGACGGATGAATGGAAGACGGCGCCGGGCTATCGCTCGTTCGCAGCGATCGCACGCTGGGTACTCGATCCTGCCGATCCGGCGAACTTCGGTAAGCAGCTCGCAACGCGAAAGATCTTCCTCCAGCGCATCGAAAACGACGAGGTCGTTCCGAACCTCGCGACCGACACACTCGGCGCTGTCGCTGGCCAATTGCTCGGCGATGCAAGCTGCGGCGTGCCATTCGGCACGAGCGGCATCATTCCGTCGACGGCGCTGCTCGCAGCGCCCAAAGAAAGCCAGTTTCTAAATTACATGACGGTCGCGCCCGGCACCCCCGGATGCCTGCCGGGCAATACGTACTCGCATGGCTCGCTGTTGCAGCCGCACGCGAGCGTGACAGGGCAGACGTGCAACACGACCACCGGTGCCGGCTGCGACGGAACGTTTGCGACGATCCGACTGCAGACCGACGCTATCTACTTCCTTCTCTCGAACGTCGAGTAGCTTATGAAGACACTCCTGTTTCTCATCGGTTTCGCCGCTACGGCGTCGGCGAATGCGTTCAACATCAACGAGCACGACGCCGCGGTGACCGGCCGTGGCGGTGCGACGGTCGCCAGCAACGAAGACCCGTCCGCGATTGTGTTCAATCCGGCTGGTCTCGCGCGGCTCGACGGCACGGCGATCACGCTTACAGGCTCGTTGTACATCGCCGAAGGCGCGTACGAGAACGCGACGACGGAGCGCGTGACAACCGACAGCCCGCCATCGCCGGTGCCGAGCCTTTACATCGGCTCGCGCGTCCATGACCTCATCGCGGTCGGCCTTGGCTTCCATCTGCCGTACGGCCTCGCGGTGTCGTGGCCGGCAGATCACCCGCAGTCGACGATCGCGCAGGACTCGAGTCTGCGCACCCTGTTCATCTCGCCGGTCGTCGCGCTCAACCTTCACAGGCAGGTGCCAGGGTTATCGATCGGCGCGGGCGTCGACATCGTGCCTGCGAGCGTCAAGCTCGAGCGTGCTGTCGAGTTCGGCGAGACGCGCGGCGCCGTCGCGCTTGCCGCGAATGCCGTGGGTGTCGGCTTTCGTGGAGGCATCATGTATCACCCGCCGGCGGCGCCGGGCCTCAAGCTCGGCCTCATGTATCGCAGCCCCGTGAAGCTCGACTTCGAGGGACAGGCGGACTTCGACATCGACGATCCGTACCGCGCGCAGCTGCCGCCCGATGGCGATGCATCGACGACGATCACGCTGCCGCAATCCGTGTGGGGCGGCATCGCGTATGGCGCCGATAACCTCGAAGTTGAATTCGACGCGGTGTGGATCAACTGGAGCAACACGTACAGCAAAGATCCAAACCGCGGTCCCGATGCGACCTCGCTGTCGCTCGCACTGCCGGGCGATTTCATGTCGAACGTGGCGCAGGACTACAAGGACACCGTGAGCTATCGGCTCGGCATCGAGTACGCGTTCGCGAAGACAAACCTGCGCGCAGGCTTCATCTTCGATCCGACTCCGATCCCGAACACAACCGTGACAGCGCAGCTACCCGATGTCGATCGCATCGCGCTCACCGCCGGCGTGAGTCGGCAGCTGTCGAAGATGTTCGACCTGAACGCCGGCGTGCTGTGGATTCCGCGCCGCTCGCGGAGCTCGTCGAGTGATCCGGCCGTCCCGATCTTTCACGGCACGTACTCGGTCCAGGCGGTCGTGCTCTCGCTCGGCGTGACCGGCAGATTCGGAGGGCACTGATGAAGCGCAGAGACTTCCTCCGAGGTGCGGGCGCCTTCATCGTCGGGGCGAAGCTGCTGCCGGCATGCGGCGATGACACGACGACACCACCGAAACCCGATGGCTCGAGCCAGGGCATCTTCGCGTTCCCGCAGGGCCTCGCGTCGGGCGATCCGCGAACGACCTCGGTCGTGCTCTGGACGCGCGCGCTCCGCACCGCGGAGCCGCTCGCCGATGTCGCGCTAAAGCTGCAGGTTGCGAGCGACGAGGGGTTTGCGTCCGTTGTCGTGGATCAAATGCTGACCGCGACGTTCGCGAGCGACCACGCCGTCCGCATCTTGGTGACGGATCTGAGTCCAGACACCGCGTACTACTATCGCTTCGTCGCCGGCGTCGACGAGATCAAAGGTCGTACGCGCACCGCGCCGCTCGCGACGGCCGACACGCAAGTCAACATCGCGTGGGTCTCGTGCCAGGACTATCAGTCGGGCCAATACGGCGCGTACCAGCAGATGATCGCCGACGATGATCAGCGCGGTGCAACGGATCGCATCCACTTCGTCGTGCATCTCGGCGATGTGATCTACGAAACGATCAACGAGCCATCGCAGCGCGCACTCGACGAGTCGTTCCAGACGCTCGTGTTGAAGAACGCCGACGGCTCGGATCGGATCCCCCGGCGGTTTCCATCGGGTGGCGGCGCCACGAAGTCAGGCGCGCGCTTCGCGAAGACGCTCGATGACTACAGGCACCTCTATAAGACGTTCCTCTCCGATCCGAACCTGCAGGCGGCGCGCGCGCGGTGGCCGTTCATCTACACGTGGGACGATCACGAGTTCACGAACGATTCGTGGCAGTCGATGGCGAACTACATCGATGGCACGACCGTCGACGAGCCGTCGCAGCTGCGCAAGCTCAACGCGAACCGCGCGTGGTTCGAGTACATCCCGGCGCAGCTTTCGGGGGCAACGGGCCCGGCGGGTGTCTCGCAGGATGCGAAGGACTTTGCCGCAGCGACCGTCAGCGACGCGCGCTTCACTGCAGCGAACGCAGACAACTTCGTCGCCGAGACGAACAACGCGGCCGCTGTCGGCTCGATGACGATCTATCGCTCGTTGCGTTGGGGCAAGCACGTGGAGCTGGTGATGACCGACCAGCGCTCCTATCGCAGCGATCACGCGATTCCCGAAGACACCGCGGCGTTGGTCAATGCCGCAGCCGGCCAGACGGTATTCTTCGATCCGCGAAACTTTCTGCCGCTGCCGCTCGTTTCGATCTTCGACCAAGGCGCGTTCGCATTCGGCGGCAATCCGCCGGCGACCGTCGGAGGCATCCCCAATCCGCGCGTGACCTCACCGATCGGCACGATGCTCGGCAAGGCGCAGAAGGCGTGGTGGAAGGCCACGATGAAAGCGTCCGATGCGACGTGGAAGCTGTGGGGCAACGAAGTCCCGATGATGCGAATGCTCGTGCGCAACGTGAACAACGCGCTCGGCTTCGATCGCGTGCTCGATGGTGACGGCTGGGATGGCTATCCAACAGAGCGCGCGGAACTGATGACGTATCTGCGCACGGAGAGCATCAAGAACGTCGTCGTGCTGACGGGCGATCTACACGCGCACTTCGCGGGCGTGCTGATGGATAACTTTGATGCAACAAGCCCGACGCCGGTGGCGACCGAGCTGATCGCGGCGGGAATTTCGTCGAACTCACTGTTCTCGTTCTACGAGTCCGCGACGCGCGGCCTGACGTCGGTGCGCGGGCTCGTGACTGTCGACGCGTCGGCGAGTGGCGGCGCCGCGTTCACCGAGAACCTCAATCTGCTGCTGCTCCACGGCCTCGCTTCGGCGGGCGCATTTGCGGCGACGAAGAGCTTGCCGATCGCGCTCTCGCAATCGGATTCGACCGTCAATACGCACATGCGCTACGTCGACACGAACGCGCAGGGCTACGGCTACGTGAAGGTGACCGAAACGCAGATCGAAGGAGCGCTCGTCACGATCAATCGCCCCGTCGGGCCTCCGTCGACGAGCCCGCCTGGGGTAAAGCGAACGGCGACGTTCACGATCCCGAAAGACAATCCGGCGGGCATGAGCAGCGCGACGGTGACCGGCACGCTGCCGTTCCCGCTGACATAGGCGAACGATGATCGCCGGCGAGCTTGCCGCGTTGCAGCGCTACGAGATCCGGCGTTCGCTCGGCGCAGGTGGCGTGGGGCTGGTCTAGCGGTGGCACAGCTCGCCAGCGAGCACGATCTCGGGCTCCATGCGACGACGGCGCGCTATCAGCTCGGCCGGCTGCTCGTGTTTCGTGCCCGGGCTGCGCTGACGATACACATCCATCGACCGCGTGATCCTCGAGAAGTGGCCCATCTCGCGCGATCGAATGAAGTACCAGATCACCCACGCCCACGAGCGATGTGAATCGAGTGCGTCGTAGTACTCGGCCGCGATCGCGTGGAGCTCGGGCAGGCGCCTCGACGGCACGCGCATGAAGTCGTGATGCTCGGTGTGGTAGCCGAGGTTGAGCGTCAGCTTGTTCAATGGCCCGTAGTACGACCACGTCTCCTGGTGTCCGTTCCACAGGTAGTGCTCGTGGATGAAGTTGCCGGCGACCGGATGGAGACCGAACGCGAATACGAGCGATAGCGCGAGATACGCGATGCCGGTCCAGCCGAGCCAGGCAACCAGCGCGATGTCGAACGCGACCTGGACGAGCACGTTCGCCACTTCCCAGCGATTGGGCCGCTTCACGAAGCCACGCGCGAGCGTGCCGAAGAACACGAAGAAGAACACCCATACGAGCTTGAGAAGCGATGACCGGCCGACGAGCTTGACCTCCCAGCGCGTCGGCAGATCGTTATCGCGGCCCTGCACGCCCATGTACGCGTGGTGATCGAGGTGATAGCGGCGGAAGAACGCCGCGGCGGGGACGAGCACCGGCAGGTTCGCGAAGAACGCGAACGCCATGTTCTGCCGCGTGGTGCGGTACACGAGATTGTGCGAGCTCTCGTGGATCGCGACGCCGCTCCACTTCGCGGCGAACGCGCCGACGGCATACGCCGCGATCGCGATCGACCACCACGCACCGAAGAGCGAGCCCGCATCGGCGAGGCGTTGCAGCGCGTACGCGATGCCTAGCTGCGCCGCGACGACCGCGTACGTGATCGCGCCGGTGCGCGGGTCGTGGCCATAGAGCGATCGAATCTGCGGATAGCGGCGCAGGATCTCGTGGTGCCGTCGACGATGCGGCTCTGGCTCGCGCGCGATCATGCAGCGAGCCATTCCTGCGTGACGACGGCCGCGATATCGAACGCGCGCCGCGCGTCCGCGAGCAGTGCTGCTTCGATCGTGTGCCCGAGCATCGGCATATCGATGTTCACGTCGCCTTCGTACGTGCGCTGCACGCGGCCGGGTGCGATCGTGACGACGCTATACGTGGCGCGCACGTCGGTGCGATCTTTGAACAGCGTGGGCTCGATCGTCACGTCCATGTAGCTCTTGGCCTTGTAGAACGTCGCCTTCTCGACGAAGCCGAGCTCGCCGCGCACGATCTGCCTGACGACGAAAGGCAGCTGACGGCGCGGCATCACACGATGCTCGTAGTGGATGATCGCGTCGTCTTCGTAGCGGACGAGCACATCGCGGTGCTTGATGTCGAGCCGCGCGCAGAGCTCGCGGTTGTACGCTTCGTCGAAAAAGACGTTCCAGTAGCGGTCCGCGTCGGTTTCGAACTCGTGCGTGAACGCGAAGTGGGTCATATCCGCGTGCTAACGCGGTCGCACGGTCACGCGCATGTGCAGGAAGTCATATGCCGGGCGGATCAGCCGACGAGCCAGCCAATCTCGAGCGCTTTGAGCACGGCGCGCGTGCGATCGCGCACGCCGAGCTTGCTGAGAATGCTCGATGTCTGATTTTTGACAGTCCCTTCGGCGGTGCCGAGCGCTTCGGCGATCTCGCGGTTCGAGTAGCCCGCCGCGATGAGGCGCAGGACCTCGAGCTCGCGAGGCGTGAGTGCGTCGGGCATCTCGGCCGCTTCGAACGCGCTGTCGCGGCCGGCGAAGAATCGTTTTGCGCGCTCGGTGATCGCGGGCAGGATCGTCGTGCCGCCGCGCGCGGCGACGCGCAGCGCGTCGAGTAGCTGCGGTGCGCCGATGTCCTTGAGCAGGTAGCCGGAGATGCCTTCGCGCACCGCGGCGAGCAGCATCGCCTCATCGTCGAACGTCGTGAGCAAGATGATCGGCACTGCGATGCCACGCTTGCGCAGCTCCTGCACAACCTCGACGCCGGTGCGCCGTGGCATGCGCACGTCGACGAGCCCGACGTCGATGCCGGGCTCGAGCAGCCGCGCGAGCGCTTCATCTCCATCGACAGCCTCGTGCACGACAGTCACCTCGCCGGAGCGCTCGAGCAGGCTGCGCAAGCCCTGGCGAACGAGCGTGTGATCATCGGCGAGCACGATGCGAATCACGGCACGCCCTTCGCGATCGGCACTGCGATGCGGACGGCAAAGCCGCCATCGCGTCCCGATCCGTGCTCGACGGTACCGCCGAGTTGCGCGACACGCGTCTCGATGCCGCGCAGCCCGGTGCCGTGCCTCGTGCCGCTCGGTCCAGCGCCGTCATCGCGGATCTCGACGGCAAGGCCCTCTGCGCCGCGCGTAACTTCGATCCAGATGTTCGTCGCGCGCGCGTGACGCAGGCTATTCGTGAGTGCCTCCTGGATGCACCGGAAGAGCGCATAGCTCGTCTCGCGATCATCGACGCGGAGCGAGTCCTCGGCGGTGACGTGGATGCGCGGTTTCGGAATTCCGGCCGCGAGCGCGCGCACGGTCGCCACGAAGTCGAGGTCGTCACGCTGCATGTCCGTGATCGTCGTTCTCAGCTCGGCGAGCGCCTGCTTCGAAACCTCCTGCGCGCGGGCGATTGGCTCGATCGCTTCGCCGGCTGCCATCTCTCGCGCGAGCTCGAGCTGCACCGACATCGCGGTGAGGTGATGGCCCAAGCTATCGTGCAGCTCGCGTGAAATTCTCAGGCGCTCGGCCTGACGAACGCCGTCGAGCACGAGCGCACGCGTCGACAGCAGCTCCGTGTGCGCGCGCATCAGCTCGCGCCGCGTGCGCAGCTCTTGGCTGTGCAACCAGTAGACGAGGAACGCGAATGCCGTGAACGTCGCGTACGCGCCGAAGATCTCCATGAGCTCGAGCGCGCTCTTCTGCGTGGCGACGGTGCCGAGCAAGAGCGGCACCTGCGCGAGCGCCCACACGATGCCGGCGCGCAGCGACAAGACCATCGGCACCTGCACCGCGACGATCGAGAGCAGCAGGCCCTCGAAGCCTGCGAAGCCGAGGTGCGGCATCGCGACGACGGCGGCGACTTGCACGACGAGTGCGGCGATCGCAAACGGGCGCGCGATCCGTCTGTGCAGGCTCGCGATCGCGAACGCGGCGCCGTAGCCGAGCCACACGCCGAGCCAGCTCGGCAGCGTGCCGTGGAGGCGCGAGATACCGACGAATGCCCAGATGACAAAGCCGAGGACGCGGATCCATGCTTCGGTGCGCCGAAGCTCCACGCGGTCCCAGCTCATGGCCGAACTCTAACCGACTATTACCAGGTCCAACCGAGATTCACGCTCGCGCGCTCGGCCGTGATCGTCGGCCACACTTGCGGCCCGATCTCGCGGGCCGCGCTGTTGCGATAGCGTCGCTCTTGATAGAGGAAGAACAACGCCGAGCTTGCGGTGCCGAGTGCTGCGCCGGCCGCGACATCGCTCAAATGATGTTGATAGTGCGCGACGCGCTCGGCGGCGATCGCCGTCGCACCGCCGTAGAGCAACGCGTACGTTGCGAGCTCGTAGATCGGCCACGTGCCCGGCTCGCGGTATGCATCGAATACATGCAGGCGCAGATACCCCGAGGCGTACGTCGCGATCGCGAACGCCTCGGTCGCGTGGCCCGATGGGAACGAGCGGCGATCGGCATCGCGATTGGTTTCGGAATCCCATTGCGGGCGATGGCGACCGAACGTGACCTTCAAGGCGCCGGCAGCAGCCGCGCTTGTCAGCATCGATTCGGCGAGCCCTTTGGCGTGATACCAGCGCGAGTCATCGCCGCCGAGCACCATCGCCGCGCCGAGCACGCCGCCGCTCGCGCAAACCGTCCAGCCGGGCACTTGCCAGCTCGGCGCTTGTGCGCCGCCCTCGTCGGCGGAAAACATCAGCGGCGTCGTGCGCGGTGGCGTATAGCCATCGAGCGCGACCCACGCGCCGATCGATCCCCACACGAACGGAATCGCGCCGCCATCCCACAGATACGAGAGCTGCGGCACCGTCGGCGAATCGGCTCGCGCGACGCGTGCGAACAAGACGAGCATGACAACGACCGCTGCTCGTCTGAAGAACACCACGCGAAGGTTGCCAGGATAAGGCGCGCGCGGGTTGGAAATCGACGAGCGCGAGAACTTCGCACTACGCCGAGCGCTTCGGTATCGCCTCGAAGATCTCGTGCAGGCTGCCAAGCTCGTCGGGCGGCGTTGTTTGCGCGAGATATGCCTGGAAGTCAGGCGAGTAGCTGTGGCGTCGGTGCGGCCACCACACCTTCTGCACGCCGTCGCTGTGGAAGTACTTCCGCAGCATCATGTCCCAGCCGACCCACTGCGCGTGATCGAGAACGTTCGATCGCTGCTGGTACCAGGCGTTTTCGAGCAGCTTGAAGAACGAGAACAAGAAGAAGTTCGCCATCACCCGTTCTTCGCGGCTGGCGGATTCCCAGTTCGTGACAGCCTTCGACAGTGCCATGCCGAGCGCCGGCGATTCCGTGCACGGAATGTTGATCGACGTGATCGCCGTCGCGAGCGAATCGACGACAACCGCCTTCTGGAACTTCGTCGAGTTCCGGACTGTCAGAATGAGGCCGGCGATCGAGATCACGACCGAGAACGAACCGAAGATCTGCGCCACGAGATACACCGTCTGGAGATCCATGGCGCGAGACTAACCGACTCAGTACGTGTTGCTGCCGCTGCCGGTACAACCGTACGTGTGCGCGCAGCCGTTGCCGCAGTTGTCCACGCCGACACCGCACGGTGGTGCGCTGCACGAACCATCGGGAATGCAGCTCGTGCACGAGCGATTGAACTGCATCATCGTCGCCTCGGGGAACGAGTTCGTGTAGCCGCCGGCGAGCTGCGCACATTCGGTCGACGTGTACTGCAGGCCGCAGTTCGCAGGATCGGCCGGATCCTTGTGGCACTCCTGGTGGTAGCTGACGCAAGTCGGCGAGCTATTCGAGCCCGAGCCCGAGCCGTAATAGCTGTCGCAGACCCAGGTACAGATCTGCGGGCGACACGGTGGATGGTATTGGTAGAGGCAGTTGTAGTCGCACGCGAGCGCGCACTGCGAACCAGGAAGAATCGAGTAGCCGTTGTCGCGGCAGCAGTCGTAGCACTTGTCGTGTTGTTGGCAGAACGGCATCGTGTAGCAGGTACGGAACTGCGTTCCGTTCGTGCACGGACTCCAGTCGGAGCACGCATCGCTATCGCAACCGCCGCCACACGCGCCGCGACATTCGACGCCGTTGTGGATCCAGTTACCGGTGTAATCGATGCCGCCGCCGGCGGCGCATTGGTCCCACGTCAACGCCTGCGCTTCCGTCGCCAGCGTCGGATCTTCGGCGCAGCCGCCGCCGCCACCCGCAACGATGCCGCCGGTCAGCATTCCGACGACGATAAGCACTACGCTTCCAGCACGGTGTGCCATAACGCGCTCCTCCTCGACCTCCCATACTCAGCGCGTCAGCTTCGCTGCCCAATATCAACACCGCATCACGCGAAACGCGTGTGATCTTGGCGTTGTCCGAGGCTACTACGGTTTGATGCGCTCTGCGACGCGAGCGCCGGTGTGTGGGTCGCGCCCGCGCACCTCGACGTAATCGACCGAGAGGAAGCCGCCGAGCTGCGCAAACGCTTCGGAGAACTCGGCCGTGCCGACGTTATCGATCTTCGTGTGGGCGACGGCGACGCATCGACCGTCGCGCTCCTTGAACGTGCTGATCGTGATCGGCCGATCGAGCTGCTTGAGCTTGATGACGTACTCCGCGCCGTCTTGTCGGCGCGATACCAGCCGTTGCATGTCGATGCCGTAGGCGCGTTGCTCGAATGCACCGAGCGCGTGCGTGCGCTCCTTCGGTTCGAACTCGTGCCAGTAAGGAAACACGGCGCCGGGAAGCGGCACGCAGTCTTGGTCGAGCCGCATGCCGTAATCGACTCGGTTGTGATCGTCGCTCTTGCTGATGAAGAACACCGTCGCGATGTCACGTGGTGCGAGCTCGCCCGGCGAGCGGCCTGCGCAGGCGGCGACACCGAGGACGATCAGGAGGAAGCGGGTCGGAGCGGGCACGTAGTAAAGACGTCGCTCAGATGCTGGTGTCGCACAAGAATTTAATCGAGGCGCCGGGCGACGCGTTAACGCATAGTTGCGGTTGCACTTCGCGTGCAGGGGCCTTTTTTCGATGGCGTTTTCAACGACGGCAAGCGTACTCTGCGCCCTTCTGTGGTGCGCGGTCGCGGGATGCGGCTCGCGCTGCAAGGACGTCGCGAACGCGCGCAACGCGTTGTCGAGTCGATCCACAGCCACGCGCTCTGCAGACGTGCGCGTGACGCTGCCGTTCGCGCACGTCAATCCAGTCCTCGCCAACGTCCTCGGTAATAAAGCTCTGTCGGTGCCCGTCGAGCTAACCGAGCTCGCACAGCTCGGAGGGCTTGCCCCGCTCACGGCCACCGTGATCGATGTGCGAGTCGAACGCGGTTTGCCCAACGCGATCCGTTTCGCGACGCGCATCGCGGTCCGCGATGGCGAGCGCGACGTCACCGAGCTCGTCGCACAGATCGACGTCGTCCCCAGCCTCGTGCGTGATGCTGCGGGCGCCACGCTCGTGGTCGCATTCGGTCCCAACGATCTGGTCTCGCTGCATCCGATCCTCAGCAGCGACACGAAGGCGCAGCTCGGTGACATGATCGAGCGCCACATCCCGGAGCGGTTACGCGGCAAGCTTCCGCGGATCGTCCTCGACGAAGCAGCAAGCAAGCTCGTGCAATATCTCGCCGGCGCAGCGTTTGATGTGTTGCGTCGGTCGCTGTTCGTGAAACTCGGCGAGCTCAGCGCATGGCGACTGCGGTTGCCTGACCTCCCGATCGCGCACCACACGATCACCTCGACCGACACCGCGATCGTCATCGACATCGTCACTGATCTGCCCGTGCGTCGAGGGCTCGGTCCCGCACGTGCGCGCGCCGAGCCCACGGTGGAGCTCTCCGGTAGCGCGGCGGCCGAGCTCGCGAACTGGACGATCGATCGTGGCCACGTGCCGCGCTGGTACGACGATGGCTTGGTCCCCAAACGCGACGGCGAATTCACGCCGCGCTTCGACTTCATCTCCGATGATTCGCATCCGCTGAAGATCTACTTGTTCCAGGAGCGCGGCGGCTGCTCGTACTTCCGCGTCGGCGTTCGTGCGTCGATCGGCATGCGCGGCGAGAAGCTCGATGCAGTCGCGCTTGATCGCGAGCTCGAGGCTGCGTCCACGAATCCGATCATCGAGGTCGCCGCCGCGGTCAAGTTCTTCCTCGTTGGTTGGACCGACCAGTCCAAGCAGATCGTCGCTCGTACGCATCTCGAGATCGCGGGCCACGCGTTCGACGCGCACGTGACGAGCGCCGAGCTCGACCGTGACGAACTGCGCTTTGGCTTCGCATTAACGCCGTTGACCGAGCGAGCTCGCGATACCATGAGCCATGCGCTTCCTTGGCGTGGTCGCGGTAGCCGCGTGCAGCGGATTACCCGAGCGGCCGCCAACGCCGCAGGTGATGCCGCTTGCGTCGCCTCGCTGCGCGGCGCTGCCAGTGCCGCAGCGTGTGCTGCGTGTCGATCCGGCGACAGGCGACGACGCATCGTCTGGTGAATGCGCCGATGCTGCGCAGTGCGCGCCATGGCGGACATGGTCGCACGCAGCGCGCGCGGCCCTTCCCGGCGATCGCGTCGTGCTCGCCGCCGGCGATTACACCGAGCCTGTCGACGTCGCTGTCGACGGCACCGCGGCGGCGCCGATCGCGTTCGTTGCAGAGCCCGGCGCGACGATGCACGCGACGCTCACGATCCAGGGCCACGCACACCTCGTGGTCGCCGGCATCCTGTTCGATTCGCCCGATGCGCAAATGTGGCTGCGCGTGGACGGAAGCGATCTGCGCATCGTCGGCAACGCGTTCGATTCACACGCTCGCAATCGCGACGACGGCGCGTTCGTCGGTCTCGCGCTTGCGGGCGAGCGGCTCGAGGTGTGCGGCAACGCGTTCGGTAGCTGGCTCGGCGATATGGTCTCCGCCGATGGCGTCGACGGACTTGCGATCGTCAACAACGATTTCGCACTGGCGTCCGCGCAGCACGCACTCGTCGCGATCGTCGGGCACCACGTGCTGATTCGCGGCAACGCATTTCGCAATCCCTGGCAACGCACGCTCCACATCTCCGATCGCACGGCGAGCGACGGCAGTGAGGATATCGTCGTCGAGAACAACACGTTCATCGATAGCGATTGGCAAACGGGCGCGCCGAATCCATCGAACGAAGAGCAGTTTCAAGGCGGCAACGAGGTCGTGAGATTCCTCGGTGTGCGCGGTATCTTTCGCAACAACCTGCTCGTCGGCAATCACGAAGGCAACGACTGGGCGTGCCACGGCATCCTCAATTTCTCCACGTTCATCTCGGGTGCTGGCATCGACGCGCGTCGCTACGCGCAGTTCCGCGTCTACGCAAACACGTTCGACGCGAATCAGACGACGAGCATCATCTTCTATGTGGGCGAGCCCGGGATCGATCTCGCCGACAACCAATTCAAGAACAACGTCATCACCAATCCCGAGCAGTATGCGATCTCGATGTGCAGTGCGCAGATTCCGTGGCCGACGTATCGCTTCGCCGGCAACCTCGTCCCCGGCGCAACCGTGCACCTCGACGACTCCGCGCCATCGGGCATCCCGATCCTGGCGGCGCAAGTCGAGCAGCCGAGCGTGTTCGCGAACAACCTCGACGCACAGCCGACGTACGTCGATCCGACCTTCGCGGCCCGCGTCGCTGCGGATTTCACGAGCTACGGTGTCGATCACCTCGCCGACGCGTTCGCTGCATATCGCCTCGCCGACGCGAGTGCCGGTCGGCGGACCGCGGTCGCACTCACGACCGTGCGATCATCGATCGCGAGCGCGCTCGTCGTTCCCGTCGAGGATGCGCTGTGGTTCTCCGACGGCATGGGCCTCGTACCGGGCGACCAGATCCGCATCGGCGCGACCGTCGCGACGATCGTCGCGCGAGATGTCGAGGGCCGTGCGCTCACGGTCGACACGCCGGTCACGGCAGCGATCGGTGATCCGATCGTGCTTGCGGCCGATACCGGCGATCTAGGGATCCGGTAGAACTAGCGCTTCGCGACAGCGTGGGCGATGTCGACGAGCTCGACGTCGCACACGATCGATCCGCTCGACAGTGGGAAGCGGCCTTGCAGCGCAGGCGAGATCCACAGCCGGCGCTTCTCGCCTTTGCGCATCAGCAGGATGCCTTCGATCATGCCGGGCATGCCGCGGGAGAGCGTGAACGCCTCGCTCGTCGTGTAGCTCTCGACGAGCGTGCCGCTTGCGTCCCACGCATCGAGCGTCATCACGACGACATCGTCGCGCGTCGCCCGTTCGTTCGAGCTGCCTTTCGCCAGCACCTCGGTGTACAGACCGCTCGTGGTCCGCTTCGCACGCGCGCTCGGCGAAGGCGATGGCGCGGGCGGTACAGGTGGCAGCAGCGGCGCCGCCGCAGCGAGGAATGCATGTGGGTTGTCGGCGGCGGCAGGCGCGGGCGGTGTCGGTTGCTTGTGTTCGACCGCCGTCTTCTGGCACGCAACGAGGGCGAGCGCGATGAGGATTCTAGTAGCCATAGATCTTCACCTCCGCGACGCGGATTTGCTTCTGACAGAAGAGCGTCGAGCAGTAGCGCCGGATTCGAATCCTGCGCAGCGGCCCCGCGCTGATCGGCACCTTGATCCACACGACGTTCGTGTTCGGCGGGAAGCCGTTCACGGTGTAACTGCCTGCGCCGTAACCGTACGTGGCTGGGATCTGCGTCCACGTCGACGTGTTGTCGAGCTGGTAATAGACGTTCGTGTCGTCGAGGAGTGGGCTGAGGACGTTTTCGCGTTGCAGCTGGATCGCGTACACGGTGCGGTTGCGCCCGAAGTCGAATTGAACGTAGCCACCGCCCGTGGACGTCGAATCGAAGTAGCCGCTCTGCGTGCCGTCGACGACGCGCTCCTTGCAGTTGTTCGTGCAGTACGTGCCCGATGCGCCTGCGCTCGGCGTCGAGCTGGAGAGTGTGAATCCGGCGAAGATCGGGACATCGCCTGCCGGCACCGGATACGTGTAGCTGCTCGTCGCGACGCCCGGCGTGCCGATCGACGTCGGCAGCGTGGCGCCCGACTGATCTGTCGGGATCAATTTCGGAAACGAGGGATCGCGATCGACCTCTCGCGGATCGCGATCGGCGAGGTTGATCAGACAGCGATCGACGTCGGCATACGTGTGCGTTGCATCGGCTGCCTTTAGCGACGAGAACTCGGTCGTGCTGCTCTCGCAGGGCCACGAATAGGTGCAGCCAGGGTTGAGCATCGAGTCGCACCCGTAGCCGGCCACGCAGCATTTCTGCCCTGCGCGCCCGCACGGTTCGCAGGTGTTCGTTGCCGCGACGCACTGCGTACGGTTGGGGTTCTCGCTCGGCGCCGTGTCGAGCCTCACGGGGCAATGCACGTCGGCATCGCAGTGATCGACACACGCGCCGTTCACACATGCGCGACCTGAGTGCTCGGGATCACCGCACATGTTGAGATCCCAGAACGACGCCGGATGCTGCACCTCGCAGCTGTCGCCCCACGAGTCGGCCATCGGCTCGGATACGGCCACGCTGCTCATCTTCGCCATGCGGTCGTATAACAGCCACTTCGCCGACGGGTACGGCGTGCCTTCTCGCGTGCCGGTCGAGCTCAGATAGCCGTTTACGTTGCCGGCGCAGTCGTAGGTCGGCAGCGGAGTACCGGTCATCGTGCCGTCGTTCGTGAGCGGGCGCGTCCAGAACGCCTTGAGCGCGTGCTCGGCGTGCGGCATGCGGCCGTTGCGGATGAAGTACTTCTGGATCTTGTCCCAATGAATGCTGAAGCGATCAAACGTGACGAGCGGGTTCGAACCGCCGAAGTCGGCACTGTTGGTGTTGTCGCCTTTCGTAATGATCATCGGGCCGGATTGGAACGGCGCATCGATGAACGCGTTGTGGCAGCCGAGGCAGTACGGCTGGATCACGTGGTGATAGATGTCGCGCACGAGTTGGCTCTTCGGGTCGCCACAGCTCGACGCGGGCCACGTCTGCCAGCCTTCGAGGCTTGCGTTCATCGGTGCGACGTGGCGAGCCGGCGTCGTGAACACGTACGGCCCGCCGTTACCATTACCGAGCGTGCAGCCCGGCACGTTCGAGCAGTAGATCGCTTCGATCCACGCGATCTGCGCCGGCAACAAGATGCGGTCGTCCGGCTTATCCGCGTAGTGCGCGCTCGTGCTGTCGGCTTGCTTCTTGACCCAGTTGTAGATGAGCTCGTTGATCGCCTGCAGCTTGCTCTGCACCTCGTTCTGCCCGTACTGGAGCTGACTGTCGTGCGCGCTCGTCGGAAACTCGGGTGAATCGGTGTAGCGAACCTCGTGCGGATTCGCCGGCAGAAGCTTCGCCTCATAGACGAGGTGAACCGTCGGGTCGTACCAACCGCCATGGCAGTTCGTGCAGATGTACGACGCCGGTCGCGGGCCCTGGTAATCGAGCTGGGCCGTGTTGCTCCGCACGCCCGTCGGGCCGAATGCTGCAAATTGCACGGCGTAGCCGGAGCCGAATGGTTTTCCATTAATTGGATTGATCTGTTGGGCGAGCGGCAAGCTGTACGAGATGACGACGGTGTTCTTCTCCATCCGCCGACGCGTCGCAGACGCGAGCGCGTTGGGAACGTCATTGTGGTTGTGGCCATAGTTCGTGACGCCGCACGCGAGGTTGCATCTCGGAGCAGTGCCGCCCTTTTCGTTGCTGCAGCCTGTCGGCCACGTGCCACACCACATCTCGCGGCCAAGGCCGAGCTCGTTCTGGTTGTAATAGACGGCGGTCTTCGTGCGATCGCGGAACGCGTCGATGCTCTCGCCAGGCACGCGGATGTAATTCGGCGTTCGCATGGCGATCCATTTTCCGAGCGTGTCGAGC
>Ga0070698_100002834_pt1 | contig 19074 bp, 19 predicted proteins | sample KBSK1502metaG_FD_65477 | JGI IMG/M metagenome (GOLD analysis project Ga0070698, IMG submission 65477) | Corn, switchgrass and miscanthus rhizosphere microbial communities from Kellogg Biological Station, Michigan, USA - KBS K1-50-2 metaG | ecosystem: Host-associated > Plants > Roots >...
ATCGTACCCTCACTTTCTTTCTGCTCCGTTCTGCTCAAGAACGGCTTTGTCTGCACTAAACAAGTATGCTCTATTCCTCCGATACCGGGCGAGATTACCCGACCGGGGTGTGCTCCAGTCTGGCGCGTGCCTGTTCGTACTCAGCCGAGCTGATCTCGCCTTTGGCGTAGCGCTGCCGCAGGGTCTCCAGCGCCTGGTCGCGCCCTGAACCCATATGGCGCGGGAACAGGCTGCGCACCGCCCAGATCACCAGCAGGATGATGGCGATCCAGAACAGAATCATCAGGCCGGTGCCGATCAGCCACCAGATTCCGTAGCCGTACATCATGTTCATCATGTTCGTATCCTCCTCTTGTGAGAAGGTCCATGCGGACCATGGTCTTCTCTCGTCGTTCCGCCGGGGAGCCGGGATGTTCATCTCCACTTCCTCTGCTTCTGCTATGAGTATAGGATGCCAACTTCAAGGGCAGATGCGCGTTTTCATCAAGATTCGATCAAGAAATGTTCTGGGAAAGAGAGGTTACTCGTGAGCTCGAGGAAGCGTGAGGGTAAAGCTGCTCCCCTGTCCCAGGCCGGCGCTCACTACCCGGATCTCGCCACCCATCGCCTGGGCCAGCGACCGGGCGATGGTGAGGCCGATGCCGGAACCGCCAAAGGCACGCGAACGCGACTTATCGACGCGGTAGAAGCGTTCAAAGATGTGCGCGAGTTGCTCCGGTGTGAGACCCACGCCGGTATCGGTGACGCGGAAAGCGACCATGTCCTCCTCGCGGCTTGCCACCACCTCCACGCGACCGGGAGCAGGCGTGTAGCGCAGCGCGTTGACCAGTAAGTTCGTGAGGATTTGCACAGCCCGGGCTGGGTCAGCCACGACCGGAGGAAGGTTCTCCGGCGCATGGATCTGGAGTTCAAGGCCCTTCTCGGCAAACTGCCCTTCAAGAGGCTCGAGCGCGCTCTGGACGAGGCGCTGTGGAGCAACCGGCTGCGCGGAGAGTGTAATCTGGCGCGCTTCGGCCCGTGATAATTCCTGCAAATCGTCCACCAATCGACGAAGACGCCCCGCTTCCGTATGCAGCATGGCCCAGGTTTGTGGCGTCGGTTCGATCACGCCATCGAGCAAGCCTTCGAGATACCCCTGCAGCGTGGCGATGGGGGTGCGCAGTTCGTGCGCCACATCGCCGATGACCTCCAGGCGGCGGCGCTCTGTCTCTTCGAGCACGACCGCAAGCGCATTGATGCTGGATGCCAGTTGTCCAAGCTCGTCCGCGCGATGGACGGGCGCGACCTCGATGCGCTCGGCGTAGTGACCTGCGCTGATCCGCTCTGAGACGCGCGTCATTTGCTGCAAGGGACCGGTGATGCGCCGCGCGACAAAGAGACTGATGGCCAGGGAGGTCACGGTGGCGGCGATGGCGGCCACGGCTAGCGCGCTTAAGAGTGTGCCAAGGAAGCTCCCCAGGATGTGCTGGCTCGCCTCGGCGGTTGTCAACGCGCCCGGATGTCTTTGGAGGATAGGCGCGAGTTGCGCCTGGAACAGCGTCGGGGCCAGCGCAAAGGTGACAGCCAGGAGCGTGGCCACGCCGACCAGGACAATCAGCAGGTAGGACAGCAGGAACTTGCCGCCGAGCGAGGTTTTGAATGACAGACGCCAACGCATATGACTACTCCCGCTTCCGCCGGAAGCGATAGCCGACCCCGCGCACCGTTTCGAGGTAGTGGGGATGAGCCGTCTCGGTTTCCAGCTTCTTGCGCAGGTTCCCGACATGCACATCCACGACGTGCTCATCATAGTAGGCATCCCCCCACACGAGTTCCAGCAGCTGGGGACGCGTAAACACCCGACCGGGATGCCTGGCGAGGGCGACGAGCAGGGCGAACTCGCGCGCGGTCAGCTCGACCGGCTGCCCATGCAGCGTCACCTCGTGCTGCGCCTCGTCGATCAAGAGGTCCTCCAAGCGCTGCGGCGCGGGGATGTCATCAGGGGATCCTGAGCCCGGAGCGCGCGCGGCTGCCGTCTGACGGGGACGCCGCAAGAGCGCCTTGATGCGGGCTACCAGTTCGCGTGGGCTGAACGGCTTGGTCAGGTAGTCGTCCGCGCCAACGGTCAGGCCGAGGATTTTGTCGATCTCTTCAGCCCGCGCGGTCAACATGATCACATAGGCATCGGAGAACTGCCGCAGCTGGCGGCAGACTTCGATGCCGTCCAGGACGGGCAGCATGACGTCGAGTACGACGAGGTCGACCTCGGCGCTGCGTGCGAGATCGAGCGCCGCGCGCCCATCCGCCGCCGTCAGCACCTCGTACCGCTCGCGTTCGAGGTAGCTGCGCACCAGTTCCACCAGCGCCGTTTCATCGTCTACCACTAAAATGCGTGTCACAACCCATCTCACCCCTTTGTGTCTAGAGACAGCAGGAGCGACCCCCGCATGCATCCTTTTGCCGATTGCCCCGGCATGGGAGTGCAGTGCAGGAGCCGCCTTCGCTCTTGCAGATGACCATCAAGTACACACAATACCTACCGTATGGGATTGACCGTGACGAGCATCCAGGTAATCAGCCCGGCCAGGATCAGTATGCCGATGATGACCGAATAGACATCACGATGGATACGCCGGAATATATTCATGTGCTTCACCTTCCCCTTTCTTCGGGTTGCGCCAGAGGCGCTTCCTGTTTTGCCGGTTGAACCTGCTGATGCTGTGTTGTGCGGCGGCTGGGCCAGGTATCATGCACGCGCCCCATCTGGGCGAACAGGATCAGCATGGCTGCGACCGCGACCGCGAGCCAGAGAAGATTGATGCCCTTGCCCGGCTCGAACAGTCCCGTCAGTCCGTTGCCCAGTGCGTAGATGCCGATGACCGAGACGACCAGGAACAGCAGCAACTCCATGCCTTGGCGATTGTTCGCGCGCTTCACTCCTTTCGTGTCTCTCTGCAGCGCTTTCATTTCCCACCTCCTGCCACCTCTGCGCCGCCATGCGTCGCTCCATGCCGCTCCCGGAGGGCAGGTTGCTCCAATTCTCCGGGGGCCGGATAGCGATAGATGAAGCGGTAGAGCTTCAAGTATCTGGGCAGATCGCGCAGCCCTGGAACGAGGGGAATGACGAACAGCAGGATGGCCGCGAACAGTAAGTTCCACAGCACGAACCCCGGACCGGTAGTGCCGCCGGAGAAGTAGACGTGGAACACCCCCGGAATAAACAGGTACCACGGCCCGACGGAGAAGCCGCGTTCCTTGACCATGCCCCACTGGTCATCGGTCAGTCCCTGGGCCACCGCCGTGTTCAGCATGTTCGGGTGGTCATAGAGCCAGATGTTGACCAGGTGGAACGAGTGTCCGGGGTCAACCGCCTGCAGGTACTGCTCGAGATAGCCGGTCTGTGCCAGCTGTACATCCGCTTCGACCAGCACCGGCACGGGACCGAAGTCCCCTTTGAGGGTCCCGATCTTGGTGTAGTCGGGGCCGGGTGTTCCTCCACCCATAGCGCCTCCACCACTGGGGGTGATGGTGCCGAGGGCCTTATCATAGGTGGAAGCCCACGTCATCTGTTGATCCGGGCTAGCTGTGTCGTAGGTCGTAATCGCCTGCTGCACGTCGGATGCCTGCAGCGTCGGCAAATTGGGCAGGGAAATCGGTCCCAACAGGGGAACGGCGGCACGTAGCGGGCCCAGCACAAAGACCTGGCTCGGGTCGCCCATCCCGAACTCCTGGGCGTTCCCACTGGAGCTCGCGGTGCCGTCCAGTTCCTGCGTAAAGGCCATGAAAGCCCCGCCGGGATTATCTTTGGTGGCCCCGGCGATCGTATCGCGCGGATAGTTGGGTGAGCCGACGGCTGCTGCTAGCACTGCGACCAGCGCCAGCAGCACCACTGAGATGATGGGATATTTCCAGAAAACGTGCCGTACCAGGCGCTCCAGCGGCGCATCCGTTCTGGTTGCTGGTGCCAGAGCCGGAGTTGGCGTGCTCGGTTCTTCAATAGGTGTGATTTGCTCTTCTTTTGCCATGATCTTACTCCTCCTTCTTCGATGAAAGCGGCTTGTTCACCCCAAACAGCCTGACCAGCACGATGTGCGCCAGGATCAGCCCGAAGATGACCACCGGCAGGACGGCAATATGGATCGCCAGGTCGGCGGTGAAGTTGCCCGGGCTGAACAGGTTGAAAAAGAACGGCTGGATGAACAGCATATTGTCGGAGTGCATGGAGACAAACTGGGACTCCCAGTCACCGCGCGCCAGCAGGCCAAAGAGGTTTTCGCCCATCCCCAGCATGAAGATGACCAGGCCGATCCACCAGTTGAAGATACGTCGCCCCCGGAAGGAACCGGTGGCCCAGACGCGGAAGAGGTGCAAGAGCGCGAAGAAGAAGAAGCCCTGTGCGCTCCAGTAGTGGAACGATTTCAGAAACATGCCAACGGGATTGGTGAGCCACCAGAACGGGCCAAGTAAGGCAAGAATGACACCGCTCACGGTCAGGAAGACGAACATCAGGATGGTCAGCCCGCCCATGGCGTACCAGTACGACTCGGCATAGAATGGCACGATCTTGCCGAACATGCCTCCAAAGGGTTTAATATACGCAAACGACTCTAAGATGGACCGTACCCACCCGTGTTCAGCGACCCGGGTTTTAAAGCTATCGAGTTGTGCCTCGTCAGCTTGTTCGATCATGTGCATTTCCTCCTTGAATAGGTTGCCTGTTTCATCTCCTTCTAGCAGGTTCCCTCCACCTGGCTCGACTGCCTGCTTCGACTGACTCAGATATCTGCATATATCGAACTAGCGGGACAGGCATTTCACCAGCATTAACCGCATTATGAGCCTCTACATGCTTCCCTCTCGCTCTGCACTCCACCTTGAGGAGCCAGGCATCCGACAGAAAACAATCAAAACGGAACGACCTACACGATTCATGTTTCGGAGCAATTCCTCCTTTCTGCTATACAGTGTAGCGACAAGGGCTGAGGTTTGGCTGAGCGGTACCTGATGCTTTCCTGATGTATGTATCTCAACCGCATCACAACATGGAAGAGGCAGCTTGGAGGCGTATTGAGGAGTTGAGATCAGGGGGTGCAGTTGTTTGCATGCGGTGCGCTCGCTTTAGCCATCATATGGGCTGTGTGGGAACGAAACGCCCGAGCGGCATGCAACAGTGAGTAGCGTGTAGCATTCCCCCTGAGAAGGAATGTAGGCCTGGGTAGAAAATATCCACCAGGCCTCTATACGCAATCCAATCACTGACTTTGGGGTATATTTGCTCCTCACGTCTGGCAACAGCCTGAACAGTCTTACTGCAACGGCAGGAATATCATGCCTGTCAGGCTACCGTCCCGGTTTCATTACTACCCGTGAGGGTTGACCATGAAAGGTAGCTGCATTCTGGCTCCATAGTGTCCCTGCGTGCCGCAAGCAAACTCAAAGCGTTGCCCCATCATGGACGACGAAGCAAAGCTGTAATCAAACGTCCTGGTCTCACCAGGCGCAACACTGTCATACATGAAGAGCGCTGCGTGGTGCATCTCATTCACCGACATATGCTCCATATCCATTCCCATTGGCATCATCGCGAATTGGTGAGCCACCTGTCCCATATTCGTGACAACGAAGTGGTAGTGCATTCCGGCAGTAAAGGTGGTCAGAGAAGATTCGACCTTGTTATCAGAGAGAGTAACTTGCACAGCTTGAGACCCCGAAGGGGTTGTTTGACCGGGTTTCGACCCAGAGGGAGTCGTGCTACTCCCACAGGCAACCAGAAGCAGCAGGAACGGTACCAGGAACCACCCTAAAACGAGTCGGTATTTCATACTGTCTCTCCTTCTTCATTCAGTAAGCGGGGGCACTCCCGAGGTCGCCAGTTGCTCCGGCGAGTGCTCAATTGTGCCCGCATCAACCTCGTCTGGTGCTTGGCCATGTTCGAGCACTAACAAGTTTATGCCCGGACAATGCCGCCCTGTAATTATGGCCTACGCCTATCACGTGCAACCTCACAATAGCTGTCAGTGCTATCACAATTGGCTCACAAAACACCTGCTGAGAACATACTCCCCACTGCCAGCAGTGCAGAGGAGAGAGTGGGAAGGAGGCAAGAGAAGAAACGCCTCCTGGCTCTGGGGCGCTGGCATCGGGCACTCGCTTCTGTCGCCGCCGGAGAGGGAAGGGCTTTGCAACAGCCCTGCCTCACTCTTCTACTCAAGTTGACACGCATTCATACTCAATGCTATCATTCAACAGTCACTATGAAAGGCCCGCATACTCTCGACAAGACATTGCTTGCTCGCCTTTATAACCATCCTGATAGTTCGCATATTAGCATAATAGTGCTGTGTTTCAACTTTCAAATCTCCTTTCTTCTTGTGAAGGAAGCGTCGCCATCACTAGATGGAGCATAGGGAGTGGTTCCCTCTGATATCTACTGCACTACCTGTGGGGCCGCCAATCAAGTACAAGACACATTTTGCTTTGCCTGTGGACGACCTCTACAAGCTAACGCATCTTCACTACGGTATCCTGTTGCAGGATCAGTAAACAGCACCCTCACCGGATTGCTTCCTCCCCATCACCTGCTCAAATACCGCTATCGTCTGCTTGGCCTGATAGGTCAGGGAGGGATGGGGGCCGTTTACAAGGCAGAGGATACACGCTTTCACAACCGGCTTGTGGCTGTGAAGGAAATGAGTCAGAGCAATCTGAGCCAGCAGAAGCTCACTGAAGCTGCTGACGCCTTTCAACGCGAAATGCACATGCTCGCAACCCTTGAGCATCAAAACCTTCCCACAATGCAGGATTATTTTACTGATGCAGGACGGTGGTACCTGGTGATGGATTTCATCACAGGTGAGACGCTCCAGGACTATGCGAGCAAAAAAGGCGGAAAGCTTCCACCACAAGAAGTGCTTGGCATCGGGCTCCAACTTTGCACAGTACTGGACTATTTGCATACGCGTCAGCCACCCATCATCTTCCGTGATCTCAAACCTGGCAATGTGATGCGAACTTGCGATGGGCACCTCTACTTGATTGACTTCGGCATTGCTCGTCACTTCAAACCCGGGCAAACGTCCGATACGATTCCTCTCGGTTCCCCAGGCTATGCGGCACCAGAGCAGTATGCCAGGATGCAGGCACAAACGACGCCTCGTACGGACATGTACGGCCTGGGAGCGACACTCCACCAGGTGATAACAGGGGATGATCCCTCACAAACACCTTTCAAATTTGCGCCTCTGGGGTCCAGAGTCCGAGGTATTCCCACTGGCCTCGAAACGCTCGTCATGCAGATGGTGGAGATGGATGCAGATAAGAGGCCTGCCAGTATCGCCGCCGTCAAGCGAGAACTACAAGCCATCGCTTCACCTGGTGTCTCTAAACAGACCCAACCAATCACACCGCCGAAACCTGCAGCAGAATCACAACAAGTGCTTGCCCCTCTACAGAGACAGGGAAGCAAACCGTCTGCGCGGAAACGTGGTCCCAGCCGGCGTGCTGTTTTGCTAGGTGGCCTGGGCGCATTGGCAATAGTTGCAGGTGGAGGAACTGTATGGTGGTTGTACTCAACCCATCCACTTTATGCCTATCACGGGCATGCTGGTGCGGTAACAGCAGTGGCGTGGTCACCCGATGGCAAGCATATCGCTTCGGCCAGTTTTGATAAGACCGTACAGGTATGGGATGCAACCAATGGAAGCCATGTCTACATGTATCATGGGCATGCCGGTGCGGTAATAGCAGTGGCATGGTCCCCCCATGGGGAGCGCATCGCCTCGGCCAGTTTTGATAAGACTGTGCAGGTATGGGACGCAGCCAATGGAGGTAATGTCTACACGTATCACGGGCATGCTGGTGCCGTATACGCGGTGGCATGGTCACCCGATGGCAAGCGCATCGCCTCAGCCAGTGATGACAAAACCGTGCAAGTGTGGGATGTAACTAATGGCGGCAACGCCTATACCTATAATGGGCATGCAAGCCCGGTATACGCGGTGGCATGGTCACCCGATGGCAAGCACATCGCTTCGGCCAGTTTTGATAAGACCGTACAGGTATGGGATGCAACCAGCGGAGGCCATGGCTACACGTATCACGGGCATGCTGGTGCCGTATACGCGGTGGCATGGTCACCAAATGGCAAGCGCATCGCCTCGGCCAGTGGCGATGAAACTGTGCGCGTATGGGACGCAACCAATGGAGGCAATAGCTACACGTATCACGGGCATTCCGGTAGGGTCATAGCAGTGGCGTGGTCCCCCGATGGCAAGCGTATCGCCTCGGGAAGTTCTGACAAGACTGTGCAAGTATGGGACGCAGCCAATGGAAGCCATGTCTACACCTATCACGGGCATGCTGGTGCGGTATACGCGGTAGCATGGTCACCCGATAGCAAGCGCATCGCCTCAAGTGGTGACGAAGATACAGTGCAGGTGTGGCAACCGGCCTTTATCATCTGACAGAAAAAGGGGGCGTCGGAGACAAACGGCAAAAAATCACCCCCGGCTGTACGGGGTATTGGCACAATACCTGCCTGCTGAGTCGGTTAGCCTTGTGATTCGTTTCGCGGCGATGACTCTGCCGCCTCTCTTTACACGCTTTGTTCAGGCGCGGATTGCAATTCCACGAGTTCGCGCGCAAAGGTCGCGCGCATCGCAGCCAGACGGGGATCGGCGCTCCTCTGGGAAGCATCGAGCCATGCCTGCCAGGTCGAGACTGCGCCCGTCAGATTTCCCTGTCCATTCGTAAACTGATCAGCAATTGCCGCCAGCTCAGCACAGGTCTTGCGACGGCTTATAACCGCTGAATTGGTATCGTTACGCGGCTGAGCAAGCACCTGCCAGCCAGCGACAAGATCAGCCAGCGTCACGTCATTGGGAAGAAGCGTGCGCAGATGCTGAAGCATACCTGCATTGTGCTGCGCTCGACCCTCAGGCTGCATTTGCAGCTTGATTGCCTCCAGAAATTGATCAAACGATGCATGCTGAGACAAATTGCCTTCTCGAGCCGAATCCTTCGCTGGTAAAGCGTGTTTTTTCTGCCATCGGGAGTGCCCGGATTTGGAAACCATCCGGGGCGAGGTTGGAAATTGATCATTCATCAGGATGCTCCTTTCCGAACGCGCGGAATAAGTGAATAGCAACAACGAACTGCGTTTTTGGAATCACGCGAGCGTTCCAGGACCTGCGTAGTGGCCCCAGAGCGCTCAAAGGCTTCCTCCGCCGAGTACGTTCATGAGTTCCTTTGCAAACTCGGCAGGATAGGACATGAAGCCGAGGTGTCCGCCGGGGAAGTCGACAATCCCGCTGCCCAACTGCCTCGCCAGCACCCTGTTCGGCTGGTATGGCAACTGGTCGCGGGAGTCGCGTCCACCGGCGAGCACGATCCGCCCGGCGAGCGCCTTGAGTGCGGCGAGATCAAGCGCAACCCGCGGATACTGGCGCAACTCATGGTCCATCCAGTACGCAGCGTTCGCCATGGTGTACTCGTTCGCGTGCTTTGCCATAGAACGCTCTATCACCTGACGGTCTATGCTTCCAACAATCCCGCTGGCAAACTGGTGCATGGCTTTGGGAACCCCATCCTTGCGGTAGGTGTCGTAGACCCCGTCGAAAAAGGCCAGCCATTTCGCCGCATCGGGCAGCAGGAAAACTGCCGGAGGCTCGTGGGCAACCACCGTCTGGACCCGCTCGGGATACTGGGTGAGGACTTCGAGCGCGACAATGGCTCCGGAACTGTTGCCAAAGATGGTCGCCGGTTGGTCCGTCAGCTGCTCGATCAAGCGCCGGACATCATCGGTATCGGTCGAGAGCCGGTGATCAACGTCTTGATCTCCTTGGAGGTGGCTCCGGGAAAAACCGCGGCGGTCGTACGTCACCACCTGATACTGTGCGGAAAGGTCGTGTGCGACCTGGCGGAAGACCTCTCCTACACCGCTAGCTCCTGGAATCAGGATCAGGAGTGGCCCGGAGCCGCTCACCTCATAATATAACTGCGCACCGGGAACCTTGAGTGTACTCATACGCTTTTCCTCTCTCTCATGGGAAGGGTGCTGCACTTAGCTTTTGTGTGCCCTGACAAAGCCTGCTCCTGGGAAAGCAGAGAAGCGTGGGGGCCGCATCTCCTCCGTTTCCACCCGCTCGAAACCGGCGTCCTTGACGAGGGCTGCCAGATCTTGCATGCTGCTCCCCCCGGCGTGAAAGCGCGCAGCTGGGCCCGCTCGTTCTTGCCTGCGCTTTAAATCGGCAATGACCAGGCGCCCCCCTGGTTTGAGCACACGAGCGATTTCCGCGAGTCCCTGACGTTTGAGGCTCGCAGGCAAATGATGCATCATCAAGGTCGAGAGCACCACATCGAACGTCTGATCAGGGAAGGGGAGCTGCTCGATCACCCCGATCTGGAACTCGATGGGAGCGTTTCGCCGAGCAGCTTTCGAGCGGGCACGGGCGATCTGCTCTATCCCCGGGTCAACGCCTGCGACGTGGCCCGCACGGCCCACGAGGCGTGCCACTTCCATCGCCAGCGTTCCCGTGCCGCAGCCCACATCCAGCACCGCATCTCCGGGTTGCATGCGGGCCAGGGTGGTGGTCCGAAGCCTGAGCTCCCCCAACTGGCCACGGAACACGAAGGTGTCGATGAACCATTCCATCAGGTCGTGGCGCCAGCCCCCGCTCCCGATCAGCCCTTTGGTCTCTGTGGCCGACGCCTTGGACGCTCGGCTCGGGCGGTGACGTGCGAACGAATGCATAGCTCTTGCTCCTTTCAGAGAACACCTCTCTTGTGTCAGAGGGTGTGTTGACTCACGCTGCACGTGGTGAATGCAATGCGACATTCCACTCATCGCATGCGGTGTCTCTTGAGGCCTCATGGATGGGTCAGAGCTGTCTGTTGACAAGGCGACCAGGTTGAGACATACTATCTCAGATGGATGCTCGTGTCTGATTCTCAGTGTAGTTGGTCGAGCGCACAGAAACAAGGATCAATCGGGAAGATTTGTCCCAAATGAGACAAGGAGCGCAAAATGACTCAACCGGTGAGCAATTTACGCGTGAGACGTACACAGAAACTGCTGAGAGAGGCGTTAATTGAGTTGATTGAGGAGCGGGGTTTCGAGGCGCTCACCATCGGCGAATTGACCGAGCGCGCGATGGTGAGCCGTGCCGCGTTCTATCGCAATTATCAGGATAAATACGACCTGGTGGAGCAGATCTTTGAGGAAGCCATGAGCGCCTTGCTGGGCGCGGTCGGAGAGCTGGGGCTGGAACACCCTCCAGAGATCTGGGTGAGGTTCTTCGAGCATATTGCGCACTACGAACGGCTCTATCGAGCGCTGCTTGGCAGGAAGGGCAGCCCCTGGTTTGTGAGGAAGATGCGTGCGTCTCTTTCTGGCCTGGTCAAAGAGCGTGGGCACCTTCCTCATGGACTAGACGCGAGCGCTCACCCCGTCCACACCTTCTCAGATGAGTTTGTGCCAGACCTCGTGTCCACGCTGTTTGTGGAAGCCATCACCTGGTGGCTTGAACAGGGAAGACCGTATACTCCCAAAGAGATCGCCACGCGCAGCTCCCTGCTTGCCTCTGCACTCTTCAAGGAAGCGAGCACCTGGCAATGACCGCTGGTTCACAAGCACATCGGGTCAAGGCTCCTTATTTCTTGTGAGCATCATATTCTTCCTTAACCACAATTAGGATGTTTCTTAGGCTAAAAAGAGCCATGAGCGGTTCTGCTCCGCTTTGCTGCTTTTTTCTCATCCCTCGTTGGGCAGGTCGCTCAGTTTCTCTTCAGAGGGAGGTGCAAATCAGATTTTGTGCTAGCCTTAACCGGTGTCATCTGAGCCGTCGGTAGGTTCAGGTGTGCTATGCCCGTTGTGGTTGCCACCTTCATTGCCTCTTTTTCTTACGCGATCCCTGGCTTCTCGGAGCCTCTACGAGAAACATACTCGTTCTTTTTGAGGCTCCGCTGAGTGGTCACTGATGAATACCTGAAGTATCTTTTTTTCATTGTGATACTGTTGTGATTGGGTCAAAAAGCTTGTGATGGTGTTGTGACATTCCAGTATTAGAATACTGGGGTGAAAGAGGTACTCATCGATGAAATGGACTTATGACGAAAAGGGAAAGGACTTATGCAGCGCATCCTGGTAATTGACGACGATGCAGCTGTAACAAGCCTTTTGAAACGCGGCTTATCTTATGAAGGGTTTGCCGTTGAGACGGCCAAATCAGGGGTCGAGGGGCTTGTCATTGCGCGCGAGCGCCCCGCAGACCTGGTAATCCTCGATGTGATGATGCCCGGCCTGAGTGGCTTTGAGGTGTTGCAGCGCTTGAGAACTGCTGACGACAACCTGCCCGTGCTCATGCTAACGGCAAAGGACGCCCCTGATGACCAGGTGCAGGGACTTGAGGCTGGTGCCGACGACTACGTGATCAAACCTTTTACCTTTGAGGTCTTGCTCGCTCGCGTACGCTCGCTGCTGAGGCGGCGGCGGCTTGATCATCCTCAGGTTTTGCGTTTTGCTGATCTGACCCTGGATACCGGCAGCTACGTTGTCCATCGCGGCCAGCGCGAAGTGCCGCTCACGAGCCTCGAATTCAAAGTGCTCCAGGAGTTTCTCCTGCATCCGCGGCAGGTGCTTTCGAAAGATGTCTTGCTCGACCGGGTCTGGGGCTACGATTTCGATGGAAATGTGGTGGAGGTCTACGTGAAACAACTGCGCCAAAAGCTCGAGGCCGGGGGCGAACCGCGGCTGATTCAAACGATTCGCAACGTCGGTTACGTGCTACGGGAGAGTTAGGCTATGTCGATTCGCCTGCGCCTGGTCTTGTGTTATGGAGCGTTGTTCGCTGTCATCCTGCTGCTCATCATGCTCCTGAGCTATGCCATCCACGCGCGTGGAGACTATGATGATCTCGACCGTACCCTGCTGGTGAGTGTTGGCCACGCGGCTGCCGAGGCCACAGGCGGAGATGGGGGGCCTCACCTCGTCCAGGGGAGAAATGGCCTGGAGCTTGCGCTCCGTCTCTTCAGCGCTGATGGGATCCTCAAGGAGAGTACGCTTGGCATGGAAGCCCTCCCGTCCGTTGACCCGCGTGCAGTGCTCCGTTCACCCGCCGGTCCACCATTCGACGTGGTGACCCAACTCATACCTCCCGTGCTGGCGTCGCCCGCTCCTCCTGATCCAGGTGGCGCTTTTGGTCTGCTCATGGCAGCGGGACAGCGCTGGCGAGTCTACGTGTTCACGCTCCAGAGTGCAGGAACGCCTTCAGGGTATCTCGAAGCCGTGACGCCTCTGAGGCATCTGGATACCGAGATGCAAAGCGTTCGCATCTTCCTGCCTCTGTTGGGACTCGCCGGCATGGCTCTCGCCCTTTTCGGGGGCTGGGCCATCGCCGGCAGAGCATTACGCCCCGTTGATAGGATGATCGGGACGGCGCGAACGATTACCCTCTCGCACGATCTTTCGTCCCGCATCGAAGCACCACCTCACCGGGACGAACTCGCTCGGCTTGCCAGCACATTCAATGAGATGCTGGCAAGTCTCGAGGCCGCCTACCGCGCCCAGCAGCGTTTCGTCTCGGATGCTTCACACGAACTGCGTGCCCCGCTCACCGCTATCCAGGGTAACCTGGAGCTCCTTCGTCGTCACCGTGCCATGCCCGAGGCAGGACGAGAAGAGGCCTTGACTGAAGTAGAGCGTGAATCCACCCGTCTTTCTCGCCTGGTCGCCGATCTGCTGGTGTTAGCGCGGGCCGATGCAGGTGTTTCTCTCAAGCGTTGCCCTGTTGACCTCGACGCAGTGGTCCTGGAGGCGTACAGAGAAGCACGTCATCTCTCCCAGGGCCAGACACTTACCCTCGACCCGTTTGAGCCAGCCAGGGTCGAGGGCGACGAGGATCGGCTCAAGCAGCTCCTGCTGATCTTGTTGGACAACGCGCTCAAGTATACGCCTGCCACTGGACATGTCACACTAGGGTTGCACCGTCGAGTGACTTCCGTCGAGATCGTGGTGCGTGACACCGGCGTCGGCATCGCGCCGGAAGATTTGCCGTTGGTCTTCGAGCGGTTCTATCGCGCCGACCATGCCCGCAGCCGCGACCCAGGTGGCACCGGCCTTGGCCTGCCGATCGCCCGCTGGATCGTCGAGCAGCACGATGGCAATATGACGCTAGAGAGCCAGTTAGGTCAGGGTACAACCGCCACGGTGCGCCTGCCCCTCTGTCTCTGTGCGTAGCCACTCATACTGCCCAACTTCCTCAGCATTCCATCAGTTATCCCTCAACTTTGCCTCAGAAAGATGTCTGACAATGATACCAGATGACAGACGTATTACGGTTTGCCTGAAATAGGGAGAAGGAATGCAACGATGAAGACCCAGCGTATCACTTTGCCCATCGACGATCTGAGCTGCGGTGGTAGAGGAGCGCTCATTGTTGAGCGTGCTCTGGCCCGGACGCCAGGAGTGGTCTATGTTTACATCAATCCTGCCACTGAGATGGCCTATATCGAGTATGATCCCGCCCTGTCTGATCCCGATCGCCTTGTGAAAGTCGTCGAACATGCCGGCTTCCACGCCGGTGCACCGAGCATGCGGTAAGTCGAAGCGACGGGCCGAGAACTGAACTGCCTGGACAATGAGAGGACAACATGGATATTCAAATCGTTTTGTGCGTGCTAGCGGAGATGCGGCAGTTCCGCCAGCGAGATCATTGGACGCGCCAGCAATTGGAGGCACACCAGGCGGAAGCTTTACTCAAGCTGCGCGACTACGCCTACGCGCACTCGACTTTCTACCAGCAGTTTCACAAGGGGCTGTACGATGCCCCATTACAGGACCTCCCAGTGCTCACCAAAGCGACAATGATGGAGCACTTCGACGAACTGGTGACAGATCGCGCCATCCAACTGGAGGAGGTGAAGGCGCACATGAGGAACCTAACCGGCGATGAGCGATTTCTTGATCGTTACCGGGTCAACGCCACGTCAGGGAGCAGTGGCCACCCCGGCATCTTCCTCTTCAACCGCGCCGAGTGGATTATGGTACTGTCTGCATTTGCCCGCGCACGCGAATGGGGAGGCGTCAAGGTAAACCTGACCCGCCGTGTCAAAACAGCAACCATTGCCTCTACGACCGCCTTTCATATGTCGACGCGGGTCAACGCGACAGCCCAGAGCTGGTTGATGCCGGAAATTCGCCTGGCGGCGAGCGAGCCGAAAGATTCCATCGTCGCGCGCTTCAATGCCTGGCAACCGGAGGTGCTGATTGCCTATGCCTCCATGGCACGCATCCTGGCAGACGAGCAGCTTGCCGGACGCCTGCAGATCAGACCACGTGCCGTCTTCACCAGCTCTGAGGTGCTGACGGAGCAAACCCGGCGGCGCATTGTACAGGCCTGGGGTGAGCGGCTCTTCAACCAGTACGCCGCTACCGAATGCGGCAGTCTCGCCGCCGAGTGCGGCCACCACCGGGGGATGCATCTCATGGAAGATCTCGTGATCATCGAGGTCGTCGACCAGGACAACCGCCCGGTGCCAAGAGGAGTCTACGGGGACAAACTCCTCATCACCGTGCTCTTCAACCACACGCAGCCGCTGATCCGCTACGAATTGAGCGACAGTGTGCGCCTCTCGCCTGATCCCTGCCCTTCTGGACACCCCTTTGCGCTGATCGACGCTATTCAAGGGCGTGTGGAGGATGTCCTGTCCTTCCAGGGTATCGCTGGCGGATTGGTGAGCGTACATCCGTTGGTCTTCAACCGCGTCATGGACACGCTCCCCGTCAGTGGATGGCAGGTGATACAAGAGATGGGTGGCCTGCGTGTGCTGCTGAGTGGTGTGCGCGGCGCGTTTGAGGATGAGATGCTCGCAGATACCTTGCGGCAGGCACTGGCTGAGCAAGGGGCAATCATCCCACGCGCGGAGGTGCAACGGGTGGCCAGTATTCCAAAAACCGCAGCAGGCAAGGCTCCCCTGATCAAGTCCAACCTGTCCTACTCCTTGCTACTATCAGATACACTAGATTCTGGAGCAAGTGCGAAGGAGGCTCTATAACGAAAGGGCAAGCATTGAAACAACGTGAAGATACCCTGAGGCGAGGAAGGTGCATACCCAAAACGGAAAGACGGCATTGAACATGGGAGCTTCCAGCGGGATCGGCGCGGCCTTTGTATGCAGCTTTAGAAAGGAGAGGATGGTGGTGAAGAAGATGCTCGCTGGATTGGTTGTCGCTAGCCTGCTCACTGTGTTGGTCAGCGCATGTGGAATTAGAGAGGCCAGTCCGATTGTCGTACCAACGGTGCATATGGGAGCTACTGGTTTCCTCCAGGATTCGATCACCTTTCATAAAGGGGAGATGCTCGATCTTGTGGACGATTCCATCTCACCGCATCAAATCAAAATTGGCAGTTGGGTGAATGGTGTAGCAAGACCGGCAGTAGAGCCTGGAGCACCTCTCGTGAATCAGACGTTTAACGGCAATGATAGTGCGGAGGTCGGACCATTTAGCGCTGCTGGCACCTTTCATTACTACTGTGCCATTCACCAAGGTATGAATCTGACGGTGATCGTTACCTAGGTGGATGCCCAGAAAGCACGTACGAGTCAGTGGCAAGTTTCATCAAGCCTGGGTGATACTGCCGGTCAAGAAAGGTATAGATGAGCACATACTATACGGGAAGGCGGGCATGGCGTTATAACGTGCGCTGGCGCACGTTCAATGAGAGGACGCTTGGGGAGGTACTGGCAATCATCGATTTTGCAGCGTTGCGTAGTGTAGCAGAGCGGCTGGGGCGCCCGCCACGTGTGCTGGATGTCGCCTGTGGCACGGGCATCTTGCTAAAAGAGCTGCTTGAGCGCGTGCCCGGTGTAGAAGCATATGGCGTGGATGGAAGCGAAGACATGCTGGCACAGGCACATATTGCTCTGAAAGGCCAGCCACATGCGCATCTAGAGCGCGTACAGGTGGGCACCGGTGAGACAGCCGGTCTCCCATTCGTGCAGGAGACCTTTGACCTCATCAGCTGTACGAATGCGCTGCATGATATGCCGGATCCGCTGGCAATACTCTCGGAATTGAGGAGGCTGCTGTCACCAGGTGGACAACTGGTGGTGGGAGATTTCGCACGGCGTAAGCCTGTCTTTTTGTGGGCAGCTTTCGAGTGGCTGCTGCAGCGACTCGAAGGAAGCCGCGTGCATGCCTATACCCTGGCCGAAGCTCAGTCGCTTTGTAAAGGAGCGGGTCTGCACGTTGCGCGAGGGAGAGTGTTCAGGGTAGATTGGCTCTGGCGCAGCTGGGTGTTGTGCGCACATGGAATAGCTTCCGCATCGGGGTAGGGATGCATCTCGTGGTCACGCTGTTGACCGCTCTGAACCTCATCCAATTCAAGTGGGAACTTTCCTCACGGTGGAACCGTCATAGTGGATGAAGTCCTGGAAAGGAAGAACAATCGCCACCGTAAGGAGAATCCACTATGCGCAAGAAGTTTGCCGCTTTAACCATTGCCCTGGGCTTATTCGTGATGCAGGCTCTTCCGGCCTTTGCTTGCGGAGCGCTGATCGCTCCCAACGGCTCCGTCCGCCTCGCTCGTGCCACCACGCTGGTCGCGTGGCATGATGGGGTCGAGCGCTACCTGACCAGCTTTAGCTACCAGGGAGACTTCTCAAACCTGGGATGGCTCGTTCCCCTGCCAGCGGTCCCCCTGAAGATCGAAGAGGGTGGAGCATGGACGCTCCAACGCCTCGCCCTCGAGACCCATCCTGTTCGATTTGCCTTTGGCGCAGAGAATGCCGCCGTACCCGCAGCTACAGCAGTAGTGCTTCAGCAAGTGAAGATTGAAGCACTCACTATCACAGTGATCAAAGGTAGTGGACAGGAGGTGCTCAACTGGGCCACCAGCAATACCTTCTTCCTGAACACCGAGACAAGGGAACACCTTTTGGCCTACGCCAAAGGAAGCCCGATCTTTTTAGCGGCCAAGTACGACACCTCGGCTGCCAAAGCGCGCGGCCTGTTTCAGGGTGACGGGACGCCCATCCTGATCACAATGAAGACGGCGCATATCTGGGTCCCCCTGGAAGTGTTGGCTATCGAAGGACAGCAAGTGCAGGCCGACCTCTACCTGTTGACGGATCAGCCGGTGTACACCACCGATTTCGCTGCCATGGTAGGGCAATCCTCGGTAGGCAGCGAGATACCTGGAGCTGCTGGCTTCGTCGTCTCGTTCCAGGAGAAATTGCCGCCCACGCTCTTTCATGACCTGTCAACCGACCGCAACATGAGCTGGGTCCGCTCAGACAGCTGGTTAACGTACCTGAACCTCGATGCGCCTGAACTGACGGTCACGTATGACCTGGGGGTGAGTCCTTCCGGTGTGATACGGTTGGCACCCTATGGAACGCCGCCGATGGCTGTTGTGGATGGTCAATCCTCACAGCAACCGCCCGCGTGGGTGCCACGGTTACCTTTGGGCGCTCCCCAGGTCTTGCTGGCTGTGATAATCCTGTTGAGCATTGGTGGCGGGGTGTTCTGGATTGTTCGAGGAAAAAGACAAGCCAGGGTAAGAGCGCAAGTCTGATCTGCACAATTGCGCTCTGCACATAGGAGGATGCCAATGCGTATGCAGCGATCGATTCTACCCTTTCTGCTGGCTCTCTGTCTCCTCGCTAGCAGCCAATTGGTCGGCTGTGGAACAGGGGACTCAGCGGGAACATCACGTGCTCAGTCCGACATCGGGGCTTCCCCGATTCTCTTGCGTGACCCTTCCCCCGGTCAGTTAGCAGTGTACCTCAACGTGACAATCGGTGGATACGAGCCCACGACTCGCGGGACGACGAGCGTTAGCCTCTCCTTCTCGTCGAACGGGCGTCTTGTGCAGTTTGCGGGCCATGAACGCCTGACGTGTAATGGCACAGCCGTGCCGCTCCAGAAGCAGGTCACTTCGTTTCAGGTTGCGCAGGCGCCAACCAGCACGCTAGAGGGACACCCTTTCAGTTGTACCTATAGCGCGGGCGGCATCTCCGCGACGCTGATGCTCACCATTCCATACGCTCCGGTTATTCGCTCACCTCAGGATCTCGCGCAGGTGCCACGCAGCCCAA